>Ga0194132_10003020_pt1 | contig 30576 bp, 26 predicted proteins | sample TA2KigOf80mmetaG_FD_148612 | JGI IMG/M metagenome (GOLD analysis project Ga0194132, IMG submission 148612) | Freshwater microbial communities from Lake Tanganyika, Tanzania - TA2015054 Kigoma Offshore 80m | ecosystem: Environmental > Aquatic > Freshwater > Lake | place: Tanzania: Lake...
AGGGCTACAACGTGCTCGACGTATCCGACTTCAAGCACTTCCGGATCAATCACTCCGAGCTCTTCGCTGATCGGCAGAATCACATCAACGGCATCGAGAACTTCTGGAACCAGGCCAAGCGCCACATGCGCAAGTTCAACGGTGTCCCGAAGGCCCATTTCGGGCTATTCTTGAAAGAGTGCGAGTGGCGCTTCAACACCAGTGACCCATCCAAGCAACTAACCCAGATCAAACAATGGGTTAAGCGTCATCTCAGGTAGTTATCTGGGACAGCCCCTAATCGTAATATCAGGCGCACGGCGCCTCCGCGTGCCGGCGCCACTCCGGTGAAAGAGTTTCACCGACAGGCATGGGCTCACCGTTTCTGATCGAGGACCCGCGGATCCGGGTGCTTTGGGACTGTTGGCGCCAAGCGCTCCGTCCAGGTCGGCTGCCGCGCCGGGATGAAATCGACCCGGACGCTTTCAAAGACGCTCTGCCGATCGCTTGGCTCTACCGGCTCGACGATTCAGGCCGCGATTTCTATTGCGCGCTGGCCGGCGAGGAGATCGTGGCAGCCTGGGGACGACCAGGCATGATCGGCATGCCGATCTCCCACCTCTTCGGACCGGCGGCCTATGAGACCTTGCGGGCGCGTTGGCTCGACCTCCTCGATCGTCCTGCCGCTATGCATGGCTCGATTCGCTACAACCCGCTCTGGGCTGAGTCGCGGCCGACGCCGCAGCGGCCGGAGCGCCTCAGCCTGCCGCTCAACGGTCCGGATGGACACCGTCATGGCGTGCTCGGTGCGACCAGCTACGCGGCCCGCGCGCATGCCGAAACCGATGCGACCGCGATTCGCCTGCTGCCGCCGCGCATCGTGCCGATCGAGGAGATGCTCAAGGGCTGAGGCGCGCTCGCGCGCGTTGCTGGCGAGATACCCCTCTGCTAGGTTCCGCGCCCGCTCTCTCTAAAGGTCGAGGTTGCCCGTGGCCGCCCGTTCGCCGCTCGTCAACGTCATGGTCAATGCCGCCTACAAGGCTGCGAAGGGGCTTATCCGCGACTTCGGCGAGGTCGAGCAGCTTCAGGTGAGCAAGAAAGGGCCGGCGGACTTCGTTTCCCAGGCCGATCTTCGCTCCGAGCAGATCCTCAAGCGCGAGCTCACCAAGGCAAGGCCGGACTACGGGTTGCTGATGGAGGAGGGAGGCGAGAGCGCCGGTAAGGATTCCTCCAACCGTTGGGTTGTCGACCCGCTCGACGGCACGCTCAACTTTCTTCACGGCGTACCGCATTTCGCGATCTCGATCGGCGTCGAGCGCGACAGCGAGCCCTATGCCGGCGTCATCTACAATCCGATCAGCGACGAGCTTTACTGGGCTGAGAAAGGTCAGGGCGCGCATCTGAACGAGCGCCGGCTCAGGGTTTCCGCCCGCCGCAAGATGGAGGAAGCTCTGATCGGGACCGGGGCGCCGTTCCTCGGCCACGGCGACCATCCCCGATTTCTTCGGCAGGCTGAAGCCGTGATCGCGAAGACTGCCGGCCTCCGCCGGCTGGGCGCCGCCGCCCTCGATCTCGCCTATGTCGCCTCCGGGCGGCTCGACGGCTTCTGGGAGGAGCCGCTGAACCCCTGGGACATCTGCGCCGGCATCGTGCTTGTGCGCGAAGCCGGAGGCTATGTCACGGAGATCGGCGGCGGAAATGCGATGATGGCATCGGGCAGCGTGCTTGCCGCCAACGACCAGCTGCACCGCCCTCTGGGCGATGTGCTGAGGAGCATCTGACGGTCGGCCAATCTCGTTGTTCCCGCTACGAGGCATGGGTTATTCTGCCCTATGGACCATCAAGGGCTGGTTGGGACGAGCGATGGCTGACACCCTTCGGGCGCGCTGCCTCGGCTTGGTACTCGGCGGGTTGATCCTTGCGGCCGGCAGCGCCGCGGCCCAGCCTGTCGTGATCGGCAACTCGCTGCCGAACGTCGTCGTCGACCTGGGCGTGCTCGATTCCCTGGGACCGGCGCCGACGCTGCCGTCCCTTCTCAAGGGACGCCAGCCGCAGCGAATCTCGCTTCGTCCTCCGGCACCGCCGACACCGCGCTCGGCCGCCCCGGCGCGGCAGGCCGCCGTGAGGGAGGCGCCGCCGAAGCCGGCGACGCCGTCCTCGCCGCAGCCGCTTACCTCGGCGCCGCCCGTGGCGCCGCCGCCTGTCGCCGCATCGCCGGTTCCTGCGACTGCGCCTCAACCGGCCCCCCCGCCGCCGGCTGCTGCGACTCCGACGCCACCCGCCCCCGCTCCCGTGCCACCGCGGGTCGCGACCGCGACGCCTCCGGCCGCTCCGCCTGCGGCACAGCCGCCAGCCGCTCCGCCACCGACGCAGACTGCTTCGCGGCCGCCCGCTGCGGCGCTGCCGCTGACCGCTCTCGGCGGTGCGGGTCCGCGCCTAGTCTTCGGGGCTGGATCGTCAGAGCTGCCGGCAGGCGCCGATGCGACGCTCAAGGACTTGGCACAGAGGCTCAACGCCGATGAGGCGCTTCGTCTGCAGGTCGTCGCTTACGCCGACGGAACGCCGGAGCAGGCGAGCCAGGCACGGCGGCTGTCTCTGTCGCGCGCGCTCACTGTCCGCTCTTATCTGATTGCCCAGGGTGTCCGCTCGACCCGCATAGATGTAAGGGCTTTGGGCTCGCGCGCGAGCGACGGGCCGCCGGATCGGGTCGACCTGCTGATCGGCGACCGCTAGCCTTTCGGACAAGATCGTCGTCGTAAGGACAAGGCCATGACCGGACCCGGGCGATATCTGACCCGCATGCTGCTGTTTGTTGCGGCAGTGGCGGCGCTGGTGGCCGCGCTCTTTCCGGCGCTCGTCCACGCTTTCATGGCGAATGTCGCGCTGAATGCCGGCATCGTCGGCGTGCTGCTGCTCGGCATCGCCTACATTTTCCGCCAGGTGCTGCAGCTTGCGCCGGAGGCACGCTGGCTCGACACCTACCGCCGCAACGCGCCGGGGCTCTCGGTGCAGCGCCCGCCACGGCTGTTGGCGCCGCTTGCTGCCATGCTGGGCGATCGCCAGGCCGGCACCCGGATGAACCTGTCGGCGATCGCCACGCGTTCGCTGCTCGACTCGATCCGAAGCCGCCTCGACGAAGGACGCGACATCTCACGCTACATGATCGGCCTTCTGGTGTTCCTCGGACTGCTCGGCACTTTCTGGGGCCTGCTCGAGACGGTTTCGTCGATCGCCGGAGTGATCGCCGGGCTTGGAACGGTCGGCGGCGACATCAACGCCTTCTTCAACGAGCTCAAGTCCGGGCTGCAGGCGCCGCTCGCCGGCATGGGGACGGCATTCAGCTCCTCGATGCTGGGGCTTGCCGGGTCGCTCGTGCTGGGCTTCCTCGATCTGCAGGCGAGCGCGGCGCAGAACCGCTTCTACAACGAGCTCGAGGAGTGGCTCGCCGGGATGACCAAGGTCGGGGCCTCGTCCGTGGTCGCCGATGCCGGCGAGACGACGAGCGTACCGGCCTTCCTGCAGGCGCTGATCGAGAAGACCGCCGACAGCATGGACAATCTGCAGCGCACCGTCGCGCGCGGCGAGGACTCCAGGCGCGGCGCCGGCAATCAGCTGATGCAGCTGACCGAGAAGCTCTCGGTGCTGACCGATCAAATGAAGGCCGAGCAGCAGCTGATGCTGCGGCTGGCCGAGAACCAGATGGAGCTGAAGCCGATCCTCGCGCGCATGGCCGATGCCGTCTCCGGCGGCGGCTTGGGCGGCGACGAGGCGACGCGCGCGCACATCCGCAATATCGAGGTCTACCTGTCGCGGCTGGTCGACGAGCTCGCCAGCGGTCGCCAGCAGACCTCGGAAGAGGTCAGAAGCGAGATCCGGCTCCTCGCTCGTACCATCGCCGCGCTGGCCGATGAGCAGTCGCGGGCGCCGCAGCCCGCTCCGGCGGCGGCACCGGCGCCTGCCGCCAAGCCGACCCGCGCCTCGCGCTCGTCATGAGCTCTTCTTCCTCCAGCCGGAGCCGCGGAGGATTCGACATCTGGCCGGGCTTCGTCGACGCGCTGGCAACGCTGCTCATGGTCATCATCTTCGTACTGCTGGTCTTCGTGCTGTCGCAGTTCTACCTGTCGGCGGCGCTGTCCGGACGCGACGAAGCCCTCGGTCGTCTCAACCGTCAGATCGCCGAGCTATCGCAGATGCTGGCGATCGAAAAGGAAACCTCGGCCGAGCTTCGGCTCAACGTCGCGCAGCTCGCCAACGAGCTGCAGACCTCGACCGGCCAGCGCGACCAGCTTCAGCTCAGAGTCGCCGAGCTCGGACGCGAGCGCGACCGGCTGCAGTCGCGTCTCGCCCTGACCGAGACCCAGCGCGAAGGCCTGCAGACGCGGCTAACCGAGTCCGAGTCCTTGCGTGAGCAACTTCGCGCCCAGGTCGCCGAGATCACGCGCGAGCGGGACTCGTTGCGCGTCGGCCTCGCGGAGTCCGAACGCGCGCGCACGATGAGCCTGACGGAGCTGGACGCCAAGACGCAGGAGGCCATCCGCCTGCTTCGCGATATCGAGGCGCTTCGAAAGGTGAGGGACGATCTCGAGTCTCGTGTCGGCCAGCTTGCGGCGCGGCTGGAGGCAAGCGAGCGTGAGGCCGGCGCGCTTCGCGACACATCGAAGGCGCTCGAAGCACGACTCGCGACCGCCGAGGAGGCGCGTCGTGCCGAGGAGGCACGGCGCAGCCAATCCGAAGAACGCACCCTGCTCGCCCAGCGCCAGCACGAGGCGGCCCAGGCAAAGCTGACCGAGCAGGAGAAACTGACCAGGGAGGCGCAGGACCAGGTGGAGCTGCTGAACCGCCAGCTCCTTGCGTTGCGTCAGCAGCTCGCTCGCATCTCGGCGGCGCTAGAAGCCTCTGAGGAGAAGTCGAAGGAACAGCAGGTCCAGATCGTCGATCTCGGCCGCCGCCTCAACCTGGCGCTGGCGAGCAAGGTCGAGGAGCTGGCCCGCTATCGTTCGGAATTCTTCGGGCGCCTGCGCGAGGCGCTTGGCGATCGGCCGGATATCCGCGTCGTCGGCGACCGTTTCGTCTTCCAGTCGGAGGTGCTGTTCGCCTCGGGCTCGGCGACGCTCGGCATCGAGGGGCAGGAGCAGCTCTGGCAGCTGGCGCGAACGCTCCGCGACGTGATCCAGACGATCCCGGCCGATATCAACTGGGTGCTCCAGGTCGACGGCCACACCGACACGTTGCGCATCGCCACGCCGCAATTTCCGTCCAACTGGGAACTCTCGACCGCTCGCGCGACCTCCGTCGTCAAGTTCCTGATCAGCCAGGGCCTGCCTGCGCATCGGCTCGCCGCCGCCGGCTATGGCGAGTTCCAGCCGCTGGAGGAGGGGGCCGACGAGACCAATCGCCGCCGCAACCGGCGTATCGAGCTCAAGCTGACATCGCGATAGAGCGGAGACTCATATGGACAAGCAGACCCAGACCGAACTCGAGGCCGCGGCCTTCCGCGCGCTGGTCGAGCATCTCAGGAAGCGCACCGATGTGCAGAACATCGACCTGATGAATCTCGCCGGCTTCTGCCGCAATTGCCTTTCCAAGTGGTATCGCGCGGCGGCGGCCGAGAAGGGCGTGAATATCTCCGACGACAAGGCGCGCGAGATCGTCTACGGCATGCCCTATTCCGAATGGAAGGCGAAGCACCAGAAGGAAGCGAGCCCCGACCAGGCCAAGGCCTTCGCCCAGGCCCAGCACAAGCACGGTTGAAGCCTCGGGATCGAGCCGTTAAGGTCCGCCGCTTTCTGATCATCAAGCGAGCGGAATATCGGTCATGGCCGACGTCGGCGGCATCTCGGGCGATCGTCTCAAATCCTATATCGAGCGGATCGAGCGCCTGGACGAAGAAAAGGCGGCGTTGGCTGCCGACATCAAGGACGTCTTCGCCGAGGCCAGGGGCAACGGCTTCGACATAAAGATCATGCGCCAGATCCTGAAGCTCAGGAAAATGGACAAGGCGGATATGGACGAGCAGGAAACCCTGCTCGACCTCTACAAGCGCGCGCTCGGGATGGACTGATGTCCGCCGATCGCTCGCCTGCGTGTGACTAGCGTCACATCGGCCAGGGCCGCGATGTCGTCGACTATGCGTGGGAGAGGGAGTAACTGACGGAGTCTAGAAATGACTTTCGGAAACCTCGGTCGTAGCGCTTACGTCCTTCCCTTCGTCGTCGGCCTCGGCCTCGGCGTCGATTCAGCTACGAGCTGGGCCAAGAGCGCGCTGCCCGTGAGAGCACAGGAAGTGCTTGCGCTTCGCGCCGCTGCCAAGAGTGCGGCCGACGCATCAGGGCGGGCCGTGGCGCCGACGACGGCAACGGTCAATGGCATCGGCGGCATCGATACCTGGGTCGCGGGTCGTCCGCTCTATTGTCTCACTGTTACGACGGATGCCGGTGAGCGCGGCCTCTACATCGAGCTGAAGGGCGGTGCGGTTTCCGCACTCTCCACTGACGTGGCGACAATGGCGCTCTTCGCATCGGCATGCGGCGCCAAGGAGACGGAGCTCGGGCTCCACTTTTCCGACGAGGAGGCCGGTACGGTCGACTCAATCTATCTTGCCGTGCATCCGGTCAACGGCAAGCGCGGCGGCAAGGAAGGCAGCGACTCCGAGGACGACGACGGCGCGGAGAGCAAATCCTCCCGCGAGTCCCGCGTCGCTAAGAAGGGCAAGTAAGTCGGCGCAGTCTCAGCGCGCCGGCTGGCGAGAGTCTGAGCACGACGCGCCTTGGCGGTTCATGACTCGCGGCGGCTGACGTAATGCGCCGCGCCCTTAACGCAGAGCCCCGCCGTCTCCCAAACGGGAGGCGGCGAGCCGGCCTGTGTCCATCCGATTGATTTTTCCGACTGGCGCCGCTACCGCCCTCTTCGGCCCCACGGTCTTCCTCGTTGCTCAAGAGGCGCCAGGCGCGGCCGAAAGCTGAGACGAAGGGAAGCGTGGCAGCGTGTCGAGCGCCGTGAGATCATATCGGCCCTTCGGCTTCGCCTCGCATGTCACGCCCTGAGACTCGCCGCGACAACCTCCTCGGCATTGCCTTCGGGCTCGCCTTGGTCGTGCTGTTCTCCGGCCAGTCGCTGGTGGTGAAACTGCTCGGCGACCGCTATCCGATGAACGAAGTCGTCTTCTTCCGCCACGCTTTCGCGCTGGTGCCGGCCTATGTGATGCTGGCTCAGCAGGGCGGCCTCGCGACACTCAGGACCGGCGGTTTCCCCATGCATCTCGCGCGCATGGCAGCAGGCATGAGCTCGATGGTGCTGGGATTCTATGCGCTCCGCCTGATCCCGCTCGCCGACGCCGTGGTCTATGGCTTCGTCTCGCCGCTGCTGGTGACCGCGATGTCCGTGGCGGTGCTCGGCGAGCGCGTCGGCATCCATCGCTGGTCGGCGGTGCTGATCGGCTTCGCTGGCGTCGTTCTCATGATGCGACCGGACGGAGCGCCCATCGAGTTGGGCGTCATCGTCGCGCTCGCCGGCGCCTTCTGCAGCTCCTTCGTCAATCTCACCATGCGGCGTCTCGGCGCGACTGAGACCGCGGCCTCAACTGTCTGCTTCTACACCGGCATGTGCACGATCGTCTTCGCCGCGACGCTGCCCTTCTCCTGGGTCACGCCGGGCCCTCTTGATCTCGCCATCCTGGTGAGCCTCGGGCTCGGCGGTGGTGTCGCGCAGTACTGGTACACGAAGTCGCTCTGGTACGCGCCCTCGGCACTGATCGCGCCGCTGGGCTACACCTCGCTCATCTGGATGACGGCTGCCGGCATCGTCTTTTGGGACGAGATCCCGGCCGGCTCGACGTTGGTCGGCGCTGCGATCATCTGCGGTAGCGGCCTCTACATCCTCTACCGCGAGGCGCGGCGCCGATAGGTCGACAGTGCGGGCGGGAACGCGCTAACACTGACTTTCCGAATGAATCAGGCGCCCGCCCAGGAACAAGCCGTCGTCGTCGACCTGACCGCCGTGATCGTCAGCATCGCGGGCGACCAGCCGTGCGTGCTGGTACGTCCCCGGCAGGGCAGAAAGGCGGTGCTGGAAGCGCTCCCATCCGGGCCCCTGGAGCTTCGGCATCGGACGCTTGAGGCGGGCCTGCGGGCCTGGGTCGCGGCGCAAACCGGCACCTCTCTGGGATACGTCGAGCAGCTTTACACCTTCGGCGATCAGGACCGCGCACCCGACCACGGCGACGGCAGCCGCGTGCTGTCGATCGGTTACCTCGCGCTCACCCGCGCCGGCAAGGACAGCGCGCCCGGTGAGACCGTGTGGCGGGACTGGTATCGTCATTTCCCGTGGGAGGACTGGCGGCGTGGCCAGCCGGCGGTATTGCGGGATCTGGAGAAGCCGCTCCGCCGCTGGGTCGCCGCCGCCAAGGCCGGCGCCGAGCGGACGTCACGGAAGGAGCGAGCCGGCCTTGCCTTCGGCCTCGATGGCGCCACATGGAGCGACGAGCGTGTCCTCGACCGCTACGAACTCCTGTACGAGATCGGCATCGTCGCCGAAGCCAGGCGCGGCAGCCGCGCGCCGGCGGCGTCACCAGCGGAAGCGAAGCTCGACGGTCTGCCGATGGCGGCCGACCATCGCCGGATCCTGGCGACCGCGATCACGCGGCTTCGCGCCAAGATCAAGTACCGGCCGGTGGTGTTCGAGCTGATGCCGCCGACCTTCACCTTCCTGCAGCTTCAGCGGGCGGTCGAGACGCTGGCCGGGGTGCGGCTGCACAAGCAGAACTTTCGCCGCCTCGTCGCTCAGCAGGGGCTGGTCGAGGAGACCGACGCGATCATCGCCGGGACCGGCGGCCGGCCGGCGCGCGAGCTGCGCTTCCGCCAGGAGGCGATCCTCGAGCGCCCGGCGCCGGGCCTGCGTTTCCGGCCATCGGCGGCGTAAAGGCGTAGCGACACGGCGAAAACCGGCGCTTGACCTATCTTATGCTCAGAGTTAGTATAATTATCCCGGCTGGTTCCGGGATTTTTTGACCCTGATAAATGCTCAGAGTGAGCATAAGGAAGTCGAAATGACCCTGCATTCCGTCCCGGCGGCGAAGCGCGCGATCCCCGCGACTGGCGTCAACGCGCTCTACGACCGTGTCTCCAAGGTGATTCCCTCGGTCGAGTGGCCGGTCTTCGCCCCCGACATCGAGGCGATCCTTAAGCTCAAGCGCGAGCGCAACGCGGTCATCCTCGGCCACAATTATCAGACGCCCGAGATCTTCCACTGCGTCTCCGACATCGTCGGCGACTCGTTGGCGCTTGCGCGCGAAGCGGCGCGGACCGACGCCGACGTGATCGTACTCGCCGGCGTCCACTTCATGGCCGAGACGGCGAAGCTGCTGAACCCTGAGAAGACCGTGTTGATTCCCGACCTGCGGGCCGGCTGCTCGCTGGCCGAGTCGATCACCGGCGCCGATGTGCGGCTGCTGCGCCAGCGCTATCCGGGCGTGCCGGTTGTCACCTACGTCAACACCTCGGCCGAGGTGAAGGCCGAATCCGACATCTGCTGCACCTCCGGCAACGCCAAGGCGGTGATCGAGTCCTTAGGCGTCGACCGCGTGATCATGCTGCCGGATGAATACCTGGCGAAGAACATCGCGGCCGAGACCAAGGTCCAGGTCATCGCCTGGCACGGCCGATGCGAGGTGCATGAGCGTTTCGAAGTCGATGACATCCGCCGGCTTCGCCGTGCCCATCCGGGCGTCACCGTGCTGGCGCATCCCGAGTGCTCGCCTGCAGTCGCGGCCGAGGCCGACTTCGTCGGCTCGACCCAGGGCATGACCGACTACGTTTCGCGCGAGCACCCGGCGCGCGTCGTGCTGATCACCGAGTGCTCGATGAGCGACAATATCGCGGTTCAGCATCCCGACATCGAGTTCGTGCGGCCCTGCAACCTGTGCCCGCATATGAAGCGGATCACCTTGCCGAAGATCCGTCGCGCGCTCGAGACCATGACGCACGCGATCGAGATCGACCCGGCGATCGCCGCCCCAGCCCGGCGCGCGGTCGAGCGCATGCTCCAGGTCAAGGCACGATGACCGCCGTTCCTCGCGCCACGGCACCGTCCTTCGAGCCCGGCTTGGCTTTGCCGGCATTGCTCATCGAGCCGGTGGTGCGTGCGGCGCTGCTCGAGGATCTCGGGCGTGCTGGAGATATCACCACGGCTGCCGTGGTCTCGGACACGGCGCGGGCGAGTGGCGTGATCGCCGCCCGGCAGCCGGGCGTCGTCGCCGGCACCGACTGTGCGCTCGCGGCCTTCCGCCTCGTCGACCCGGCGGTGCAGGTCGCCTTGCATCACGGCGACGGCAGCCGGATCGCGGCTGGCGCCGTGATCGCCACGGTCTCAGGCCCAGCGCGCGCCGTTCTGACCGGCGAGAGGGTGGCGCTGAATTTTCTCTGCCAGCTCTCAGGTGTCGCCACTGCGACCGCTGGCCTGGTCGACGCAGCGCGCGGTCATCGTGCCCGCATCACCTGCACGCGGAAGACGACGCCGGGCTTGCGCGCGCTCGAGAAGCAGGCGGTGCGCGCCGGCGGCGGCATCAGCCACCGCTTCGGCCTCGATGACGGCGTCCTGATCAAGGACAACCATATTGTCGCCGCTGGAGGCATCACGGTCGCGATCGAGCGTGCCCGACGCGCGGTCGGCCACATGGTCAAGATCGAGGTCGAGGTCGAAACTCTGGCCGAGCTCAAGGAAGCCCTCGCGGCCGGCGTCGACGCGGTGATGCTCGACAATATGGCGCCGCCGATGCTGCGCGAAGCCGTCTCGATCATCGGCGGTCGCGCGATCAGCGAGGCCTCGGGCCGGATCACACGCGAGACGGTAGCGGCCGTGGCGGCGACGGGAGTCGACGTCATCTCGGCGGGCTGGATCACGCACAGCGCGCCGGCCCTCGACTTCGGCCTCGACTTCCAGATGAGCTGACGTCTCGGGCCTCGACGAGGCGGCACAGAGCGCGTCAGTCGGCGGCCATCGCGGTCGGCGGGATGATCGGCCGTTCGAGGGCGGCGGCAAGACCGTCGGCGAGAAGCTTGGCCATGCAGCCATAGCTCCAGTCGTTCATGTGCACGCCGTCATTTGTCAGCGTCTCCTTGAATCCGATGCCGTCACTGTGCCATGACCGCATGATCTCGAAACGGTGGAACATGCCCGCTCCGGCTCGATCTGCCTGGCGCTGGAGCTGGGCGATGATGTCGGCATGGAGCGGCGATTCGATGACGCGCGGCGCGTATTGCAGGTCCATCAGCACCACGTCGATGCCCTCGGCCGCAAGCAAGCGCAAGCCCTCGGCGACGGCCCAGAGATGCTCTGACGGGTCGACGCCGCGCAGCGCGGTATTGCTGCCGGTCTGCCAGATGACCAGCGCGGGCCGATGCGCCAGCACGTCCTGCTTGAAGCGCCGGAGCATGTCGGTGGTGACTTCGCCGCCGATGCCTTTGTTCAGCACGGTTATGGCGAGTCCATGGCGTGCCCGCATCTCGGTGGCGAGCCGGGCCGGGTAGGCGTGACTGGCATCGGTCGCCCCGACGCCTTCGGTCGAGGATGAGCCGATCGCAATCACGACGGGCACCCTACCGGCGGCGAAGGCCGCAGCGAGATTCGGCAACCGGACGCCAAGGTCAGACAGCTCTCTGGATGAGCGGCAGGCCGGCTCGGCGAAAGCCGTACCTGCCCAGGCCAGCCCTATCGTGATCAGCAGTAGAAGCCTCATTTCACCGCCCTGCCGACCACGTCGTCCAGTCTGCGGGCGATGCAGTCGTAAAGCACGGCCGCCATCTTGCGCTGCTTGTCTCCTTGCCGCTCGGTCAGGTCCAGAAGTCCCGAGTCGCTCCAAAAGCGCATCATGTCATGACGCCTGAAAAGTGCCACCTCCTTCATCGTTGCGGCCCATTCGAGCCGCTCGATGTACGGCTCGAAGTCGATCAGAGCGCTGGCGCCGCGTCCGTATTGGAAGTCCATCAGGATGACATCGGCGCTGCGAGCACGGGCGAGGGTGATCCCCGCCTGAAGAGCCTGCTCGAACTCGCCCGGATCGACTCGTCGTACCGCGTCCGCGGTTCCGGTCTCCCAGATAACGAGCTGTGGGCGGTGCGCGATCAGCAGGCCTTGCAGCCTCTCGACCATCAAGCGGGTGGTCTCGCGCGCGCGGCCGGCGTTGATGACCTCGATTGGCGCATTGGGGAAGCGCTGGCCCAGAAACGCCTGAAGCCTTGCCGGGTAGGCCAGTTCCGGCGCGCCGGCCGCGGTTCCGCCGGTGGAGGCTCCGCCGAGCGCCAGGATTGTCAGCGGCTGGCGCTGGACGATGGCCGCCTGCACCCGTGACAGGGGCCGCACTTCGCCGGCGATCTCGGCCGGCACGGCGCATTGATCGTCGGCAATGCCCGGTCTTGCAGCCAGCGCCAGGAGAAGTAAGAGCCAGTACCTCATCCTGCGGCCCCCTTGGCTTCGACGACTCGGCTGTACCAGGCCTGCAAGGAGGCGAGGCCGATCATTGCGGCGACGCCGACTACGGTAACGGCTGCCTGCATAATAATAGAGCGAGAAATCTCGACGAGCACGAAGTGGCCGACCAGCGAAAGGATGATACCGAAGCAGAAGACATGTAGTGAGTACTTCCCGACCAGCGCAATCGGCCTCATCCACGCCGAAGCGAGCCAGGGCGTCTCCGGACGGACGAGCCACGCAGCCACGAAGGCCACGGCCAGAAAGTTCACGAGTCGGTAGGGGGAAAGGTCGGTCTTGTTGATCGGCCAGATTTCCGTGGCAAGGACGGCTGGCACGCGGTCGAAGAACCGATGCAGCGTCCATGAGAGATCGATCAGAAATGCGACGGCAACCAGCGCCAGGGCCGGACCGATCAGCCATCGCGCGCCGAGCACGAGCGAGCGGCCCTCGACCCGCGTCAGACCCGCAGTCGCCCCGATGACGAAAAGAAGCTGCCAGGCAAGCGGGTTGAAGAACCAGGGGTTTCCCTCGGGATAGCCGTGAAAACGGATGCCGAAAGCGTGGACGGCGCCGTAGAGCGCGATCGAGGGGATCAACGCCAGCCATGGGCTGCGATCGAGCAGGATGAGGATCAGCGGGAACACAGCGAGCAGGACGATGTAGAGCGGCAGGATGTCGAGGAAGGTCGGTTGGAACTCGAGCGTCAACGCACGTACCAGCGCAATGTGCGGCTCTGACAGGAAGTCGCCGACTCGCGACTCTTCAGCATAGACCGGTGAGCCGAAGCTCTCGATCACATAGGAGACGATCGCTGACAGCACCACGAACAGGAACAGGTGCGCGACGTAGAGCGTCCAAACCCTGCGATAGACGCGCGCACTCATAACCACAACGCCGTCTCGCTGGAGCGAGCGTCCATAGACCAGCGCGGCGGTGTAGCCCGAAAGAAAGATGAAGGCCTCGGCGGCGTCGAAGAAACCGAGCGCCTGCATGGTGAAGGCCGAGAACCGGTTCTCGGGGATGTGGTCTACGAAGATGAAAAAGAGGGCGAGCCCGCGCGCGACGTCCAGCCGAAGATCCCGCCGCACGCCTCCTTTGGCAGTCATCTCTAATCCGCGGCCGTCGCCTTCGGCTCGGGTTCGAACAGGCGGGCCAAGAGATCGGCCTCGCGGGCCTTTGCCTCGGCGATCGACTTCTCCTTCACATGGCCGAAGCCGCGGATCTTCTCGGGGATGCTCGCAATCTCGACCGCGGTCGCATGCCGAGGCGGCGCCAGCCGGCGAAGCAGCTCCTCAATAGTGGTCTCATAGTCGGCGATGAGCTGGCGCTCCATGCGCCGTTCCTCGGTGCGCCCGAAGATGTCGAAACGCGTGCCGCGCAGACCTTTCATCTTCGCCAGCACCCGGAAAGCCGGCTGCGTCCATGAACCGAAGGTCTTCTTCTTGAGATGGCCGGAGATGGGGTCGCGCTCGGCGATCATCGGCGGCGCCAGATGGAACTTGAGCCGGTCGTAGCTCTCGAAGGTGCCGGCGAGCTGACGCTCGAAGCTGCCGTCGGCGTAGAGCCGCGCCACCTCGTACTCGTCCTTGTAGGCGAGGAGCTTGAAGTAGAAGCGCGCGACGGCACGCGCGAGCTCGTCATGGCCGGGTGCGCACGAGCGCTCAGCCTCGGCAACGCGGCGGACCAGCGCCTCGTAGCGCCTTGCATAGGCGGCGTCCTGATAGCCGGTGAGGAAAGCGACCCGCTTGGCGATCATCTCGTCGAGGGTCGCCGTCGGCGCCGCCGCTTCGGGCTTTTCGAGGCCGGCAGCCTTGAGCACGAGGCCGAGGTCATAGGCGGCCCGGCGGCCCCAGAGGAAGGCCTGCTTGTTGAATTCGACGGCAACCGCGTTGAGCTCGATCGCACGCTCGATCGCTTCGCGGCCGAGCGGCACGTAGCCTTTCTGCCAAGCATAGCCCAGCATGAACAGGTTGACGGCGATGGAGTCGCCTAGAAGGGCGGTGGCGATGCGGCTGGCCTCCAGCGCGTCGACGCCCCCTTGTCCGGCCGCCTCCTGCAGCGTCGCCATGAAGGCTTGGCCGGGGAAGGCCATGTCGGGCTTCTTGGAGAAGTCGCCGGTCAGGGTTTCGTGGCTGTTGACGACGACCTTGGTCTTGCCGGCTTCGATCTTGGCGACGGAGTCGAAGCCGCCGGTGACGACGAGGTCGCAGCCGATGACGGTGAGCGCACCGCCGGCGGCGATGCGGACGGCGTGGATGTCTTCCGGCCGCTTGGCGATCCGCACATGGCTGATGACCGCGCCGCCCTTCTGGGCAAGGCCGGTCATGTCGAGAACGGAGACACCTTTCTCGTCGATATGGGCCGCCATACCGAGCAGCGCGCCGATGGTGACGACGCCGGTGCCGCCGATGCCCGTGACCAGGATACCGAAGGGCTCGTCGATCGGGGGCAAGGTCGGCTCGGGCAGGACCGGGAAGGGCTGCTCGCCGCGGCCGCGCCGCTTTTTGAGTTTGCCGCCCTCGACCGAGACGAAACTCGGGCAGAAGCCGTTGACGCAGGAGAAGTCCTTGTTGCACGAGGACTGGTCGATTGCGCGCTTGCGGCCGAACTCGGTCTCGACCGGCACGACCGAGACGCAATTCGACTTGACGCCGCAGTCGCCGCAGCCTTCGCAGACCAGCTCGTTGATGATCACGCGGCGGTCGGGGTCGGGGAGGGTGCCGCGCTTGCGGCGGCGACGCTTCTCGGCGGCGCAAGTCTGGTCGTAGATCAGCGCAGTGACGCCCTGGACCTCGCGAAGATCGCGCTGGACGCTGTCGAGCTCGTCGCGGTGGTGGACGGCGACGCCCGGCGCGAAACCGGTGCCGATCGGGTACTTGTCAGGCTCGTCGGTGACGACGACGATCTTCTTTACGCCTTCGGCGGCAAGCTGGCGGCTGATCTGCGGGACGGTGAAGTTGTTGTCGGCCGGCTGGCCGCCGGTCATTGCCACCGCGTCGTTGTAGAGCAGCTTGTATGTGATATTGACGCCCGACGCGACGGCAGCGCGGATGGCGAGGATGCCGGAGTGGTTGTAGGTGCCGTCGCCGAGATTGGCGAAGATATGCGGGGTCTCCGTGAAGGGCGCCTGGCCGATCCATGAGACGCCTTCGCCGCCCATCTGCGTGAAGGTTTCGGTCTTGCGGTCCATCCAGACCGCCATGTAGTGGCAGCCGATGCCGGCGACGGCGCGGCTGCCTTCCGGCACCACGGTCGAGGTGTTGTGCGGGCAACCCGAGCAGAACCAGGGCGTGCGCTTGAAGTCGGTCTTGGGATGCGAGAGCGCGGCTTCCTTGGCTTCGAGGAAGGCGAGGCGCTTCTTGATGCGTTCGGAGGTGTAAAAGCGCGCGATGCGGGCGGCGATGACGCGGGCGATGCGGGCCGGCGTCAGCTCGTCGGCCGAAGGAAGAATCCAGTTCCGCTGCTCGTCGAACTTGCCGATGACGCGCGGGCGCACGTCCTCGCGCCAGTTGTAGAGCTGCTCCTTCATCTGATTCTCGATGACGGCGCGCTTTTCCTCGACGACGAGGATCTCTTCCAGGCCCTCGGCGAAGTGGCGGATGCCCTCGCGCTCGAGCGGCCACACCATGCCGACCTTGTAGACGCGAAGCCCGATCTCGGCGGCATGCGCCTCGTCGATGCCGAGATCCTCGAGGGCCTGCATCACGTCGAGATAGGACTTGCCGGTGGTGACGATGCCGAAGCGCGGCCTCGGCGAGTCGATCACCGTGCGGTCGAGCTTGTTGACGCGCGCGAAGGCGAGCGCGGCATAGAGCTTCCACTTGTGGAGCCGGTACTCCTGCTCCAGCGGCGGATCCGGCCAGCGGATGTTGAGGCCGCCCGGCGGCGTCTCGAAATCGTCCGGCAGCACGATCTGCACGCGGTCCGGATCGATCGCGACCGAGGCCGAGGAGTCCATGGTCTCGGCGATCGCCTTCAGCGCGATCCAGCAGCCGGAGTAGCGGCTCATCGCCCAGCCAAGAAGACCGTAGTCGAGGACCTCCTGGACGCCTGAGGGGTGCAGCACCGGGATCGAAGCGTCCATGAAGGCGTATTCGGACTGGTGCGCGAGCGTCGAGGACTTGCAGGTGTGGTCGTCGCCGGAGAGCACCAGCACGCCGCCGTTCTTCGAGGTGCCGGCGTTGTTGGCGTGCTTGAAGACGTCGCCCGAGCGATCGACGCCGGGACCCTTGCCGTACCAGATGCCGAAGACGCCATCGACGGTGGCGCCCTTGAACATGTTGACCTGCTGGCTGCCCCAGACCGCGGTCGCCGCCATGTCTTCGTTGACACCCGGCTGGAACTGGATGTTGTTGCGCTTAAGGAAGCGCTTGGCCTGCCAGAGCTGCTGGTCGAAACCGCCGAGGGGCGAGCCGCGATAGCCTGAGATGAAGCAGCCGGTGTTGAGCCCCGCTTTGGCGTCGCGCTGGCGCTGCATGATCGGCAGGCGCACCAGCGCCTGGACGCCCGTCAGATAAACCCGGCCGCGGTCAAGCTCGTACTTGTCGTCGAGGCTGACTTTCGCGAGGGCCATGTTCCCTCTCCCAATGCGCTGGAGCGTCTTATTTGGCAGCGAAGGTAACACGCGAAAATGGTCGCGTAATCAGGGCTTGCGCCAACGCAAGGAAGGAACGCTGACCTATTTTTCGGACTGGCGGCATTGCTTGCCCGAGGCCGCTAGAGACATTCCATTGCTCAAGGGGCGCCGCGCGGCAGCGAGAGCGTCACCGTGGTGCCGCGTCCCTCCGCCGATTCAATGGCAAGCTTTCCGCCCATCAGCTCAGTCAGCGAGCGAGAAAGCGCGAGACCCAGGCCTGATCCGGGACGTTTGCGCTGCAGCACATTGTCGACCTGCTCGAAGGGGCGCCCGAGCCTGGGCAGCGCCCAGGCCGGTATGCCGACGCCGGTATCGGACACGGCGATCCTGATCCACTCGCCGTCGAAGGCGACCGCGACCCGGACGAGCCCGCCCGAGGGCGTGAACTTGACTGCGTTCGACAGCAGGTTGAGGAGGATCTGGCGAAGCGCCCTGGAATCCGCTTGGACCCGCGAGTTCTTCTCGGGCGTGAGCGTCTCGACCACGAGACCGGCCGACTGCGCCGACGCCGCGATCATGCCGAGGCAGCGGTCGATCTCCGGCATTACCTCGATCGGCTTGAGCACCAGCTCCATGCGCCCAGCCTCGATCTTTGCCATGTCGAGAACGTCGCGGATGAGATCCATCAGGTAGCTGGCGCTGGTGTGGATGTTCTCTGCGTAGCCTCGATAGCGCTCGGTGCCGAGCGCGCCGAACATCTGATCTTTGAGGATCTCGGCAAAGCCCATGATCGCATTCAGCGGCGTGCGGAGCTCGTGGCTCATCGAGGCAAGGAACTGGTTCTTGGCTCGGCTTGCCGACTCGGCGCCGTCGCGAGCGGCGCGAAGATCCTCCTCTGCACGCTTGAGATCAGTCACTTCCACCCGAAGCGAGACGGTCCCGCCGTCTTCGGTCCGCCTTTCGCTGATCATCATCCAGCGCTCGTCAGTACCCCTGTAGATGAAGGGCTGCGCCGGCGGGGTGCGACGTACGGCCAAGCGCCAGGAGAGCCACTCTTCTTCGGTAGCCGGCGTCGTGCTTCCCGGCAGGTAGCCTCGCCAGCCCGAGGCGAGGCTCGAGCGGACGATATCCTCGAAGCGCTTTCCGATGACCTCGCCGACGTCGAAGGACGTGCGGTCGAGGTAGTGGCGATTGCAGGCCAGAAGCCGTTCCTCGGCGTCGAAGACCGCGAACCCTTGCGTCACCGTCTCGAGCGCCGTCATCAGCCGTGCGTGGGCGCTCTCGGCCGCCGCCTCGGCGGCTTGGGCCCGGCGCAGCGCCTCGCGCTCAGCGGTGACGTCGGTCCCGGTGCCGCGATAGCCCGTGAAGGTCCCGTCGCGCGCGAAAATCGGGTCGCCGCTGATCAGGATGTGGCGAACCCGTCCTTCCCCGTCTCGGCGGCCGTAGCCGAATTGGCGAAAGGGGCGACGGGCAGCGAGATCTCCCAGATGCCGGTCCCATGCATCCTTGTCATCGATGACGAGGTCGAGCTCATCCCGGCGCTTGCCGATATTGTCTCCGGGGAAGACATCGATCTCGACGGTCGGCGGGCGCGAGACGAAGGTGAATCGAAGATCCGCGTCCTGCTCCCAGACCCAGTCGGCGGACATGCGCGCATAGGCGGCGAACCGCGCCTCGCTATGCCCCAGCGCCTCGAGCTGGCGATGCGCCATCGTCACATCGGTGAAGGTGGTGACGCTGCCGCCATCGGGCAGCGGACGGCGGTTGGCACGAAGGACGCGGTCGAGGTGCGGTATCGTTGCCTCGTCGGCCGCGCCGCTAACCCAGCTCTGCGCGATCCGGCCTTTGAGGACAGCTTCGGCTCGGGCAGGCTCAAGGCCTTGGCGCTGGACGTCGAAGCGGATCAGCTCGGCGAGCGGCATGCCGGCGCGGACGAGCCCGTCAGGGAGACCCCAGAGGAACTCGTAGCGCCGGTTCCAGCAGACAACGCGCTGCTCGCGGTCGAGGACCAGAAGCCCCTGGTCCATGTGATCGACGGCACTGGTGAGCAGCCCCGACCATTCGGTCGAATCGTCAGGCGGTTGGCTACAGGCCGGGTCGCCGACCACGTCTGCTCCGCGAAGGCCGTCCTCCTGCGGTGTGAATAAGCTGGTGGCCATGTCGAATACCCTAGCACGCACCTGCGCGGCCGGAGGAGAAACCGTACCGCGGCTGGTGATTTGGCCGCCGCGACCGGCTATACCCGAGCTATGACGGTCCTCGTCACCGGCGCCGCCGGCTTCATCGGCTACCATGTCGCCAAGGCGCTGCTCGACCGGGGCGAGCGGGTACTCGGGCTCGACAGCCTCAACGCCTATTACGACCCGGCATTGAAGCGGGCTCGGCTCGACCGGCTCACCGGCCGCAGCGGCTTTTCCTTCGAGGCCCTCGACCTGTCCCGGCGTAACGACGTTGCTGCGTTCGGCCGTGCGCACCCGCAGATCGAGCGGATCGTCCATTTGGCGGCCCAGGCGGGCGTCCGGCATTCGTTGGACCATCCCTTCGACTATGTCGATGCCAACCTGACCGGGCAGCTCGCGATTCTCGAGCTCGGCCGTTTCCTGCCGCGGCTCGCGAACCTGGTCTATGCCAGCTCCTCCTCGGTCTATGGCGGCAACAGCCGGCTTCCTTTCTCGACGTCAGACCGCACCGACGACCCGGTCTCGCTCTATGCCGCAACCAAGAGGGCGGGCGAGTTGATGGCGGGTGCCTATATGCGCCTCTACGGTCTCCGGGCGATCGGACTTCGCTTCTTCACCGTGTATGGTCCCTGGGGGCGGCCCGACATGTCGGCCTTCCTGTTCACCAAGGCGATCCTTGAAGGAAGGCCCATACAGGTCTTCAACAACGGCGACATGCGGCGCGACTTCACCTACATCGACGACATTGTCCAGGGTGTCCTTGCCGCGCTCGATCGCCCGGTGACCGCGCATCGCATCTACAACCTCGGCAACAACCGCGCCGAGCCTTTGCTCCGGTTCATCGAGGTGATCGAGAAAGCGGCTGGCAGGAAGGCGATTGTCGAGCTCAAGCCGATGCAGAAGGGCGACGTCAAGGAGACCTTCGCCGACATCCTGGACTCGACGCGCGATCTCGGTTTCCGCCCGGCGACGCCGATCGATGTCGGCGTGCCTCGCTTCGTCGAGTGGTATCGCGAGTTCTACGAGGTCTAGCCGCGCCCTTCGTAGAGCGCGTCCAGCTTCGTGCCGTAGGTCTTGCGGATGACGTGGCGGCGGATCTTGAGCGTCGGCGTCATCATCTCGTTCTCAAGACTGAAAGGCTCGGCCGAGAGGATGAATTGGCGCACGCGCTCGACCGCCGAGAGCCGGCGGTTGACACGGTCGACGGCGGCCGAGATCGCCGAGCGGAAGTCCTTGTCGCCAACGAGCTGAACCAAATCCTCAGGCTTGCCCTTCTCTTTGGCCCAGCCGAACGCCCAGTCCTTGTCCGGGATCAGGAGCGCCACGATGAACGGACGCTTGTCGCCGACCGCCATGGCCTGGCCGATCTCGGGCTCGAGCGTGAGGAATCCTTCGACCTTCTGCGGCGAGACATTGTCTCCTCCGGAGACGACGATGAGATCGCGCTTACGGTCGGTGATCTCGATATAGCCGTCTTGGTCGATGCGGCCGACATCGGCGGTATACAGCCAGCCGTCGCGGATGGTGCGCGCGGTTGCCTCCGGATCGCCCCAATAGCCTTGCATCAGCAATTCGCCGCGCACCAGGATTTCGCCGTCCTCGGCGAGCTTGACCTCGACCTTGTGCATCGGCGGTCCGACCGTGTGCAGCTTGATGCGGTCGACCGGGTTGACGCTGATCACCGGTGCCGCCTCGGTCTGGCCGTAGCCCTGCAGCAGGCGCACGCCGAGCGCCGTGAAGAACAGCCCGACCTCGTAGTTGAGCGGAGCCCCGCCGGAGACGAAGGCCTTGAGGCGCCCGCCGAAGCGCTGCGCCGCTTTCTTGCGTACCAGGATGTCGAGGATCTTGTTCTCGATCCGCTCGCCGAGCGTCAGGCTTCCAGGATGCTCATAGGCCTTCTTGCCCAGCGTCAGGGCGCGTTCGAACAGCTTCCGCCTGAGCCCCGGCATCTTCTCCATCGCCTTGGCGATGCGTCCGTGCATCACCTCGTAGAGCCGGGGCACGGCGGTGACGATGGTCGGCTTCGCCTCGGCAAGGTTCGCCACCAGCGTATCGGCGCCTTCGGCGTAGTAGATTTGCGCGCCGATCGCGATCGGGAAGAACTGACCGCCGGAGTGCTCGTAGGCATGGCTCAGCGGCAGGAACGAAAGGAAGACGTTGTCGTCGAGGCCCAGCGGCTTCAGGACCTCGATCGCGCCCTGGCAATTGCAAAGAATGGCGCCGTGACTCAGCATCACCCCCTTCGGCGCACCGCCGGTGCCCGAGGTGTAGATGATGCAGCTCGTGTCGCCGCGCTTGCGGATCGCCGCCGTCGCCTCGATGTCATCGGGCTGCTTCTCGCCCTCGCTCAGCATCGTTTCCCATGCCGCCCAACGTATCGGCGGGCGCGGCGGCTCGGAGAGCGACTCCATCGCCACCAGGAACTCGACCGAGGGCGCGCGCGCCGCCGCCGGCACCACCCGCTGGGCGAGCTTTGCGGTCGAGACGATCACCGCCTTGGCGCCCGAATTGTCGAGGATGTAGCGATGATCGTCGACGGTGTTCGTGGTGTAGGCGGGCACGGTTATGCCGCCGGCGGCCATCACCGCGACATCCGCGATCAGCCACTCCGGCCGATTCTCCGAGATCAGCGCGACGCGGTCGCCGGCCTGCAGCCCGCGGGCGCGGAGCGCGCGGGACAGGAGGTTCGCCTGGCGCGCGGCCTCGGCCCAGCTCAGCGAGCGGTAGATGCCGTCGACCTTGCGCCAAAGGAAGGGCTTGTCGCCGTGAGCCCGCGCCCGTTCGAAGAACAGGAGCGGGAGGTTCTGGACGTTGCTGAGATCCATTCTCTCCCCAAGCGGCCGTTGTTAGGCTCGGCCTTCACCCCATCTTAATGGCGTTTTCCTCGCGTGGGAGGTCGATGATGGCGAAACGGACGACGGCCGGGAAGCTGCCGACATGGGATTTGAGCGATCTCTATCCGGGCCGGGACTCCCCTGCACTGAAACGTGATCTCGACCGGTCCGAGGCCGATGCCAAGGCATTCCGTAAGCGCTACCTCGGCAAGGTCGCGGGCCTTTCCGGCGCCGAGCTCGGCCGCGCCATCGCCGACTACGAGCGCCTGGACGAGGCTCAGGCCAAGGCCGGCTCTTATGCGGCGCTCGTCCACGTCACGGCGATGGAGGACCCGGAGGTCGGGCGTTTCTATCAGACCGTACAGGAACGGCTGACCGGCACTTCGACCGAGCTTCTGTTCTTCACGCTCGAGCTCAACCGGATCGAGGATGCGGCGCTCGAGGAGAAGCTGAAGGACCCGATAGCCGCCCGCTACCGGCCCTGGCTTCGCGATCTCCGCGTTTTCCGCCCGCATCAGCTCTCCGAGGAGATGGAGAAGCTGCTGCATGAAAAGTCGGTGACCGCCTATTCGGCCTGGGTCCGTCTTTATGACGAAACCCTGGCAGCGATGCGCTTCAAGCTCGGCGGCAAGGATCTGACCATGGCCGGCGTGCTCGCAGGCATGACCGACAAGGACAGCAGAAAGCGCCGTGCAGCGGCCAAGGTGCTGTCAAAGGGGCTCAAGTCGAACCTGCGCCTCTTCGCGCTGATCACCAACACGCTTGCCAAGGACAAGGAGATCGCCGATCGATGGCGCCGCTATGCGCGGCCGATCTCCTCGCGCAACCTCGGCAACAAGGTCGAGGACGAGGTCGTCGATGCGCTGGTCTCCGCGGTCAAAGCCTCGTATGGGAGTCTCTCGCACCGCTACTACCGGATCAAGGCGAGCTGGTTTGGCAAGAAGCAGCTTCCCTATTGGGACCGCAATGCGCCGCTGCCGAAGGATTCCGACCGCAAGATTGCCTGGGATGAGGCCCGGGGCATCGTGCTCGGGGCCTATCGCCGCTTCTCGCCGAAGCTTGCCGAGATCGGCCAGCAATTCTTTGACAGGCCGTGGATCGATGCACCGACGAAGCCGGGCAAGTCGTCCGGCGCCTTCGCGCATCCGACCGTGCCGAGCGCGCATCCCTATCTTCTGCTCAACTATCTCGGCCGTACGCGCGACGTGATGACGCTCGCCCATGAGCTCGGCCACGGCGTGCACCAGGTGCTGGCGGCCGAGCAGGGGCATCTGATGTGCGACACGCCGCTGACACTGGCGGAGACTGCCTCGGTTTTCGGCGAGATGCTGACCTTCCGCTCGCTGCTCGAGGCCGAGAAGAATTCGAAGCGCCGACGCGTGCTGCTCGCCGGCAAGGTCGAGGACATGCTGAATACCGTCGTCCGCCAGGTCGCGCTGCATACCTTCGAGGCAGCGGTCCATGACGAGCGCCGCCAGGGCGAGCTGACGCCCGGCCGGCTCGGCGAAATCTGGATGGAGCAGCAGCGGGCCTCGCTCGGACCCGCGATCCGCTTTGACGACGACTACCGCGCCTTCTGGTCCTACATCCCGCACTTCATCCACTCGCCCTTCTATGTCTATGCCTATGCCTTTGGCGACTGCCTCGTGAACTCTCTCTACGCCGTCTACCAGGACGCGCATGAGGGCTTTGCCGGCCGATATCTCGAGATGCTGAAGGCGGGCGGCACGCTGCGTCACAAGGAGCTGCTGGCGCCCTTCGGTCTCGATGCCACCGATCCGGCTTTCTGGGCGAGAGGGCTCGGCGTCATCAAGGGCTACATCGACGAGCTGGAACAGACGTGAGCGATGACGAGAACACGCTCGGCGGCCGCCTTGCCCGCTACGCCCGCGTCGGTACTGCCGTCGGCGGGCTCGCGGCACGACTTGCCGGCGGGCGCATTCTCGGCCTGTCTCTCGACCAGGATCGCCACGCAGCGCAGCTGAAGGCGGCGCTCGGCGGGCTCAAGGGGCCGCTGATGAAGGTGGCGCAGATGATGTCGACGCTGCCGGACGCCCTGCCCGACGCCTATGTGCGCGAGCTCGCCGAGCTGCAGGCGAACGCGCCTTCGATGGGCTGGTCCTTCGTCAAGCGGCGGATGGCAACGGAGCTGGGGCCCGACTGGCCGTCGCACTTCGCCCGTTTCCCCCACGAGGCTGCCGCCGCGGCCTCCTTGGGGCAGGTCCATCGCGCGACGCTCAAGGACGGAAGCGAGGTCGCCTGCAAGCTGCAATACCCGGACATGCCGGCCGTAGTCGAAGCGGATCTGAAGCAGCTCAAGCTCGTCTTCGCCCTCTACGAGCGCCTCGACCGCGCCATCGTCACCGAGCAGATTCATCAGGAGATCTCCGCGCGCCTGCGCGAGGAGCTCGACTACCGTCGCGAGGCCAAGCACATGCGTCTCTACCGCCACATGCTGGCAAAAGAGGAGGGGATCGCCGTGCCGGAGCCGATCGACGCATTCTCGACTGGCCGGCTCCTGACCATGAGCTGGATCGACGGCGTGAAACTCACAGAGATCGCTAGCGCGCCGATCGAGATCCGAAACGAAACCGCGCTCCGGCTGTTCCGCGCCTGGTACGTGCCTTTCTACGGCTACGGAGTCATCCACGGCGATCCGCATCTTGGCAATTACACGCTTGCTGCCGACGGCACGCTCAACCTGCTCGATTTCGGCTGCATCCGTGTCTTCAGACCGTCCTTCGTCCGCGGCGTGATCGACCTCTACCGCGCGCTCCGCGGCGGCGACGAGGAGCTTGCGGTCGAGGCCTATCGCATCTGGGGTTTCGAGACGCTGTCGCGCGAGGTCATCGATGTCCTCAACCTCTGGGCCCGCTTCGTCTACGCGCCGCTGATGGAGGACCGTCCGCGCGCAATCCAGGAAGGCGGCGGCACCGCCTATGGCCGTCAGGTGGCGACCAAGGTCCATGCCGAGCTGCGTCGTCTCGGCGGCATCGCGCCGCCGCGCGAGTTCGTCCTGATGGACCGGGCCGCGGTGGGCCTCGGCGCCGTCTTCCTTCGCCTCGGGGCCGAGATCAACTGGTACAGCCTGTTTCGCAACCTGATCGACGACTTCGACGAGGCGGTGCTGGCCGAGCGGCAGAGGCAAGCTTTGGCGGTCGCGGAGTTGCCGCTGCCCAATTTGTAAGCCGTGGGCCTTCCATCGCCGAAAATTTAGGCGGGGAACGGCGTCCCAGATCAGGATTCCCGGCGTTTTCCTGGCCCTCATCCTTGGCACGGAACTTGTTATTGCCTGCTGCACCGCAACAGGCGGCGCTTGGGGCGCTGGCATGGCGAGACGATCGGGGGCGAGCGTGAAGCGAGGGTTTTCAAGTTTGGCTGCGCTGGCGACAGCGGTTCCGGTCGCGGCCCTGGCGCAGGAGGCTGCTCCCAAGATCGATTCCGGCGACACGGCCTGGATGCTGACCTCGACTGCGCTGGTCCTGATGATGACCGTCCCCGGCCTTGCGCTCTTCTACGGCGGCATGGTTCGCAAGATGAATGTGCTGTCGACGGTGATGCACTCCTTCGCCGCCTGCTGCCTCGTCACCATTGTCTGGATGATCGCCGGCTACAGTCTCGCGTTCTCCGATGGCGGCGCCTTCGTCGGCGATCTCGGCCGAGCGCTGCTGCAGGGGCTCGGCGTCGAGTCGATCCACGCCAACGCGAAGACTATCCCGGAATCGGTGTTCATGGTCTTCCAGATGACCTTCGCCATCATCACGCCGGCGCTGATCGCCGGTGCCTTCGTCGATCGCATGAAGTTCTCGGCGATGCTGTGGTTCACGGGCGCGTGGTCGCTGCTGGTCTATTCGCCGGTTGCGCATTGGGTTTGGGGTGGCGGCTTCCTCGCATCCGCCAATGTCCTCGACTATGCCGGCGGCACCGTCGTCCACATCAATGCCGGCGTCGCCGGGCTGGTGCTGGCGCTGATGATCGGCAAGCGCCGGGGCTATCCGAAGGAGCCCTTCACGCCGCACAATCTCGTGCTGACGCTGCTCGGCGCCTCGCTGCTGTGGGTCGGCTGGTTCGGCTTCAATGCGGGCTCGGCGGTCGCTGCCAACGGCGCCGCCGGGATGGCGATGGCGGTGACTCAGATCGCTGCAGCCGCGGCCGCGCTCGCCTGGATGTTCATCGAGTGGGCCGCGAAGGGCAAGCCGAGCGTGCTCGGCATCGTCTCCGGGGCGATCGCCGGTCTCGTTGCCGTCACGCCGGCCTCGGGCTTCGTCGCCCCGAGCGGCGCGCTGGTCATCGGGCTCGCCGCCGGCGCCCTCTGCTGGTGGGGTTCCACCGCGCTCAAGCGCATGCTGGGATATGACGACGCGCTCGACGCTTTCGGCGTGCACGGCGTCGGCGGCGTTGTCGGCGCGATCCTGACCGGCGTCTTCGCGATCGAGGCGATCGGCGGCGAAGGTAAGGCCGGGCTGCTCGACGGGAATGCCGGTCAGGTCCTAACCCAGATCTACGGCGTTGCCGTCGTCGTCGCCTATGACGCAGTCGTCACCTTCATCATCGCCAAGGTCGTCGACATGGCGATCGGGCTGCGCGTCGATGCCGATACCGAACGGGAGGGGCTCGACCTCAACCTCCACGGCGAGGTCGTCCACTAGACAATCGACTCTGCAACCGGGAGGGGCGGGGCGCTTTCGGGGCCCCGTCTCGTTTCGGGGCGATTTTCCGTTCGGTTCCATCTCGGACTTCACAAAACCTTGTTCCCCCGGCATTGTTTGCGGCCGCAAACGCCCCTGGGGAGCGCCGATCGCCGATGAAAGTCGCCGTGCTCAAGGAAAATCGGGTCGACGAGCGACGCGTCGCCGCTTCGCCCGAAACCGTCAGGAAGATGCGTGGGCTCGGCCTCGATGTCGTGGTCGAGAGCGGCGCCGGCGCCGGTTCCTCGATCCCCGACCAAGCCTTCCAGGACGCGGGTGCCGTGCTCGCCTCCGACCGCGCGACCGCGCTTTCCGGCGCCGATGTCGTGCTCGCGGTGCAGCGACCCGATGTCGCAGACCTCGCGATGTTCAAGGAAGGCGCGGCGCTGATCGGCATGCTCTCGCCGCATGCGGACAAGGAGCAGCTGAAGGCGATCGCCAGCAGGAAGCTCGCTGCCTTCTCGCTTGAGCTATTGCCGCGCATCACCCGCGCGCAGAGCATGGACGTTCTCTCCTCGCAGTCGAACCTCGCCGGATATCGCGCCGTCGTCGATGCCGCGGCCGAATTCGGCCGCGCGTTCCCGATGATGATGACTGCGGCCGGCACCGTGCCGCCGGCGCGCGCCTGCGTGATCGGCGCCGGCGTCGCCGGGCTACAGGCGATCGCGACGGCCAAGCGCCTCGGCGCCATCGTCTCCGCCTTCGATGTGCGCGCTGCAGTCAAGGAGCAGGTGCAGTCGCTCGGCGCCTCCTTCATCGAGGTCGACGAGGCTGCGTCCAAGTCGGCCGAGACCGCCGGCGGCTACGCCAAGGAGATGGGCGAGGAGTACAAGAAAAAGCAGGCGGCGAAGCTGCACGAGACGCTGAAGAAGACCGACATCGTCATCTGCACCGCGCTCATCCCCGGAAAACCGGCGCCGGTGATCGTCACCGAGGACATGGTCAAGGACATGAAGCCGGGATCGGTCATCGTCGACCTCGCGGTCGAGCAGGGCGGCAACTGTCCGCTCGCCGAAAAGGGCAAGGTCGTGGTCAAGCACGGGGTCAAGATCGTCGGACATCTCAACGTGCCAAGCCGGATCGCCGTGGATTCGAGCGCGCTCTATGCGCGCAACGTGCTGACGTTCCTGACACCGCTTGTCGACAAGGAGACGAAGCAGCTCAAGTTCGACAGGAAGGACGAGATCGTCGCGGCGACGCTGCTGACCGAGGGCGGGGCCGTCGTGCACCCGTCCTTCGCCGGCTGAGGGGGAGCGGAATGGACACGCAGAAATACGTCGAGCGCGCCGCCGAGGTCGCGACCGACGCCAAGGCGCTGGCTGCCAAGGCCGAGGCGCTTGCCAATGAGGCGACCGGCATTGCCCTTCACGCAAGCCAGGCAGCGGGCATCGACCCGACGATCTTCGGGCTTACCGTCTTCGTGCTCGCCTGCTTCGTGGGGTACTACGTGGTCTGGCGCGTGACCCCGGCGCTGCACTCGCCTTTGATGAGCGTCACCAACGCGGTCTCCTCGGTGATTGTCGTTGGCGCGCTCATCGCCGCCGGCCCGCGGAGCATGGACTTCTCCAAGATCATGGGCTTCCTCGCGGTGATCCTCGCCTCGGTCAACATCTTCGGCGGCTTCATCGTCACGCAGAGGATGCTGCAGATGTTCAAGAAGAAGAGCTAGGGAGCCCGCGATCATGTCGACCACGCTCGCGGCGCTGCTCTACCTCGCGGCCTCCGTCTGCTTCATCATGGCGCTGCGCGGCCTCTCCTCGCCGGAGACCGCGCGCGGCGGAAATCTCTACGGAATTGTCGGCATGACGATCGCCATCGCCACGACGCTGGCGCTGCCGGGCGTCGTCTCCTACTGGCTGATCATCCTCGGCATCGTCATAGGCGGTGCCATTGGCGCCGTGATCGCGCAGAAGATCCAGATGACGGCGCTGCCGCAGCTGGTCGCTGCCTTCCACAGCCTGGTGGGCCTGGCCGCCGTATTGGTCGCGGCCGCCGCCTTCTACGCGCCCGAAGCCTACAACATCGGTGCGCCCGGCAAGATCAAGGTTGCGAGCCTGATCGAGATTAGCCTCGGCGTCGCCATCGGCGCGGTCACCTTCACCGGCTCGATCATTGCTTTCGGCAAGCTTCAGGGCATCGTCACCGGGAAGCCGCTCGTCTTCCCGATGCAGCACCCGCTGAACGCCGCGCTCGGTATCGGGCTTGTGCTGCTGATCGTGTGGTTCTGCGCGCAGCAGACGACTACCGCCTTTTGGCTGATCGTCCTTCTCTCGTTCGTGCTCGGCCTGCTGCTGATCCTGCCGATCGGCGGTGCCGACATGCCGGTCGTCGTCTCGATGCTGAATAGCTACTCGGGCTGGGCTGCAGCCGGCATCGGCTTCACCCTCGAGAACTCGCTGCTGATCGTCACCGGCGCGCTGGTTGGGTCCTCCGGCGCGATCCTCAGCTACATCATGTGCAAGGGGATGAACCGCTCGATCTTCAACGTGATCCTGGGCGGCTTCGGTGGCGAGGTTGCGGGGCCGGTCGGTGGCGGTTCTGGTGACAAGACAGTCAAATCGGGCTCGGCCGAGGACGCCGCCTTCATCATGAAGAATGCCAGCTCGGTCATCGTCGTGCCCGGCTACGGCATGGCGGTTGCCCAGGCGCAGCACGCGCTCCGCGAGATGGCCGACATCCTGAAGAAGGAGGGCGTGACCGTCCGCTACGCCATCCACCCCGTCGCCGGCCGCATGCCCGGCCACATGAACGTGCTGCTGGCCGAAGCCAATGTCCCGTATGACGAGGTGGTCGAACTCGAGGACATCAACCGCGACTTCGCCTCGACCGACGTCGTCTACGTGATCGGCGCCAACGACGTGACCAACCCGGCGGCCAAGACCGATCCGAAGAGCCCGATCTACGGCATGCCGATCCTCGACGTCGAGAAGTCGAAGACCGTGCTCTTCATCAAGCGCTCGATGGCGTCCGGCTATGCCGGCGTCGACAACGAGCTCTTCTTCCGCCCGAACACGATGATGCTGTTCGGCGACGCCAAGAAGATGACGGAAGAGATCGTCAAGGCGCTCGGTTAAGCCGAAAGAGCCGGGCGAGATCTTCGCGAGCGTGTGGCGTTCAGCGCCCGCCACACATCGCTCGCAGCTTTCCCGGATCGGCGATGGTGACTACGCGGCCGCGGCCGCCGACCCCAATTGCGCGTAGCTGGGCAAATGCCCTCGACAGGCTTTCGGGCGACATGCCGAGCCGGCTTGCGACCATGCCGCGATCCTCGCTGAGCCGGAGTGTCTGCGGACCGCTGTCCGGCGAGAGCAATCCGAGCAGATAAAGGCCGATCCTCTCGGTGGTCGAGCGCAACTTCAGCTCTTTGATCTGGGCAATGAGGATGCGCCAATGTCGCGCTAGGATCCGCGCCATGGCGTGCGATAGCGCCGCATCTTCCGCCATCGCTTCGCGAAAGTGCGCCGCCGAGAGCATGGCGACGCGCGACGCCTCGGTCACTCGCGCTGACATCAGATAAGGTAGCCCGAGGATCACAGCCGGAGCGATGATAACGTACAGAATCTTTCGCACTTTCGGGAATGGTGGCTTCTTCTAGAGTGAAGGAGCAAACGATGAGCAGTGAGACTGCGACGGGCCAGGTGATCCAGATCGACGAGGCACGGATCAGGGATCATCTGGGAGAGATGGTGCGCGGCACGGTCGAGGAGACGCTGAATGCACTCCTTGAGTCTGAGGCCGACCGTCTGTGCGGTGCGGGTCGCTATGAGCGCAGCGAAGCGCGGCAGGACAGGCGAGCCGGCAGCTACGATCGGACGCTGCAGACCAAGGCGGGAGACGTCAATCTCAAGATACCG
>Ga0194132_10003023_pt1 | contig 30563 bp, 26 predicted proteins | sample TA2KigOf80mmetaG_FD_148612 | JGI IMG/M metagenome (GOLD analysis project Ga0194132, IMG submission 148612) | Freshwater microbial communities from Lake Tanganyika, Tanzania - TA2015054 Kigoma Offshore 80m | ecosystem: Environmental > Aquatic > Freshwater > Lake | place: Tanzania: Lake...
GTCGCCCGCGTTCATCCAGCTCTTCGACCAGACTTCGATACTTAGACCGAAGCCAGCACACAATGGTCTCGTCTCTCATCCCTGCTCTTGTGCAGAGGCTCTCCACTCCGGTCAATCACTATTGCGGTAAGTTGTTTCCTGCCACCGCCTAACGTCCGATCTCTCTCCTGAGCAACGCTGAACAGGCAACGGAGATACTCCGTTGCGTTCGCGTCGTTCGTGGGGTCGTCACCTCTACAACTCATGCAGTAGGAAAGAGAGAACGCATGGTCGAGCGTGTGGATAAGTGTGTGTTGGCGGGTAAGTTTCTGTTCCTTTTGCTTGTGGGGATCTGTGGAACGAGCGAAGCGAATAGCGTCAGCAGCGATCCGCGCACGCCAAACACACTCCTGTGGGTCTGTTTTGGTGCAGCGATTGGCGCTGCCACGGTTGCTATTTTTCTCGCGCAAACATACCGACGATTGCTCACCGTCCGAGAGTGCCTGTAGCAGAAGGAAGAGAATCACTCGTTGTTGTTGCAAGGGATAAATGACGGGATATGGGACTGGAATGTCAAGGAAAACACGGTGTTCTTCTCCCCACGCTGGAAAGCGATGCTCGGCTATGCCGATCATGCAATCCGCAACGAGCTGGCTGAGTGGTCAGCTCTGGTCCATCCAGACGACCTTCCACGTGCCAACCAGGCGATTGAGGATCATTTTGCTCGCAAGACGTCGGTGTACACCGTTGAGTTTCGCATGCGCTGTAAAGATGGGTCGTATAAGTGGATTCTCGATCGTGGGCAGGCGCAGTGGGATGCAAACGGTCAGACCTTTCGTATGGCAGGGTCTCATACGGACATCGACGCATACAAGCAAGCACTTGATGACATGAATCGCGCTCACCAGCAGTTAGCTTTTCATATTGATAACGCGCCCTTTGCGGTGATGGAATGGGATATGCAATTTTGCTTGCGTCGGTGGTCACCGCAAGCAGAGGCCGTTTTCGGCTGGAAAGCAGAAGAGATCCTTGGCAAACATCCCACCGAGTGGCGTTTTGTTGTTGAAGAGGACGAAGAAGAGTCCTCAGAGGTACGACAACAGTTGCTTGACGGTCGGGCTCCAAGGTACGTTCGACGGTCGCGCGTCTATACCAAGAGTGGCAACATCATCATGTGCGATTGGTATACGTCGGTGCAGTTTAACGAGGCAGGAAACCCTACTTCGCTTCTCTCGTTTGGCCAAGATGTCACCGATCGCGTCACTACCGAAGAAGCCGTGCGCAAAAGTGAAGAACGTTTCGCTCTGGCCGTACGGGGCACGAACGATGGTGTGTGGGATTGGGATACGGGCACGAACGAGATCTTTCTGTCGTCACGATTCAAAGAACTCCTTGGCTATACTGACACAGAACTGGAAGACTCGTTTGCTGCCTATGAAGCACTAGTCCACCCGAATGATCACAAGCGCTTGTTTGGAGCGATTAAGACACACCTAGAGCAGCGCATTCCTTTTGATACAGAATACCGGTTGCGTACCAAGAGCGGGGAATTTCGCTGGTTTCAGGCCCGTGGCCAGGCATTGTGGGATGATGGCGGGAAAGCGCTACGGATGTCGGGGGCGATTCGTGATGTTCACGAACGCAAAGTCGTCGAGGAGCACCTCAAAGAGAGTGTGGAGGTGTTGACGAAGGCGACGACGGAAATGACCCAGTCGTTGCTCCTGCTGTTGGCCAGCACGAACGAAACTGCATCCGCCGTGTCGCAAACGGCCATGACGGTAGAGGAAGTGAAGCAAACTGCCTATGTGGCGGGGACCAAAGCCAAAGACGTTTCTTCCACTGCTCAGCAGACTGCTGAGGTGACGCGTGCAGGTGAACAAGCCGTCGAACGAGCCATCGCTGGCCTGTCGCGCGCACGCGAACAAATGGAGTCGATTGCGCAAAGTGTGGTGAAGCTCGGAGAACAGAGTCAGACTATTAGTGACATCATGTCGTCAGTCAGTGACCTCGCTGAACAGTCGAACTTGTTGGCAGTCAATGCCGCGATCGAAGCCGCGAAAGCAGGAGAACAGGGGAAAGGCTTTGCTGTTCTCGCACGCGAAATTCGTTCGCTAGCGCAGCAGTCGAAACAAGCCACCATCCAGGTGCGGGCCATCCTCTCTGATATTCAGAAGGCCGCGAACGTTGCCGTGCTGGTGACCGAACAAGGGACCAAGGCCGTGGAAGCCGGGGTTCAGCAATCAATTGAAGCGAATGAGTCCATTCATGCGCTGTCACAAAGTATCACCGACTCAGCACAGCTTGTTATGCAGATCGCAACCTCAAGTCAGCAACAACTCGTCGGCATGGACCAGGTAGCGCATGCGATGGACAGCGTCAAAAAGGCGAGTCTGCGGAATGCTGAGGGGATGAAGCAAATTGAAAGTGCGGTACGAAACCTGGAGCAGCTTGGGGTGAATCTCAAAGCGCTGGTACAGCAATACGCGACCAGCGGAGAGCAAGTAGTGTGACACTGATGAGGGCCTTTGTTCTCTTGGCCTAGGTGCGATAAAGGACAGGGCAAGAGGATGTGTCTATGCCCCAGTCCCCGCCGTCACACCGATTGCGCTTACAAGCCATTGCCCGCCGTGCCATGCTCGAGCGCGGCTTTTTTCCCGAGTTTTCCGATGACGTACAGGCGGAAACTGGACAGTTGTCGCATGCAGCTACGGCGGCTGATGGTGCCATTCGTGATCTTCGTTCTTTCCTATGGTGTTCGATCGACAACGATGACTCTCGTGATCTTGATCAACTCTCTGTAGCGGAACTGCTACCGGATGGTGCGGTCAAGATACTCGTCGCCATTGCTGATGTTGATGCATTGGTGATGAAAGGCACTGCCGTTGATGTTCACGCACGCCAGAATACGACCTCGGTCTACACCCCAGCGCAAATCTTCCCCATGCTGCCGGAGAAGTTGTCCACTGATCTGACGTCACTGAATCCTGCTGTTGATCGCCTTGCTATAGTGGTCGAGATGGACATTGCTGCAAGTGGTGACCTGAACGCCTCGACTGTCTATCGGGCGCTGGTCCATAATCATGCGAAGCTGGCGTATAATAGCGTCGCCGCGTGGTTGGACGATGAGGGTCCTCTGCCTGAACGGATAGCCGACGTTCCCGGCCTGGCAGAACAAATTCGTGTCCAAGAACAGACCGCGCGTCAGCTGCAGCACTTACGGTACCAGCAGGGAGCGCTGAATCTTGAAACGATCGAGGCACGGCCGATTTTTCATAATGATGAGTTGAGTCAGCTCGCAGCAGAAAAACGTAATCGGGCGAAAGCACTGATTGAGAACTTCATGGTGACTGCCAATGGGGTGACGACACGCTATCTGGCTAGCAAGAACTTTCCCACCTTTCGTCGCGTGCTCCAAGCGCCCCAGCGGTGGGAGCGGATCGTTGCCATTGCCGAGGAACTAGGAGAGAAACTGCCGCAACGACCCGATAGTGCTGCACTTGAGGCGTTTTTAGAACGACGACAAGAAGTTGATCCTCTCCGCTTTCCCGATCTGTCACTGTCTGTGGTGAAGCTCATGGGTTCAGGAGAGTACGCTGTGGAGTTGCCTGGGGACGAACCCGTCGGCCATTTTGGTCTTGCCGTTCGCGATTATGCCCATTCGACCGCCCCTAATCGACGTTATCCTGATCTGATTACCCAACGATTACTGAAAGCGGCGATTGCCGGGCAAGCGTGTCCGTACAGTGTTGATGAACTGCACGAACTGGCCAAGCATTGTACTGAGCAAGAAGACGACGCCAATAAGATTGAACGGCAGGTGCGGAAGTCTGCGGCAGCACTGTTGTTAGAATCGAGTATTGGCCAACGCTTTGATGGTGTCGTGACTGGGGCCTCGGATAAAGGGACGTGGGTGCGGGTGTTCAATCCACCCGTAGAGGGACGGGTGGTGCAAGGATATGCTAGGTTCGATGTTGGTGACCGTGTCCGCGTACAGCTTGTCGAGGTCGACGTTGAACGTGGCTTTATCGATTTCGTTGGCATGCGCCGTGGCAGCTGGCGAGTACAGCAACGCGGTCGGAATCGCAGCAGAAAATCTAAGTGGACCCGCAAAAAGAATTAGTACCGTGTCTCATAACTTCGTGAGCAGTTGTAGGGCGTGCGCAGCGCGCCAACTGACTGGCGCGTGCCACACGCCCTACGATTTCACCGCTCGTGAACGTGCGAGACACGGGACTAGGCGGCCAGTTTGAGCGTGGGACGTGGCGTTGCTTCAGGAGTGTGAGCAGGATTCACCAACACAGACAAAAGAACTGAACGGGCAATGCGTTGTTTGATCGACATGTCCTATTCTCCAGGGGCTGCAAGGTCTCAACGGTGTTAGTACGCTGTCGCTGCAGCCTTGCCGACACGCCTAATGCCCGCCGTATCCTTTCGGCTTCATTCCGATCCACAACTGGGCGGCGGTCACGAGCACGGCGTTTGTTAAGAGATATCTCCAGCTCCCCTATCCCTTGATCTGTGCCACCAGGCGATGCCATATAGACCGGCCAAACCGAGACCGAGCAGAGTAACAGAGGACGGCTCCGGCACTGACCGAATCGCTATATTGTCGAATCCGTTCGACTCGAAAATTGCCTGATTTGACTCAAGCACTACGCTGATCTGTGTAACGGTGCTGAGTGCCCCAACGAGGTTTCCTGTCCAGAGGCTCGGGTCCAGGGTGGCGGAATAGGTGTGCCACAATCCATCCAGCGGAGGTGTTCCTGTTCCCCCCAGCACGCGCGAAGCACTACCCCCAAGGCCAGAGATGGTGACCGTCCCAAAGAGCGGCACATCAAACAAGTCTGCTGCAACACCATTCAGATTCCTGGCATCAAATGAGAGCGTGCCTCCCAAGAAAGAGGAGAGGTCACCCTGAAAGGACGACGGGGCATAGACGGTCATCCAATCCGTTACAGTGTCAGTTAGCTGAAGAAAGCCGTCCGGGTTCCCACCGGTTGTGACATGGGACAGAGCCCCTCCAGTGGCCGTCCAGCCTTCGAGATTTGTGTCGAAGGTGCTGATAATGTTGGCTGAAGCGAGAGAACCAGTGAACATGTAGAGAACCATCGCCAGAATACCTGCGGATGTACTGCGCACGTGAACCATAACCCCCCCCCCTTCCTCACAATATGATAATTCAGTGTCCTCTTATTGAAGTGCTGTTTGCCTCATATAAGGAGCCTAACGACCCCTATATGGACGTCCCCGGTGGTGCAAGGGTGTTTGATGCAATGGGTAATAGTGGTCGGACTGCACGTCTATATCCGGCTTGTGAGTACACAAATCTACTCCAGCCCTGAGCAGCGATTGCTCCACCGTGCACGAGCCCGCGCGCTTGCTGCAAGTCCGCCTTGAACGGTAAACGCATGCGACCGAAATCCGTTGTCGCATCTTCTGGTTGTAGGCCGAGTAATGCAAAGAATGGTTCGTTTGTCGTTGAAGCACTCATAGAAAGAACTACCAGTTTTGTGTAGGTGAGAGGAGGTTAGCGTGGCCAGCGGGATTTGAGTAACGTCAGCAGGCCGGCAAATTGTTCATCATTGAGGTCGAGCGCTTTCGTGACATCAGGTGGTCCAGGCCAGAAGGGGTCCGCATAATCTTTGCCGCTAATAGCCACTGGTTTGGCATAGCGTGGAAGCACGTGGAAATGCACCTGTGGATCAACCATCATCAGGCAGATGTAATTGATCTTGTCGAAAGCGAGAAGCTGCTTCAGCGTTGTTTCGATGTCTCGCGTGACCGTTTGCATCTCGGCAAAGGCACCTGCTGAGATATCGGGAAAACTGCGTGCATCTTCTGTACAGACCAACACCAGACTTCCGACTGTGACTTGCTTCGGGCGTAATAGCACTGCCCAATGCCGGTACTCGCGTAACAATGTGTTGGGGTAACTGAATTTTAGTAGGGTTTCATGGGGCATGGGACCCTCGGATGCGTAAAAATGGGACTAGGGGCTGGGGGCTAGGGGCTAGGGGCTAGTTTTATTCTTACAAGCCCCAAGTCCCTAATAGTCAGTCCACTTAATTTTGAGGGATAGGGTTTCGTCATGCCCGCGCAGGCGGGCAGCCAGGGAAATTCAGCAGTGGCCTGTAGTTCAGCCTCCTGGATTCCCGCATTCGCGGGAATGACGTCCCTTGAGTTATCCATCAAAACTTTCTGGACTATCTACTAGCCTCTAGCCCCATGTTGGCAAATGCTACACAGTGTGTATTTCGCAGCCTGTAGCGTCTCATTTACTGCCCGACCGGCAGATTGTAGAACCGAATCGCGTTGCCGCCTAACACCTTACGCTGTGCGTCAGCGGGGAGCGGCTCGATCCGCTCTCTGATTTCTCTGGCGACGCCAAATGACGAATCAATGTGCGGATAATCGGACGCCCAGACGAAGTAATCTGGGCCAACATGCTTTACCACTTCGGCGGTCATGGTCTCGTCGGGATCTGCGGACACGACACATTGACGATAGAAGTATTCGCTCGGTTTTAGCTTCAGTGTGGAACGACTCCGCATCGGAATGTACTTGTGATCCATACGATCGAGCCAGGCGGAAATCCAGTTTGCCCCAGATTCCAGTACCGTACACTTCATACGTGGATATTTCTCGAACATGGCAAGTGACATCATTTGGGTGAAGCCTGCCATGACGTCGATAGCGAGGAACGTGAAGTTGAACAACCCAAAGTCGGCATCCTGCCGAATCCATTCGTTGAAGGACGGTTGATCGCGAACAACCACATGAAAGCCGACGGGCATTTGCAGATCTTGCACGGTTCTCCAGAAGCGCTCGAAGTCGGGATGATCGAAGTGCTTGTGTCCACGGGCGACCATATCTGGTGAGAGATACACGCCAACGCAGCCGTCCTTCTTGGCGCGAAGGGTTTCTTCGACCGCACCTTCAGGATCTAGCAGTGAGATATGTGCAATTGGAAACAACCGCTTCTTATCGTAACTACAGAAATCAACCAACCAACGATTATATGCACGGGAATATGCAGTGGCGAGTTTTGGGTCTTGCACCCAGCCTTCCCAGAAAATACCGATCGTGGGATAAAGCATGGCAATGTCGATGCCTTCATCATCCATGACTTTGAGCCGTGCTTTGGGGTCATAACTGCCTAGGGGGCAGCCCTCCATGTAGGTGCGCTTCCCAGGGGTCAGCAACTCCTCGGCATTCATGCCAACTCCACCGAGTGCGCCCAGCGTACCGCGGACAACTTCAGCGGGCTTGTTGTCCAACATGAGCACTTCCCAGCCTTTTTCATCACGGTCGATACGAATGGCGCGATCTCGATACGTTGGGTCAATATACTTGAGCCACAGGTCAGGGGGTTCGAGAATGTGGCCATCGGCATCAACGGCAGGTCCGATCTTTTGATTCGACATGCAGCATCTCCTTGTGTACAGATAAGAGTTGACTATCTACCAGAGGGAAACCCCCGGCTCCAGACCCAGTGAGGATAGGTATTCGCGGCTCAATCGATCCACGCGACATTGATACATCAGCGACTAACCCCGCTCATGCTGAGCGTAGTCCGCAGGACGAAGTCGAAGCGTGCGCAACCCCGAAATATGCCGCCCTTCGACTTCCTCTTTCTCTCGGCCTCTGATGTGATCCCCCTTTGCTCTGAGCGTAACTCAGCGCCTATAATACCACACTCGGCGCGATGGAGACGGATGTCCCTACGAATGCAATGGCAAAATGGTAGACCTCTGCATGTGAACACCTTTCGCTGGTTCCATCAACAAAAGCGAACGTACGCTACGTGGCTCATAGGGGCGGTGTTGTGTACTGCCGTTTCAGCCTGCACCAGTAACGATCCAGCCGCTGCCCGCCAGACTTCTGAGAGCGCTCCAGCCAAGCAGGTAAAAACTGTGGCTGTCGAGAGACGAATGGTGGAGCGAACTGTCGACGTGCTCGGCTCGCTCGCCGCGTATGACCAGGCAACGCTGAGTACCAAGATTCCAGGGCGGATTGCGCGCTTGACGGTCGATTTTGGCAGCCTCGTGGAGCAGGGACAGATACTCGCGCAAATCGAACCACGAGATTACCAACTGCAAGTGCAACAAGCCGAAGCCGCACTGGCGCAAGCGCGAGTGCGCTTGGGGCTACCGCCGCAAGGGACAAATGATGATGTCGATTCCGAACGCACCGCAATCGTGCGACAAGCACAAGCCTTGCTAGCTGATGCCCGGCAAAAGCGTGAACGACTCGCTACGTTGGTCGAGAAAGGGTTGATTGCCAGAGCTGACTTCGACTCGGCTGAGGCGGCATACAATGTTGCTCTTGGTCGTCTACAAGACGCGAAAGATGAAATTCATAACCGCCAAGCGATTCTCATGCAGCGCCGTGCTGAACTGGAAATTGCCAGACAACGGCTGGCTGATACGGTGATTCGTGCGCCGTTCGACGGCAACATCCAAACGCGGCACGCGAGTATCGGTGAATATGTTGCTGCCAGTGCACCGGTTGTGACTCTGGTGCGTATGAATCCCTTACGGTTGCGAGCCGAGGTGCCGGAGCGGGCTGCGGCTCAGGTGCAAGCAGGGCAGAAAATTCGTGTGATGATCGAGGGCGATCCAACTCCGTATACCGGCGTTGTGACGCGCATGGGGCCGGTGATCAATGAGCAGACTCGCATTCTTCTGGTCGAAGCCGATGTTCGTAACCCTGGCACGTTGCGGCCAGGAGCATTTGCGCGAGTTGCTATTGTGACGACAGAAGCAGTTCCGATCCTCTCTGTTCCACCACAAGCGATTGTGACGTTTGCTGGTCTAGAAAAAGTGTGGCTCGTGCAGGATGGAAGAGCGATTGAGAAATCGATCGTGACCGGCACCCATACGGAGTCGTGGGTCGAAGTCACTGATGGTGTGAAGGTTGGCGATGTGATCGTGGTTACGCCTGGGAATCTACGCACGGGACAAGCTGTTACTGCGCTACAGTAGAAAAGCATGCAAACCCTTACCGAAATCTGTATCCGTCGTCCGGTTTTTGCGGCGATGCTCATTCTCGCCCTCGTTGTCATCGGTATTGCAAGTTACCTGCGTCTCGGCGTCGATCGCTTTCCCTCGGTTGACCTACCAACCGTGAACATCCGAACGATGTTACCCGGCGCTTCGCCAGAAGAAGTAGAAACCGAAATTTCTCAACGCATTGAGCAAGCAGTCAACACGATTGAAGGGATTGATGAACTGCGTTCGGTATCAGGACCTGGCGCGTCGGTTGTGACGGTGACCTTCTCACTCGACCGCGATATCGATGTGGCCGCACAAGATGTGCGTGATCGAGTGGCGACAGTCCTGCGCGATCTTCCTGATGATACCGACCCACCGGTCATTTCCAAATCCGATAATGACCTAACGCCAGTGCTCACGCTCGCGCTTTCTGGTGACCGCTCACTGGTTGAGCTCACCGAACTCGCCGACAAGATTGTCAAAGTCCAAATTGAGCGTTCCATCGGCGTTGGGGAAGTGCGGATCGTTGGTGGTCTGGAGCGCGCCATCAATATCTGGCTTGATGCCAATCGACTTGCGGCATATCGCTTACCGGTCACCACTGTCCGTGATGCGCTTGTACGGCAAAACGCTGATGTTCCCGGCGGCAACGTGACGACCGGTCAGCAAGAACAAGTGCTGCGGACGATGGGACGACTCATCGATGCGCGGGCGTTCAATGAATTGGTGATCGTCTCTAGGAATGGCGCTCCAGTACGGGTGCGGGATGTTGGTTGGGCTGAAGATACCGCCAAAGAGCAACGTTCGATGGCGCGCTTGAACAGCGTGCCTGCTGTCACGCTGGAAGTACGTCGCCAATCCGGGGCCAATAGCATCGCCGTCATCGAAGCGGTGAAAGCGCACCTCGATCATGTCATCGAACAGTTACCGGCAGATGTCAAACTCGAAGTGATTCGTGATCAATCTCGGTACATCTATGCGGCTTTGCGTGAAATCGATCTGCACTTGGTGTTAGGGAGTATTTTGGCATGCTTGGTGGTGTTAGCTTTCATGCGCAACTGGCGCGCGACAGTGATTGCCGGCGTCGCGATTCCGGCGTCGGTCATTTCTACTTTTGGCATGATGTGGGCGCTCGACTTTACTCTGAACAGCGTCACCATGCTTGCCTTGGTACTGATGGTGGGGATCGTTATCGACGATGCGATCGTGGTTTTAGAGAACATTTTTCGCTTCATTGAAGAAAAGGGGATGGCACCGCTTGCAGCGGCTCGGGCTGCGACTGCCGAGATCGGTCTGGCGGTGACAGCGACGACACTGAGCCTGGTCGTGATCTTTGTTCCGGTCTCTTTCATGTCGAGCGTGTCTGGTCGCTTCTTGTTTCAGTTTGGTATTACTGCCGCTGTGGCCGTACTCGTGAGCTTGCTGGTGTCGTTTTCATTGACTCCGGTAATGAGTGCACATCTGTTACGAACATTACCTGTGAGTGGGCAGACATCGGCGCAATCGCGCAGTGGTTTCTATGGTTGGATTGATCGTGGCTACATGTGGTTGTTGGCGCGTGCGCTCCGTCATCGTTTTGCTGTTGCAGTGGTGGCGCTTGCGGTCGTGGCTTCGACCTATCCGCTATATAACGCGGTACGGCAGGAGTATATCCCGAGCAATGTTGATGAAGCAGAGTTCGATATTGTCGTGATTGCTCCAGAGCGGGTCAGTCTGGTTGCGATGGACAATGTCATGCGCGCGATTGAGGCGGACCTGGAGCAGATTCCGGGCGTGCGCCTGGTGCTTTCTTCAGTCGGTGGCAATTTCATGGCCTCGATCAATCAGGGGCGGGTGTATGTTCGCATTGCCCCGCATGCGGAGCGTACCTTCTCGGTGTCGCGGGTTTTGCAAGGGTTGTGGCAGCTTGACCCGTTCGCGGCGTTTCGTGGGAACTACAGCCAGCGTGAGGTGATGCAAGAAGTCCGTCGCCGTCTTAAACGTTACGCCGATGTGCACACCCATGTTCGTAACGCGCCCTCGTTCAATCTCGGGAGTGGCAACTGGGAGTTAGATTTCGTTATTCGTGGACCCGATTTGCAAGGGCTGGCGGCGTATGCGGCGCAATTGCAACAACGAGCACAAACGCTTGGTGGCATCGTTGATATGGATACTACCCTGAAGCTCGATAAACCGGAGTTACGGGTTGCCATCGATCGTGACCGGGCGGCGAGACTTGCGGTGCAAACCGCGGACATTGCCACGGCCTTACGTTTGTTGGTTGGTGGTGATGACGAAGTATCGCGGTTTCGTGATGTGTCGTTGAATGAAGACTATGATGTACAGTTGCGGCTTAGAGACGGTGACCGCAATACGCCAACCTCGATTTCACAACTGTACGTGCCAAGTCAGACCGGCGCGTTGATTCGTCTCGACAACTTAGTGGCGATGGAGTCGACGCCAAGCGCGTCCCGCATCGATCGACTCGATCGGCAACGGATGGTGAGTCTACGCGCGTCGGTTGGTCCAGGGTATGCGCTCGCTGACCGTATTGATGCACTTCGCACCGCGACGACAGAGCTCAACCTGCCACCAGCGTACACGACGACCATCTCTGGGCGTGGCCGGGAGTTAGAGCGCACTTTTCGTGAGTTCCTCTGGGCATTTTTGTTGTCAGTGATCTTCATGTACATGATCCTTGCATCACAGTTTGAGAGCCTGGTGCATCCACTGACGATTCTGTTGTCGCTGCCATTGTCGGTGCCATTTGCCTTGTTATCCTTATGGATGACTGGAAATACGTTGAACTTGTATTCCGCTCTTGGGTTACTCGTGCTGTTCGGTGTGGTGAAGAAGAATGCCATCTTGCAGATCGATCACACCAATACGTTGCGAGCGGGCGGGATGGAACGGATGGCTGCGATCCTGCAGGCAAACCGCGACCGCTTGCGACCGATCCTCATGGCGACGCTGACGCTTGTGGCAGGTATGTTGCCGTTGGCATTGGGGGCTGGCCCCGGAGCCGAAGAGCGAAGCGCGATTGCAGTTGTGGTCATTGGTGGACAGTCGCTCTCCTTGTTGCTGACGCTCATCGTCACGCCGGTGGCGTATTCGTTGTTTGACGACTTCAGAGAGGTCAGTCCTGCGAAAGCGGGACTGTAAATCAAACCACGCGAGATTGGTACACCTCGGGTTGTCCCCCTTTTAGGGGTAGGTTTTTCCCGTGAGATAACCTGAGGCGTCATTCCCGCGAAAGCGGGAATCCAGGAAAATGGCTGTCGATCGTAGTGGCAACGCCTGGATGCCCGCCTGCGCGGGCATGACGAACTAGCGTATCCTCATGATGGGAAACCTCCACCAATTGTGACGTGGATGAAGAACCTACCCTTATGAGGGGTTGTCCCCGGAGAGACTGTAGCGTGCGCCATGGCACGGGAATTCAAACAGGCGAGCGCGTTGTGCGCACAGCACACGCTCCCCCAACTGTACGAGTGTTCCGTGGTCCGATTTCGTGCTGCACCTCTTCCCTACATCCTGTAGCCTACACCCTGCTATTTCTCTTGTACCAGGAAACGCGACGCGCTACTGTGACCGCGGGGATTGGTGGCTGCTGGAGAGAACCGACAACCAACTATTTTCTCTGTCGAAAGGAGGACTATTGTATGGCAGAGCTACGGATCATCTCAGCGGATTCACATTTTGTTGAACCACCTACCATGTGGGCCGAGCGCGTCGACACCCGTTTTCGTGATCGTGCACCGCATGTACAAAAGGGATACAAGGACAGACCCGGTGAATGGTTCATGTGTGAGAACCTGCAACCGGTCCAAGTGGCTGGCTTCTTCGGCTCGGGGAAAAGCGCGGAAGAACTGCCGGAACATTTGAGGCGCGGGTTTGATGTTGCCCCGAAGAGTGTCTGGGATCCGGCTGAACGTCTCAAGGAGCAAGACCGTGACGGTGTGAGCGCAGAGGCGCTCTATACCTCGATGGGAATGTTGCTCTTTGGTCTTGATGATGCAGAACTACGATCCTCATGTTTTCGTGCATTTAATGATTGGGCAGCTGACTATTGCAGTTACGACCCGAAGCGCTTGATCGGCTTAGGCGCGATTACGCTCGAAGATATTCCTGCTGGCGTCGCCGAGTTGCAACGCATTGCCAAAAAAGGCTTACGTGGCGCATTGATCTGGGGCGCACCACCTGAAGACAAACCGTATAGCTCACCAGAATACGATCCCTTCTGGGCAGCCGCGCAAGATCTCAATATGCCTTTGTCGCTGCATATCCTCACTGGGCGTGCGGGCAATCGCTTCAGTCGTCGTAAAGTCCTCTTCGGCTACATGGCGCTGCCGCAAGCGATTCAACTGACGTTTGCTGACATGGTCACGAGCGGTGTGTTTGAACGATTTCCACGGCTGAAGATCGTTTCGGCTGAGAACGACGTCTCCTGGATTCCTCACTTCTTGTATCGTATCGACCACGCCTATGATCGTTTACGTCACATCGAAGGATTGACGCTGCCGATGCTGCCGAGTGAGTACATGAAGCGCAACGTCTGGGCGACGTTCCAGTTTGAGACCGTGAATGCGCCATTCACGGCTGACACCTTTGGGGTTGATCACATTATGTGGTCATCGGACTATCCCCACACCGATTCGCCCTGGCCACGCTCGAAAGAGTTTATCACCGAGTCATTTCAGAATCTTGCGCCGGCAGATCGCGAGAAAATCGTCGCCAAGAATGCCGCGCAGTTGTATGGTATAAACCTCAGTTGAATCTCTTGAGGGCGGCGTTGCGTTCACCGATGATCCCCCTGCTACTCATGCAGGGGGATCATCGGTAGAGTCTCTTTGACCGGTTTTTTAGGGAGGCCGATCGTAAAACTGAAAGTGACTTTCCTGCGAACGAAGACAAACCACATCAATACGCCAAACGGATAACCCGAGTCACCCTGCCTCATCCTCTAGTTCTCAACGGTATACATAACCCTAAGTGACAACACTGCTGATGATGGAGTAACGTAAGGCCGGCTCTTTTCACTTCTACGGCAGGCGAAGCCTGCCAGCAGTTATCTGCTTGATGCAGGAGGTGGACCTTGCTGGCTCCTTAGCGGCCAGCCGCTGGCACGCACGAGAGGCATAAGCAGGGCCATCCACCCGCTACCGAAGAACACGAGAAACAATGAGACCCCCCACAGATTCCCAAAAGTTCGAATCCTTGCATGGGGAGGGGACTCAGGAGCGCTAGGGTCATAGAGGACACGGACTCTCTGATATTTAGTAAAGGCAGGTTTGGCGCTTATCTCATGTAAAACGTCTTCACGCCAAGTACGTGTCTGGCCGGATAAATCAACATACTCGACCACATAGGATATCCTGTGGCCATTTTTAAAATATTCACGAACTTCGGTTACCCTGCCTGGCACTTCAACTGCACGCTGGAGGAACAGAACGGTAGTCACCGCGCTGTAGAGACCGCTAGCAATACATAGGAGTGCGATGGTGGCAACGAATAGGATGAAAACGACCGGGGCCCATTCCGACGATGACTCCTGATCGACAGTTTCGCTTGACGTTGGCGCAAAGACGTCTTTCTGCCGCCTCACTAGGGTCCGATACAGACCCTCAACAGCCTGCCGAGAAGGCCTGGGATGTGGCGTCGCGTTTGCGGGGCCCGGTATGTCCCACCGAGTCAGGTACTGAACGCCATTAGCGATGAAGAGTTTTTCTTGTACAGCGCGGACCGCAGCGTCTTGCTTGCTCACGCCGCTTTCCTCAAGTTCTTTGGCATATTGGACTGCAGCAGAAAAGACATGGGGCGCCGAGATGGTCGTGCGGAATTTTTCTTGCTTATGAACAGAGCCTCTGGAGAGCACCTCCAGGCAAAGCCGGTCCATGTTGTCCTTTCGTTTCCGCACAAGGTCAGCGATGGATGGAGAATGCTGAAGTTCAGTCGGAAGGGTCCCCAGCTTTTCCAGCTCGTCGGCTTCATCGGCGATAGCCAAGAGCAGTTTATCATTGGACAAGAGCGGGAGATCCTCGGACATGGGCTTGGGATCATCAGAGCTTGGCGATCGAGGGAAGAAGAGCCAAGCGAGTACGCAGATTATGAAAATGACTATTTCCATAGTGGCTCCCTGGGCGGGCGAGGTTGAAGCCTAACTCCTGTACTACAGAGAGTCGAAACGAATTGTTAGGTCACTTCAGCAGTACGAAACTCAACGTCTAACGTGTCCGTTTCTTGTGGGTGAATTTCACGGCTGTCAATCTACATGATTCGCGACTGTGCGGAAATCCTCAACCTGTTTCCTCCCCTGGCCCTGACCGTGTAGACTAAAAAATCCCAGAGGCAGTGGACAAGTAGCCTCGGAATAAGCAAAATCTAGGGCGCATCCTTTTGAGGAGGAATACATGAATAAGCAGGAATGGTTAGCGAAAAAGTATCCGAAGAATGAAGAGCGCATGCCGCGCTACTCAACGATTTCTGACATGGAAATCGAACCGCTCTATACGCCGGATGATCAGAGTGGTCGCGATGATGGCCGCGAGGTCGGTATGCCGGGTGACTACCCGTATACTCGTGGTGTCTATCCGAGTATGTACCGCGGCAAGTTCTGGACCATGCGGCAGTTCGCTGGTTTTGGCTCGCCTGAGGATACCAACCAGCGCTTTAAGTTCCTCCTTGCTGAAGGGCAAACAGGGCTATCGACTGCTTTCGACATGCCGGTGCTGATGGGTTATGACGCCGATCACGCGCGTTCGCTTGGTGAAGTCGGTCGTGAAGGCGTGTCGGTCTCGACACTGGAAGATATGGAGCGGTTGTTTGCCGATATTCCGCTCGACAAAGTTACCACGTCGATGACCGTCAACTGCACGGCGAGCATCGTCTTAGCGATGTATTTTGCTATGGCGCAGAAGCGCGGTATTCCCCTAGAGAAAGTCGGCGGCACGATTCAGAACGATATGCTCAAGGAGTACATCGCACAAAAAGAGTGGATCTGCCCGCCGGAACCTGCCGTGCGCATCGTCACTGATATGATCGAGTTCTGCTCGAAGAGCGCGCCACGCTGGCATGCCGTATCGATCTCCGGCTACCACATTCGTGAAGCCGGATCGACTGCCGTGCAAGAACTGGCGTTTACGTTGGCTGATGGTATTGGCTACGTGCAAGCGGCGGTGGATCGTGGTCTCAATGTTGACGACTTCGCGCCACGTCTCTCCTTCTTCTTCAATCTCCATAACGACTTCTTAGAAGAGATCGCCAAGTTGCGCGCTGCCCGTCGCATCTGGGCGAAGGTGATGAAAGAGCGCTTTGGTGCAAAGAATCCGAAGTCGATGCTGCTCCGCACCCATGCGCAGACCTCTGGCGCGAGCCTCACTGCGCAGCAGCCGTTTAATAATGTGGTTCGTGTGGCCGTGCAAGCGCTCGCTGGCGTCCTTGGTGGCGTACAATCGCTGCATACCAACTCAATGGATGAAACGTTGGCGTTGCCGACTGAAAACGCCGTGATGGTGGCGTTGCGCACGCAGCAGATCATTGCTGAAGAGAGCGGAGTCACCAACACGATCGATCCATTCGGTGGTAGCTGGGCGATGGAGGCGTTGACCGACAAGATGGAAAAAGAGGCGATGACCTACATCAATCGCATTGACGAGCTTGGTGGCATCGTACGCGCCATTGATATTGGCTATCCGCAGAAAGAAATTGCCGATGCAGCCTATCGCTATCAGCAACAGCTCGATGCTGGTGAAAAGGTCATCGTTGGCGTCAACAAATACTCTGTTCCTGAAGAGCGACCAATCGACATCCTCAAGATTGACCATTCGGTTGAGAGTAACCAGGTCGAACGGGTACGCAAAATCAAGCGCACACGTGATGCTGGTGCTGTGCGCGAACATCTCGGACGTGTGCATGCTGCCTGTCGCAATGGATCAAACCTGATGCCGGTGCTGATCGACGCGGTAAAAGAGCATTGCACTCTTGGTGAGATTTCTGACATCTATCGCGATGTGTTTGGTGTCTATCGCGACCCGGCGTGGCTGTAAAATTAGCGATCAGCGATCAGCTTTTAGCTTTCAGCTTGTACGTGCTTTCTGAGGTTGTGTTCTTGACTGCATTCTGGCTGATAGCTGATAGCTGAATGCTTTTTCCGGAGGAAACCCGTGGCAGACGAAAAGGTATTACGTATTTTGGTAGCAAAGGCCGGACTCGACGGCCATGATCGTGGCGCGAAGATTATCGCCCGTGCGTTGCGCGATGCAGGCTTTGAAGTGATTTACACTGGATTGCACCAAACTCCAGATATGATCGCTGAAGCGGCGGTGCAAGAAGACGTCGATGCAATCGGACTCAGCATTCTGTCTGGTGCGCATATGACGCTGTTTCCGGCGGTGATCAATGCACTCAAAACGCGTGGCGCTGAAGATGTCGCTGTGTTTGGTGGTGGCATCGTTCCGCAAGACGATATCGCACCCCTTAAGCAAGCGGGTGTGATGGAGATCTTCACACCGGGAGTGAGCACGCAGGCAATTGTCGATTGGATTCGCACCAATGTGCATCCACGCGAAGGGGTGGTCTGAAGCGCCAATGAAGAGTGAAGAATTGAGAATGAAGAATGAAAAAAGAGAGTCCGGCGTTCGATTAGCACCACTCTCTATGAATCGCGAAGACCAATGCTGCGCTGCATTCGTTAGGCGAATGCATGTACGGGCGACCAAGTAGATCGTATCTATGTTCTTCGAATTGATGGAGCATATACATCGGTACGCCGAACCACAGCAACCATTGTGGATTATGCTAACGATCATGCCTGGGGATGTTAGGGGCTCGCCGAGGGAAGATACTCAACACGAGTAAGAGGGTCGTGTCCATGAACAGGACGAGAAACGGCCATAGGTATCGGCGCATTTGTCATTGTACTATTTGTGAGAGAAGGAACGTCTTGGGGTCGTCCCAACTACACGATAACGCGCAGATTGATAATGGTGTAGTTTGGATTTGGCTTGTAGGGGCGCTCCTATGTGAGTGCTCTTTCCAGGTGCGGCCACGCAGAACCGCTCCTACAAAAATGTGGATAAACAATCAATTACATCCCGCTCTACGGTGCAGAGAGCTGCCAGGTGCCGATCTCTTGCCAGGGATTGCCTTTCTTCGCGTTTACACGGCCTGACGATTCAATCTGTGCTTCGAGTTCTACTGGAGCGGTAGCATCGAAGAAGTGCTTGCCATCTTCGTGTAAGAAGAAATCCTGCGATGGTGATGGTGTAAATCCTGAACTAAAGCGTGACGCTCTATTCTTTGCGTCATAATACAAGCGCAGGCCGCTGGCGCTATTGCGATTCCCATTCGGTCCTTCGCACAGAGTCCCATTCTTTGTTGTCCCGATTCGCGTTAATACTTTGAGTGAGAGCTCTCCAGATGATGAGCCCGGAGGCGTTGTGGTGAGTGGGTGCATGAGCACTGTGACCTCTTTTGCTTGTTCAGGGGCTTTCACGATTCCTGCAATACAAAAGACGTCCCCAGACGCTACCTTCGTGTTGTTACGATAGAGTTCTGCTCGTAAGTCAAAAAGAGTTCCTTCATTATCGGTTTTTTTCAACCCTACCCAGAAAGTGGCAAAGCCACCACCTGAAAGCAGAGTTCCGTTGCGTACTGTTTGTAAGGCATCAAGGGCGCCAAAACCGAAAGCTGAGTCAAAGCCAGGGGCGCCGAAATCGACTGCAGTGCGACGGAGAATGTCAGTAATTTGGGAGTTCTTAAGCACTCCTGGACCTCCCGTTGCCTGAGTGAGCAGAGCTGCAACTGCAGCAGCATGAGGGGCAGCAGCTGAGGTGCCGAAAAAGGGACTGAAGTCATCAAGCGAGGTCATTACCCCGTCAGCTGCAGCAACATCGGGTTTACTGATTGTCGCGCGGGTGGGAAAGAACCATTCGCATGGTCCTTGAGAACTAAAGCTTTCGAGGCCTGCGGTACTATAGTTATTGGCATCGACCGCCGCAACGGCAAGAACATCTGGGAGACAAGGGTGCCCAAAAATAGTGCCACGTGATGGTTGCGATTCGAGAAGTGTAATCGGGGCATTAAACTTTAAGGAAAGAGGCACTACTGCACCTGCATTTTTTGCGATAACCACACTCAGGCTGACCGTATTGAAGGAGTTATTCTGAAGATTAATTTGCTCGATTGGGGGAGCATTACCGCCAATTTGCCTATCCGTACTTGTGCAGGTTCCGCTAAGAACTAGGCTGCCATCATCTCCCGTCAATGTACAGGCATCCGTCGTGCCGTCTTCGTTCATGACGAATAGATCGTAGTCAGCCGTATTCGCGGACCCATCAAATGGGTTTGGCCACTGCAGAAAAACTGAGAATGACTGAAACGGCAAAACCTGAAAAGCGAGCGTAGAGTCTCCACCACCAAAATCATGACGAAGCAGTAAAGAATTGCCATTCTGAGAAGAGATTGGGGTAAAAACTCCATTGTACTGGGTCTGGGCATTATTGCCGGCTGCGGTGATGTAGGTCGCACCTTTGTTGGTTGCTTCCTGTACTGCCTGCGCGACTGGCCCTGGCTCAAAGACAGGTTCGTTAAAATACTCGACATCGTCGACGATGATTGTTGCCCCAGCCTGCGTGAGTGCTTGTATAGCAGCGATCATATCGAGGCTGCTCGGCAAGCCCGTATGGAATAATAAATCGGCGCCAGGAGCGAGATCATAGATAATTTCCGACATTGCACGCCCTTCGTCATTCCCATTGCCTGCCTGGCTATTCACTATTTGCAAGTCTGCCGGTAGATCACCTTTGGTGACGGCATCGGCGAGGGTGGTCAAGCTGTCGGAAATTACTCCGACCCGTATCCCCTGACCATCCACTCCCAGTTGCGAACGAACCAGATTGGCTCGCATTGCAGTGTCCCCTTCAGAGTTCACGCTTCCTTTACTAGAGGAACCGTAGGAAGGGAGGGAGATCCACCGGACACAGGGAAGTGCAGCGATGGTTTCCAGCGTCACTATTGGTAATGTCACATAGAGAGTTCCACTGTGCTCGTGCACCTGCAGGATACGGACACCGCGCTCCTCAAGAATTTGCTGAGCGGCTGATACTGGCAGGTACGTGTAAATATAGACCTCAATATGCCCCTCTGGAGAGAGATGGATAGATGGTGGTACCAAGGTACTTGCCTTACGCGCCCCGTGTTGAGCAGCAATTTCCATCACTGCGCGCAACGAAGAAGCGATACGGTCCGGAAAGGGGGCTTCCTCGCGTGTCGCCTGACTGTGGTCGTGCTGATCTTGGGCTACTGCCTTAAGGAGTTGGTGGTCAAGTGCTAAAAGTTGTACTGTTACCCCTAACATCACGGAGATAAACCAGTTCTGGACGTCGAGAGTCTTGTGCATTTTCAGGATCCCCTTCTTACTCACTCACTGGGAAGGTTTCTCATTGACAAATATACCCTTATTGTAATAAATAAATCTATATTTTATGGGGAAATAGATTAATCCCAAAAGGCTATTTGAATCTCGTTTTTTATAGAAGGGGGTAGAATCATGGCTGATGACCGCAAGGAAGGGCAGGATCAAATCGATCGGCGCGGATTTCTCCGCACCGCAGGAGCGACGACAGCTGGAACTATAGCGACAACGTTTGCTGTATCTGGTTTTGGTGCGGGTGCGGCTTACGCACAAGGAGGTCCGGGCCGGCTGCCGCTCAACACTCCCATTGGCAAATTGGGGTTTAATCAAGCAGAGTTTGCTTCTTTGACCCCGGCTGCTCAGAAACTCACAAAGGCTGAACTCTTTGCTTTACAAGAGTGGGGGCGCACACGACAAGGCAACCCACCAGATGGCCTCACTATTAAAGACATCAACTCGCTAGAGGTGGCTGGAAAGGCGATGCAAGAACGCCTTCACAAGCCTGGAGCAGCAGCTACAGAAGATGTGACTGCTTGCTGTTGCTGTTGTCCGTGCTGTTCCTGCACGGCGGCCTCTGTCGTACAACCCACCCGTCCGACCCTATAGTAACGTCGACACTCGGGAGCAGACGGCATCCTGAGAAAGATAAAGATCGGGTGCGGCCCCTTTGGAGCTGCGCCCATCTCGATGCAGGCATGTTGGTAAGGCGCGTGCATGAAAGTCCTTCTTATTTATCCGAAGTCACGGGTCGAGCTTATTGGTTGGGGAGATCTGGGGGCAATCGCAGAGCCGCTAGCACTTGAATATCTTGCCGCTGGGGCCAAGCAAGACGGGCATAGCGTGCAAGTCCTTGATCTTCGGCTCCACCCTGACGAACTTGATAGTACTCTCCAAGACTTTGTCCCTGATATCGTTGGGGTTACTGGCTACTCAATGCACGTTCGGAGAAACCTCGCTCTTTGTGAGCATATAAAAGAACGCCTGCCGCACTGTTGGACTGTGGTTGGTGGGCATCATGCGACGTTACTTCCGGAAGATTTCTTTGTTCCGTCCATTGATTTTGTAGTGAGCGGAGAAGGCGTACGTCCTTTTCGGACATTGTTACAAATATTGAGTGGTGCTGAATCGCAAAAGAGTATTCCCGGGGTTTGGGCTCGTCGCGATGGAAATTTCCTTTTCGGTGGAGACCCGCCGTCGTTCGACATTGATGAGATTGTCCCGCCAGACCGTTTGGTCACCGAGCGTGACCGAAACGCGTATTTTATCGATTGGATGCAACCGATTGCCCTCATGCGCACCACAGTTGGCTGTCCCTATCGCTGTTCATTCTGTTCGTTGTGGAAAATTATGGATGGCGTCTATCACATGCGTGACATTCATCAAGTCGTTGATGAACTCTCGACTATTCGAGAGGAGTTCGTATTTATGGTGGACGATGAGCCGTTCATCAATGGTCGCCGTATGATGGAACTTGCCAAGGCGATTCGCGCTGCGCATATCCAGAAACGGTACTTTTCCTATTGCCGCATTGATACACTCTTGCGCCAACCAGAATTGATACAGACGTGGCGTGAGATAGGGCTAGAGCGGTTATTTTTGGGGATTGAAGGTATCTCCACTAAAGAACTCGGAGATTATAATAAACGCCTACAGATCGCACAGGTCGAGGCTGGGCTTGATGTTGCACGACAGCTTGGGGTTGCTGTCTTTGCCCAGTTCATCGTCAGTCCCGACTACGATCGTCGTGATTTTCAACGCTTGATCCGTTTTGTTGAGCATCACAAAATTAACTATCCGTCCTTCACGATCCTGACGCCGCTACCTGGCACTAAGGGGCTCACCACCTTCGACCACATCACCGAGCGACAACCGAACGGGCGACCGAACTGGGATCTCTATGATTTGCAGTCGCCAGTGACCAAAACGAAATTGCCACGAACGGAATTCGTGAAAGAATATCAAAACCTACGACAGGTTTTTGCTGGTAGTTATACGGTGCATCGTGAACGTCTGCGCCCAACACCTGCCCTACAAGCGTAGCGTGGTCTTTTCTGCGTCCTTACTAAACTAAGGGGCCGTACGAATTTCCCACGGGCCAGTCTCCTGATGCACCGGATTAGAATTTTTGTGAAAGGTAATAAGGATCGCAGTCATGGCAAATGACCCAACCCTCGTTCCTCTCAAAGCGCTCCCGGCGCAGTTCGTCCAAACCGCTGACGGGGCAGTCCTGTCCCGGGGCTGCGTCCAGGTGAAAATTAGTGGAGAACGAGCCGCAGATACTGTCAAAGCTGTCTTGACTCTCGCGACAGAAGAGGGAGCGAGTAAAGAGCAAATTTGTGAGTTCTTTGCGGCTCCCGATCGTCCTGCTGTTGCCGCTCTTGTAGATCAGCTCCTCACGCGCCGGATACTGGTCCCAGCAGATACGGTTGAGACATCTGGCGAAAGAGTCGAAGGCACCCTAGATATTTTTTATTGGCACTTTGGAGAAAAAACGTCGACGGTGACCGAACGTCTCAACGAGAAACAGATTGTTGTTCTTGGTGTCAATGCGGTTGCTCGACAGATAGTCTCTGCTCTACGTGCAGTGCAGGCGGAGAACGTGACGGTTATTGATTATCCGTTGCTTCGTAACCTCCGCTTCTTTGATAACGGCGTCGTACATTCGAACGAGTGGTTGTCACCATTGCCACGTCCAGTGTCTTATCAAGAGTGGGCCCAGGATCTTGATCCCCAGTCTTTTGATTGTCTCGTCGCGACATCTGATTTCGGTGGTTTTCAAGTGATGCGTGAATGGAACGAATTCTGTGTCAGCCATCAACGACATTTTTTGCCCATCATGCTTGATAATCTCATCGGCTATGTTGGGCCTTTCGTTATCCCGGGTGAAACAGCTTGTTATGAATGTCTGTACGTGCGGGAGAATGCCAATGCTGACGAACCCCAACTGAAACGGAGCGTTGAGGCTGCGTCGATTCATCATCAGGCAGTGACTGGGTTTCATCCCTCGATGGCTTCTGTGCTCGGGGATATTGCGGCACTTGAATTGACTAAATTCTACGGTGGACTGGGGGGAGTTCCGTGGCGCGTTGGAGCGGTCATCGAAGTGAGTCTACTCGCTGCGGACATGAAAGCCCGCAAACTCTTGAAAGTCCCACGCTGTGCTGTCTGCAGCCCTGTCAGAACACGCTCCACAACGACACCAAACAAGAGTGCGTTCATGCCTGGCCATGACTGGAATGTAATTACGGGCGAGCAAAAATGAAGACATGCCTTCCTACCGGTCCTTCGTTTCGTCGGCTCATTGACATACTCGACTATCTTGTTGATGACCGTGTCGGTATCGTGCGCTATGTGCAGGATGCACGCCGTGAAGCTGGTGTGCCGGATTTCTTTCACTATTTCGCACGTGCGTGCAGCACCCAGGCGTTGAGCCTGCAAACGAACTTTAGTGCTGCTGGTGGTGCGGCTGCCACCCGGGAACGTGCGATCGCTAAAGCTGTAGGGGAAGCGGTTGAACGTTATTGCGGGGCTTTATTCTCTGTCGAGGATCTCCCTCTAGAGTCTGTTGAGTCGGCACCTTTCCCTTGCGTTTCTCCGGACGCCTTTGCCTTGTACAGCGTAGAACAATATGAAAGCCCCGGCTTTCCCTGGGTACCATTTGACGAGCAGACGCCAGTACGCTGGGCGCCAGCTGTGAACCCGCTCACCGGAAAGACACTCTACGTTCCTGCCGCAATGGTGTTTATTCCCTACTATTATTACCAGGGCACTGGCGATGCTCCCATTGTTCAACCCATTTCTACAGGCCTCGCCTGCCATTGCAGCCCTGCCGAAGCGGCGATTTCTGCCGCATGCGAGACGATTGAGCGTGACGCCTTTACGATTACATGGCAAGGTTGCGTGAGTGCTCCTCACGTCCTTGTCGAAACGCTCAGTGATGCGAACTACGATTTGGTGCGGCGCTTTGAACAGACCGGGAGCGAAGTCACCATTCTTAATATCACTACTGATGCAGGGATTCCTTCTATTCTGTCGGTGTTGCGCCACCCTGCCCCGCAGGCCCCAGCGCTGACGTTTGCTGCCTCAACCGCGTTAGACCCAGAAGAAGCTATACGTAAAAGTTTGGAAGAACTGGCGCATACGCGGCGGTACATGCAACAAATAAAGAATCGGATGCCTCCGTTGGTACCAGACCTCTACCATGCGAATGTAGTTGATCAGATCACGCATCTGCATTTTTGGAATGATCACGCGCAGGCCTCACTCGCAGATTTTGTTTTTGCGTCTCCGCGACGTGTCGAGTTTGATGAGATTGAGAACCTGGCGACTGGTAACCCAGCCGAAGAATTGGCCATACTCTGTGAACGTATTGAGGCTGTTGGACATCGGGTGCTCATCACTGATGTGACAACTCCTGATGTCGGAGAACTAGGGCTCTCTGTCGTACGAGCAGTAATTCCCGGTTTTCATCCGTTATTCATGGGGTATGGGATTCGTGCCTTAGGAGGATCTCGTCTATGGGAAGTGCCGCAAAAACTCGGACACCCTGGTGTGAAACGCGCTTCTGGCGACAACCCTGTGCCTCACCCTTATCCATAAGGAGGCCTGCACAACGTGACGCGTACAGTATGGAATGATCTCTTCCGCGCAGAAGGAACTGAGGACCCGCTCTGGGAACTGTTCCACGAGAATTCGAAAATCTCTCGCTATGGAAGTTTCCTTCCGAACGAGGTTGTCCTCGCTCGAATGGAGCAACTGCTTGAATCGCTCGTATTCGACCAATATCCCGAAGTGAAACTCCCGACGTCCTTCTCTCCGCTTAACCTCACCCTCAAAGACGCTATCACTTCGCGTGTGAGTGCTCGGGCTATGAAGCCGTGTCCGCTTACGGTGGAAAACCTGGCGACCTTGTTGCATTACGCCTACGGTGTGACACGGGACAACACGGACACCGTTTTTCCACGGCCGTTTCGTACCGTGCCTTCGGGTGGGGCGCTCTACCCACTTGAGATCTTCTTTCACAGCTCGCACATCGCTGATGCTCCAGCAGGGCTGTATCACTATAGTCCTGCTCGGCACAGTTGTCGTCGTATACACGACGGCGACCTTGCTCCTCGACTTTCTTCCGCGTTTGTCCAGAGTTCGATTCCTACCGAAGCTTCGGTGCTGTTGTTTCTCACCGCCATGTTTGAGCGCTCGACGTTTAAGTACGGCGCACGTGGCTATCGGTTTACGCTCTTAGAGGCAGGACATGTTGCCCAGAACCTTAATCTAGTTGCCACGGCTCTGGGCCTTGGGTGCACGAATGTCGGGGGATTTTTTGATCGTCACCTTGATGAAATACTCGGACTTGATGGCGTGAACCATTCGACCATTTATGTCGTTGCCATTGGCGAGCGCCAGGATGAACCGCCAGAAACACGTGGACTCGTGTAACGTATGGTGAGTTCTCGCCTGGTTCCTATCTCACGTGCTCCTGGCATGCTGAAAGTGGATGGGATTCGCGCGCTCACGCTCGCGTCGCTGTGGCAGACCCTGAACGACTTACAGTACCCAATCGATGTCATTGCCTCTGATATCAGCCTTGGCGTATGGCGAGGACAACAAGTTGCTGCTGAGTTGTATGCTCAGCTTGAGCTAGTGTTGCCACCCCCACAGCAAGTGCTTCCGGCAATGGGCCGATCAATTGTGTGGGATGAACCGCTTCCATATGCAGATGTGATTGGGACCTGGATTGATGCTGAGGCTAGTGGTGATCGTACGACACGAACCGCCTTAGACCTGGCTTCTCGCCTGGTTGTGAAGTTGAAGGATAGTCCACCACGGACCGTAGTAGTGTTTGGTCCACGTGCCGGGTTGTCATGGGAAACTGAAAATACTCTCTTTTTACGGTTTCTCGCGCAAGGGCTTAACGACACGGACAGTCGTCTTGTGTTGGTGCATACCGACAACGACGCTGCAGTTGTTCCTGAAAATTGGCAAGTCCAATGGACCCCTGCTTACAGTGATGGGAAACTCCCGGTCACTAAAAGTTTGTGTCGACTGGTACCAGGGATCCTGCACCCGCATGTCGCTACAATGCTTGCTACCACGCAAGACACAGGGGACCGACTCGGATTCTCGCTGGCCAACGGGCATGTCCTGGTTGCGCCGGAACATCGGTTGGCTCCTCGGACGGTCTCTCGCTTTGCGTACGATCAACTTGCGGCCAAAACGAAGGGGGGCTCGTTGGATTGGCTCCACGCGTACGCCTTGTTTTTTGGTAACAACCTGTATGCGCAACCACTTTTTCTGTGTAAGGAAGCCTGGCAGCGGTTCGCGGAGGGCGGTTATGGTATTGCCTTACGATTGATGGAGCGCGCTATCGCGTGTGCCCCGACTCTGGAACAGCAAGGTTTCTTTCGCGCGCAAGCACAAGGGATACGGATTGGCCTGCTGCGTTTTGCCGAAGCCACTGGAGAGGAAGATCCCTCTCCAGCTTTGGCGCCGGCAGTACGAGGGTTTCTGTTGCAAAGCAAAGGATGGGGGCTAGTGATGGGAGGTTCTCCCGCTCTTGCCGCTTCCTATTTTCAACAAGCACGCGAACTATTAGCGCCGTATTATGAAGGACAGCGTGAATTCTTGTATCTCCTCAACATTTCGGCACTTAGCCGTCTAGAAAGTGGGGATTTCACAGGCGCGTTAGAAATCGAAGCGCAAATCGAAGCGCAAGCCTCGAGGCAAGAGGCACACGACTGGCATCTGGAGTATGTCAACGCCATCAACATTGCACGATTGCATCGTCGTAATCGTGATCTCGCATCAGCTGAACGCTATTACCGTAAAGCGTTTGAAACGACATTAGGCGCAAAGTCGGAGAGCGATGCAGTGTACTGCAATTTCTGCTTCGCGCGAGTTTATCAACAACGTGGACAGGCAACCGAGGCGTTCCAAGCGTACTTGCGCACCGTTTTGCACTGGCTTTCTAGCCGTGCTCCGGAAGCGCTTGCGCCGCGGGTGGCGAAAGCCATACTCGGACGCACTCCCCCGGTTAGTGAAGATTTACCAGAAGCGATCTCGGCTGCTCTGACCTCATGCCTCCTATCGGCAGCTGCGGAACTTCCGCAGCAAATTGCCCTTGCTCGTCTGGCTGATAGAGATGCGATACAGCACCTGCCAGCACCAGCATTTCTACGAACCAACGAGGCTGAATACTCAACCTTTTGTGGGGCAGTGACTGCGCTGGTCGGTTCGCCGGGGTGGAGTGTTGGAGTGATACCGTGGGATGTTCCTTCTCAATGCACTGGAGAACACCATACCCAGTTGCGAGCTGTGACGTTCTCTTTGCTTCAGGACCTGATGCCTACGTCGCGGCTTTCGGCAAAAGATGCTTTGGTGGTGGATGATAGTGTAGGGTACGAGATTGCGGGGACGCTTTTAACGATGGTCGACACGGCACTTCGTTATGACATTGAAACAGTGATCAGCGGAGCTAGTGTCGTGACCCTTGATCCAGAAATGCGTCGTCAACTGACGTTGCAATCTCACGTCCGCTTTAGTGACGCGGTTGCCAGAGTGGAACAGCAAAGCACCCAAGAGCTGATCTACTTTAAGCGCTATTTCTCTCCGCGCCGACTAACATTCCGTGAGCATTGGCTTGGCAAGGCACTCCAGGAATCGCCGACTGTAGAAGACCTATGGCGTCAGCATGGTCAAGACGAATCACAGGAGACATTCCTCTCCATGATTCGTACGTTGGAGCGAGAGCGGATTATTGTCCTCTCTGTCCATGAAAAGGCGTTGGCGTTTGGGGAACAGAGAAAGGAATTACATCATGGGTGAAGAAAGATCTCCTCGGAGTAATATGGCAGGAATGGCTTTCGCTGGCAGTGTTCTGGCTGGTATAGGGCTGGGAGCGGCATTTGGTCGGTCTGATCTTGGAACTTTAATTGGTATTGGGGTGGGATTAGTTCTTATGGCATTGCTCAAAAACAAGTCGTAACTATCCTGCCTCTAGTTCAACGGTTATCATGGGATATTCTTCTCCAAAAGTTGCCCAGCTCGGCCCAGGTGCTTTGGGTCATCGGTTCAGTAGTTTGCGTTCAAGATCGGAGAGGTGCTCATCCTTAGGATGAATAGTGAAAGACTCCGGCAAGACGAGCGGCGCCTCTACATCCGGGGTCCAAATTCGCGGGGTGAGGTAGATAAACACCTCTTGTTTCTGGCGGCTAAATTCTTGATCAGCAAAAAGTAAGTTGGCAGGGGGGAGATGGCGCAACCACGGCACCCCAGTATTTCCTCGTGTTTTGCGATTGAGAACTAGCCCTCCAATGATAATCGTCTGTCCGCTTGTTACTCGCATGACTGTTTGTGCAGAATTCTTATCTACTTCCACCGCGATGTTTTGTTCGGTTGGAATAAATTGTGAGTCTTCTACATCCACGTCCATACGGATCATCTCATCAGAAAGAACTGTCGGGGTGATCTTCATAATCACTCCACTCGTCACTGCATTGGTAGTTGTGATGGTTGCCCCATTCTGTGGTGCTTGCACCACGACATAACGGTTGCGCGAGATATCAATCGTTGCGGTTTCTCCACTAAGAGTTGCGACATATGGTCGAGCAATCAAGCGTGCTCTATTGGTAGAGACCAGTGCATTAATGAAGGCCGAAAGTTGGAGTTTATTATTTGCTCCAGGAACATAAGTAAAACCTAGGGAATTGCCTAATAGAGAGCCAAAGCTTGTAGCGATGTTGCTATACGGACCTGCTGACAGCTTTGAAATATCTATAGCAAGCTGATCTAACGCATCAGCGTCAAATTCGACGATTAACGCCTCGATAATGATATGTGAAGGATCACGATCAGCTCTGCGCAGTGCGACCGCGGCCTTTTTCGCTTCATCTGCCGGTCCGTAGAGAATGAGCGTATTGGTTTTTGGCTGCTGACCATAGGTGACAACCCGCGTGCCGCCGATGCCTGCTTCAGGGTAGAGGCTGTCAAGGAGCGAGGCTGCTGTTGTTGTATCCAAGTATCGTAATGGGACAGTCACGAGGGTTGAAGGTGCAGTGGGTGCAGCAGACAGATCTGAATAGGATGAAGGTCCATAAGCGGCGAGAGACGATGCTGAGTCGGCCCCTCCGGTCGTCGAGGGGCCTATGCCAGGAGAGGTTGCAGAAGAAGGCTGGGCAGCAGTCGGGGTTGTGGCGGATGGGGAAGGGGGAGGAGAGGTGGCCGAAGGTGGAGTGTTTAGCGTTCCTCCGGTGTTAGGAGAAGTGGGCGAGGCTGCACTCGCAGAAGGAGTCGACGCAGGGCTCGCAGAGGTACCGCTTTGTGATGTCGGGGAAGACGGTGTGGAAGAGGGGTCGGCAGGCGAAGAAGTTGATGCAGAAGGGGTGGTTGTGTCGACTCCAATCACGAGCAATCCGTCTTTGGTCGTGCACGAAAATCCTTGCGAGGAAAGAAGTTTCTGTAAGGCTTGAGATAAGGGTACATTATCAAAGCGAGCAGAGGTTCTGCTATTGGGGATAGGATCGTTAAGCAGAAAGGCAGCTTGAGACTTATCTAGTAGGCTTTGTACGATCACTCGGAGAGGAGCGTTGATTAAATAAACACTCACTGTATGTTCTTGCCCATTCCCTGGATTCTGGAGTTCAAGCTTGCGAATAGTCTGTTCTTGCTGCTGTTGCTGTTGGCTTGCTAACTCCAGATTTTGTTTCTGAAAGGCAGCGAGTAGAGTCGACAACTCTTTATCCTGCTTGATTGAGTGTGGCGTGCAGTTGGTGAGCAAAGGAAAGACGACGAACCAGAGCAGTTTCTTCGCGAATATTTTTTCTTGTGACCGACGTCGAGTGAAAACGCTGCCCACGATAACCCAAGACTTAGGTGTGAGAATATACATCACAATATACTTTTTCTCAAAGCCTTTGCTTTGTGTGACCTGTCGTGTTTCTGAATTTACAGTTCTGGGTACATGCTCTGTAGTACCCGAGAGGCCCCCGCAGAGGAAATCTTACCGAACTTCAGAGGGAAAAAGCAAATGGTCGATGATGGGGAGACAGTGACGACTAGTTACTTTGTCTATAGTAATAGGCATGGGCAAGAATTAAGTTACCGATTAAGAGCGAGGAAGAAGCGTATAGTTCCAATCGCCATGAAACTTACCGGGTTTGATATTGAGCGCTTGAAACTCATCGTCGGAGACCTGTAGGCCTTTG
>Ga0194132_10003025_pt1 | contig 30552 bp, 31 predicted proteins | sample TA2KigOf80mmetaG_FD_148612 | JGI IMG/M metagenome (GOLD analysis project Ga0194132, IMG submission 148612) | Freshwater microbial communities from Lake Tanganyika, Tanzania - TA2015054 Kigoma Offshore 80m | ecosystem: Environmental > Aquatic > Freshwater > Lake | place: Tanzania: Lake...
CAACGAGCGCGTCGGCGGCATAGCCGTACCACATGGGACACCCTTTTGTGTTCCGGTTGAGCTTCGGTCGGTGACGTGTGCGTTCTGTGAGATAGGAGCCGCGCCGAAGGGATTTATTCCCCGAAATAGTGTCAGGGGCTCGTGTCGGTGGTCAGTGAAAAGCAGCGAACGACAGAAGACCAGAGGCGACACCCCTTCCGGTCTTCTGCCGTTCACTGACCACCGACACGAGCCACTGACACTTGCGCTAGCGCACGACGTACTCGAAGCGGGCGCGGAATTCGGCCGGCGACTTCTTCACCACGGCGGCGAGGCGCGCGAGGCGGTCGGCGTCGTCGAAGTCGCTCTGCTCCAGCCGGATCATGTACCGGCGGGCGACCTCGTAGGTCTCGTCGCCCGTGTCCACGAGGCGCGTGCGCATCTTCTTCGTGACCGGGTCGATCATCTCCGGGAACGGGCGCGGCACCATGCTGCCGCCCACGAACGTGATGACCACGCCGTTGGCGTCCGCGGCCGGCGACAGCAGGAACTTCACCGCCCCGTACCCGAGGTTCCGGGTGTACTCCGCGTCGAACGGGATCGGGTCCGCGCACCGCAGCTCGTACCCCAAGTCCTTGTCCACCATGTCGAACTTCAGGCCGAGGTCTTTCAGTCGCGTCGCGATCATCGTGCGGATCATGCGCCCGAACTCGATCTCGCCGAGTCGCAGGTGCCCGAAGGCGTCCAGCTCGATGGTCCCGAACTTGCCCGGGTTCTTCTCCATGATCTCGCGCAGTTTCTTCTCGCCGATCAGCTCCATCAGCCCTTCCGCCAGCACCGCGACCCCGTACCCCTTGCCCTGCGCCTTGCGCTTGATCATCGAGCCGATGATGATGTCGCAGATCAGTTCCAGCGACACGTCTTTGCCCTTCAGCTCTTCCGCGATCAGCGTGATGGTGGCGGCGGACGCCTTGCCGATGCCCAGCGCGAGGTGCCCGGCGGCGCGGCCCATGCCGATGACGATGTACCAGCGCGTGGTGGTCTTGGCGTCCTCGTGCAGGTTGCGCGCGACCTGAACGCCGTAGTGCCGCGCGGTCTCGAACCCGAACGTGGGGATGCCCGGGGGCAGCGGCAGGTCGTTGTCGATGGTCTTGGGGACGTGGGCCACCTTGATCGCGCCCTTCGCGTGCGCGTACACCTGCGACCCGCTGTACGCGGTGTCGTCGCCGCCGATGGTGACGAGGTACTTGATGCCGAGGTGGTCGAGGCCCGCGAGCACCGCGGCCATGTCCTTCGGTTCCTTAGCCGGGTTGGTGCGGCTGGTGCCCAGCAGCGAGCCGCCGCGCTGGTAGTAGGGGGCCACGTCGGGGATCGTGAGGCCGCGCACTTGGGCGTAGTCGCCGGCCGCGAGGTGCTTGAACCCGTCGCGGATTCCTACGACCTCCAAGTTCCGGTTGATGGCCTCGATGGTGACGGAGCTGATGACGCCGTTGATGCCGGGCGCGGGGCCGCCGCCGACCACGATGCCGAGTTTGCCGCGAGTGGGGTCCGCCATGGCGCAATCCAAATGGGAAGGTGGGACACCCGGAGCGGGGGAACGCGGAGAGGCCGGGCCGTGCTGTTAAAATTACGACCCCGCGCGCGTTTTCAAGGGCGCGCCGCGCCACCGGCGCGCGCCGGGGTTCCGCCGGAGCGCTTGGGGTGGCGCTCGCAAAGCCTCGCTGACCCCGAGCTCTCGGGTGTAACCGCTTCGCGGTAACGCCGGGTCTTCTGTCTTTACGCCGAAGGCGTTAGATTTAATAGCTTGGGGTCAGCGAGGCTTTGCAAGCGCCACCCCAAGCGCGCCACACGTAACCGCTGCCGCGCGACCAACCCGGCACTGCCATGCCCGACACCCCCACACCCGACGCGCCGCTGCTGCCCGCGGAGTTGGCCGAACTCGCGGCCGGGTTCATTCACGAGATCAAGAACCACCTCGGCACACTCTCGCTGAACCTCCATCTGCTCGCCGAAGACTTCGAGACCGCGGAGACCCCGCGCGAGCGCCGCGCGCTCGACCGCGTCGGCCGGCTGTCCGGCGAGTGCCGCAAGCTCCTCGACCTGTCCAACGACTTCCTCCGGTTCGCCCGGCTCCGCGAGCTGCGCGTCAAGCCCACGACGCTCGACGTCGTCGTCTCGCGTCTGATCGACTTCCTCGCCCCGACCGCGCGGCACCGGAACGTCGAGATCAACTGGTTCCCGGCCCCGGACCTGCCGCCCGTCGCGCTCGACGCGGACCTCTTCGAGCAGGCGCTCCTGAACCTGATGCTGAACGCGGAACAGGCGATGCCCGACGGGGGCACGCTCACGCTCATCGGCCGCGCCGAGGACGGGCGCGTGGTTCTGGAGGTGATCGACACCGGCACCGGCATCGAACCGGCGGTGATGGCGAAACTGTTCCGCCCGTTCCACACGACGAAACCGGACGGCAGCGGGCTGGGGTTGGCGACCGCGCGGAAGATCGTGATCGCGCACGGCGGCACCATCGAGGCCCAGAGCACGCCCGGGCGCGGCACGAAGTTTACCGTCGCGCTCCCGGCCGCGCCCTAGCGCCATTCTGTGTAGCCGAACGGTCAGGCTCAAAGGCGCGCGCCGAGAGCCATGACGTCACGAAGAACCGGCCGCGCGTTCGCCGTTCGCTGCGGTACCCGGTTCGGCCCGACGCGCGTAACGCCGAATGGTAATCCGGCGCAACACTTCAAGTATCGTAATCGACCAACCGAGCCACCCGGCGACGATCACCATCGCGTAGGCGACCGCGCCTTCATCCCCGTTCAAAAGGGCACCCAACACTTGGGGAACCCAGCCCTCGCCACGAACCCAATCAACGGCGAACCAAAGTGCGGTGGCAAGTGATGCCCCGGTGAGCGCGCGGGCGGCCGATGGCCACCACGATTCGACATGCGAAAACCGCTGACGAGTGCGCACGAGCGCGTAGGCAGCGGCAATTCCGGCAACCACCAACAGCATGCGAAGGTCGCGCCCTTCGACGAAGCGCCGCCCGTCCTCGCTGTGAGAGTACCAAACTGCCAGCAGGCTCATGTAGTGGCTCCGATTGGGCGATCAGAATACGCCGGTCCATAGGTGATCCTGCCACCCCGCCCAAAGAGACTTCACCTCGTCCAGCAACCACCCGCCGATGGTCACAGAGCCCTCGTGGGACGCGTACACGATCCAGTCGAGAGCGCAGGCCGACCAGTAACCCTCGGCACCGTTGTAGTGCGGGTCGAACAGAGCAACCTCTTGCTCGTACTCCGGCGCGTACTCCCGCAACTCCCACACCCGACGCACCCCACGGCGCGTCAGTACATCTTGGAGGTGCGCCGGCGGCGCGCCTTCTTCGAACGCACGGGCGTCAAAGGCCGCTACGCCGGGGATGGAGCACTCGGCGAGCGGATACCAGTAACCCCCGGTGATTTGCCAACGCTCCTGCAATTGCGTCCGGACCGCTGCGGATTCTTCCGACGAGAGGACGCGCTGTAACGGCAGTGGCTGGACCGCACTGAGGTCAGAAGGCGACAGACCGCGAACGTAGCTACAGAACGCCGCGCGCTCCTCGGCCGTCGCCTGTTGCTCGAACGCACCGGTCGGGGTGCGGGTGAAATCGTCGCTCGCCGTCTCGCCGGCTCGAACCAGCCGACCCCTCGCAGTTTCAAGGTCGACAAGGCCCGTGGGATCGATTCGTTCGAGTTCGACTCGGATGGCGTTCAATACTTGGTAGCGCGGAAACGTAGCCAGCGCTTCCAGTGTGTAGTTGTAGCCGTCACGTTCGCGGTCGCGCCCACGGCGAACAATGTCCGCATAACGATCCGCCCAGAACGTGAAACGCTCCAAGCAGTAGCGCCGCGCCGCAGTATGGATAGCAACGCCAGATTGCACGCCTCGGCCCTCAGCCAGTACGACAACAGGTTGGGTGGCGGTACGTGTGTGCCGGTCGCTGCGTGCCGTTACTCGGCGGGCGGCGGCTCGTTGAACCAGTGGCAGTGCATCGCGCCCAGAAACTCGCGAGTGATCGGCAGGCCCGAGGCCGACCCGATCACGGAGTCGATGCCGCACCGCGGGCACAGGGCCGTTCCGTCGCCCTCGTTGAGCCACGACTCGATCTCGACCGGATCGAACACGGCCAAGCAGTAGAAGCACCCGCAGTGCGCGCTCGCCTCCAACTCGCAGCGGTGGCGGCTAGAGTGCCCGTGTGCCGCGACCACGTCCGGCCCGTCGGCCATCGGAACACCCCGAGTGCCGAAGTCTGGTGTGCAACCCGGTTCGATTTCCCCACGCACGGATGCGTCTTGTGTTCGTAGTGACCCGCTTCAGCGGGTCTTGGCTCCGCGACCTTCGCGGTAGCACACGGAGCTAAGTCCCGCTGAAGCGGGTCACTACGAACACGACTCCGAAGCGGATCAGTGCGAACCGCGCGCCTACTTCCCCTCGGCCTTCGGCGGGGCCACGGCTTCCCAGCGCGCGCCGGGGAGCGCCGCCAGTCCGCGCCGGGCCAGCACCGCCCATGGCGTGCCCTTGTGCGCCACGGTCACGTTCTCGAACTCGGCCCGCGCCTTCTCGTACATGAGCTTCACGTCCTTGCGCTGGACGTTCGGCGACGGCACGAGCCGCCAGCCGGTGCCGCCCGGCGGCAGGTCCGGCACGCCCTCGGTGCGCACGAGGCCCAGCACCCGGTTGTATTCGTTCAGCACGGCGAGGCGCAGCCGCACCTCGGCGACGGTGTAGTCGTAGTGGGCCTGCCACCGCTTCGGCTCCTTGCCGCGCTTGTCGGCCACGTCTTCCAGTTGCAACAGGTGCAGTTCGAGATCGACGAGCGCGAGCGCGACCTGTTCCTGCGCGGTCGTGATGAGGCGCTTCGTGGCGAGACCGATCGGCGCGGGGACCGCGACCACGGCCCGCTGCTCCTTGTTGTCGAGCTTCCACGAGGCCCGTGCCGCGGCCAGCGCGCTCAGGGTCGCGGCCCGCAGCGGGTACTTGGCCGCGGCCTTCATGATGTCTTCGGGCGAAACGTCGGCCTCGTAGCCCTTGAGCGCGTCGGCGGCGAAGGCGAGGCGCGCGAGCGGGGCGCGGTCGCCCTCCGCGAACGCCGGCAGCGCGAGTTCGTCGAAGATCGCCTTCGCGTCCGGGTTCGGTTTCGACCCGGGCGCGGGCGCGAACCGCTTCGCGGACGGCTCCTTCGCGTCTAACGCCGCCGCGCCCTTTGGCTCGGCCCCGACGAGCGTTACCGTTTGCCCCTTCCCGCGCACGGCCTTGTGCAGCGCCTCCAGCGGGATCGGGTCGCCGTGCGCGGCCTTCGGGTTCGCCGCGCGGTTCTCGGTCGCGGCCGATGCGAGCGCGTCCAAGTAATCGCTGCCGCTGAGTGGGACGGTCGCGGTGCGCGGGAACGACTCGTGCGCCCACTGGCTGGGTGCGCTCGTCACGATCACCTGCACGCCGTCCGGCGCGGCGGTCAGCGCCTTGAACAGCGCCTCGGTCATGGGACCGGGGGCGGCGCGCCCGCGGGCGCGCTCCGGGTTCCGCCGGCACACGTCCCAGATCACCACCTTCTGCGCGGCCTTCAGGTCGCGCAGCTTGGCGTACACGTCCGCGACCGCGAGCAGGTCGGCCGCGGGCGCGTTCGGGTCGGCGTCGATGGGCAGCACGAACGCCTTGCCGTCCCTTTCCACCGCGTGCGCGCCGACGTAGAGCACGACGCGGTCTTGGGCGCGCGTGGTCGAACAGAACCCGTCGAGCGTTTGCACCAGCACGTCTTTCGTGGGCAGCGGCGCGTCGGCCGCGAGCGCGTCGGACACGACGAAGAGTTGGTCGTTGTCCTTCGTGACGGGCACGCGCAGGCCGAGTGCGAGCCGGGCCGCGGCCTCGCGCACGCGCCCCGCGGCGAGCGGGTTCGCGTACACGTAGTCGGCGACCTGAACCACGAGGAGCCGGCGCGGGGCGGCCGCGCCTTTCGGATCTTGGGCGCGGGCCGGCGGCGCGACGGCGAGCGCCGCGAGCAGACAGAACGTGAGGCGCATGGGTGGGTTCCGGGTGGGTCACGCCTTCGCCGCGGGGCGGGCGTAGAGGTCGTCGACGGCTTGCGTGAGGGCGGTCTCGAGTTGGACGGCTTCTTGCGCGCTGGCCTCGCGCGCGAGGTGCGGGACGAGGTGCAGCGCGCCGTCCGGCTCGAACCCGACTTCGAGGTTCGCCAGCAACCCGCCGGGGGCGCGGCGCACGAGGTACGACCACACCGACCGGCGCACCGCGGTGCGGCGCACCGTTGCGTCGGCCCGGTCGCACTGCCGCGCCTCATGGTGCGCGACGGCCGCGAGCGCGTCGCAGGTAAGGGCGTGGCCGTCGCCGAACTTCTTGTCCGCGAACGCGAGCAGGTCCGCGAGGACCGCGCGCATGCGCCCGGGGTCGCCCATCGGCGCGCGGGCCACGACGTTGGCGACCGCGGTGGCGATCATGTCGTCCGGCAAGTCGCCGAGGTCGGCGAACGGGTTGTCCGCCTTGCCCGCGGCCTTCAGCGCCTCGGCCCGCACCGGGATGACGGTCGTAATGAGCGCGTCGCCCAGCGCCCAGAGCGCGTCGTAGGCCTCTTGCGCGACCTGCAGCGCGTCGGCGCTCTTGCCGGACTTGAGGAGCACGTCGGCGAGCGGGCCGTTGGCGGCAGCGGCCCCGGCGCTGGTCGGCCCGTGCAGGCTCTTGGCGAACGCCACGCACTGGCGCAGCACCTTGTCGGCCTCGTCGTACTTGTCGAGGCCGACGAGCGCTTCGGCGAACCCGTACATGAACCCGAGTCGGTCGCGCCGGGCCGCGGCCTCGGGCGGCACCGGCCCCTTGCTGGCATGTTGGAACTCCAGCGCCGCCTTCTGGAACTCGCCCATGCGCAGGTGCAACCGGCCGATCTCGGCGTAGGCCACCGCGAGCGGGTGCGACCCGGACCCGTGCTTGGCCTTCGCCTCCATCGCGGCCTTCTTGACGATCATCTCGGCCTCGCCCGCTTTGCCCTGCGCGAGCAGCGCGAGCGCTTGCGCCAACGAAGACGAGGGCGGCTCCACGATCCACATGAGGGGGCACCCAAAAGGAGACGGCACACGGTGAAGGCGATTATCCCGGTCCCACGCGCCGCGGGCAAGCCACGCGAAACAGATTCACCGCGGAGACCGCCGAGACCGGAGAGGAAGGCAGAAGAGAGTTAACCACAGAGACACTGAGGAAGACGAGGAAGACGCAAGCAGAGGAGGAAGAGATAAGCCAGTGGGTTGCATACTGACATTCCCTCTTCCTCCTCTGCTTTCTGCCTTCCTCTCCGGTCTCGGCGGTCTCCGCGGTGAATCTGGTGCGCGATTGCGACTGGGCTTTACACGCGCGTTTTCGGTTGGCATAAGCCCGGCCGTTCACCGCGATATTACGTCCGCGGGTCGGCGCGCCAACAGAGGGGACGGCGCGCCGCGACGCGGGTTCGCAGGGGGGGAACCATGTCCCGTTTCCGATGGGGGGTTGCCGCGGCGCTGGCGCTCGGCGCGTCCGCCGTGAGCGGCGCGGAGCCGACGACCGGCACCGACGCGCGGCCGTGGTACAAGCGCATGTTTAGCAGCGGCCCCGCGCCCGTACAGGTCGGGCCGACCGTGCGCACGGGCGCGGGCACCGCGGTCCCGACCCGCGCGCCCACGACCACGCTCACGCCGGAGATCGTGGCCGACGCGGTGAAGGCCGAGTACGTCGCGTGGGAGCGGCGCATGTCGGTGTGTAACGAGCTGCGCCGCGTGGCCTACGAGAAGAACGACGAGGCACTCGTGCGCCAAGTCGAGGAGTTGGAACGGCAGGTGAACGCGACGTACCAGCAGCGCGTCTCGGCGCTGGGCGTGCCGAAGGTGAAGGCCCCGCTGCCGGTCGCGCCGGGCACCGGGTTCGCGGCGTCGTTCGACCTCGCGCCGGAGAAGCCGCTCGACCCGAAGGCCGCGGCCGCGCGGCTCGCGCCGCCGACCGCGCCGGTTCCCGTGGGCACCGCGGAAGTGAAGGTGAAGCCGTGAAAACGCTCCTCTTCGCACTCGGCGCGCTCGCGCTCGTCGGGTGCAACACGTTCAAGCCGGTCGGCCCGCTCGCCAAGCAGGTTCCGATCACGCAGCAGGGCCAGCCGATCCCGAACGCACCCGCGGACGCGCCGAAGCCGCCCCCGGTGCGGCCCACGCCGCCCTCGCTGCTCGTCACGCCCGCCGACGTGACCGCGGAGAACCCGTACGCCGCCGCGACCAAACTCGCCAGCGAGTTGACCGCCGACGGCAAGGCCGCCGCGAACGTGCCCGTTACGGTAGAAGTGTCGCACGTGAAGAAGAAATGATCCTTCTCTTCTGTAGCCGGGGTCATTGACCCCGGTGTTCCCTGCGCGGGTCAGGTCCGCGCGTCTCACATTTGTGAACGGCGGGTTCAGCACCGGCCTCAGTGCGGCCGGCTACAGAAGGCGGCACTCACGGTACCGGCGGGTCGTCGGTGGCGGTGTCGTCCGCGGGCGGCTTCAGGCCGGGGACGCGCTCGTTCAATTTCTGCTGCCGGAACACCGCGAGGTCGCGCTGCAACTTCGCGTTGTGGTCGGCCTTGAGTTCCTTATACCGCGCCATCCAGTACCGGCGCGTGTCCCACATATCCAGCAGTGCGACGGATACCGCGACCAACACCAGCCCCAGAATGCCGATCCAGTAGAACCCGACGAGCTTCGCGAACTGCCGGTCGGCTTCGGCCTGCGGGGTCGCGTCGCCCTCGGCCTTCGCGCGGTCGGGAATGGCGTCCATGCGCGCGTCCATGCCGGAGGCGTAGTACCCGCCGATCAGCGCGCCGATGATGACGAGCAGCACGGACGTAACCAGCCGCCGTCGGGCCTGCCCGCGCCGGTAGCGCCGGTCCTCGTCCGGCACGAACGCTTCCGCGGCGAGCGCGCGCAGCGCGCGCCGCTGCCGCACGGCCGTGAGCGCCCCGGCCAGCACCAACCCCACGGCGAGTACGATCCCGAACACCATATCGGCCCCGAAACACTGAAAGACAGAAGAGGATTAACCACAGAGTCACAGAGGGCACAGAGCAGAGAAAACCAGAGGAAGTGAGAGGGCACTGTTATTACCACCCTGCATTCTCTGTCTTCTCTGTTTTCGTCTTCCTCGGTGCCCTCTGTGACTCTGTGGTTAATCATCTTCTACAGGCTCACTTCGCCAGTTCGACGCAGAGCAGTTCCTTTTCGTCGCGCAGGTAGAGGCGGTCGTCCACCAGCGCCGGGTGCGCCCACGTCTTCCCACACACGGCGCTGGTCGCGAGCGGCTTGAACTCTTTCGTGCTGGCCTCGAACAGCGTGAGCGTGCCTGAGTCGTCGAGCATCAGCATGCGCTCCTTCCCGGCCGGTCCGCACCGGACCAGCGCCGCGTGGAACTCGCCCAGCGCCGGCTTCGCCCACGCCACCTTGCCCGTTTTCAGCTCGACGCAGTTGAGCGCGATGCCCTTCTTCGTCGATCCGCGGATCAGGAACACGTGGTCGCCCACCACAACCGGCGTCGAGAAGTAGCACGTCAGTTCCTTGTTCGCCCACACCTTCTCCGCGGCGACCGTGCCGTCCTTCTCCGTCAGCTTCAGCGCGATCGCGCCGCTGCTGACAGTGCTGCCGAGGACGAGGTCGCCGGCCACGATGGGCGTGGCGCTCGACTCGATGATCGGCCCGACGCGGCCCTCGAACTTCACCGCCCACAACTTCTCGCCCTTCTCCGACAGGCCGAGCAGGTTCTCCCCGGTCAGGAACAAGAGTTGCTTGCCGGCGCGGGTGGGCGACGAGTAGCTCGCGGGGTCGTCGGTCGCCTTCCAGTCGGCCTTGCCGGTCTTGATGTCGTAGGCCACGACGCCCGCGCCCTTCCCGCCCACCATCACGACGACTTTGTCACCGACGACGAGCGGCGAGGTGGACGTACCGAAGAACGGGTTCCCGGCCTTGAACTCTTTGAGCGGCTCGGCCTTCCAATCGAGGTCGCCGGTCTTGGCGTCCCAGCACGCGAGGATACCCGTGCCGCCGTAGGTGAACACCTTGCCGCCGCTGACCGCGGGCGTGCTGCGCGGGCCGTTGCCGAACAGCGGCTTGAACTCGGCCCGGTCGTAGCTCTTCTCCCACTTCAGTTCGCCAGTCTTGGCGTCGAACGCGGCCAGCGCGTCGGCGTTCTTCCCCTTCGGCTGGTAGAAGGCGTACACGACGCCGTTCGCGACCACCGGCGAACTGTGCGCGTCGCCCACGGGCTTCTTCCACAGCACCTTGAGCGTGCCCTTCCAAGGCTCGACCACGTCGGGCACGGTATTGTCGCGCGTCGGCCCCAAGAACTGCGGCCAGTCGGCGGCGCGCGCCAGTGCGGGCGAGAGGGCGAACAGAAAAGCAGCAAGGAAGCGCGGCATGGGGTCGGCTCCTAGTGGTTCAGCAAGGTTAGCGTCGGTCCCGAAGGGACCGCGCCACCTACACGACGGGCAACGGGGTTCGTGTGGGGGTCATGCTATCCGCGGGCGGCGGTTCCGGCCGCGCGTTCAGGAAGTGGTGCAGCGGGGCGTAGTGCCAGCCGGTGCCGTGGGTCTCGGCGACGCGCTTCAGCGCCGCGACCGCCTCTTCGGTGATCGCGGTCATGCGCTCTTGGTAGGTGGGGTCGCAGAAGTAGATGCGGCAGCCCAGCGGGCGCGCGTCGCGCGCGGTGCAGAGGCCGTCGATCTGGAACGGGCACCCGTCGCGCGACACCGGCCGCGGGTACTCGGGCGCGCCCTCCAGTAGAAGTTCGGCCTCGAACGCGCTGAGGAACAACGTGTGCCCGTACTCGGTGAACCGGCAGCACCGCCCGGACGCCTCGCACCGCGGCCCGGCCGCGCGCACGGCCGCGTCCGCCGCCGCGTAGATCACACGCAGTTCGTCCCGCACGCTCTCGGTCATAAGACCCCAGAAGAGTTCACCACAAAGGCACTAAGGCCACGCGAAGGAACACAGAGAAGACAGAAGATTGAGTTAGACCACTCTGGAGTTCTGCTCTGGTGTCTGCTTGTTGGCTCTGTTCTCTGCCTTCGTCTTTTGCTTTCTCTGTGTTCCTTCGTGTGACCTTAGTGCCTTTGTGGGGAAGCTCTACTTCTTCTCTGTGCGCCACCCGGCGCGGCATTCCAGCGGGTGGTCGGTGAGAATCGCATCGACGCCGGCGGCGCGGCCCTTCGCCCAGTTCTCCGGCTCGTGGCCCATCACCAGCGGGCCGACGAGGAACACCTTCTTCCCGGCCGCGTGGACACGCTTCACCTCGTCCGCGGTCGGGACGAACCGCACGTACACCCACGAGCACGTCTTGTCGGCAATGGCGTCGTCGAGCTTGTTCGCGGCCGGGCTTAGCGCGGCGCAGGCGCTGTCGTTGTTCGCCGAAAGCAGTTTCTCTCGCACGGCCGGCTTCTCGATGGTGACGCCGATGAAGACCAGTTGTTTCAGGACGCCGTACTTCTCGGCCAGCTTCACCGCGTCGGCCTCGCAGTCGGCCTCTTTGAGATCGACGGCGACGAGTACGGCCGACTTGCGGTCGCGGAGCAGCGCGAACACCTCTTCGAGGGTGGGCACCTTCTCGCCGGCGAACGCGGGGTCGAACTTCTTCCCGGCGTCGAACTGGCGCAGCTCGCGCAGCGACAGTTCGCCCACCTTGCCGGTGCCGGTGGTGGTGCGAGTCACGGTGTCGTCGTGGAGGCAGACGAGTTGCCCGTCGCGGGTGCGGCGCACGTCCAGTTCGAAGGCGACGCGCAGTTCGGCGCACGCGGCGAACGTGGCGAGGGTTTCTTCCGGGGCGTGTTTGGGCAGCCCGCGGTGGCCGACCACGACCGGATCGGCCCCGCGCGCCGTCGGTACGAGCGGCGCGAGGGTCAGCGGAACGAGCAGGACGCACAGCGCGCGGGCCATGTCGGACCTCCGAACCGGGTTGGTTTCGCGCCCCCAGTCCAGCATATCGATTGGGCGCGGGGCGTTTTTCGCTTTGCGCCCGCGCGATTGCGGTTTACCGTGTCCGGTTCCGGCCGCGGCCCGCATTTGTTCGCGAGGCCGCCCCGCGGCGCGCGACTCACCCTCACTCGGAGCTGCCAATGCCACTCTTTGCGGAACAGTGGAACACCGAAGCGTTCGGCATGTCGCTTATGGCGGCGGCCGTGTTCGGCGTGCTCGGCATCGCCCTGCTCGCCCTCGGCTTCAAGGTGTTCGAGTGGATCACCCCGAAGCTGCACGTCGAAGAGGAGCTGGGCAAGGGGAACATGGCGGTCGGGGTCGTGGTGGGCGCGGCGATCCTCGGCATCGCGCTCATCGTCGTGCGCGCCATCGGCGGGTGACTCATGCGCAAGTCGCGAGCGATCACCCTGACCGTGCTGACCGGGCTGATGCTGACGGCGTGCTGCATCACCATGCCGGGGTGCGGGCGCGCGCCCGGCCCGGACTACACGTGGTACGACGCCAGCGGGAACCGGATCCAAGAGCGCTGGAAGCTCGACGCCAACGGCCACAAGGTGCTCGACGCGCAGGGCCGGCCGATCCCGGACCCGCACGTACCGTACGACAAATACCACCGGCCGTGGGTGTTCGTGAACGGGGCGTGGGCACCGCTGTCGCCGCCGGCCGGGTCCTCGACGCGCTCGCGCACGAGCACGTGGCTGTGGGGCGGCTCCGGGTACCGATCGAGTAGTAGCGGCGGTTCGTCGTCGTACCGCTCAACGAGCGGGTCGAGTTCATCGCCGTCGTCGGTCAGCCGCGGCGGGTTCGGCTCCACCGGCTCCGGGTCGAGCAGCAGTTGAATCGCGCGGACTACTTCGCGTCGGCCTTCGCCGGAACCGCGGGGACGGGGGCGGCCTTCTGCGCCGCCTTGCGAATCGGTTCGGGGTACACGCCGAAGAACAGCGTGCCGCCGGCCAGCGCCACCGCCGCGAGGAACGTGGGCACCGCCTTCGACCGCCCCAGCGGGCGCAGCGGGGTCCGCAGGAACATCACGCCCACCACGCGCAGGTAGTAGTACGCGCCCACGGCCGCGTTCACCGCCGCGATCACCGCCATCCACAGGTACAGGTTCCGCATCGCGGGCGAGTCGCCCGGCGCGGTCAGCGCGCCCACGAACAGCAGCAACTTGCCCGCGAACCCGGCCGTGAGCGGCAGGCCGATCATGCTGAAAAGGAACACCGCCAGCGCCGCCGCCGACAGCGGGTGCGACTGGCCCGCGCCCGCGAGGTCGTCCACGGTTTCGACCGGCCGGTCGGGGGTACTCAGGTACAGGATCACGGCGAACGCGCCCACGGTCATCATGCCGTACGCAACGAGGTACACGAGCAGCGCGTCGATGCCGCCGATGCCGGGCGCGGCCTTGGCGTCCGGCAGCGAGCACGCGATCACGATGCCCATCAGCATGTAGCCGCCGTGGGCCACGCCGGAATAGGCGAGCATCCGGCGCACGTTGTCTTGCAGCAGGGCGAGCACGTTGCCGAGCGTCATCGTGAGAACGGCGACGATCCACAGGAGCAGCGGCACCTGCGTACTGCTGTCGAACGGGAGCGCGCGCGGGTCGGGACCGAACAGGCCGAACACACGGGCCAGTGCGACGAACCCGGCCAGCTTGGGGAGGAACGCCAGTTGCGCCACCACACCGGCCGGTCCGCCCTCGTACACGTCCGGGGCGTAGAAGTGGAACGGCACCGCGGTGATGCGGAACCCGACGGCCGCGAGCACCAGCACCGCGCCCACCAGCGCCATCGGGTTCACCGCGTCGGCGTGCGCCTTCGCCAGCGCGTCGGCGATGACGGCGAGGTTCAGGCTCCCGGTCAGGCCGTACAGGTAGCTGAACCCGAACAGCATCACCGCCGACGACAGCACGCTGAGCAGGAAGTACTTCGCCGCGGCCTCTTGGTTCAGCTTCGTGCGCGCCGGCAGGTACAGCAGCACGTAGGTCGGGATCGAGAGCAGTTCGAGTGACAGGAACAGCGTGACAAGGTCGTTGGCGCGGCCCACGAGCGACACGCCCGCGGCCGAGACGAGGAGGCAGGCGTAGTACTCCGCGGCGTTCGTGCGGTCGGTCTCGCCCCACGCGACGAACAGGAGCACGAACGCGGTGACGAGCGCGACCCAGCGCACGAACCCGGCGGCGGCGTCGGGGATCAGCGGCGCGGCCGTCACGACCGCGGGCATCTCGGTCTTCACGGTGCCCGCGAGGACCGCGGCCAGCACCACGCCGAGCAGCGACACCGTGAACCACAGCCAGCGCCGGTTACACAGGCACCCGAACAGGAACACGACGCACGCCGTGCCGATGAGCGCGATCTCCGGCGCGGCCAGCCGGAACACGCCCTTGAACGTCGAAATCAGCGCGGGATCGGTCATGGGGATCACTCAAGGCGAGCGGCGCGGCGGAAGCCCGCCGGTTGTTTTCGTTGGACTCGCACCGGCGGGCTTACGCCGCGCCGCTCGCCGGGTCACTCTTCCGCGCCGGGCGCGGGGTCTTTCTTCTTGCCCTTGCCGCCGCCCTTCTTGTTGCCGCCCGGCCCCTTGCCGTCGAGCGGCCCCTTCCCGCCCATCGGAGGGGCCGGGTCCGCGGCGGGCGCGGGCGGCTTCGGCTCGTCCTCGACGTACACGTACGGCACGTCTTGGGTGCGGGCGCGGGCCTTGTCGCCGATGATGGACAGCACGCGCACGTCGGCTTTCATGGTGTCCACAACGGGCTGCGGGAGCAGGCCCAGCACGAGGCACAGCGCGGCGAGCGAGCCGAAGGCGAAGAACTCGCGGCGGCTGATGTCGCGCGGCTCCGGGGCGAGCGCGGGCGGCTCCTTCGCCGGGCCGAAGAACGCCCGCCGCAGCACGGTGAACGTGTACCACGCGCTCAGGAACACGCCGAACGCGGCCACCGCCGCCAGCGCGCCGCGGTTCGCGCCGGGGTTCCGCGCGTCGAACACCCCGGCCATCATCATCATCTCGCTCACGAAGTTGTTCAGCCCCGGCAGGCCGACGCTCGCGAGGCACAGCACGAACACGATGACCGAGTAGTTCGGGAACCGGCCCATCAGCCCGCCGAACTTCCCGGCCTCGGTCGTCTTGTAGCGGTCGGCGAGGAACCCGAGCGCCGCGAACAGCGCCCCGGTGCTCAGTCCGTGGTTCACCATGTGCAGCACGGACCCGGTCAGCCCTTCCTTGTTGAAGGCGAACAGGCCGAGCACGAGGAACCCGAGGTGCGAAACCGAGCTGTACGCGATGACGAGCTTGATGTCGGTGCAGGCGTAGGCGCAGAGCGCCGCGTACACGATGCCGAACGCGGCCAGCGCGCCGATCACCGGCAGGCCGTACTGGATCGCGGCGTCCGGCACCAGCGGCAGCACGAGGCGCAGGACGCCGAACGTGCCGAGCTTCGCCATGAGCGCGGAGAGCATCACGGTGACGCCGGTCGGGGCCGCGCCGTAGGCCGCGGGGAGCCACGTGTGGAACGGCCAGATCGGAACCTTCACCATGAACCCGGCCATGAGCGCGACGAACAGCCAGAACTGGGCCGTCACGTTCCGCGCGCGCACCTGTTGCGCCTCGGCGAGCACCTGCTTGGCCGATTCGAGGCGCTGCTCGGCGGCGCGCACGTCGGCCGGTGTCGACTTCGCCGCGGCGCGCGTGAACTGAAGATCACGTTCGGACAGGGCGAGCACGTCTCGCGCGGTGATCTCAACGTCGGCCCACACCTGCACGTTGCCCATGAGGTCCGGCAGGGAGAACGTGACCGGGCCGCGCGCGGCCAGCGCCCAATCGCTCTGGGGCCGCCCGCTGGCCGGCAGCGGGCCGTCGCTGGGCACGACCGCGGAGTTCGTCACGGTGCCGGTCTTGGGGTGCAGCGGGGTCGGGTTCGCCACCGCCACGCCGATCACCCCGAGCAGCGTCAGCAGGCTCCCGGCGAGCGTGTACAGGAAGAACTTGCGGGCCGCGTCGCGCCGCCCGGACCCGGCGCCCCAGCGCCCCACGAGGAAGAACGACGGGATCAGCGTCAGCTCGAAGAACACGTAGAAGAGGATCACGTCGAACGAGAGGAAGCACCCGATCAGCCCGGCTTGGAGCAGGAACAGCCAGCCGTAGAACGCGCCCGGCTTCTCCTTGATCGATTCCCACGAGATCAGGATCACCGACGGGAGCATGACCGCGGCGAGCGCGACGAGCCACATGTTCAGGCCGTCGACGCCGAGGAACAGTTGAACCGCGGTGGCCGGTACGCGGGGCTTCGGCTCCGCGGCCGACAGGCGGAACAGGGTCCACGTGGTGCGCCCGTCGGCCGATTCCGCGTGGCTCCGCCCGCCGGGGTCGCCGGGCACGAACTCCGGGCGGAACCGGTGGACCGAGGCGTGCCCCGGCTTCGTCACCTGTTTCGCGTGCTCGTCGCTCCACGCCGTCGCGAGGGTGACGACCGCGGCCGTCAGCCCGAGGTGGACCAGCGCCAGCGTGAGCGCCACGCGGCGCGCGAACCGGCCGAACGCCGGCAGCACCGCCGCCGCCACCAGCGGCACCAGCACCAGCAGCAACACCAGAACGCGGATGACGGCGTAGGTACTCATTCTTCGAGATTGCAGATTGCAGATTGCAGATTGACGATTGGAGGCGCGGTCTTGTCTTTCAATCGTCAATCACCAATCTGGAATCTCCAATTCCTATCGCGAAATTCGGAACACCACGAACGTCAGGAACACGGCGACGCCGAGGGCCATCGAGAGCGCGTAGAACTGGACGAGGCCGTTCTGGATCGGTCGGGCCCACGCGCCGAGCGCGCGCGGGGCCGACGAGATCAGCCGCGCGAGGCCGTCGAGGAACCCGTCGAACACGCGCGCGAGAAACGCCAGCACCTCCGCCGGCTTCACGAACACGGCGTGGTACAGTTCGTCCACCCACAGTTTGTTGCGCGACGCGGCGAACACCGCGTCCAGCCCGGCGGGCGCTTTGTCCGCGCCGCCGTTGCGGTACAGGGCGAACGCCAGCCCGATCCCGCCCAGCGCCAGAACGGTACTCACGCCGATCAGCACCCAGTTCAGGTGGTGGGCCACCACGCGCGCCGGGGTCGGGCCGCGCGCGATCGCCAGCGACGGCGTCGTTTCGAGAAGGTCGGTGAACCAGTGCGTGAACGGTTGCAGCACGATGCCGACCGCGAGCGCGCCGGCCGCGAGGACCAGCAGCGGCAGCGTCATGGAGGTCGGCGACTCGTGGGCGTGGTGCCCGGCCTCGTGCGGGATTCGCTCCGGGCCCCAGAACGTCAGGAAGTACGCGCGGAACGTGTAGAACGCGGTCAAGAGCGCCGTGAGGCACGCGACGAGGAACAGTGCGAAGTACCCCGCGGTGTACGGGCTGCCGCTCTCGCTCGCCTCGGTCAGCGATTCCAGAATGAGGTCTTTGCTCCAAAACCCGGACAGCAGCGGGAACCCGGCCAGCGCCAGCGCGCCGCACAGGAACGCGACGTGCGTGACCGGCAGCACGCGCCGCAGCCCGCCGAACTGCCGCACGTCGATGACCCCGCCCATCGCGTGCATCACGCTCCCGGCGGAGAGGAACAGCAGCGCCTTGAAGAAGGCGTGCGTGAACAGGTGGAACATGGCCGCGCCGACCGCGAACGCCGGGCTGATGGCCCCGCTGGTGCCGAGCGCGAGGAACATGAACCCCAGTTGGCTCACGGTCGAGTACGCGAGGATGCGCTTGAGGTCGGTCTGCGCGAGCGCGATGAACGCGGCCAAGAGCGCCGTGACGCCGCCGATCCACGCGACCGCGATCTGCACGCCGGGCGCGACCGCGAACAGCGGCGCGCACCGCGCGAGCAGGTACACGCCGGCCGTGACCATCGTGGCCGCGTGGATGAGCGCGGATACCGGCGTCGGGCCTTCCATCGCGTCCGGGAGCCACACGTACAGCGGGAACTGCGCGCTCTTCCCGACCGCGCCGCAGAACAGCAGGAAGCACCCCAACCCCACCTGCGAGTGAATCTCCGGGTGGCGCACGACGTAGCCGAACAACTCCGACAGGTTCAAGGGGTTGAACGGCACGTCCGGGCTCATTCCCGGTAGGCAGGCGTGCCAGATCACGAACACGCCCAAGATCAGGCCCACGTCGCCCAGTCGCGTGACGAGAAACGCCTTCCGCGCCGCCGCCGCCGCGCTCGGCTTGTCGAAGTAGTACCCCACGAGCAGGTACGAGCACAGGCCGACGCCCTCCCAGAACGCGACCAGCAGGAGCAGGTTGTTCGCCAGCACCAGTCCGCACATGCAGAACACGAACAGGCTCATAACGGCAAAGAACCGGGCGAACCCGGCGTCGCCCTTCATGTACCCACTGGAGAAGATCGCGATGAGCGTGGCGATGAACGTGACCATGCCGAGCATGATCGCGGCGAGCGCGTCCACGGTGACGGTGAAGTGCGCGCGGAGCTTGCCGGCGGCGAACCACGCGACCGGCTCCGAAACGCGCTCCGCGGTCCCGTCGAGCATCGTGGTGAGCAGGTACAGCGCCAGCGCCGCGGCCGTGCCGCACCCGACGACGAGGGGCAGGTGCGCGAGCCGCGCGGTGCGCGCCGTGCCGCGCATGAGGTACGCGAGCACCGACGCGAGAAGCGGCAGGGCGAGGATCGTGAGCGCGAGGCCGACGGGGTTAGACACGGGCGGCCTCCTCCGCGGTGGGGGCGGGCCGCGCCCCGGCGGGCGTGAGCACCGGCATCGGGTCGGCGGGCGGGCGCGGCAGCGGATCGTCGTCGGTCGCGGCCGGAACGCCGGTCTCGCGCAGCTCTTGCCAGTCGGACGTGTCGAGCGACCGCCGCCGCCGGTACAGGTTCAGGAACAGGGCCAGCGCGATCCCGGCCTCGCACGCCGCGACCGCCAGAATGAACAGCACGAACACCTGCCCGTGCAGGTTCGCGTGGTACCGCGCGAAGGCGACGAAGTTGATCGCCACCCCTTGCAGCATCATCTCGGCGCAGAGGAACATCGTAATGAGGTTGCGCCGGGTCAGGAACCCGACCAGCCCGATGCCGAACAGCGCCGCGGCCACCGCGAGGAAGTGCCAGAGGGTGATCGTCACTTCGCGGCCCCCTTGTCCTGCTTGCGGTGGGCGACCGCGATCGCGCCGATGACCGCGACCAGCAGTAGCGTGCCGGCCAGTTCAATCGCCAGCAGGTGCTCGGAGTACAGCACGAGGCCGAGGTTGCGGACGTTGTCCGCGGGCAGTTCGCCCATGCCGTACAGCAGCGCGACCTCGTCGCGCAGTTTGCGGACTTGTGCTTTGAGCTTGGCCCGCGCCGGCTCCGGGTTCGGGCCGCTAAGGTCGTCGAGGGCGGAATCGAAGTTGGCGTCGCGCACGCGCCGCGCGCGGTCGAGGGCGTCGCGGGCCTGCGGGTCGTCGCGGTACAGCACCGCGGGCTTGCCGTCGCGCGCCGGCTCCTTTTCCAGCCGCGCCCGCAGGCTCCCGTCGGTGCTGGTGGCGCGGCTCTCGCCCACCACCTTCGCGACCGCGAACTTGATCTCCTCGAAGTACTCGGCCCGCTTCGCGCGGGCGGTCGCGGTGCCCAAGTCGCCGTCGAGGTTCGCCTCCGGCGCGTCGAGCTTCGCCACCGCGTCGGCCAGAACCTTCCGCTCCTCGGCGGTGAGGACGGGCGCGGGCAACCGGCCGTCGGGCTTCGTCTGGCCCGGTTCCGCGGGCACGTTGGCTTGGCTCGTCTGGTACAGCGTGAACAGCACCAGCCCGACGAACGCGAACCCGGCGAAGCTGCCGTACAGCGGCTCGCGCACGCGGTCGTTCTCGTCGGACGGGCCTTCGGCCTGCGACAGCATCAGCACGAACAGGAACGTAACGATGATCGCGCCGGCGTAAATGATGATGGTCGCGGCCATGAGGAACGGGGCCGCGAGAAGCAGGAACAGCCCGCACGTGCTGAGGACGACGAACGCGAAGGCGATGGCCCCGCGTGCCGGGTTCCGCTGCACGACGAGGACCGTGCCGAAGACGAGCGCCCCGGCCGAGAAGAACCAGAACAGTGCCGAGCCGATGGCGTCCGGTAGCGGGTTCCCGAACGTGGTGCAGAGCCACGCGCCGAGCACCGCGGCGGCGGCGATCAGGGCGGCGATCCCGCCGGGCACGAACCGTCCGCGGGGCCGAGGCAGCAGTAGGAAGACCCCGACCGCGGCCAGCACCGCCGCGAGCGCGACGGACCCGCCGGCTTCCTGCGTTTTGGTGAGCGCGAACAGTGTCATGCGGTGCTCGTGAAAACTGTCACAAGCGGAACGCCAATGGTATATGAGGCGAGCGCGATTTCGTCGGCCCCAGAGTTAGCCGCAAGCCGCAGGCGAGCGCGAAACGATGTCACTTCGGGGCTTCGGACGCCGGCCCCAAGCGCCCGCCGCTGGTCCGCACGGGGTCGGTGCCGGCCTTCGTGGTCGTGTCGAACACACTCAGCAACTTCTCTTTGTCGAAGACCATCTGTTCGCGGCTGAGGCCGGTCAGGTCGTAGAGCGTGGTCAGCTCGATGGCGTCCACCGGGCACGCCTCTTCGCACATGCCGCAGTAGATGCACCGGAGTTCGTCGATGACGAACGTTTCCGGGTACTTCTCGCGCCCGTCCTTCTGCCAGTCGAGCGGCGCGGGCGCGGCGACGATGTCGATGCAGTGGGCCGGGCACGCGGTGGCGCACATGTAGCACGCGACGCACCGCACGCGACCCGCCTCGTCGCGGTTGAGCCGGTGAACGCCGCGGTAGTTCGCCGGCAGCTTCGGTTCCTGCTCCGGGTACTGCTCTGTGACCTTGCGGCCGAACATGTGGCCGATGGTGGTCTTCAGCCCGTCGATGAGCGCGGGAATGTAGAGCTGCTCCCAGAGACCCAACTTGGTCTCTTCGACCCACGCGACATCAGTTTCTGCAATCGGCATTTCAGTGCTCTCGTTTAGCGTGCGACCCGCAGGGTCGCGCCTTACCTTCCGGCATAGGTCACGCCCGCGGGCGGGCCGGGCGGCAGCTTCGCCACCTTGCGTTTCGGGTTGGTGATCGTGCCCGCGGAGCGCGCCCCCAACAGGCCCGCGCCGAAGAACAGCAGGACGTTCACGCCGGTCAGCGCGATCAGGTACACCCCGAACTGCTTCACGAACATCACCGCGATCAGGTTCAGCAGGGCCAGCGGGATCATCACCTTCCACGCGAGGTTCATCAGTTGGTCGAACCGGAACCGCGGGATCGTCCACCGCACGAACTGCGCGAATACACACAGCGCGACCATCTTGCCGGTCAGAACGAACAGCTTCAGAATCGCGCCCAGTACCGGGCTTTCGATGAACGATTCGAGACCGAACAGGCTCCAGCCGCCGAGGAACAGCACGGCCACCATGAAGCTCGCGGTGACGAGGTGGACGTATTCCGTGAGCAGCATCAGACCGAGCTTCAGCGAACTGTACTCGGTGTGGTAGCCGCCGACGAGTTCCTGTTCCGCTTCCGGCAGGTCGAACGGCAGCCGGCTGCTTTCGGCGTAAGTGCTGACGAGGAACAGCAGGCACGCGAGCGGCATGTACAGCACGAACCAGCCGTGCGCCAGTTGCCACGCGATGATCTTCTCGGGGTTCAGCGAGCCGACGACGAGGAACACGCCCAGCACCGACATGCCGAGCGGGATCTCGTAGCTGACGATCTGGGCCGAACTGCGGAGCGCGCCGAGGAGCGAGTACTTGTTGTTCGCGCTCCACCCGGCGAGGATGACGCCGTACACCGCGAGCGAGCCGAGCGCGAAGATGTACAGGACGCCGATGTCGAGGCCCGGCGCGAGGACGAAGTTGAACTTCTCGCGGTACTCCGCTTGTTGGCGCTCGAAAGTGACAACGGGCGGGTGCTGGCCGGGCACATCGGCCGTGACCGGCACCGGGTCCGGCGCGGGCGTGGTCGCGCCGAACGGCACGATGGCGAGCGCCATGAGCGCCGTTCCCACCGCGACCGCGGGCGCGAGCAGGTAGAACCACTTGTCGACGTGGTCGGGGATCACTTCTTCCTTGAGGAAGAACTTGCCGCCGTCCGCGAGCGGTTGGAGCAGGCCGCCCGGCCCGACGCGGTTGGGGCCGACGCGGTCCTGCATCCACGCCGAGATCTTGCGCTCGCCGAGGGTCAGGTAGCCGCACACGCCGAGCACGCCCCCGACGAGGCCGACGATGACGAGCGCGGTGATGTAGGGGTCGAATGGGGGCATGGTATTGGGGTTCGTTTCCTCGTGTCTCAGAAGCCGCGCTCGCCTGCGGCTCGCGGCTAACTGAAGTACGCCACCTTCGCCGCCAGTTCCTTGCGCACGTTGGCCGCTTGCGCCAGCCCCTTGCGATCCAACAGGTCGTAAGCCAGTTGCAGTTCGCTGCGCACTTCGACCGGGGGCCGGGCCGAGCGGCCGAACGTCTGCGCGTACCCGGCGTGGTTCACGAACGTGCCGTCCTTCTCGAACCCGGTGGTCGCGGGGAGGATGTACTTCGCCGACGCGGTCACAACCGTGGGTAACAGGTCTTGCGCGACCAGCAGCGCCGGGGTCTTCCACGCCGGCGGCACGAGCGCGTCGAGGTGCGCCGGGTTCGGGTAACCGCCCGCGAACCACAGCGCCGCGAGCGCCTCGCCCGTGACCTTCGCGAACGGGATCACTTCGCCCTGAAGCGCCTTCAACACTTCTTCGACGCCGACGCGGTTGGGGGCCTTCTCCGCGCGGATGGTGAACTTCACCGGCTCGATTGATTCGCCCTTCACGTTCTTCGGGTACTTGTCGTCCGCGCCGATCACCGGGACCGGGCCGAGTACAAGGCGGATGTGCGGCGACAGGCTCTTGAAGTAGCTCCCCAACAAGAAGGCTTCTTCGACGGTGAGGAACGGCGACAGCACCGCGACCGTGCTCATCGCGTTCTGGTTCGCGGCGGTCTGGAAGTCGAGTTTGAGTTGCGGGAGCAGCACGCTCCACGGCACCGGCTTGAACCGGCCCTCGGTCTTCACGACGGGGCGTACGAACCGCTCGCCGCTGTTGGCGTGGTGGTAGCCGTAGCGCCCGTCGTCGCACATGAAGTGCCCCTGCGCCTTCGGGTTGTAGCGCGCGCGGAGCCGGTACACGATGTCCTTGTTCGTATCGACGTAGGTGCTGCACCCGGTCGAACAGCCGTTGCACACGCCGTCGGTCGTCTTTAAGTACCAGACGCGCTGCTTGTAGAGGAAGTCCTTGCTCCCGAGCGCCCCGACCGGGCACAGGTCGACGACGTTGCCGGCGAGCTTGTTTTCCAGCGGCCGCCCGGGGAACGTGTCGATCTCCTCGTGGTGCCCGCGGCCGACCACTTGCAGCTCCGCGGTGCCCGAAATCTCGCGCGTGAACCGCACGCACCGCGTACACATGATGCAGCGGTCGGTGAACAGCGTGATCTTGCTGGACAGACCGGGCTTGTTGGCCGGCGTGTTCTTCAGATCGACCATGCGCGACTCGGAGCGGCCGTACTTGTAGCTGAAGTCTTGCAGCTTGCACTCGCCGGCCTTGTCGCACACCGGGCAGTCGAGCGGGTGGTTGATGAGCAGCCCTTCGAGCGTGTCCGCTTGGGCCTTTTTCGCGCGCGCCCCGAGCGGCGCGGTCTTGGTGTACGCGGGGTCGTAGGGCAGCACCGGCAGTGCGCGGTCGCGCTTGTCGTAGTCGCCGGTGACGATGACGGTGCCGTCCTTCACGGGCGTCTGGCAGCCGGGCAACACCTTCGGCTGCATGGTCACTTTGCCGTCTTTGAGGTCGCCCATCTCGACGAGGCACATGCGGCAACTCGCCACGACGGACAGCGCCTCGTGCCAGCAGTAGTGCGGGAGGAACGCGCCGGCCAGCTCCGCGGCCTGCACGCAGTTGAGCTTCGCCGTGCCGATCTCGACCGGCTTGTCGTTCACGTAAACCGTCGGCATATCGATCCCCAAGATTTCCGATTGCAGATTTGTGATTGACGATTGAAAGCGATCACGTCGCTTGCTCTTCCAATCGCCAATCACAAATCTGCAATCGAACTTCGCGCTACTTCAACCGCTGTTTCAGTTCGGCGGCGGTCAGCTTCTCGACCCCGTTTTGGCTCACCACCAACCCGACCCCGGTGAGGGCGGCGGTCTCGTAGGCCCAGACGCTCTCGCGCTCTTTCGCGCCCGTCAGGATGATCGACCCGGCCTTTACGTGCTCCGCGCAGGGCGACCGGGCGGCGACGAGCGCGTTGTAGATGTCGCCCGGCGTGGGCATCTTGCCGCTGGCGAGCGAGGCGTCGTGAATGAAGATTTGCAGGTCGCGCATGTCGGCCAGTGCGACGGCCTTGCGCGCGGCCCCCACGGGCGTGTTGCCGCCGGGCAGCGGCGGCGGATTCGGGTTGGGGTTCGGCTGCGGTTGCAGCACGCCCATACCGGGGCCGGGCGGGGGGAGCGAGCCGACGCCGGGCATCGGCGGCGCACCGGGGTCGGGCACCGGCGGAACCGCGCCGGGGTTGGGGTTGGGGCCACCGGGACCGGGCAACTCGACGCCGGGAACCGGGCCGGTCCAACCACCCTGCGGCGGCGTGATGCCGATGGGCTGCTTGCCGACGCCGCCGGTGCCCGTGCCGGGCGCGGTCGTCGGGGCCGGATCGACCGGCTTGCCCGGATCGAACTTCGGTTGCTCCTTCTTGAACCGCGGGTCCGTGAGCCAATTCGGTTCGTCCTTCTTGGTGTTCTTGGGGTTGGCGCCCGGCGCGGGCGTCGGCGCGGCCGGTTGCTGCGGCTTCGCGTTGGCCGACTCGTCGCGCGAAGCCGACGTGGGCTTCGGCTTCTTACAGCCGGCCAGCGCCGTCAGCAGAACCGCGAGCACGATCATCGAACGCATCGTCGTGACCTCCGCGTTTGGGTTAATGCGCCCCGGCCATTGCCAGCGCCTTCGCGTACTTGCTCTTCGCGCCGCTCTTGATGGCGGCCTCGAACTCCGCGCGGAACTTGCGGATCGCCGTCTTCACCGGCCACCCAGCCCCGTCGGACAGGCCGCAGATGGTCGTTCCCGGCATGATGCCGATTCGGTCGCCGACGTCAATCAGGATGTCGAGGTCTTCGCGCCGGCCCAGCCCGCGGCGCAGCCGGTCGGTGATCTTCAGCATCCAGCCGGTACCCTCGCGGCACGGCGTACACTGGCCGCAGCTCTCGTGGCTGAAGAACTGGCAGACGTTGTGCAGCACGTCGATCATGCTGGTCTGGTCGTCGATGACCGTGACCGCGGCCGTGCCGAGGCCGAGGCACCCGACCGAGCCGGGGCCGTTGAAGTCGAGCGGGATGTCGTACTCTGTCTTCCCGTCCGCGCCCCTCAGCGGGGCGTTCACGTCCACGAAGCCCATGCTGAGGCCGCCGGGGTTCACGGCCTTCGCCTTGCGGCCCTTCCACACGCCACCGCCGTGTTTCTCGACGAGGTCGCGAATGGTGATGCCCATCGGCACCTCGACGCACACCGGCTTCTCGACGTGCCCGGCGAGCGTGTACAGCTTCGGGCCGTAGCCGCCCGCGTCGCGCGGGTTGGCCGGGTTCGGCGGCACGCCGATGGACTTGAACCAGTCGTTGCCGTTCTTCATGATCTGTGTGACGCACGCGAGCGTTTCGACGTTGTTCACGATGGTCGGCTTGCGGAACGCGCCTTCAATCGCGGGGAACGGCGGCTTGATCCGCGGCCACGCGCGCTTGCCTTCGAGCGACTCGATTAGCCCGGTTTCCTCGCCGCAGATGTACGCGCCCGCGCCGCGGTGGAGGACGATGTCGAGGTCGAAGCCGCTACCGAGGATGTTGGTGCCGAGCAGCTTCGCCGCGTATAGTTCGGCGACCGCGGCTTCGAGCGAGCGGAACGAATCGCCGTACTCGTAGCGGACGTAGAAGAACGCCTTCTGGGACCGGATCGCGTAGCACGCGAGCATGATCCCTTCGAGCACCTGATGGGGGTCCTTCTCCATCAGGATGCGGTTGTTGTACGTACACGGCTCGGACTCATCCGCGTTGACGCACAGGTAGATCGGGCCGGGGTGATCCTTCGGCAGGAACGTCCACTTGAGTCCGCAGGGGAAGCCCGCGCCGCCGCGCCCGCGCAGCCCGCTGTCCTTCACCTGCGTAACCACGTCGAGCGGCTTCTTGTCCTTGAGCGCGCGCGCGAACGCCTCGTAGCCGCCGTCCGCGCGGTAGCCCTCCAGCTTGCCGCTGTTCGGCTTGTTGATCCGCGCCAGAAGTACAGGTTCGTATGGCATGGGAGCTATCAGCTTTCGGCTATCAGCTTTCAGCCAGCAAGAACGACCAGCTACCTTCAGGCCACCAGCCACACTTCTGGCTGATAGCTGATAGCTGATAGCTCACAGCTAGCGCAGCTTCAATTCGGTAATGAGCGTATCGGCCTTCTCGTTGGTCACGTTCATCGCGTGCTTGTCGTTGATGAGGCACGCGGGCGCGCCGTCGCACGCGCCGATGCACTCCGCGAACTCCAGCGTGATCTTCCCGTCGGTCGTCGTCTCGCCACAGTGGACGCCCAGCTTGTGTTCGCAGTGTTCCAACAACTCGTACGCGCCGCGGAGCATACACGCCAGCCCGCGGCACACCCACAACCGCGTCTTCCCGAGTTTCTGGCCCTCGCCCTTGAAAAACTCGTAGAAGGTCATCGTGTCGTGAACTTCCGACGGGTGCAGTTCCAGAATCTCCGCGATCTCGACGATGGCCTCGTTGCTGACGGTGCGCAGCTCGTCGTGAACGAGGTGCAGCGCCGGCAGCGTCACCGCCTGCTTACGCGGGTACTTCGGGATGTACGCCCGGATGCGGTTCTTGATGTCTTCGGAAAGCGCGCCCATGTGCGTTGGCTCACAGCTAACAGTTTGCAGACGACAGTCGAACCCCTCAGGCACTGACCGACTGAATGAGTCCCGCGAGCATCCGTTTCACTTCGGCCAGAGGCCCCGACAACTCCGCGTAAGCAGCTTCATCGAGATAGCCCAAATCGTGGGCCAAGAGCGTTTGATAATCCAGTTCCTTCGCCGAACCGTTTGCGATCCACAGAAAGCGGGCGAAGTCCGCGTTCGTGCTCCGCCCGCATCCCTCGGCGATGTTCGTGGGCACAGACATCGCCGAGCGGCGCATTTGCTGAGTCAGCGAGAACAGCTCTTCCTTTGGGAAGCCTTTCGTCGCGCGGTACACCGCGAGCACAAGCGAGTGTGCCTTTTGCCACACCTTCAGATTGCGGAAGTCCTGCATTCGACCACCCTGACAGCTTACAGACCGCAGTTTACAGCTTGCAGTCGCTCAACGACTGAGCGGCAAACGGAGCCAATACCTGTCACCGACCGACTGTTAGCTGCAAACTGTCAACTGTAAGCTCCTACCGATCCAACTCCGCCGCGATGATGTTCAGGCTCCCCAGCACCGCGGGCACGTCGCTGATCTGGTGGCCTTCCATCATCAGCGGGAACATCGCGAAGTGGATGAACGACGGGGGACGCGTGCGGGCGCGGAACGCGGTGCCGCTGCCGTCGGCCACCACGTAGAAGCCCAACTCGCCGTTCGCGGTCTCGTTCGCGCCGTACACCTCTTCCACTGGCGTTTCCCAGCGCCGGTTCCACATGAACAGCTCGAAGTGCTGGATCAGCCCCTCGATGCTGCGGTAGGTCGCGTTCTTGTCGGGGATCGTCAGTTTGTCGTTGAGGTCGACGTTCACCGGGCCGGTCGGCAGGCTCTCGACGGCCGCGGCGATGATCTTCCAGCTTTCGAGCATCTCGCCCATGCGGACGAGGTAGCGGTTGTAGCAGTCGCCGCCCTTGCCGCACACCACCTTGAAGGCCGACGCGAGTTCCTTGTAGGCGAGGTACGGCTCGTCTTTGCGCAGGTCGCGGACGACGCCGCTGGCGCGGGCCACGGGGCCGCTGGCGCTGTAGCTGATCGCGTCTTCCTTCGACAGCACACCGATGCCCTTCGTGCGGTCGATGAAGATGCGGTTCCGGTTCAGCAGCCGAACGATGTCGCCGTGAACCTTCGGGAACGTCTTCACGAAGTCGCGAATCAGCGCGACGACTTCGTCCGAGATGTCCGCGGAGAGGCCGCCGACGCGCGTGTACGAGGGGTGGAACCTCTGGCCCGCGGTCGCCTCGATGATGTTGTAGACCTTCTCGCGGGCGTTGAAGGCGTACAGGAACGCGGTGAGCGCGCCGAGGTCGAGCGCCGCGGCCCCGACGCAGAGCAAGTGGTCCGAAATGCGGGCCAGTTCCGCGAGGATGGTGCGAACGTACTTGCAGCGCGGCGTGATCTCGATGCCGATCAGCTTCTCGACGGTGTGGTGCCACGCGATCTCGTTGGCGACCGGCGAGATGTAGTTCATCCGGTCGACGATGGTGACGTACTGGTTGAAGTCGAGGTCTTCGCCCAGCTTCTCGAACCCGCTGTGCAGGTAGCCGATGTCCGGCACGGCCTTGACGATGGTCTCGCCGTCGAGCGTGAGGATCAGGCGCAGCGTGGTGTGCGTGGCCGGGTGCTGCGGCCCGAAGTTCAGGGTGTAGAGGAACTCCGCGTCCGCACCGGCGACGTCTTCGGCAACGGGAGTAGCGGTCTGTAGCGGCATAACTGGCTCCGGCGAACCGCCGGCGTGAGCCGGCCGGGTCTTGTCCAAGCGCGATCACCCGCCGGCTCACGCCGGCGGTTCGCCTAGCTATCCGCGCGGGTCACGGTGGGGAAGTTGTGGCGCTCGCCGTAGCCGCGCAGGGGGTAGTCCTTGCGCAGCGGGTGGCCGGTGTACTCGCTCGGCATCAGGATGCGGCGGTGGTCCGGGTGCCCACTGAAGCGCACGCCGTACATGTCGTACACCTCGCGCTCCATCCAGTCCGCGCCGCGCCACAACTCCACAACCGACGGCAGTTCCGGGTCCGGGTCGTTGGCGAACGCCTTCACCCACACGCGCTCGCCGGTGGTGAGGTTGGCCAGCCCGTACACGACGCAGAAGCGGTCGGTCGCGTTCGGGTAGCCCATGTAGTCGATGCCGCCGAGTTCCGCGAGGAAGTCGAACCCGCACTCGTCCTTCAGGCACTTCAACAGGTCGAACAGCACCAGCGCGGCTTTATCCGCGCCGACGCTGACGCGCGCGTTGTCGCGAAACGCGGACGTGGTGAACGCCCCGGCGAACTTCGCGTTGAGGGTGTCGAGGTAGGGCATGGTGGCTTCTCCCGGGACCGCGGGCGTCCCGCCCGCTGCTTCGGTTTTCTCTGGGACCGCGGGCGTCCCGCCTGCCGCTGAGCGAAAGAGGCGGCTTTGCGTTACTTCGTATCAGTCACCCCACGTACCTAGCAGCGGGCGGGACGCCCGCGGTCCCGGGGCAATCAACTCAGCGGCTTCCTCAGCCGCGTCGCGGCGCGGTAGTCGCCGGGCGCGACAATCGCTTCTTCCGGGTTCAGTTCGCGGGCCAGCGCCGTCGGGCCTTCGTAGGTGTTGCGCGCCGCGAACTCGCGCGCGTCAATCGTACCCGTCAGCTGAATCTTCTCTTGTAGGTCGAGGATCGAGCGGATCAGTTGCTCCGGGCGCGGCGGGCACCCGGGCACGTACACATCGACCGGGATGAAGCGGTCGATGCCCTGCACCACGGCGTAGGTGTCGAACACGCCGCCGGAACTGGCGCACGCGCCCATGCTGATGCACCACTTCGGTTCCGGCATTTGCAGCCAAATGCGCTGCATCACGGGCACCATCTTCATCGCCACGCGCCCGGCGACGATCATCACGTCGCACTGCCGCGGCGAGAACCGCATGGCCTCGGAGCCGAATCGCGCGATGTCGTAGCGGCTGCTCGCGGTCGCCATCAACTCGATGCCGCAGCACGCGGTGGCGAACGGCATGGGCCACAGGCTGTGCTTGCGGGCCATGTTCGCGAGGAAGTCCAGCTTGGAAACCAGAAAGTCCGGCAGCAGGTTCGTTAGCGCCACTGGAACACTCCCTTCTTCCAAGCGTAGACGTAGGCGATAATGAACGTCGCGAGGAAGACGAGGATTTCGATGAACACGACCGTACCGAACACGGTGCGCCACGCCTGACTGCCGGCCTCCCCGTAGGCGATCACCGCCCACGGGTACAGGAACAGGAGTTCCACGTCGAACACGAGGAACAGGATGGCGATGAGGTAGAACTTGATGTCGAACTGCATGCGCGCCGAGCCGACCGGGTCCATGCCGGACTCGTACGGCATCTGCTTGATGCGGTTCGGTTTACGCGGCTTGAGCGGGAACAGGTGCGTCGCGGCGATGGTGCCGACGGCGAACGCAAAGCACACGACCGCGTAAATGAGGATCGGGTAGTACGCGGCCAGATCGAACGCCGGTTCGATCCCGGCGGGCGTCTGTACGGGGGTGACTGGCATTCCCTCAACCCCTCTCCCCGCGGGGTCGCCGCGGGAGGCTTGTGAATAGACTCGTTGCGCAATAGGTGTTGGTTCAGTCGCACTTCGGCCAGACGATCCTGTGTGGTCGTTACCCGTACATCCGGTTGTGGAGTCCGGCGACGTTCTTCATCATCACCGTGTGACGACGGGGCG
>Ga0194132_10003029_pt1 | contig 30546 bp, 27 predicted proteins | sample TA2KigOf80mmetaG_FD_148612 | JGI IMG/M metagenome (GOLD analysis project Ga0194132, IMG submission 148612) | Freshwater microbial communities from Lake Tanganyika, Tanzania - TA2015054 Kigoma Offshore 80m | ecosystem: Environmental > Aquatic > Freshwater > Lake | place: Tanzania: Lake...
AAAATAAATCCGGTCTAGCCGTATTCAAAACTTAGGGCCAATTGGGTGGAACGAACCCTTGAGTATCTAACTGTTTTAGCTCGTCCAGAGGTTTGGCCGATGGCATCGGATCCTTCTTCTGATTAATCACAGGGGTGGCGGCAGCCCCATCTTTATTGATATCTAGATAGGCTTGAAACTTACTAGGAAGGTTTTCTTCCGAATAGATTGCTTCAACCGGGCAAGCAGGAACGCAAGCATCGCAATTAACACAAGTGTCCGGATTAATGTAAAGGATTCTTTCCCCTTCATGGAACGCATCCACAGGACAAACAGCAACACAATCCGTGTATTTACAATCTACGCAGTGCTGAGTCACAATATAAGTCATAAACACCCCCGAAATAGAGTTAAAAAACAGTAGTAAATTACCACCAAAACCCACATCCGGCGAGGGCTAAATTAAAAAACCCATCCCTAAATAGTTGCCTCTACTGTTTATTATTTTTTCACTTTACAGCGAACTCGAATCGGAGCTACCACCGCACTCTTTCTTCTGAATAAGATAAAATGCTATCTTGGCCACAGCTAATACTGTCTAGTTTATACACATTCTTTTAAGAGCTTTTAGGTTATTTCAAAGGGATTTTGCCTTGGTATTTGACTTGCACTCTGAGCTTCAGCGCACGAGTGATCTGCCTTAACTTAAGGGCGAACACTCTTATAAAATGCCAGTAGTGCGAACTGTTGTAGCTGAAGTGGTTTTTTGGAGGAAGTAGAAGTTGAAACGGCATATTCTATATTTAGGTGTTATCCTTTCTTTATTCCTGGCAGGTTGTTCAAAATCATCTAGTACAAATTCGCCCGTCATTCCCGAGCAACCCACAACCCCCGTGAATCCGGGGCCGCCACCGGCACAAGACCCCTACGGCCCAGATATCCGAGCTAGCGTACCCATTGATTTAGCGGATAGGACTCAATATTCAGGACTGGCCGACATATCAGGATCCGGTGGACAACCAGGCAACGTCTTTCTTCCTATCGTTGGAGACGCGAGAGTGCGTCTACAGACCAGCACAACACGACTTCAATCGATTCATGGAAAGTTATTCTTATCTTTTGAAGATCAGCAGGGGTTCTGGGGCGCCAGATGGGAGAACGAATTCCCAGGAACCGGAATTCAAGTCACCACTAACCAGGGAAGAAGCCTGGACATTATCTTTGCCGATGACGATTTGGTCGTTCGGGCCCAAGGAGCGGTAGTCAGTGAAGTTTTCTTTGGAGCGATTTATTATCGCTTAAGGCAATCTGGAGATACAGCCTGTCGCCAAGTTTCAGCGGGTTGCACAATCACTTACCCGTGGGGCACCTATACTTTTCCTCCTAATCAGTGCCCCAATTACGCACCACCCGATTTAGTAACCCCTTGCCGTAACTACATGAATCCGAGCAATGCTCAGGTCAAACGATTAGGGAATTTTACAAATTCTTACTCAATCATTGCGACTTTACCGGAGGTACAATGAATCCCATTCATTCATCAAAAAGATATTTAGCCAATGCCTTTGTCTACACTTGTCTCTGTTTAGTTACAGCGTGTGGTGGAGGCGGTAACGCCAACACCCCGGCTCCGGCTCCCTCTAATCCGGCCCCTCCCCCAGTCATCCCTACCGTTCCTGGAACCAATTGTGCGGTCGTTTCAGGCGGAGTTCCATTAAATTCCAATGGAAGCCCCTTCTTTGGCTCACTTCAATCGAACTCAAGTGGAGGATGGGCAAACGCCAATTCTTTGACCCTCAATCTATCTTTTACGAACTACACCGGACCTGGAACGGTTATTCAAAATCTCGTAGGTAGCGGTTCTTTTATTTTTCAAGATTTAAGCTATCTCCTTGGAACCCAAACCAATAATACCAATATTTGTGTCTCTTCTAACAATCTTGGAGCCACGGGTTACAACCCTGGAACTTTTAATATGGGAAATGGGACTATCCGCTTAAGTTTAAGCGGCTCGGTGCAAGTTCCTCTGTACAATGCGTTCAACACCTATCCAGGGTCTTACCAACCTTACCCCGCTCCCCAAATGGGCCAAGAGGTCATTCGACTTAACATAGGAATGAGTTGCCCCGCTTATATCAACAACAATCGAATCTTTGGCTGCGTGGACGTTAGAATTGGTAACTCTCCCTACGGAAGAGTCATGAACTACTACTCCCGATAACTCAAAAGAAAAGGATTCAAATCGTGAAAGATGACGATAAAACAGTAGAGATTTTGGTCCCAGTCCCTCCCCTAAAAACACCAGTGACAGCAGACATTCGGCAGATCCACTCTGAAACACTTGCCGCAAAGCGACCAAAGAGCTCACCCTTACATGAATCAAGACAAACTTATTCAACAGTAGCCATACGACGAAGCTGGATAGACGGCATTAAACAAGAAGTTTGCGACGACTGGACCCTACGATTACTTGCCGTTTTAACTGTTTTAGTTCTGAGCCTTCTAGTTCTTTAAAACTTAAGTTAGGTTCTCTATAAGTCTTTGCAATTTTAGAAACAATATATCCGACTAGCTTCTTAAAAAGCTCACTTAAAGGCAGCAGATATTCTCGTTTAACGACACAATTTCTCCTGAACGAAGAAAAAGATCTCATCGCCTTAAGCGAAATACTTTAGTTAGATTTTTTTCCAGATTTTTTTGAATTAAACTTCTCAATCACTTGCTCGGTGAGATCCTCTGCCCCATGGCTGTAAAGTACCGCTCCTTCATTTTTTTCAAGTATGAGAGTGATTCCCTTTTCTTTTCCGAGGTTCTCAATGACGGTTCTTAACTCATCGATGATGGGCTTTGTCAGCTCACGTTCTCTTTTTTGCAAATCCATTTGGCTTTCAGCAGCTTCTTTTTGCAGCTCCATGAACTTCTTTTGGAGCTCTTGTTGTTTCTTAGTCTTTGCAGCGTCATTTAAAAGAGCCGACTTTTTCTCAAAACCTTCAGCCTCTTTTTGGAGCTCGTTCTGTCGCTTCTCTAATTCTGTCCGTTTGGTAGTGACCTCTTTTTCTAGAGATTTCTTAGCATTTTTTCCGGCATCCACAGTTTGCAACGCTTTTTGCAGATCTACTAACCCCAATTGAAACCCTTCAGATCCAAAAGAAGTAGCAGTTACTATTAAAACAAACCAAGTGATTAAACATAGACGCATATGATGATCCTTTTTTTAAAATGGTGGTCCGATTGTGAAAAAGAATTTCGAAGCACCAGAGTTAACGATAGGGTAACCAAACTCAAAACGCAAGGGGCCTATCGGTGTGAACCAACGAAATCCCCATCCCAAATTCGCATAAAGCTTTGGCCCCGTTATTTTGCTCCAATCATTAAAAGCATTCCCCACATCAGCAAAAACGACCCCGCGAATTCTAGCCTCTTTTAACAGGGGAAATTCAATCTCTGCATTCATCAGTACTTGGTTCAATCCCCCAATAAGAATTTTCTTTCCGGCAAGTCCCTGTTTTTTAGCTTCTTCGGACAGATCATCGGGATTAGTACTTAAAGTAACCGGATCTCCCCCGATACTAAAGGGATCATAACCTCTCAGCGAAAAAAGGCCCCCCATTAAGTAGAGCTCGTTATTGGGAACTCGTCGACTCCCAGTTCTAGAGATATTAGACCCAGTCAAATGAAGCCTGAAAATAAAATCCCAGAATAAAGGACGAAAATACTTTGTAGTCGCCGTCGACCTAACGAAATAACGGTCCCCTCCCAACCCAGCATATTCGGAAGTGAGGCTACCGAAAAATCCGCGTCTCGGATCCAAACGATCATCCCGTTTGTCATAAATCAAATTGCCAGCAAGTGAACTCGTGTACCCATTAACATCCTCTTTGGGATACAGTGTTTTATCAATAATGGAAGAAGGTCGAACATAGGCGTGTTCAAACTTATAGGTCAAAAATAGATTCATGAAATTGTAAACCGGATGGCCTAATTTAACTGCCGAACCGGTCTTAATCTCTTCAAAGCTATTGATCGCCTCCAGAACAGCGACATTTCGACGAACTTGATAGAGGTCGCCGCCAACACTCCACAGAGTAGCTCCATAATAAGGTTCCTGAAAGCTTAACGAATATTCATACAACTGCGTTCCCGTCTGGATTTGAGCCGAGAAACTAGCAACCTGGCCATTGCCCAAGAAGTTGTTTTGTGACAACTGGGCGTTAGCTATAAACCCAACCCCCCCAGTTGAATAACCGGCCCCGATGACAAGCTGTCCAGTGGACCTTTCTTTCACTTTAATATCGATATCCACCACATTGGGGTCGTCTTTTGACGTGGTCTGATGAAACTCAACAGAATCAAAAAACCCTAACCGAGTAACGTTTTCTTTACTCTCCCTTTTCTTGGTCCCGTTGAATAATTCTCCTTCATGAAAAGTGAGTTCTCGCCGAAGCACTTTATCTTTGGTTTTTGTGTTACTCGATACGGTGACCTTGCCGATATAAACTCGTTGTCCCCGATCGACATCAAAAGTGATATCCACCTGACGAGTGTCATCATGAATAATAGGCTGGGGGACGACATTGGCAAAAGCGTATCCCAAATCCCCGTATTTTTCTGTCAATCGAAGGGTTTCCCTTCGTAAAGTTTCAGTATTGAAATTTTCCCCAGAAATAAGTTCCATCTCTTCAGTGAGCTCGCTTCGAGTAAAAAGCAATTCTCCACTAAAATCGATATTCCCAACCGTGTATTGCATCCCTTCATCAACAAAGAAGGTAATATAGATCCATTTCTTATCAGGAGAGACTGTGACTTCAGGTTTGCCAAAACGGGCTCTCACATACCCCAAAGTCCCGTAGTAAAATCCCAAAGTGGCAATATCTCTTTCAAAAATTGCTTCTCGATACGCTCCGCTACCACTCAACCAAGAGAAAGTTCCTCCCTCTCGGGTTTGAATGACTCTTTTTAAGTCGTCAGCCGAAAGAACTTTATTTCCAATAATATTAATCTTTCGTACCGTAATCTTGTCATTTTCTTGTGCCTTAAAAACCACAACCACATCATAACTTTGGGGGAGCGGTTTCACTTCATAAGTCACATCAGCTAGGTAATAGCCCTTCTCCTCATATTTCTGAGTCAATTTTTCTACGGACTCATTGATCTTCTGTCGATTAAGAAGTTCATACTCCTTAATCAAAACAAGATCTTTCAACTCATCTTTTTCAATAGAATCCAAACCTTCGAATTCGATCTTACCGATAGTAGGCTTCTCTTTGACTTGAAAAACAACTTTAATTCCTTGCGCCGTCTCTTCTTCTAAAGCACTGATATCTTCAAAAAATCCAAGACCAAAGAGAGCTCGGATATCGGTTCTAATAAGTTGAGCCGAAAGAGAGTCACCTACCTGAGTTTTAAGTTTTTGAAGGATCGCATCACTCTCAATTTTGCGATTCCCTCGAATTTCAATTGAGGAGATAACTTCGCCAGAAGCGGATAGACAAAAGCTCGCCACAACAAGCATCAAACCAACATAGGTAGAAGTGATGATTTTTCGGATTCGCAATTCTTGCCTCAACCCCTTAAGACTTCACTGGATATAATCGAGCTAAGTACCCGTAATTATTAACTAACCTTTTGGGCTCGAATTGTACCCTCACCGTAGAGCACTTGTAAACGACGAGTTAATGTAAAATTCATTTTTTTTGATGCTCACCGCGTTAATTCAGTGGCTTGGGTTGTGTAAAAACTTCACCTTGGTCCAACCGTAGAATCCTAGGGAAAGAAGCTGCCAACACTTCATCGTGAGTCACAGACACTAAGGCTATTCCATGCTCCTCTTGTAAGGAGCGGATAAGTTCAAAAATCTGACGGCCCGTAACAGAGTCCAAATTTCCCGTCATCTCATCGGTTAACAACAGTTTGGGCCTCATCATAAGGGCTCTGGCAATAGCAACTCTTTGTTGTTCCCCTCCTGAAAGTTGGCTTGGCTTGTGATGAAATCGCTCACTTAAACCCACTCGCTTCAATAAATTTGCAGCAAGCCCTCTAGCTTTAGATTGGCTTTCTCCAGCGAGCAGACTCGGCATCATCACATTTTCAAGTGCAGTAAATTCAAGCATCAGGTAATGAAACTGGAAGACAAATCCGATCTCTCGATTTCTGAAACGAGCTAGCTCATTCTCATTTAAATTAAAAATATCTTTTTCTCTGAATCTAACAACCCCATGAGAAGGGGCTTCCAACGTGCCTAAAATATGAAGTAACGTACTTTTGCCTGCTCCGCTTTTGCCTAAAATCGCAATGCGATCATCCACGTTAATATCCAAATCAACCCGTTTCAGAACAGTCACGGGAGGTTCACCTTTTCTTCGATAGATTTTAGAGACATCTCGTGCTGACAAAAGAACTTCACTCATATCTTAACGCCTCCACTGGCCTTGCATAAGCGGCCTTAATAGCTGGAATAACACTAAAAACAACACACAAAACAAAGGCTGCAAACGAAATCAGAATCACATCTCCCATTTCTATTTGAAAAGGTAAGCGATTCGTGTTGTAGATAGCCTCGTTCAGAATTGAGGGTTGATACTTTTCTGCGATTCGACAAGCCACAAGTCCCAATGAAACGCCCAAAGAAATACCTATCGCTCCGACCACAGCACCTTGAGCTAAGAAAAACAAAAAAACACCTCTCGCTTTAAATCCCATAGCTCTTAAAATCGCCATATCTTTTCGACGATAATGGGAACTCATCATTAATAGACTAATGACATTGACCCCAGCCAATCCGACTATGATTTCTAAAACCAAAAATAGTTTCCCTTTTTGATCTTCAACTGCCAAAAACAGGTTCTGATTGATCTGGTTCCAAGTTTTTACTTTGCCCTGTTTTTTCACGGCAGCCCTCACTGCCTTTGCGGCTTGAACTAATGGAACCTTGGGTTTAATTTTTATTTTATAAAGTTCGCTCGCGTCCGATTTGTGAAATATTTTTTTAAGAACCCGAACATCGATTCGAGCGTAGTGCAGATCGTGATCATATAGACCAAACTTAGTGATCGCAGTTACTTTAAAAGGCTGGAGTTGATTTTTTTGCCCCGGGATAAAAATCTCAACTGAATCTCCTACTTTAGCTTTGATCTTTTTGGCTAGCTGGCTTCCTAACCAAATCCATTGCCCCTCCGGTCTATTTTCTTTACCTACCGGAGGCGCCAACCAGATGTTGTTCCAGTCGGTAACGTTTTCGGAAGTCGCAAGATCGATTCCTTCAAGCGTGACTCCCGCTACCCCCTCCTTAATAAGCATACTCTGTCCGAGATTGAAGGGAGAAAAAGCAGCAACTTCCGGAACCTTTTTTAATTCTTCAGGAATCGTTGTTTTGTTTTCAGTTTTCATCGGCAACACCACCATATGGGAAGAGATGGCAGTATAGCGTTCTTCTAAAAACTGAAGAAAGCCAGACATCACGGCTAGGACCAGCATCAATTGAATAATACCAATCACCACTCCGACAACCGAAACCCAAAGAGCAAAAGACAATAGATTTCCTTCTCGTGGAACCAAATACCTACGCAATAAGAAAAGAATGGGCATTTTAACTTAAGTCTTCCAAATACTGCTGAAGAGCTTCGACCTCTCTTTTGAGTTCCGTTTTTTGTTTCAGTACCCCTTCTTTGACAGCTTGAGGAGCACTATTCATAAACCGCTCATTTCGCAATTTTTCATCGGCTCGTCTTAAGGCCTCAGTTTTTTCTTGGAGTTCTTTCTTTTTACGTTCGAGCTCCTGAGTCAAATCACCCAATTCAGCTTTAGAAATAAAAAATCTCAAGTCTCTCATCACAACCGACAAATGGGTCTGTTTGGGATATTCTTTTTGCTCAAATTCGATGCTGCTCAGTTTCGCCATTTTTTTAATGAGCTCTTTAAAGGGAATAAGTTCTTTAACGAGCCCTTCGCTTGCTAGCGAACTCACCGACAACGAAATCTCCTTTGCTGGTGATAACTGATGAACTCCGCGAGTGGTCCTAATTTGTTCGATAAGGCGAATCACTCTTGCAACTCTCTCCTCAGTCTGAGGATAGGACCTCGAAGGATCGGTCTCAGGGTATTTTGCAATACAAACTGACACCAGTTTTCGATCCCGAATCGGCATCTCCTGCCATAGTTTTTCGGTCACAAACGGCATAAAGGGATGCAATAAACGAATAGCTTCTTCAAGAACCTCCACTGCCGTCGAATCTTTGCTCGCCTTTCTCGACTCAAGTTCCTCTTTAGATTTGATAAACTCGATAAACCAGTCGCAATACTCACTCCAAATAAAATGGTAAATGGCTTGAGCAGCCTCAAAAAAACGGTACTGCTCAAGGGAACGATTGACCTCCCCCTTTATATGATTGAGTCGCGACCAGATCCATTGGTTGACTTCATTAGAAAGATCACTTTTGGACTCAGTTACGTCGGAAAAATGCATAAGAACAAACCGAGAGGCATTCCATATTTTATTCACAAAAAACTTACAATTTTCGACCCCTTCCTCCGATACTCTCATGTCCCGACCATGAAATGCGTTCCAGCTCAAGAAAAACCTAAGAGCGTCCGTCCCAAGGCGATCACTTATTTCTAAAGGATCGACTACATTGCCTTTGGTCTTGGACATCTTTTGCCCCTGCTCATCTCGAACCATGGGATGAAGATAAACCGTATGAAAAGGAATCTTACCGGTCATTTTCATGCCAAGCATGATCATGCGAGCCACCCAGAAAAATAAAATATCAAATCCTGTCTCTAACACCGACGTGGGGTAAAAAGCTTTCAAGTCCTTAGAATCCTGAGGCCAGCCTAAAGTCGAAATAGGCCACAACCCCGAACTAAACCACGTGTCTAACACATCTTCGTCTTGTTTTAGTTCAGTATGAGAACACTTTGAGCAGTACTTAGGAGCCTCTAACCCTACATGCGCCGTCTGACACTTTTGGCAGTACCACACTGGAATGCGATGGCCCCACCACAGCTGACGGCTAATACACCAAGGTCGGATGTTTCGCATCCATTCAAAATAGGTTTTTTCCCACTCCTCAGGGACAATTCGAATCTCTTTGTTTTCGACAGCGCGGAGAGCATCTTTAGCTAACTCTTCGGCTTTCACAAACCATTGCTGACTGACTTTAGGCTCCACCACAGTAACACAACGATCACAATGGCCTACCGAATGAGTGTGGTCTTCTTCTTTAATCAACAAATTCTGTTTTTGAAGCTCTTCTAAAACTTTTGCTCGTGCTTTAACACGATCCAGCCCGGCAAATGCCCCTGCTTCAGAGTTCAACACCGCGTTTTCATCCATTAAGTTAATAATTGGAAGCCCGTGCCTTTTTCCTACTACATAATCATTAGGATCATGCCCTGGCGTAATTTTGAGCGCACCCGTTCCAAACTGCGGATCAACATAGCTATCAAGAATAACCGGGATAGCTCTGCCTATTAAGGGCACCATAACCTCTTTACCGTGAAATTCAGCATATCTTTCATCTTCAGGGTGAACCGCAACTGCCGTGTCACCTAAAAGAGTTTCGGGACGAGTCGTGGCAACCACTAAAAACTTCTCGGGCGTTCCTTTGAGACGATATTTGATGTGCCAAAACTTACCTGGAATTTCTTTACACTTAACTTCCAAATCAGAAAGGGCCGTATGGCAACGTGGACACCACTGAATGATGGCCATGTCCCGGTAAATAAGCCCTTCATTATAAAGTTGTAAGAAACATTGCTTAACGGCTAGCGAAATATTTTCGTCAAGAGTAAAAGCCAAACGACTCCAATCAAAACTCCCCCCCATTTTTCGCATTTGACTGACAATCGTTTCCTGGGATTTTTCTTTCCACTCCCACACCTTTTCCAAGAATTTTTCTCGACCCAGATCATGGCGACTCTTCTTTTCTTCTTTCATTAAGTTGCGTTCCACCACCATTTGAGTGGCAATTCCAGCATGATCGGTTCCAGGAACCCACAAAGTATTAAACCCCTGCATCCGTTTGCGGCGGATTAAAATATCTTCCAAAGTACAAGTTAAGGCGTGTCCCATATGAAGCACGCCTGTCACATTTGGCGGAGGAAAAACAATAGTATAAGTGGGAGCTTTCGCATCAGGATTAGCTTTAAAAAGATCGTGCTTTAACCAAAATTCATAAATTGAATTTTCTGAATCCTTAGGTACAAATTGAGTATCCAACATTGTCTGCCCTTAATTTAATCAAAAACCCTTAAGTTCAGGAAGCTGATCTGCCCTGCTTTCACGATAACGCTTCCCCATTTTTTCACCATCATTTGACGTCCTGAAGATACCATATCAAGGACAAGGTCATGACGTCCAGCCGGAAGGGTTAATCTCGCTATTCTTAATTTGGCAGGTAGAGTTACCCAACTTCTTAAGTCGGCATGGTCGGTAGCCAATAGCAATAAGAAACTCATAAATTCGGCGTCCTTGCTCTTGGTCGCTTGACCGATTCCGTAGGCCATAGCCCTCTTAGCCGCAATTCCGCCCACTTTTTTTGCCATGATAAGAGCTATTTTACCCTCAAGCTCCCGAATGGCGTTCGATTCGATATCAAATAAAACCTCTGCATCGGCGCTTCGCTCGGAGGTTGCCGATCGTAAAGTCGCCCTTTCAAAAGCCGACCCATTTTTAATAAACATAGGAATAAGATCGAAGGCCGGATCGGGAACTTTATAAGGGGCTCTTCCTTGCTCAAGCACAAGAATCACCTCTCCCTCACCTTGAGCCAATCGATAATTTCTCTGATTTGGAAATTCTTTTAAATACCCGCTTAACTCCTCTTCGGCTTTGAGTTTATCAGCAACTCGCATCAAAGGACCGGACAAATAAGGAAATTCACTCATCCATTTTTTTACAGCTCGATAGTCGACAAAGGCATCATTGTACTCTCTTTGAGATTCAAAAAGACTCGCTGCTAAGTATTTGGCAAAACTATTATACTGGTAAGGCATTTTGCCTTTGGAGATCATGACATCCAATTTCTGATTAACTCGGCGGCATTCGACTAAGGCCGAGTCCCATTTTCCCAAGAGCGTGTAATCAATGGCCATGTAGACATTGATCAGAATTTTTTCAAAATCCTCGCCTTTGTACTCTTTTGTGGAGTCATTAAATAATACACTCCCGACCTCTTGGGAAATACTCGTATAATCATTAAGAACAGCTATTTTTTCGGCCTCTTTAAACTTTTCAATCGCTTCAGCATACTTTCCAGAAGCATGATTCACCATTCCAAGTTCAAGCAAATAGAGAAGAAGCTCGTTATCTTTTTTGGAAGCGAGTTCTTCTAGTTCAAGAACGGCCGGCTCGTATTGAGCAGATTCGAATAGATAGCGGACGTTTTGAATTTTTCGAGCGTAGGTCGCACAGCCTATCGGCAAAAGCAAGAGCCCAGAAAAAATAATAATTCGGAACCACGCCATGGTGGAGCCTTAAACTAAAATCCAACCGATTTTTTGGTGTAGAATTTTCGAATATCTTTATCGTCGGCCCACTCTAAAATTCCGCTTTCGATATTAACCAGATTAAAAGTACATTTGTAATAGACGTATTTTTTACTGCCCACCTCCTGAACTCGGTCAGTTATTTCCCCGGTTAAGAAGAACTGAGCCCCAATCTGTTTTCCTTTTTTTCTCGCAGTGGCGGGATCGACATATCCCGATTGCCCTTGATAATCGGTCTCACTAGCCATCTCTTCGCGATTTTCTTTCTCAGTAAACTTAAATTTTCCACTTTTGATAAGAGCAACCTTCATTTTGTCGGTCATACTCTTCATGTCAATGTGCTCTTGGCTTCGGTTCTTTACTAGGGTCACTAAAACCACCGGAGGCTTTTTAGCGTCTCGAATGACAGCACTCTCTGTCAGTGATTTCACCATCGTGTCGGCGATTTGCCTCATGTCAGATTCATTGAATTTATCATCGAGAAGACGGTCCTCGCTCAAATCATCATAACTACCTTGAGTAAATTGGCGAGAACCACAACCCACTATCCCAAGATTAATAATTCCAAGAAACAAAAGTGCTACTGTGATACGCATAGGGCTCCTTATGAGTCATCATCCCAATTTTAAAGGGTTTAGGATTGAGACCTTAATTAAACTAATTTTGTACTACTTAGAATTGGCTGTCACCACATTAAGTTCCAAAGACTTAACTCTCGAAATAGGCTTCATTTGGCTTTCAGGCTTTGTTCCTAAGCCACCCTGCCCTAATGAGAGAACGTAGTCGGCTAGCAATTCCATCTGAGCTTGAGAGTTTCCGCCCAAAATCTCGGGAGCTGGTGATTGCATCTCAGGCCAATAGCCGGGCATTCGCGTTCCCGGAACCATTTTGCCTGGCTCCTTCAACAACTGAACAATCCAATCTTTATTGAGTCGTCCATGAGCTCTAGCCAAATTGGGTGCCAAACCTTTACTGCTTCCCTCTTCAACAAGTTCGGCAGGTGTCGCATCTCTTCCCACCGTGTGGCAATTAGCGCATTGAAGCTTGTTAAATAAAGCTTTTGCATTGGATAACTGCACCGGATTTAAAACCACTTTTTGCAAAGGTGCCACAGGGAAAGGTAAATTTCCTTCAGCTGCCCAATAGCTAGTGATCTTGTTAATTTCATCATTCGTTAATTGGAAAGTAGGCATTCGCACTTTCAACTTTACCCTTAAACGATGACTAGGGTTATTTAAAAAGTTATGCAACCAATCTGAACGAACGCGGGTGGCTTCAGTCACCAAAGGAGGAGGGCCTAAAGTTTCGTCTTCACTATAATAGGAAAGGATTCTACCCTCTAGGTCCCATTTCTTTTTCTCATGTTCTTCTTTGTCTGGGTGGTCATCGGGGAGAGGCTGATACATCCCCTCTATCATATGACACCCCTGACAATTATATTGGTGAACGATACGTTGTCCTTGTTCCATGATAGTTTCACGAGAGGATAGAACTTTGGCCGAAGGCGGGTCTATTTTTTGAGCAGTCATTCCCAAGAGGCCGGTCACGATGCTGTTTCTATCTTCCTCTTCCATTTCAAAGTTCGGCATTCTTAGAAGGTCGAGATACTCCTTCACGACCCCTTTATCCCAAATTCGAGTGTTGGCTAATTTGCCATGAGCCCAGTTGTAATTGGTGTGCTCCATCTCTTGCAGACCGAAATCCAATTTATTGGTGGGTTTACTTCCCCATTCGGAAAGCTCGACACCCGTTCCTTGAGCCGTTTCAAAACCTTTGAACTCGTGACAGCCGTAACAACCGTAACGAGTCATAGCGGCTTTCCCGAGCTTACTCACCACTTCGTGGGGTTTAAGCTCAGAAATGTAACTATTCACTTTCGCCTCAGTGGCAGGCGCCATTTTAGGATCTCTTACTAAATAAAGTTTTAACACTTTCTTTTGAGTCTCAAAATCTGCAGTTCCAGGATCCATCTTCTCAAATTCTTCATTGCGTTTGTTGAGTAAGTAAGCCGTCAAATCTCCCACTTCTCCATCTGACAACCTGAGGCTAGGCATGACAGTACCTTCCCAATAGTGCTTTGGATTTTTCAACCAAGTGGTCAGCCAATCTTTAGAAACTTTGCTACCGACAGCGCTTAAATCAGGAGCTTGGGTCCAACGTCCTCGCGTTCTTGGAAAATCATCTATTTGATGACAACCTAAGCACCCCACTTGGCCAAAGAGTTCCTTGCCGCGGTCCTTGTTGCCCAAAGAGGTGTAGAAGTTCGGCTTATATTCTTCCGATTCTTGCAAGATATAATCGGTGAGAGCATTGAGCTCAGCCTCTTGGTACTGTTTGAACTCTTCACTTGTAATATTGCTTTGATGAAATTGAGCCGGCATCCTAGTCCACTGGTTGAAGGCTTTTGGCTTTCTTACCCATTTCACAATCCAATCTCGAGTGAGCTTTCCCTTTACCCGCTTTAGAGAAGGAGCAGGTTTTCTCATGTGGTCCCAGCCCTCAATGCGATGGCAGCCAAAACAGCCTGCCCCTCGAATATTCTGAACTGTTTTATTTAATTTCTCAGCTCTAGGGACATATTCGGTCGACTTATGACAAACTCGACATTTCCCTTCGGTGTACTGAAGAGGAATCATTTTTTCGATAGTGTGATGCTGATCATGCCAGTGGTATTTTTTCTCCCACTCTTTCTTCTGTTCTTCGTTACGAGGAGTATGTGCAGCTCGTGAGAACTCAGTCGATGTCCCGCGCCCTTCATGACAAACCGTGCAACCTATTTTATCGATAGGATGAGGAGAGGCACTTCCTAACATCAAATCTAATTTAGGATGGGTTTTGAAAGGTTGTGCCTCTTTTTCAAACCCAGGAGTATCGATGGCTAAGTGACATGTTGTGCAACGATCGACTTTTTGTACCTGTGAAAAATAGATGTCGTCTCGGATAGTAGGCAATACAATTTGTTGCAGCTTGAAAGTTGGGCTAGCCAAATCCAAGATGGGAGCATTTCTAAGAAGCCCGTTAAAAGTGAGCTTCGATTTTTCTTTGGCCTCTTCTAAAAGATCTACTTCTGCCCTAAGGTTTTTCAGCTCTTTTTCTGCTGCCGTCTTTGATGAGAAGAAGGCCGTCATTTCGGTTTGTTTGGCATCGAACTCTTGAGTCTTTACATTCATGATGTTTCTAAGCTTCTGGACTTCATCCCAGTGCTTCATCAACGCATCATATGATTTCTTAGCTTTGGGATTGGTAAGTTCTAAATGCCCTTCAGCGATTTTGTGACCAAATTTTGCTTCATGTTGATATTTTTCCACATCCCAAACCGCTTTTTCCTCTTGGAAAGTTACGGTAGCGTTGGTCACTCTGGTTTTAGCTTCGGTTAATTCTTTCTCAAGCTTCTTCTCCTCTTTAGATCTTTTCTCAAGGTCTAAAGCAGCTTGAGCCAGTTTTTCATGAAATTCTTTAATTTTAGATTCATCAACAGCCCCTTTGGCGGCTTCAATCTGCTCTTGGTATTTCTTGGTTTTCAAAGCCATGAATTGACTCTGATAGCCTTTCCACTCTCGACCAAAATCGTCCAAAATCATCCAAATGGTAAAAACCAGCATGACAATACTGGAAATAGCAAAAGCCTTTATCAGGGTATTGCCCTTATAAAACTTATCATCAGATGTATTGTTGGCCATAATTAAGCCCCTAGCTAAATGTTAAAAAACCACTCTGGAATAGCTACGATGTACTTTAAGTTAATTAACCATCGAAGCACCATTTTGATGGGCAAAGCCCCCATTGATAGAAGTAGTCCCGCCAAGATGTAGAATCTAGGCTTGCCCATCTTTTCGTACAAATCCTTCATCCATTTTTTCTGTAACAGGATGGTACCATAAACAAAGTATCCGATCACCAGCAGCATCCCTAACCCCTCGCGAACAAAGGGATTTTCCGGTAATTTTCCACCATTTAAGCCTGTGCTTCGGAAAAGATACTCGGACAGATTCACATTTTTTAGCACTTCCAATTTGTGGAGATCCCAAATTTCGTAAGGGCCAAAAAAGTTCCAATTAGGACCTCGCAAAAAGGTTCCATAGATAATTAACAAAATCCAAAGAATCAAAAAACCAAACAGAAACGAAGTGATGGCTAATTTTCTCTCCTTAAAAGTAAAATAACCGTTACCCTTAGGGTTGATATCAATAAAGGGAATAAGGATTAAACCCACAACAATCAAAGAAGGAAAAACGACTCCCGCGAGCCACGGATCGTAATAAACAAGCATTTCTTGTAAACCCAAAAAGTACCAAGGGGCCTTCGAGGGGTTGGGCGTTTCTACAGGATTGGCAGGCTCTTCAAGAGGGGCTTTCAAAACAATCGACCAAATAACAAGCACGCACCAAGCGATAATCGAACAAATAAACTCACTAAATACCAAGTCAGGCCAAGTAAAAACCAGCTCTTTGGCCTCTTTTTTATTCTCGACGTCTTTTCCTTCATCAATTAAACGATCGTTAATGACCATCTTGTGAACTGCCAACCAAGTAAAGAAAACGACTAGAAACAACATCCCGACAATCGGAATATTGTCAGGCTTAGTCACAACATCTCTAAAAGTAGGATTCAAACAGCTGACTAGAATAAAAACGGCCATTAAACCTTCGGTCCAATAAAGCGTCTTTTTCTCAGCGAACTTTTCTCTCCACGGGAAAAAAACTAAATAAAAGAGAATGCACGAAACCGTGAATAAAATTGACGGCTGGCAAACCGCATTGATCGATGAAGTCAGAATTTTCCCGATGTTTTCCATGCTGTCTTACAGAGGCCCTGAAATGCCCCCGTCCTTTCTCACGCGCCAAAAGTGAATTGCCATCAATACACTTGCTATTAATGGAATAAAAATACAATGGAGTACGTAGAACCTAAGAAGAGTAGCCTCGCCTACTAGCCTTCCCGCCAATAAAGCAAACCTGGCATCACTTCCGGCATGAACCACGTCAAATCCCATTAAACTGTTTATTAAAGAAGCTCCCGGCCCTTCATGGCCTAAGAACGGAGTCGCACGGGCCATATTGGATCCCACAGTGATAGCCCAAATGGCCAACTGATCCCAAGGAAGCAGATATCCGGTGAAGCTCAATAACAATGTCAAAACTAACAGGATAACCCCAACGCCCCAATTGAACTCTCTAGGGGGTTTATAGGAACCGGTTAAGAAAACCCTGAACATGTGCAACCAGACGGTGATCACCATGGCGTGGGCTCCCCAGCGGTGCACTTCCCTCATAATTCCAATCGGCACATGCTCTCTAAGTGCGATGATATCCATGTAAGCAAATTCGGCCGTCGGTCGATAATAGAACATCAATAAAACGCCGGTAACAGTCTCCACCAAGAAAAGAAAAAAAGTGAGTCCGCCCATACACCAAGTGAAGCTCATTCGAACACCCGACTTTTTCATACGAATCGGATGCAAATGAAGAAACACATTCATTAAAACAACGAGAACGCGATTTCTGGCATTGTTTGGCGCCCCGTGACGAAAAATAGATTTCCAAGCTTGGGACTTAGTGATTGATTCTGAAAACTCTTTGAATGAAGACATACTACCCTCTTACGCTAACTCAAGGAACGAACTAGGATCGTTCCATTGACCCTTTTCAAATTGATACTTAACCGTTTTATCCACTGCGATCTGACCATCTTCGGCCCGCCCGATTTTATACCTTTCTAAAGGACGGGGTGCCGGACCTTCGAAATTAAGCCCGGTCGAATAAAAACCACTTCCATGACAGGGACACTTGAACTTAGCTTCCCCCTCAAGCCAATTTGGGGTGCAACCCAAGTGAGTACAAACCGTAGAAAGGCAAAAAATCCCCCGCTCATTTCGAACGAGCCACACCCCGTAACGCTTCTTAAACCTTTCATCTACTTTATTTACGGCATACTCGGCTGGAAAACCGGCCTTAAATTGTTGAGGGGGTTCAAAAGTTATATTCGGGAAGAAAAGTCGTCCGACAGCGGTCAAAAAACCGCCCATAGCTGCGGTAAACCCAGCCCAGCCGACTACGACCCAATTAAAGAAATCCCTACGAGTGATTGCATTTTCCGATACAGGAAACTTTGGTGTTGGCATATCTCCGACCGTCGTCAATAAAAGTTCAACATCTACGATTTAAAGCGCCCCTGTTTATCGTTTTCTTAGGCTTCCAAGTCAAGATTTAATCCACCAAAGAAACTAAGCAAAGTGGTTAGGATAACTCTATTTTTTGCTAACCAGCTTGCCAAAAAAGGATTTTAGGTCAAAGCTGTCTTAAAATGAAGTTTAAAACTCCACTTCACCAGGCTTCCCGTTTAGGTTGGGACATCGCAAGAGAATCGGCAGCCTCTATTTTGACTTATGAGCTTTATCCCCTCGGTCTGATTTCAAAATCACTTCCGACCCTCCCTACGTTATCTCTTAAAGATTCCCCTCGAAAGCGACCTATACTTTTTATTCACGGTGTTTTTCACAATCGAAGCACTTTTGCTTGGCTAAAACAACGTCTTCAAGCTAGGGGGTTTCGAAATTTTAGAGAAATGGACCTGATGCCCAGTTTGCGCCCCATCCCTTATTTAGCCGAACAAGTAGCCAGAGATGTCAGATTGTTCCTAAAAAAGAATGCCCTATCGGAAATCGATATTATTGCCCACTCCATGGGTGGAGTTGTTGCGAGATACTTCGTTCAGCTTTTAGGAGGGGATGGCCCGGTGCGCAATCTCATAACCTTAGGAACGCCCCACCAAGGAACCGAATGGTCCAAATACTCGGTTCTTCCTCACTTAAGAGAACTTAAACCCCAAAGTCGAACTTTGGAGCTGCTTAACCAATGTAGCCCCCCAAAGAAAACCCGTTCCGTCGCCATTTCTGGGGAGCTAGATATAGTGATCCGCCCCAAAGAATGTATGTGGTGGGACGGAGTTAGAAATATCCACCTTTCTCGAGTCGGTCATGCGGGCCTTCTTTTTTCTAATCGAGTTTTGGAGATCATTCTTTCCCATTTGAATGATGAGAAATTAAAGTGAAAACCTCGGAACCCTCTTTATTTCTTTCCGATTCCCTTAAACGCAAGGTGATCTTCTTCACCGGAAAAGGTGGGGTCGGAAAAACTACTTTAGCTTGGGCTACAGCTTTAGCCCTTTCGAACCGCGGACGAAAGGTTAGGTTAGTTAGCTGGAGCCCTTTTGATGGAGAAAGCATTCCTCAAAACTTAAGCGAGTTTAAAGTCCCATGGGAACAATTGGAAGTAAGCGCCTGTTTTAAAGAGTACACTTTAAAAACGCTAAAGTTTGAGAAGATTTTTGATATCGTTTTTGAAAATAGGATCCTGAAAGCCTTTATTGAAGTGGCCCCGGGCCTTTCAGAAACGGTCATTGCCGGAAAGGTTTGGGATCTTTATGACCGCAATAAGCAGGACACCCTTATTGTCGATCTCCCGGCAACAGGCCACGCTCTGTCTTTTTTTAAATCCCCTATGGGTATAGAAAAGATGTTTGCGACCGGGTTTGTGCACCGACAAGCAGAACAAATTTGCGACATGTTTATTTCTTCAGAAACCCGCCTCGATCTGGTCACGCTACCGGAAGAGATGCCTATTTTAGAAAGCGAGCAATTCTTAGAAAAGCTAGCTGCGCTAGGTAAGTTTCCGTTGGGATTTTTGCATGTCAACCAATGCACTCCTGATTTACCACTTCCCTCGCCGCCCCCCAAACTTATCCCAAAGGAAATTGAAAAATGTCTTTGGGACCATGCGCTTCGCAAAAAAAGAGAAGAGCGGGCCTTTCAAAAAGCGGCCGGATTACCCCTCGCGCTTATAAAGATACCTAGGCTGACATCAGAACAGCTAAAGGAAACGGTCAAACAACTGGCCGCTCAAATGGAGAACTAAGTGACTCAACTTTGGAAAGACAAAAGACTATTTCTTATAGGAGGTCCCGGTGGGGTTGGAAAAACAACCGTAGCTGCAGCTTTAGGAACTCGGTTAGCCGAAGAGGGTTACAAAACGGTCGTTTTAACCGTCGACCCCGCTAAACGTTTGGCCCAAGCCTTGGGTTTTGAAACATTTTCCACTGAACTTCAACCGGTCAAACTAAAACAATGCGATGAGCCACGTCTTTTCGCCTCGATGTTGGATACTCAAAGATATTTTGACAAAATCATCTCCCGATTTGCCGCTAGCGAAACCCAACGCGATAAGATTTTAAATAATCGGCTTTATCGAATCATGGTCGAAAGCCTAGGAGGCAGTCACGAATATGCTGCCATGGAAAGGTTACTTGAATTCTTAAAAGATTCCACATTTGAAAAGATAGTGGTCGACACCCCCCCCTCTCAAAATGCACTTGATCTTTTAAATGCGCCTCAAAAATTAGCAGACTTCATGGACAATTCTGTTTTGAGCTGGTTTCAAAGCTCAAATAGACCCCTTACCCTGTTTCGACATGGAACTAAAGTCGCTATGAAACTTTTGGAAAAATTATTTGGTAGCGATTTTTTTAAGGCCTTGTCGGAGGTTATGGATGATCTTGAAGGAATGCACACCGGATTTCGCGATCGAAACCTGGAAGTGCTTTCCATTTTAAAAAGCCAAACGACCGGATTTTTTTTAGTCACTTACCCCAGCGAATTGCGTTTTCGTGAAACTCAAAAATTCATCTCAATTCTCAAAGACAAAAAAATTCCCTTGGCCGGCATGATTTTAAATCGGATCGAAAAGAAGTATCCGGCTCAACTTCCAGCCGAGCTTAATTTAAAGGATGAAGAAAGAGCTAAAATCAATGCCCTCTTAAGTTATCGAAACGATTTGGTGGAGCAGCAACAATATTGGCTTTGTCAATTTGAATCTCTCTGCGGTCAAGGCCCCAAAATAGAGCTTCAAAAACACCCCGAAGATATCCATGATTTAGAGACCCTTTCTCAAATCGGAAAAAAACTGGTATCTTTATCAAATGCCGAAATATAACTCTCACGCTCCGCAGGTGGGTCAACCAAGAAGACTTCGAACTCTACCCATCCAGCTTAAATATGTCATGTACCTCACTTTGACGGCAGGTTTTACTTCTTTAGTGATGATTTTTGTCATGGCGTGGTTCATCCAAAGAAACTACAACCTTTTCATGGGTGATGAACTAGGGATTTCAGCTCAAGTGATTCAAATTGTAAGGCACGAACAGCGTATCCTGGAAACATGGCTTTTCATTTTATTTATCGGTTCCGTTTTGATCATGTTTTTGGCGACTTTTTTAACTGTCAAAAAGCTTACCACTCCGATAGCTGCTTTAAAGAGACAGCTCGCCCTCTATTCTAGAGGCGACTGGAGCCACAAGTTACGACTGGGTGACCAAGATGAATTCAAAGAATTAGAAGCCTTGGTAAATAAAATTCGATACGATGTCTTGGAACTAAAAAACAAACTGGAACAACAAACTTCAGAGTAACTTTTTTTGGAGATAAACATGACCGCAAACAAAAATAATCTCATCTGTTGTATGCTAACTATGCTCTCGTTAATTTGGGGAGAACTCGGCTACGCCAAACCGGCCCCTCCCTTTGAATTCAAAGGCACTCCGACAACTTATTCGGTAGCAGGAGTGTCTATTCCCATTTATCCGCAAGCTCAAATCACCCTTCCCGACGGGAGATTGGTAGATCTTTGCTTTAGCGGAAAGGGATTAAGGCAAAAAAGGATAGGTATCATCAAAGTGAATGCCTATGTGGGCATTCACTATCTGGAAAATCCAGCTGTTCTCAGCATAGAAGACCCTATGAATAGTTTAAGCCAAACACAGTACCGAATGATGGTACTGCAAATGATGCAAAACGTAAACCCCGAGGACATTCGCGCTGAATTCGACGACGCCATGGATGCCAATGGCGTGAACCTTAATTCGCCTGAACTTAATGCCCTAAGGAAAGAAATCACTTTTTCCCTCAAGTCGGGAGAACGAGCCTACTTTATCGGCTACAGAAACCCTAATGACTCTTTTGAAAATTTAATGGTCTTCACAGAAACAAAACTCATTAATGAACGAGGAAGCACTCTCGTAACCGACATTTGGAGTGGATGGTTCGGAATTCCGGTCGACCGAGAAATGGCGGTCTTTAAAAAATCACTCCTAAGTCAGGCCAAGAAGAACTGATTACTACGCCAGCTTTAAATAGGATACATTTGACTTAGCCACTTTCAAACCTGCTTCGAACAGGTTATTGAGCTTTCACGGCAGAAAATTCGATAAGAGTTCCGTTCTCGGCAGAATAAATAAAATGAATCGGATGGCAACACACTTCACAGTCCTGAATAAAATTCTGACTTTCAACAGACAGGTCGAGCAGAATGGAAATCGTCTGCCAACAATAGGGACAAGTAAAGCTCTGCTCAAGTTGTTCGTAATTTTCCACGGGGTAAAACTATACCACAATCGCTAAACGCGGGATCCCAAACTCTGTTTTTATCTTGTATGCCCCTGCCACGAAACCATACTTTTAGTCACTCCCAGCCAACGACATTAACTTTTCACCCAGTTATTTAAGAGTTTCCAATTTTTTTAAGAGGCATTTAAGTTTCTGTAAACAAGTGATAAACTTTAATCGGTTTTAGTTCTTGGTTTATTTATAACCGTTTACAAATGAAAGAATCTATTTTGATCGCTCGACAAAGTTTCCATTTTGAAAAGTCACTTAAATTTCTAGTCATCGCTCTGATATGTGCTCTGAGTGCATGGGGAGTGTACTGGGCTATCGGTCTCGCCGTAGACGGTTCCTCTTGGCTTCTTCATATTTTACGCTTTAATACATTTAATGACTGGGACAAAGTACGACTTTTTGCGAATTGGATAACTCAGTTGCCGGTTATATTGGCTCTAAAATATGGTGTTCACGATATTAATCTTTTAATTCGTATCCATAGCTTCGGTTTGGTTTCAATCCCTTCTTTTTTCTGGATATGGGCAATGCTTGTCCAATGGAACTCTGATCGCTTCTGGTATTTTCTTTTTGCCTTCTCAATCACTTATCTAAACTCAGGTTTTCAATCCGTTGGGGAATACAATATTTGCTATAGCATGGTGGCGCTAAGTGCCTCACTCTTACAAAAAGACACTCAACTAAAAATAAGAGATTATTTAATTCTTTTCTTTTTATCGATTGCCTTGACTTGTTCTTATGAGTCGATGGCTTTTTTGGGTGTTCTACTTTACTTTATCGCAATCTCTCGTTGGCTATCTTCTAAATCAATATGTCGGGAGGACAGCTCTTTTGCTCGAATAATGCTGCTTGTCTTAGGAATGTTTTATGCGATGTCTGTTGCAATTGGAGCGTGGTTTATTGTTTATCCTCGTTTACCTTCTCAGTTAGCCGACGCTGAAAATATTGGTCCCGCTCTTACCAGCTGGCCCGGTATCTATTCTTTATTCATCTTATTTATTTATTTATTTTCTTCGGTTTCAAAAAATAGACATGTTAAAAATATAGCTCTGGGGTTGGGAACTATCGCGTCTATTGGCTATCTGAGCAAGCCCAGTTGTTGGCATTATTTTTGGCTATACCCTAAATTTCGCGCCATCACAGGAGTAGTGCTTTTTTTTGTTCTTTTTTTTCTTTCAATTCGATTTTTTTATTTTGAGCAAAATCAAAACGAAGAGAAAACACAAAATCATGTTCATTTCATCTCTTTCCTGTTTTTTTTATCGTTGCTTATCCCCTTTTCTTTTACAACTCGCGACCTGGGCCAATGGTTCAGGCAATTTGAAACTGAGGTTAATTCAAAAATTGGATTAATTCCTTGGGAGGCCTCAAGTCTTTCTTCCTCAAAGTTGGGAAAAACATTCGCCTGTGATCATACAAATGCTTCCTTGAGTGTTATTTTGCGGCAAGATGACACTAAAGCAATTGTTTTAGCTTCTGTGACTTACAAAGGATGGCAACCTTTTGATCCGAAAATTAAGATTTACGAAATTCCAAGGCATTTCACGAAAAGCAAAACATTATTTAATGATTAAAATGCTGTAGAAACGAAGAAGAACTAGGTCCTTATTAGGTTTCAGAACTTTAAAAGAAAATCTCGCTAATCCGCCTCTTTTAAAGCCCACTCAAATAGGGTAGCCCTTTATCTTGTTTATCCGTATTTTGTGTGAAGTGCTACCCATGCGGGGGTGCGAATGAATTCCACAGAAACAATTACTCGCTTGGCTTAGTAGTTAGTACCTTAGACAACCAATCGCCCAAGAAGTATTTCCCACCTCTATGCAAACGGCCAAAGAAACTGTTCGTTGTAACTTCGCAATTGATGTTATTCTGTAAACAAAAAGTAAATGAGTTGACACCCACCAGTCTATGCACCTTATTTCGAGTGATGAAAGCAGGACCTCCCGAATCGCCCGAGCCTAAGTTGGCATATTGTTCTCCAAGAGCATTTCCAAATGCCCCAAAATATAACTCATCATCGACTTTGGTTTCCTCCTCAGGGTTTTCTAAATAAACTTTTTTCAAAGCCTCTTGAGAGACGACTCGAGAAACGTGAAATTTTCGTTTTGGCGAATTTTCATCGTTCTCTTTCTCAAATCCGAAGCCCACAATCGTGACATCTTCTCCGACATTAACACCTGTGAAATCGATAAAAGAGATGGGGGCCAATTTAAAGTAAGGGGAGTTCGTTATTTCTACGACCGCCAGGTCGGGGGCGCTATCGATACATTGCGATATTACATTTTTGTTTTCGCCTAAACAACTTGATAAGACAGGATGAAAAAAAATGGCTTTTACTTCAGCCGTTTTTAATTGGGTTTCTTTTTCTATTTTGCGATCAAATGAAAAGTAAATCTTTTTCTTGGATTGTTTGGAAGGCCAAGAAATGATTTTGCCATTTTCTTCCCAAATAAAACAATGCGCCGAGGTAATAAATTTATCATTTGCTATCTTGGTTCCAGAACAACGAGAAGACAGTTTTTTGTCGTCTTTTGAAAAAACCAAGACCGAAGAGAATCTAGACTCGATATCTTCTAGGCCGCCCACTAGTGAGACGGCCGGGCGGTGTTTGTCAGGCACACTAAATGACGACGACACTCCAAATAAAGCCGCTTGAAAAACACATAAGAATTGAGCAATCCGTAAAAATTTCATCATAAGTAGTTGAACAGAGTGCCTCTATTTTAAAGACTCTTCAAGTCCCATTTTCATGCTGCCTAATCTAAGATAGCGGCCTAAATACTTATGGATTGTCCAAGGGCACCGTTAAGAATAGACAAGTAAAGCTCTGCTCAAGTTATTCGTAATTTTCCACGGGATAAAACAATTTCGCTAAACGCGGGATCCCAAACTCTGTTTTTATCTTGTATGTCCCTGCCACGAAACCATACTTTTAGTCACTCCCAGCCAACGACAAAGAGTTAAAAACCAACTGTGAGGCAGTAATCCTTTCGCCAAGGGCACGGGAATCACATTCCAAGGTGTTAGAACGGTGGTCTCATGTTTCTCAATTGCCCTCACAATTCGATTTGCCAAGTTTTCGGGGGACACCCATCTCATTAGCCAGGGTAATTTAATGCCCTGAAACATCCCCGTAGAGATATAACTGGGACACACTGAGATGACCTGACAGTGGGACTGTTTTAAAAGCTTTAACTCTTCTCGAAGCGAATCGGAAAAACCTAGAACCCCCCACTTGCTAGCTGCATAAGTCGAGGCCCAAGGAAGAGCGAGCAGTGAAGAAGCGCTGGCAATATTAATTAAGACGGCTTTGGATCTTTTGAGCATCTCTGGCAAAAAAAAGTGCGTCGTTTGAATAAGCCCCTTAAGATTAATATCAAGAGTCCTAAGATGAGAATCCAGATCTACTTTCGTAAATTCTCCCCCCGATACGACTCCAGCGTTGTTTATTAAAACGGAAACTTCTCCAACTTTTTGAGAAATCTGCTCCCGAGCCTCTCTGATCGATTCCACCTTCGATACGTCCAGGAAAAGACCGATCGCCTTTCCCCCTGATTGCAATATGAGGTCTACAGTTTCTTGAGCTTTAGAAATCTCTCGATCGGTTACGACGAGGGTCGCCCCCATTTGAGCCATCGTAAGACTTAAAGCTCGTCCCAGTCCGTGACCAGCGCCAGTGATTAAGACAACCTGATCTTTCCAGTAAATTCTTTGTCTCATCTCGATCCTCTAATTCCTTAAGTAAAGTGTGGTCTTTAGGACTAAGGGAAAAAATCTTTCCTACCCGTCAAACCCTTAATATATCAATAAGTACTTCAATAAGGATACCTAATTAACTAACACTTAGCTATTTCAAAGAAAGCCATTGGGCTTAAATAATTAGGCTCAAACCAGCCTCTTAAAATGCGCACCTAAAAGGGGCAGGTATCAGGGATAACTTCTATCTAAAAGTAAGACACCGAATTCTTTGAGTTCTCTAGAATGCCAGGCACATTTTCAAATGGCTTGCTTCTTGCTTTTTTTTTATGGGCACGTATGGGACTAGAGCGAATACTTATAAAATACACTTTCATTGCGCTTCTTTTTCTTACCCTTCCTAGTCCTGGACAAGATTCGATACGAGACTTGGCCAATCAGACTAATCAAGTAGAATATTTTGCGGAGTTTTATAGTTACGAAGGAACATTTGGGCTTCCGACCACTACTCACACTTTTGCTAGATTTGTAAAAACCATCAACGGAAGAGTCTCCCAAAAAGTAGACATCAGTTGGCTCCCAAAGCCCGAGTACATGGCTAGTTCTACAAGAGTCCCCCTTTTTACTTCAGTTCCAGGAAAGAATCATACTTTAGAAGAGACGCTTCTCATCGCGGGTAAAAGAAAAGTTATCAATCACGGAAAGTTTTCTATAGACGAATCTCTTTTTGCTGGCGCAGTTGCTAGAAAAGAATTTTTAGAGTCGGGAAAACTACCCTACAAAATGTTAGCGTCAGCTAACTCCGACACCGGTGTGAACTGTATTCACGCAGTTCTAGGAGCAGCGCAGGACTTTCCCACAGGGCTTAGAAGTGGAAAAGAGGCTACAGAAGCCGTTATTAAATATCTTACCGCTAAAAACCTCATGACCCGGCTAAACGAAAAGACCACTTTGAATACCGATTCTGAAAACCTTCTCCAAACAGATCAACGTGGCCTCTTACCTAGAAATGCCAAAGCCAGTTCGACTTCCGAGAGAGCACCGTTATTTCCTAAACTTAAAAATCTATTCCCATCGCACCGATGATTTTATTCATCCCGTTCGAACAGAGGTAACTCAAACCCAGAATCTATCTCTATCATCTCGGTTTTGGCGTGAGCAATTTCAAAATCCCCGATAAAAATACGTTTCGCTTTTTCGATTTCAGCTTCGACAAACCCGGCCCCTCCGGAACAAATAGAAAATCCTATCGTAGCCCTTTTAAAATTCTCGCCATCATTGATTTCAGACGCACTAAAACCGGAATTTTTCAAACGCTGAATAAGACTTTGGACAGTCTGACGGCGGTCCTTTAATGACCTGGCATGTCGAATTACCAATGAAACAATCCCAATCCCAACGGTCATCTTTTCCACTCAAAAACTCCTCTATTCTTACAAATAGTGTTATCCCTAAAGGCATGTCAACCGGGCGAGAAATTATCTTTGAAAGCTTAGAGCATTACACACTTTTTTTGGCCCTGTTTCCGGAACAAAAATATAAAGCTCGTCTTGCCTCCGAATTATTGGCCCCGTCTGAAGCCTCTTTAGATAAAACAATGGCCCCCCGCCTTAATTTCATAAAAAGCTTGCTCACCGAAAAAGAAACTAAAGACGCAAAGAAGTTTTTGCTTACTCTAGAACAATTGCGCCTCTCGCTCATCGTTACCCATGAACAGGTTGATTTTTGTTTTTCTATTCTTCACTCAACTCCCAAGAATAATCGACTCAAAGAGTTGTTACATCTATATCTGGACTCCCCTTTAAAACTGGATCTCGCCCAAAGCTATTGGGATTCGATTTCTTTACTCAAAGGACAAAGTACTCTCTCAAATATCCCGACAAGAACTTTTGTCAGAGCAAAAAGCTCGACATACCTTTTTACGGAGTGGGCCAACGCCCACGAAGCGCTGCAAGAAGAGCCCTGTTCACCCATTGAGTTTTGGGAACTTCCGGGAGGGGCTCAAAATTTAGAACAACCAAACCCTCCGGCAAAAAAGGCCTCTGCGACTCAAGCACTCTCGCTTTTGGCCCAGGAGATCGCATCACAACAAAGCAGCGAAAAACCTCAGTGGGTTGCTTTTGGTGGATCCCCTCACGCCCTACTATTTCTTGAAACTAAATTGAAGTCTTTACGAGTCCCTTTTGATTCTCTTTTTGGTTCAAAAGAGAAAAGTCTTACGCAGGGAATCCTTATTGCTCCTTTCCAAGCCCCCCCCCTCTCGCCCAATCATCATTGTTGGGGCTATCTTGATGAATCATTTTTTGCTGCTAAAGAAGAGGGGCTTTTAACGGAAGCCGAACTCTTCACTCTTGTCACAGCCGGGTTTTCTATTCCCAGAATTAAAACAGATCGTCTTTATTTGAAAAACATGTTGAAGGAGTTCCAGAAACCGGGGCGAGGAGAGCTCTTTATCTCAAACCAAGTTCCAGCTCAGGAATTTTCACAAATCGAAGAATTAGCAACCCTATCCCACCGTCCCTCTCCCCCACCTAAGCTCGCTCTCCCCCCCAAAAAAATTAGACTCTCGGCAACGCAACTGGACTCTTATGCTGCCTGCCCGGCCCAATATCTAGTTCGCCATCGACTCAAACTCCGACCCATTCAAAGCTTAGAAGAAAAATTTGCCCTGGTCTTTGGAACTGCGGTCCACTCAAGCCTGGAAGGTTACTTCAAAGCGCCCTTTAATGACCTCACTACGCTATTTAAAGACGCCCTAGAATCTCTGCACCCCGAAATCCAAAAGGAACGTTCCATTTATTTTTTGATGTTACGGCAATTTCAAGAGGTGGCTCGGCACTTTCTAGTTCTAGAGGAACAGCTAAAATCTGATTTTCATTTTAAAGACAATCTAAGCCTTGAGAAAAGTTTTGAAACCGAAATTTCTGGCCATTTTTTTTCTGGAAAAATCGACCGCATTATTGAAAGACAGGACGGTTCCCTTCTTCTCATCGACTATAAAACGGGAAGAGTTGACTTCTCTCCAAGAGACATCTCGAATGGCCACGGCTCCCAAGCCCTTCTCTATCTCTTGTCGGTAACGGCTCAAGGGGGCCCTCCGTGTGTTGGGGTTTTATTTTACGACCTTAAAACACAGGAACTTAGACGGGGACTTTTTAGAGACGACATGATTCCAAAGGAACTTAAAAAAGAACTCACTCGAGGTCATGCCCTAAGCCCAGAAAAATTTTTAGAACTCATTGAATTAGGAAAAAGCCATTTGATTTCAAAATCCCAATCGATTGAGCAGGGCCAATTTAGTGCAACCCCGAATTCACAGGAGTGCTCTCGTTGTGAAGCTGTGACATTTTGTAGGCAAGGACTGGGCTATGTTTAACTTTACTGAGGAACAAAAGGTCGCGGCTTTAACTTTAGGAAAGCCTTTGGTAGTGACTGCAGCAGCCGGCTCCGGAAAAACTACCGTCCTAGTCGCAAGATATCTGGAATTACTAAAAACCGGCCTTCTCCCTCACCAAATCCTCACTGTGACTTTCACGACTGACGCTGCAGAACAACTTAGAGAACGAATACTAAAAGCTATAACATCCGATCCGAGTTTAAGCGAGCTCTCACAAGCGATCCTTCAAAACCGTTTTATTGGAACTATTCATAGTTTCTGCTTTTACTTGCTCTCGGAATTTGGAAGCGTTTTAGAGCTGCCCCCCATCGAAGAGATCATTAGTGACTATCAATTTCAAGTACGATTGGAGTCGGGTTATCAAAACTGGCTGAACTCCTTATCTCCTAACAACCTTGAGGAAATTTTGAGTTGGATCCCACGGCATGAACTGCGCCCCCTATTTAAGGCTTTTTACGAACACAGGCACCACTTAGCCCCCTTTTTAACGACATCTCACGAGAGCTCCCCACTCAAAACCTGCTTCTTGAGTAGCTACCCTCAAATTCAAGAGCTTGAAAAAGAGATGTTCGGCCGAGGCCTCTTTAGGTTTGACGATCTGGAATTTCTAAGTCTTAAACTTCTCGAAAAACACCCTTCCGTTAGACGTAAACTTCAAAACCAGTTTCAAGCTCTTTTAATTGATGAATTTCAGGACACAAGCCAAGCTCAATGGAAACTTTTCCAGCACCTCATTGGCCAATCCCCTCAAAAACTTTTCGTAGTGGGGGATCCGAAGCAATCCATCTACTCATTTCGGCACGCTGATGTGAGCCTTTTTTTTGAAGTGGCAGCCCTAACACAAAATTGGGATGGACTTGTTACAGAGCTCAATACAAATTTTAGAACTCAAAGCACTTTGATTTCTGATATCAATCGAATTAGTGAGGGTCTTTTTCGCGGCAGCTCAATACCCTTTCAACCTATGATCAGTGGCAGGGATAGGGTTGGAGCCCCTTTGTCGGTTGTGTCTTACGACTCTCTAGACTTTGAGGACAAAAAAGATGCCGAGTTAAAGGCCGTTTTAAAAACCCTGAAAGAACGGATAGACTGTGGCTACTCACCTGGTGATATAGCTCTGCTTTTTAGAATGGGCGATAGAATTGACCTCTATGCTTCCCAACTTAGAGCTTGCGGCTTTTTTGTGGATTGCACACAAACTCTCTCCCTCTTTTCTCATTACGATGTTTTGGATCTTATTCATTATCTAAAGGCTCTCAACAACCCTAAGGACACCTTTTCTCTTTTTGCTTTTCTCTTTTCTCCCTGGGTGGGACTTCCGCTCAATACGGCTGCAACACTTCGAGATGAAGAGTCTCACATTCCCTTAGAAGAGAGGCTCAAACAATCCTACGGGACCGATTTAGGCTGGTTTTATTCTCTTTCGAAACGAAGCTATTTGTCGATTCGCGACGCCCTTTTTGAACTGTGTACCCATTCGAATTATTTCCCCAAACAAGCAGAAGCATTTTACGAATGGCTGAAACCCCTTTGCGAAAAACAC
>Ga0194132_10003032_pt1 | contig 30536 bp, 28 predicted proteins | sample TA2KigOf80mmetaG_FD_148612 | JGI IMG/M metagenome (GOLD analysis project Ga0194132, IMG submission 148612) | Freshwater microbial communities from Lake Tanganyika, Tanzania - TA2015054 Kigoma Offshore 80m | ecosystem: Environmental > Aquatic > Freshwater > Lake | place: Tanzania: Lake...
CTCGCTCCCTCTGGCTCATCGCTATTCGTTCCATCCTTCTGCCATTAAAGGCTGTCAAGAGGAACTTTCTACTTGGCTCGATTAGGGACTTTTCACGTGGCCGCGACATGTCCCGGCAAGAAGGGAACTAGCGAAGAGTAAAACTGTTAAAATATGTCGCACGGATTTCAAATTTCCCCCTCCCTGAATCCTAGCACGCAAAAAACACTTGGTCCATGTCCAATGGTACTGATCTTGAACTGGTACCGTCCCTACCGACGTGGAGGGCTAAGTGGCTTAGAGTGAAGATCTTGGCGATATTCTTGAGGGCCCTGGTACTGGCGCAGGCAGTGGCGGGTCTGCGGGCGGAGGTGACCTTTTCACGCGACATCCGGCCGCTGCTTGAGCGCCACTGCGTGGCCTGCCATCGGCCGGGGGAGGTGGCTCCGTTTTCGCTGCTGCGGTATGAGGACGCCGCCGGGCGTTCCCGGATGCTGGCGGAGGTGGTGCGGGGGCGGAGAATGCCGCCCTGGAAGGCGGTTCCCGCGGCTGTTCGGTTCCATGGGGCGCGCCGGCTCACAGACCGCGAGATCGGCCTGTTCAGCGCGTGGGACCGGGCCGGGGCGCCCAAAGGCGGAGAAACGAACCCGATTCCCGAGCCCGGGGACGCCGGGTGGCGGCTGGGTCCGCCGGACTTGACCCTGAAACTGCCGCGGCCGTTCCCGGTTCCCGGCGGGGGGCCTGATCTATACCAGTGCTTCGCGCTTCCCACCGATCTGCCCGGGGATCGCTATGTGCGGGCGGCCGATTTCCGGCCCGGGAACCGCCGTCTGGTCCATCATGCCCTGTTCTTCGCGGATTCCTCAGGAGCTTCGCGGCGTCTGGCTGGCGGGGCGGGGAACTACCCATGCTTCGGGTTGCCCGGCTTTCTGCCGTCGGCGGGTCTTGGTGGCTGGTCGCCCGGCAATTCGGCCTACGAGATGCCGCCGGGGACTGGAACCCGGCTTGGGCGTGGGGCGATGGTGGTGTTGCAGATCCACTACCATCCTTCGGGGCGGGCGGAGGAGGATGCTTCCGAACTGGGGCTGTACTTTGCCGCTTCGAGCCCGCGGCAGCGGCTGTTTGACGTGGCGCTGGGGTCACGTGAGATCGATATTCCGCCGGGGGCGGTGAACCACCGGGTGACCGACCATTTCACGCTGCCGGTGGATGTCTGGGCGTGGGAAGCGATTCCGCACGCGCATTATGTGGCGCGCGCCGTGCGGGCTGTAGCCGAGATGCCGGGGCGGCGCCCGCTGGTGCTGCTTGAGATTCGGGACTGGGACTTCAACTGGCAGGAGCGCTACCGGTTTGCCGAGCCGCTGCGGCTGCCCGCCGGAACCAGACTCCGGATGGAGTGGACCTACGACAACTCGGCGGCCAATGCGCGCAATCCGAACTCGCCTCCGAAGAGGGTCCTGTGGGGTCCGGGAACAGCCGATGAGATGGCCGGCCTGCACGTGCAGGTGACGCCGGTTCAGGAGGCGGATGCGGCCGAACTGGCCGAAGCGCTCTGGGGTAAGTTCATGCGGACGGTGGGCGGCGGCTTTCCCGGCCGGGCGCCTGAGTAGGCTCTATTCGGGAGGCAGGGCGCTGGGCGGGCGATTCACTTCGCCGCGGACGGCCTCGTCCACCGAGACGTTGTTGGTGGTGAGGGTCTGGCCGGTGGAGAGGTCCAGTTGATTCCTGGCCCGGCTGTAGATGGCCAGTGCCGCCACTTCCGCGGCCTGGGCCTGGGCCAGGTCGCGCTGGGCCTGAATGACGAGGAAGATGGTTGAACTGCCGAGCGCGAACTTCTTCTGTTCGGCGTCCAGGGTCTGTTCAGCGAGTGTGCGGGCTTTGAGTGACGCCTGATGCCGGGCCCGCGCCTGCTGCACGGCGATGAGCGCGTTCTGCACATCGACTCGGATGTTGTTCAACTGGCGCTGCTCTCCGAGTTCCTGCTGGCGCAGGCGCAGAGTGTCATTGGTGATGTCCGCCTGGGCCTGCCGGTTGCGCAGTGGAACGTTCAACTGAAAGCCAAGCTGATAGTCGGGAAAGTTGCGGCGGAGGATCTGGCCGAGTGCGCCGCCGTAGCCGCCGAGGAAAGCCGGGTCGACGATGCGGGCCTGGCCGGGGCGGCCGACAAAGGGCACTGAATTGATTGAGCCGATGAGGGCGTTGTTCTGGGTGCTTCCAAAGACATCGAGCGAAGGCAGCAACTGGCTGCGCGCGCCGGCCAGACCGATGCGTGTATTGTCGATGGCGATGCGGGTCTGTTCGATCTCGGGGCGGTTCTTCAGGGCCTGTTCGTAGAGGTCCTGAATGGGGAGCACGGCTTCGACAGCCGGCACGCGGATCTGATCGGTGGGGATGATGCGGGCATCGGCGATGAGCGGGTTGGCGGCGCCGGTGCGGCTTAGCGCGTTCTTGAGAATGGTCTCCTGCTGCAGTAACTGGGTCTCGGAGTTGGTGAGTTCCTGCTGCGTGCGGGCCACTTCCGCTTCTGCGCGCACGATCTCAATGGGCGCTAGTGTTCCGATCTCAACCTGCTTCTTGTTGTCGTCGTAGAGCTTTTGAGCCAGCGCGACAGCCTGGCGGCGCACCTTGAGATCCTCGTTGAAGCTCACCAGATCCCAGTAGAGGTTGATGACCGCCGACACGGTGACCATGACCTGCTGCTTGAACACCAGATCCGACACCTTCAGATTGTTCCGCGACACGCGGATGTTGCGGTTGTTGACGGCGCGGCCGAAGCCCTGCATGAGCCGCTGGGTCACCTGAAGATTGACGTTGCCGCGATAGAACGGATTGAGGTCATTGGCGGGCGAGTTCGTCGAGATGTTGTTGGTTTGATAGTTCATCGCGACGCCGGTGCCGGTGAGGAACTGCTTCTGGAGACCCATGTTGAAGCCGGTGTTCTCCACCTGGAGCGCGGTGACGCCGGTGACGAAGGAATTCGACTGGGGGTTGGTGTTCTTGCCTTGCGTGACGCCCATGTTGAAGACCGGGTCCAGGTTCGGGATGGCCGAACCGGTCACCTGAAAGAGGGTGCCGCTGGCCGCGCCAGCACCGCCGCCCTGGCCGCCGCCGCCGGTGCCTGTGCCGCCCGTGCCGCCGCCGAACCCGCCGGTGACGAAGTTCACGGCGGAGGTGGGCCCGGCTGTGATGCTGACAGGAACACCGCGGATGACGCCGCCGGCTTCGGCGCGCGCCAGATCCGCGCGAGCCAGCTGCGGACCATACCGCTGAACTTCGATATCGAGGTTGTTTTCGAGCGCCAGGGCGATGGCATCGCTGAGCGAGAGGTAGATCTTGCCGGCGCGCAGCAGCGAGTCGAGGCGCTTCGAGTTGCCGAGGCTGACCGGAGCGATCTCGTGCGGGCGGTAGTTATACGTGAGCCGCTCAAAGCGCGAACTGAAGCCTGACTTGACCGGTGCGTTTTGTTGCGCGCACAGGGGCTGGCCCGCGGCTAGAAGCACGCACAAGACCGCTGTCTGGGATCGGACGTCTTTCATGAATCTTCCTTTGATCTCCGCTGCGATGAACGGATGAGATCGGCGGTGCGGATGGGGACGGGCCCCGAACCCTCATGGTATCGCAGGCGGCCCGGCACCCGCCCATTAGACGATGAGATGGCGGCTGGTGCGGTGCTGGTTACAGGTTACTTGCCTTTACCCTCCTGGCGAGCCTGGCGGATGACCGCCGGGTCGAGCTCGCCGCCGACGGAGATCCACTTGAAACCCTGGCGCGCGCGTTCCAGGGCACGGTTGGCCGCGGTGACGATGCCACAGCTGATGCCGGCGGCCTTCACCTTACGAAATATCTGCTGGATGCCGGCCTCCACCTCCGGGTGATCGCGATCACCGGGGTGCCCGAGCGCGAAGGAGAGGTCGAGCGGCCCGATCAGCACCATGCCGATGCCCGGCACTTTCAGGATTTCATCCAGATTGGCCATCCCTTCGCGATCCTCAATTTGAATGGTGAGGATCACTTCGCCTTCCGGGTTGAGCGGCCAGGTATCGGCCATCCGGAAGTACTCCGGCATGGTGACGCCCCAGTAGCGGACCGCGATGTCGGGGCTGGCGCCACGGAAGCCATCCGGCTTCGGGTGCCTGGATGAGGGCGTCTGCGGATAGCGAGCTCCACGGACGGCATTCAGGGCCTGGGCGGCGGTTGAGACCCGCGGTACGATCACGGCCGGGGCGCCGATGTCCAGCGCCTGCTTGATCATCCACGTGTTCGATTCGCGGCCTTCGCCGGGGATGCGAAGGAACGGTACGGGCTTCATCAGCCGGTCGCCCTGGGTGAGGATCTGGCCGCGGTCGAGGAGGGCCTGAAGAAAGAATCGGAGCTCGCCGAAGTTCAAGGGGCGGTGCTCGTGGTCGACGAAGAGGAAGTCGTACTCGGAGCGGCTCCATTGGGTGGCCTGGTCGAAGGAGAAGTCCACCACCCCATGGCCGATGGCGGGGATGCCTTCCTTCCATAGGTTGATTACACGGTTGACTTTGGCTTGGCCCCAGGCGGCGGGCAATGGGAGCAAGAGAAGAATTGTGGCGAGTGCGCGTGTCAGCATCGGAGAGGATTATACAGCAGCGGGCTCTACCGGGGGCGTGCCGGATTCTGTCGTGCCGGATTCTGTTGTGTCAGGTTCTGCTTGAGCCAGGCGATCATCTGCGACTTGTAGCGAGTCCACTCCGGCTTGGACTCCCAGTTTTCGATGCCGTGCGGGGCGCCTTCGACGGCGATCACTTCACAGCGCGCGCCGGCGGCTTTCATGCTGTCGCACATGCGCGTCGATTGATCGAGGGGCACTCCGGTGTCGGCGGAACCGTGAATGAACAGGTGGGGCGGCATGGCGGCATGGACCCAGGTGATGCCGCTGCCGTCGCGCAGCTTCTTTTCACCCGCGGCATTCAATGCCGTGATGGCGAACAGGGCCTTCATGTGGCGGCCCAGTTCACCGCGCTGTTTTTCGCGGTAGAGCAGATCGGTGGGTGCATAGAAAGGAACGACGGCGGCGACGGCATCAGGCCCGCGGAGCTTGGCTCCAAGGTAGGCCACGATATGTCCTCCCGCCGATTCTCCCACCAGCGCGATGCGGGCCGGGTCGACATTGTACTCCTTGGCGTGCGCACGCACCCAACGGATCGCCGCCGTGACGTCATCCGTGCAGGCCGGAAACGGATGCTTGGGCGCCAAGCGGTAATTCACAGAGAACCACGCGAAGCCGGCATCGGTGAGAGGCTGGAACAGCGGCTTGATGTAGGTGCGCTTGTCGCCCGCCTCCCAGCCGCCGCCGTGCACGATGATGACCGCCGCGTGCGGCCCGGGGCCATCAGGTGTGTAGGCATCGAGCGTGAGGCTGATATCGCCGGCGCGGGCGAACTCGACATCGAGCCGGATGCCCGCCTGCGCGGCACAGCCGGCAACGAGAAGAAGGAGGAATCGCATCTGGCCAAAGTATACAGGGGCGGGCGTGTCAGCAGCCACGCGGCGTAGAATGGAGGCTCGGTGCACAACCGCTCATGGATCTTGAACGACAACTCATTGCGCGATGGCCTGAGCCCGAGGCGGCGCATGCCGGGCTGCTCAAGCAGGCTGGCATCGAAGGTGTGATCTGCGATGGGCCGCCGGCGGCCTTTGTGGAAGCGGCACGGGCGGCCGGACTGGAAGTGGCTCCGGCGGCGGCGCTTCAGAAGGCGGTGACACGGGGCCTTTGGCCCGGCATCAGCCGTGAAGCCCCGCGAGGCGGCGGGGATGAGACCGCGAGCGCCAGCCGGGAACCGTGGGTGGACCAGAACGGCTATCTGGCGGCGTACGAACGGGCGCTGGATCCGGGCAGGGTTCCGCTGATTGCGTTTGAGGCGAATGCACGGGCCGGGGTGCGCGAGGACCGTCTGATTCCGTTTGAAACCCTGGAACTGGCGCTGGCCGAGGCTCGCGTGAACGGAGGGAACTTCGTGCTGTCGCTGGATCCGCGGTACCGGACGGCGCTTACAGCGGGAGACGCGAAGGCGCGGGAAGCCTGGGTTTCATTGGGGCAAACAGCGGCCTGGTTGCGTGATCAGGCGCCGCTGTTGGGCCGGCCCGCGGTGCCCGCGATCACTGCGCTGGTGGAGCGGAGCATGCCGTCGAGCGAGATCGCAAACCTGCTCTATCGCCGCAGTGCGAGTCCGCTGCTGGTGAGTGCGGCTTCCGTGCCCCGGCCGTCCCCGGCCAGCATTCTGGTGCTGGTGGCGGCAGGGCTTCGCGCGGTGCCCGCGGCGGCGCTGGCGCATGCCGAAGCCGGCTCGACGGTGGTGATCGACACGCCTCCGCAGGCTTCGTGGCCACAGGCCGTGGGGAAAGTGGCTCGCCAGGATAAGGACCGCACGTTCTACACGGTGGGCCGTGGGCAGGTAGTGGCCTATCACAAGCGCATTGCGGACCCCAGCGAGTTTGCGCTGGACGTGATCGACCTGGCGACGTACCGCCGCCGGGCCGCGCGGATCTGGAATGCTCTGGCGGCCATTCCGCTGCTCACCGAGGGCCGGCGGCCGGGTGAGTGCGTGCTGCACGTGATCAACTACGGATCGCCGGTGGAGCGGGAAGCGGTACAGGCGCGCGTGCAGGGCCACTTTGGGCGCGCGACGCTTCTGCGCCCCGGGGCAAAGCCCGCGGAATTGAAGACGTACCGGCGGGGATCGATGACGGAGATCTTCCTGCCGGGCCTGGCGAGGCTGGCGATGGTTGAGTTTGTGGGATAAGATGGGGTCACACGTCTATGCCTTGTCCACGAGCTTTGGAACGCCTCCGGCAGCGCCCCGTGTCGCGCCGTACATTTCTTGGATCGTCTCTTGGGTCGGCCGCGGCCGCGGTGGCTCCGTATGAGCTGATCGGTGCGCCGGCACGCTTGCCTAAGGCGCACTTTGCCGTGCATCCGTTCGTGGAAGCGAATCCGAAAGCAGTGTTCATCAAGCGGACCAACGTTCCGCACAAGATGGACGAAGCGGCCAAACTGAAGGCGGGGATCGAGTTTGCCCGCGACGTCTTCGTACCGTCGGAGGCGGCGAACAGCATTCCGATTTCGCATCGCGTGATCCTGAAGCCGAACTTCACTTCGGTGCGCAATCAACGCCCGCACGAGGAGAATTGGGGCACGGGTACGGACCCTCAGTTTTACGAGGGGATCATCGTTGGGTTGAAAGAGATCGGCCTGAAGAAGTTCTACTTCCTGGAAGCGAACAACTTCCACTCCTGGAACTATCGCGGCCTGGCGGATATTAATGACCGGCATGGCGTGGAGATGAACGAACCCGAGCGGCGGGTGCGCAACTTCCACGATGGCTACGAGATGACCTGGACGAAGGTGCCGGACCCGGTGGTGTACACCAGCATTCCGCACTATGCTCCGGTGAATGAGCCGGACACGTGGCTGCTGAACATCGCCAAGTGGAAGGCGCACGGGATGTGCATGACGCTGGCGACCAAGAATGAGCAGGGGCTGGTGGTGAAGCCGTTTGTCCGCTTCTGCCCCGGCTGGAACATGGTGACCGGAGCGCCTGAGTGGATGCAGCCGAACATCCATCGCGACGTGGAGACGCGGGTGAACCGGTACTTTGAGAATCACAGGAAGCTGGGTTATGCGCGCTATGACAGCCGGGCGAACCTGAGCCCGATGCATCAGGAGATCTGGGCGCACAAGACCTGCGACAATGCGCAGACGCTGAAGACGGGGCTGGCGGTGATTGAGGGTCTGTATGGCCGCGACGGCGATGGCTTCGGGGTGGGGAACGACAAGCTGACGAACCTGGTGATGTTCGGCAAGGACAAGCTGCGGCTGGACATGATCGGCATGTACCTGGGCGGGCATGAGCCGGGCGCGGTGAATCTGTTCCGGATCGCCAAGGAGCGGGGGTTGCTGGATACGTTCAACCCGTGGGAAGTGCCGGTTTACGAGTGGGTGGATGGCAAGCCTGTGGCTCGGAAGCTTTCGGACTTTGAGCGGACTCCGTTTAAGACGTATTACCTGCAGAAGGACGGGGAGCCCCTGTACCATCTGGTGGATGATCCGGTGGATTACAGCAAAGTGAAGGTATAGCCGGTTCCGGGGGAGGACTCGAGTACCGCGGAGGCGAGCATGGTGGTTGACACCATGCACCTTCATCCCATGCAGTCCAAGCTTGAACGCTTCCGTTCTACTGTCGCACCAGTCCTGGCCTTTCGTGCCCCTTCTCTCAGGGCGCTGGTGTGCCGGGGCCCAGCGTGGGGCGATAGGGGGCGTGATAGGGGTAGCTGTCCCAGAGGGCCGGCCGGCCGGTGTGGCGAGGGTCGCCGGTTGTTTCGAGGTGCCTGGTGAGGCGGTTGCGTAGGGTCGTCAGCATTCGCCGTTCGCCAGGTTCCGCGGCGAGGTTCTTCACTTGGGCCGGGTCGCGCGCGAGGCTATAGAGTTCTTCGGCGGGGCGGGGGCCGAAGCAGAGGTCGAAGTAGGGTCGAATGCCGGGCTCGTCGCGATTCCGGTGGAGGTGCCACTTGGTTTCGCAACGGTCGATGTCGCCGTAGACGCCTTGGGTGGGATGGGAGAAGGTGGGGTGGCCGGCGGGATTGCGGGAGGGCTCGTAGTTCCGGATGTAGAGGTGGGTTGCGGTGCGGATGGCGCGCATGGGATAGCCGAGACCGGCGGGACGGGACCAGGCGTGGCGTTCACGCGCGGTGACGACGAAATCGCGGGCGGGTTGGCGGCGGCCTTGGGCAAGGGGCAGCAGGGTGCGTGCGGTCATGGCGGCGGGGACCGGCAGGCCGGCCGCGTCGAGGAACGTTGCGGCCAGGTCCTTCAACTGAACCAGATCGCCCGCCACGCGGCCAGGCTTGATGCGGGCGCCCCAGCGGAGTGCGAGGAACTCACCAGTGCCGAAGTCGTAGAGGTTGGGGTAGCCGCGCGGGAAGTCCATTCCGTTGTCCGCGGTGAATACCACCAGGGTGTTTTCCAGTTGGCCTGCCTGTTCCAAGACCGCGAGCATCGAGCCTACGGTTGCATCCAATTCACGCAGGCGTTGGAAGTAGTGGTAGAAATCCGTGCGGAGAGCATCGCAATCGGGCAGGAAAGGCGGGATCTCAAGCCGGTCCAGTTGAATGCCCGTGCGGTCCACCGGCTTCCCGAACGCATTGCGGTGCTGGTTTCCGTGCCAGAAGAAGAACGGCTTGTCCTTGGGGCGCGAGGTGAAAAAATCGGCGAAGCTGTCAAAGCGAGGCCCGCAGGGGTTGCGTGTGCGGCCGCCGGCTTCGACGGACCCTGGGGCATAGCCCTTGCCCTCATACCCGATGTGATAGCCGGCCTTTTCCAGGATGTCGGGAAAGACCTGAAAACGGGCCGGCAGGTGTCCCCAGAGATTGCCGCCCTCCTCCAGACGCCAGATGTCCTGGCCGGTGAGAATGGAGGCTCGCGAGGGTGTGCAGGACGGCGCGCAGCAGAAGGCGTGCGTGAAAAGGGCTCCTTCGCGCGCGATGCGGTCAAAGTGCGGTGTGGCGATGCAGTTGTTCCCGGTGGCGGCCATGTGCGGCCAGGAGAAGTTATCGCCCAGGCAGAGAAGAATATTGGGCTGGTCACCGCGGGCCCCCAGACGGCGGATGAAGGCGGGCGCGGTGGCCAGCAGCAGGCGGCGGCTGGGCGCTTGGATGAGGGTCGGCATCGCTGGTTTTCTACAATAGAGAACTGAATGCCAGTATCACACCCTTTTCGCGCCGGTCTGGTGCAGTCCGTCTGCACGGCCGACCCGGCGGAAAATCTTGACAGGGCCGTGGCGGGAATCCGGGAAGCGGCCGCGCGCGGCGCCCAAGTGGTTTGCCTGCAGGAGTTGTTTCGCTCACCGTACTTCTGCCTGAAGGAAGACGCCGCGATCTTCGACCTGGCGGAGGCGATTCCAGGCCCCAGCACGCAGGTGTTGGGACGGGTGGCTAAGGAACTGGGCGTGGCGGTGGTGGCATCGTTGTTTGAACGCCGCGCGGCCGGTGTGTATCACAATACGGCGGCCGTGCTGGGGCCCGATGGGGACCTGCTGGGAATCTATCGCAAGATGCACATCCCGGACGATCCGCTCTACTACGAGAAGTACTATTTCACACCGGGCGACCTGGGATTCCGGTGCTTCGACGTGGGCGTGGCGCGCATTGGCGTTCTGGTCTGTTGGGATCAGTGGTACCCGGAGGGCGCTCGCCTGACGGCGCTTCAGGGTGCGAACATCCTGTTCTATCCCACCGCGATCGGGTGGCACCCTTCGGAGAAGGCCCAGTACGGTGATGCGCAAGTGGATGCCTGGAGGACGATGCAAAGGGCGCACGCCATCGCCAACGGGGTGTATGTGGCGGCGGTGAATCGCACGGGTCATGAGGGGGCGGCGGACGGGGGCCTGGAGTTTTGGGGCCATTCCTTCGTCGCGGATCCGTTTGGGCGGACCATGGTGGAGGCGGGGCAGGAGGAGACGGTTCTGGTGGTGGAATGCGATGCCGCCGTGCAGGAAGAAGTGCGACGCAATTGGCCCTTTTTCCGTGACCGGCGCATTGATGCCTATGGCGGGATCACCAGCCGGTGGCTGGGCGCATGACGCCGCGCGGACTTGGATTCCGCATGCCGGCCGAATGGGAGCCACACCGGGCCACATGGCTTGCGTGGCCGCATGAGCGATCGGATTGGCCGGGGAAGTTTGTGCCCATTCCGTGGGTTTATGGCAGCTTCGTGAGGCATCTCAGCCAGGGAGAGCGGGTCTGCATTCTGGTGAACGGCGAGGATGCGCGGGAAGGGGCCCGGCGGGTTTTGGCGAAATCCGGTGCGAATCTGGATGCGGTGGATTTTCTGGTGCGAACGACGGATCGTTCCTGGACCCGCGATACGTGCCCGAGTTTCGTCAGAAATCGGGAGACGGGCGAAGTGGCCGCGGTCAACTGGCGGTTCAACGCCTGGGCCAAGTATCCGAACTGGCGCAACGACGATGGCGTGGGCGATTTCATTGCAAGGCGCCGGCGGCTGCGGCAATTCAAGCCGGTGGCTCCGGGAGATGCCGGCCGGCGCATTGTTCTTGAGGGTGGTGCGATCGATGTGAACGGCGCCGGGGCGCTGTTGACATCCGAAGAGTGTCTGCTGAGCGAGGTGCAGGCCAGGAACCCTGGGTTTGGACGTGGCGAGATGGAGGATGTTTTCCGGGAGTGGCTGGGCGCGGAGCAGGTGGTGTGGCTGAACCGGGGCATCGACGGCGACGACACGCATGGCCATGTGGACGATCTGGCCCGCTTCACCAGCCCGGACACGATCGCCGTGGCGAGCGAACCGGATCGCAGCGACCCGAATCACGAGCCGCTCAAGGAAAACCTGGCCCGTTTGCGGAGCCTGCGGCGGTTTCGCGTGGTGACGCTTCCCATGCCGGCCCCGGTGGTGTTTGACGGGCAGCGCCTGCCTGCGTCGTATGCGAACTTCTACATTGCCAACGGTGTAGTGCTGGTTCCCACGTTCAACGATCCGAATGACCGGGTGGCGCTGGATAAGCTGGCGGCGCTATTCCCCACCCGGAGGGTTGTGGGAATTCACTCGCTCGATCTGGTGCTTGGGCTGGGTACGCTGCACTGCATGACACAGCAGGAGCCCGCGTGATACGGGTCTAAATAGAAATGGCGTCCCCAGCGGGATTCGAACCCGCGTTATCGCCGTGAAAGGGCGGTGTCCTGGACCGGGCTAGACGATGGGGACGCGTTCGGAAGATAAGAGCCGTCTACAGCAGGCGACCCTTACCCATGGTAACTGGTGGGTGCGGGAAGCGTCAAATCGTTTTGAGGAACGCGAGAAGGTGCGCTTTTTCCTCATCGGTGAGCATGTCCTGATAGGAGGGCATGCCGTTGCCGCCGTTGTTGATCACTTCCTTCACGGTGGCGTCGCTGGGCTTCTTCCCGTTGGCCATCTTGGCCTTCTTGAACAGGCCCTTCAGGCCGGGCCCCATCTTCTTCTCTTCGCTATCGGCGTTGTGGCAGACGCCACACTGCTCGAAGACTTCCTTGCCTTTGCCGGCGTCGCCCGCGGCGCCCTTCTTGTCCTGCGCCAAAGCCGCCCCAGCCGCCAGGCTAAGGCCAAGTCCAACCGAAAGAATCGTTTTCATCAGTGTTGTGCTCCAGATGCTCATTCCATTCTACAATCGAACCGTGCGGCCCGTCATCTGTGTGTTTGCCAAGGCGGCCCGCCCCGGGCATGTAAAGACCCGGCTCCTACCCGCGTTGACGGCGGAAAGGGCGGCGGAGTTACATCGGGCCTTCGTTGAAACTTTGCTGGGCCGTGTGCTGACGCTGGATGCCGCGGTGGAACTTCACACCGATGTCCCGTCCGGCGACTGGCTCCATCCGGGTATCGGGCGGCGGCTTCAGGCGGCGGGCGATTTGGGCGAACGGATGCTGCACGCCTTGAAAGGCGGGTTGGCCGGGGGTGCGCCGGTTGCGATTCTGGGGGCGGATTCGCCGGATCTGCCGCTGGCTCATGTATCGTGGCTGCTACAGTCGGAGGCCGATGTCGGCTTTGGCCCGGCCGAGGACGGGGGATATTGGGGCATTGTGGCGCGGCGTGTTCATCCAGAGATGTTTCGTGGTGTCAACTGGTCCACTGCGACGGCTCTTGACGATTCGCTGCGCGCCACGCGGGATGCCGGGTTGTCGACGGCCTTGGGGCCCACCTGGTATGACGTCGATTTTCCAGCCGATTTGGAGCGTCTGTCGGCGTCGGCCGAGCTTCCGGAGGCGCTTCGAGAGCTTGTTCGATCAAGTGTGCGCTTACCGTCTCACTGCGGCTCCCTGTTCCATATTCCTGAAATGGGGTAAATTGGAGACAACCAGAGAGAAAATCTTTCTATGTCATTTCCCGAACCAGGATCCCCAGCTCCTGGCATCGTCCTCAAGGACGACGCCGGGAGTGTGTTTGACCTTGCTTCACGGCGAGGCACTCGCATCATCCTCTTCTTTTATCCGAAGGCTGATACACCCGGTTGAACCCATGAGGCGCACGAGTTTCGTGACGCACAGGAGCAATTGGCGGCCAGGAACGCGATTGCGATTGGAATCTCGCCGGATTCCGAGCGGGCACAGGCCCGTTTTAAGGCCAAGCACAACCTGAACTTCACTTTGTTGGCCGATGTGGACCATCTTGCCGCCGAGGCGTACGGCGTGTGGATTGAAAAGAGCATGTATGGGCGCAAGTACATGGGTATCGACCGCACGACCTTCCTGATAGAAGCGGACGGAACCATCGGCCGTGTGTTCGCCAAGGTGAAGCCGAAGGGGCATGCCGCCGAGGTGCTGGCGGCACTGTAGAAAAATTTCAGGCGGCGGGAATAGCGTGGGCCCGGGCGGTGATTTCTCCGTCGTGCCACCGGTTCCCAGACGCCGACTGCTTTCGCTGGCTGCCGCGATCCCCTTAGGGACTCCACTCGCGCCGGCGAGCCCGTTGCGGCGGCAGACGGGCAAGGCGCCGGAGCTTGAGGGTGGCCCGTGGTTGAACTCCGTCCCGTTGACGCTCGACGCGCGCCAAGGGCTGGTCACCGTGGTCCACTTCTGGACCTACGGCTGTTACAACTGCAAGAACAACCTGGACGTGTATGCCCGCTGGCACGATTCCTTTCGTGACCGGAATGTGGCTTTGATTGGAATCCACACGCCGGAATTCGATCATGAAGCTGTGACGGCCAACGTGGAACGGCAGGTCCGTCTGCTGAACATCGCGTGGCCGGTTCTGGTGGACTCACGGCGCGCAAACTGGCGGCGCTGGCGGCAGGAGTTCTGGCCTGCTATCTATCTGGTGGACCGGGGCGGGGAACTCCGGTATCGTTGGGATGGCGAACTCAACTACAGGAACTCCGGCGGCGAGGCGATGATGGCCTCCGCGATCGCCGGACTGCTCTCTGAGCGTTAGAAAAGGAGTGGAGAAGCGTCATGCTGTTTGGACGAAAGACCGAACCTGGAGAGTTCGAAGCGGCCGCGATGCCGCACATGAACGACTTGTTCCGTACCGCCTGCGGTCTGCTTGGGAACCGCACGGAAGCGGAGGATCTTATCCAGGACGTTTATCTGAATGCCTGGCGGTCATTCCATCGGTTTGAGCCGGGCACGAACTGCCGTGCCTGGATGTTCAAGATCCTCTTCCACAGACTGCACCATCATCGCCGCAAGTGGTACCAGATGCGCCTGCTGCGTGAAGGCGAGGAGTTCCTGGAAGAGAATCTTCCGGCGACCGAGCCGATTCCGGAGAAGATCTCGGACAAAGCGATTCTGGCGGCCATCGACAAGCTGGCTCCCGAGTTCCGGGAGGTGCTGTTGCTGGCCGACGTGGAAGAGTTTGCCTACAAGGAGATCGCCGCGATGCTCGATGTTCCGGTGGGCACGGTGATGTCGCGCCTGAGCCGCGCCCGCCGGCAGATGCGGGAGCGGCTGACCGAGTATGCACGCGATTCCTACGGGATCGCCAACGTTCGTGACGAAAAAAAAGTTGAGGCAGCCCTATGAGCACCCAGACCCCAGTTCCTGAACCCCTGCCGGCGAACATTCAGCAGGCGCTCCGCGAGACCATCACGGCGCAGGATGCGCCGCCCTGGCTGGCAGGCAGGATCTCGGCGCGGATTCGCGAAGATGCCGCCAGGCGGCCGGCGAGCGGGCTGAGGCTTCCGCATTGGGTGTTGGCCGGCGCCGCCACCTTCGCGCTGGCGGTTGCGGTGGTGGCGGGGGCGCGGAACTGGAACGCGGCCACGACGCAGATCGCGGGACTGCTGCATACGCTGGGCATCGGCGACCATGTTTACTGCGCCGCTTCCGGCCACTATCCGCAGACGCCGCCGGCGGTTGAAACGATGAACGAGAAGCTGGGGGCGGATTTCGCCGCGCTGGTTCCGGCGGTCTCCGGTAGCCTGCCCGGTTACACCATCCGCCAGGGCCACATCTGCATCTACAAGGGCCGGCCGTTCATCCATGTCATCGCGAAGAAGGATGAGCAACTGGTCTCGTTGATCGTGACCGCGCGGCAGGCAGGCGAGGACTTTCCCATGAACTCCGTGGTGGCGCGCATGCGCAAGGATGGCATTCCCATCCACGCCTCCACCGATGGACTGTTCCAGAGCGCGGGCTTTGCCACGCCCAACCACTTTGCCTTCGTGGTTTCGAATCTGGAAGAGCGGGCGAATCTGATGTTGATGGCTTCGCTGGCGCCGCGGGTGTATGGCATCATCCGCGCGGTGGCGCGATAGCGCAAGGGACGTTCCGGCGCAGCTCCAAACATCGAGAAACAGGCAACTGAGCACGAGCCGGGATTGAGTCCGTTTTGCGCGCCTTGTTCCGAAGGGGTCACTTCACCGGTGTTCCGTACGGAATGGGTGCGGGTGTGCGCTCGGCGGGTTCCACGCGGGTGATCTTCCAGCGGCGCCCATCGCGCGTCAGGTGCATCCACTGCACCTCATTGCGATCCTGATAGACGAACTCCACACGGGCCCGCACCTCATCGGTGCGTAGCACTTGCGGTTCATTGATGGCGACGCCCTTCACCCCTTCGCCCGACCGTTTCAACTGCGATGCGAAGCTCTCCTCGCCGGCCTCCCGCACGGCCTGCCGAAGGCTTTCGAGCATTCCGCCGCCGTGGCATGCCAGATAGTCCGCCACGCGCCCCTCGCGGGCCAGGTCGAGCATTTCGTAGATTACGTCTTGCGGTGACCACTCGGTCTTGGCCGGCTCCGGAGTCAACGCCGCTGTTTCCATGCCTTTCGTGCGCAGCAGAACCAGACCAGCCACCGCTGCAAGAACCGCCACGGTGACCACCTGGGCCAGCCTTTGGCGGCTCATCGCCTGCCTGGCTCCAGATCGCCTTTCCGGATGATGGTGAGATCCAGGTTTCCTTCGCGGTCCACAATCATCTTCCGGATGCGCGGCAGCACCTGTTCCATGGCTTCCATGTAGAGGCGGTGGCCGTTGACCTCGGCTGCCTTCTGATACTCGCCGGCCACTTGCGTGAAGCGGGCCGCGTCACCGGCCGCCTCATTGGTTTTCCTTTGTTTGTACGAAGCGCTCTGCTCGATCAGTTGCTGAGCCTCGCCGCGCGCCTTGGGGATGACGTCGTTTGCGTATCCTTCGGACTCATTGACGATGCGGGCCGCATCGGCGCGTGCGCTGGCCACGTCGCGGAACGCTTCGGCGGTTTCCTGCGGCGGCGCGGCCGATTCAATGCTTACCGCCGCCACGGCCACGCCGCTCCGGTATTCGTTCAACACGCGTTGGCTCTCCGCGCGCACCTCATCTTGAATGGCGGCCTTCTCCGTGGTGAGCACGGCATCCACGCCGCGCCCGGCGACGCCTCTGGCCAACTGGCCTTCAACGGCGCTTACGACCAGACGTTCCACATCTTCGGCGGTGTAGAGGAACTCGGATGGAACACCCACCGAGTACTGAACGGCCACGCGGAGATGGATGAGATTCTGATCGCCGGTGAGGAACTGGGACGTGGCTCCCTGGGCGCGTCCCAGCACCTGGTCGCTGAGGGCGCCGCCGATCATGGCTCGCCGAAGTTGTTGCACTTTGAGCCGGGTGACGCGGTCGAGCGGCCAGGGCAGGGAGAGATGGATGCCGGGGAGAACGCGAGGCTCGACGACAGCGCCAAACCGTGTGACGACGGCCTGCTGGTCCGCTGGAACGATGTAGACCGAGGAGAGCAGCCAGAGCGCCGCGAGTGCGGCCGGCACCAAGCGCAGCCGGCGGTCCGGCGCCACGGGCTGGTCCGCGGCCGGCTCCGCCGAGTCCAACGCCGGCGGCTCGAACAGTCTCATCGCGCCGCCGCCTCACCCCGCATCAGGACTTTGAGCAACTCCGAATCCGAACTCAGAATGGCCGTGGTCTTTTCGTCGAGGATCTTTTTATAAGATTCGAGCGTGCGCAGCAGTTTGTAGAACCGGGGGTTCCGGGAATAGGCTCCGTTGTAGATGCGCGTGGCTTCGGCGTCGCCTTCGCCCTTGGTTTTTTCGGCCTGTTTGTAGGCCACCGAGAGGATCTCCTCCTTCTGGCGGTCGGCATCGGCACGAATGCGCAGCGCCTGCTCTTCGCCTTCGGCGCGATACTGGCGGGCGATCCTTTCGCGTTCAGCTCGCATGCGCGCGTATACGCTCTGTTTGTTCTGTTCGGGCAGGTTGAGGCGCTTGATGCGGACATCCACCACGCGAATTCCGTAGCGGGCCAGGGCCGCTTTGTCGGTTTCGAGCGCCAGATTGTCCAGCATCTGGCGGGCTTGGCCGGCGTCGGTTCGCACGGAGACGATGCTTTCAAGATCGTGGGTTCCGAACGCCGCCGACAAGCCGGACCAGATCACGTCGTGCAGACGCATCTCGGCCGCCCCGGCATCGCCCACGGTCTGTACGAACTTGCGCGGATCCTCGATCCGCCAGGCAACGTAGCTTTCGGCCACCAGGTTTTTCTTGTCGCGGGTGAGGAATTCGCTGGGCCGCGGGTTGTAGATGCGCAGTCGGCGGTCGAAGTAGGTGGAGGTCCACCACGGCCACTTGACGTGCAGCCCGGCATCGGTGATGGTGTACAGGGGCTTGCCGAACTGCGTGATCAGCACGAACTCGGTCTCGCGGACGGTGAACACCGAAAGCCACAGGGCCAGCAGGCCCGCCGCCGCGAGGATCGCTTTCTTATGCCGTGTGAACAGTTCCTTCATTGTCGGTATCCTCTCACTCACTGTCGTCCCGCGCCGGCGGGGCTGAGGCTGGCGCGGAAAGTAGCGGGGGCCGCACCTCGACGCCGTCGTCAAGCAGAAGAAGGTGGCGGCGTCCCCGGCCTGGGTCAAGGATCAGTTTCTTTTTGCCCGGAAGCACTTCCTCGATGGTTTCCAGGTAGAGCCGCATTTCCGTGGGTCCCGGCGACCGGCGGTAGGCATCTTCACGCAAGGTAAATCGTTCAGCGTCGCCGGCTGCGCGATTCCGGCGCCCGGCCGAATAGCCTGCCGCGTTGCGCAGATTCGCTTCGGCATTGCCGCGGGCCAGCGCCACCTGCTGATTGCGGTACGCTTCGGCTTCGTTGATCAGGCGGTTCTTTTCCTCGAACGCGCCGGAGACGGAGCGGAACGCGTCCACCACTTCAAGCGACGGGTGGACATCGAGCAGCCGGACCTCCAGAACCTCGGTTCCGCTCATCACCCGGTCGAGACGCGTCTGTAGTTCCTCGGTCACGCGCTTCTCGATCGCTCTTCGGCCACCGGTGAGCATTTCATCGGCCGCGGATGCCGTGGCCACGGCCTGCAATGCCGATTCAGCGGCCACCGAGACGACCAGGGCTCCGTCCAGGTGCCGGAACAGGAAGTCGTCAGGCTTGGCGATGCGATAGTGAACCACGGCATTCACTTCCATCATGTTCTGATCGCCGGCCAGCACCAGGGCCTCTTCCTGCCGGCGCTCGAAACGGCCGCCGCGGTGCTGCACGTTCCATTCGTAGGCGGCGGGTTCCGCATCGGCGGTCTTGGCGCCGGAGCGGAAGCCCAGTTCCACCACGCGGACCTTGCGCCATTCGACACGCGTGAGTGTTTCGACGGGCCAGGGGAGTTTGTAGTGCGGTCCCGGTTCGGTGTACGGCATCACCTTGCGTCCGAACCGCTCAATGACGCCCACTTCGTTGGGGCCCAGTGTATAGACACCGCTGAGTGCGTAGAGAGCGGCGGCGATGTAGAGCGCGGGCCGCGCCAGGCGCTTGCGGTTTTCGACACTCCAGCGCCAGACCGCGGGAAGGTCGAGCATTCCGGCCGTCCGGCGGACCCAGCCCCACACTGCCGGAAACCGTATTCTGACAAGCCACCGCTGCCAATCGATGCGTGTGCCGGCGCGCAGCATGCGCAGGGAGTTCATCATCACGAAGAACGATGCCAACTGATGGGTGAAAGCCGCGCCAAGGGGTCCGAGGGTGCCCATGGCGCAGAGCACCACCGCGACCAGATTCACCAGACCGGCGAAGAGGATGATGTTCTGCCAGGCGGTGGCCATGGTGGCGCGCGCCGCCGAGATCACCATGGGGAGTTTGTCGAGGGACTGGCCCAGGTAGACAATGTCCGCAGCCTCAGCGGTGATGTCGCTGGCCCCGCGCACGGCCACGCCCACCTGAGCGGCGGCCAGGGAGGGGGCGTCGTTCAGCCCGTCGCCCACCATCACGACGGTGCGGCCTTCGGCCATGAGCGCACGAACGCGATCCAGTTTCTGCTCCGGCAGAAGTTCGGCCTCGACATTCGCGATGCCGGCGGCGCGTGCGACCACCTGAGCGGCGGGCCGCCGGTCGCCGGTGAGCATCAGAACATGGCCGATCTCGAGCGTGCCCAGTTCGTTCACCGCTTCTCGTACGCCCGCTCGCAGGCGGTCGCGCAGCAGGATGGCGCCCGCCAGTGCGCCGCCACGGGCTACCAGCACGGCGGTGGCACCGGCGCGGTCGGCTTCCGCCACCAGGGGTTCGCTGCCGTCGATGCCGTGTTCCGCGAGGAGTGCCGCGCTGCCGGCAAGCAGGAGTTCGCCCTTCCGGTGGCATCGTGCACCCTTGCCCGGCACCACAACGGCGTCGTCGCCGGGCTGCCAGGCGATGCCGCGTTCGCGCGCCGTTTCCACAATCACCCGGGCCAGCATATGACTGGACCCGGATTCCGCCGTGGCCGCGGCGGCCAGCAGTTCCTCTTCGGAGCCTGCAACGGCGATCAGCCGGATCACCTCGAAACGGCCTTCGGTCACGGAGCCGGTCTTGTCGAAGACCACGGTGTCGGCGCGGGCAGCGCGTTCCAGAACGGAGCCTCCGCGCACCAGAATGCCGCGCCGTGCCAGGCCGCCCATGGCCGCGACAACCGCCGTGGGGGTGGCCAGAATCAGCGCGCAAGGGCAGGCCACCAGCAGGACGGAAACGGTTCGCATCCAGTCGCGTGTGAAGAAAAAGGTGAGGGCGGCGACCAGCAGCAGGGCCGGCAGGAAGTACTTCGCCACACGGTCGGCCAGACGGACCACGGGCGCTTCGCGGTCCTTGGCCTCTTCCACAAGCCGGATGACACGCCCGAGGGTTGAATCTTCACCGGCGCCGGTCACGCGCACTCGCAGCAGTCCGTTGCCGTTCAGGGTGCCGGAATAGACCGGGTCCCCGGCAGCCTTGTCGCGCGGGAGAGACTCGCCGGTGATGGTGGCTTCGTCGACTTCGGAGGAGCCTGAATCCACGACGCCGTCGGCGGCGATCCGTTCGCCGGCCCGCACGGCGATCAGGTCGTCCGGCCGAAGTTCGGATGCGTCCACATCTTCTTCCACGCCATCGCGCAGCCGATGGGCGGTCCTTGGCATCTGCTCGACAAAGCGTTCGATGGCGGCCGCGGTGCGGCCGGCCGCGAAGGCTTCAATGCCTTCGCCGAGCAGGATGATGAACATGGCCTCCGCCGCGGCCAGGTACTCACCGACGGACAACGCCGCGATCACGGCGATGCACAGGGCGAGATCGGCCGAGATCTGCTTTTCGAGCAGGGCGGAAATGGAGTTGTGGAAGGTCTTGTAGCCCGCCAGAATCGTTACGATTGCCGCGGTATCGATGCCGTAGACGGTCTTCCAGATGCCGGTGACGTTCAACAGCAGCAGCACGCCCACAAAGGCGGCGAAGCCGTAGTACCGTGCCATCTCTTTTTGTTGTTCCGTCATTGCATTTCCGCGTGTGCCAGGGCTGCCGGGAGCCAAGGGTAAGCGCTCCTTCGAGCCAAGGTAAGCGCTCCCCCGAGCCAAGGTTAAGATTGAAGTGTAGTCCATTTATGCCATTCGCTTCCATCCCTGAGGCCATCGAGGAGTTTCGCGAAGGCCGCATGCTTGTCGTCGTCGACGACGAAGACCGCGAGAACGAAGGTGATCTCACTGTTGCCGCTGAAAAGGTCACGCCCGAGATCATCAATTTCATGGCCATGCACGGCCGGGGGTTGGTTTGTCTGGCGCTGAGCCCGGAACGGTGCGATCAACTTGACCTGCCTCTGATGTCGCCCCGGAATACGTCGAATTTCGGGACAGCGTTCACTGAATCGATTGACGCGAAGGAGGGCGTTTCCACAGGCATCAGCGCGGCCGACCGTGCTCTGACCATCGTCAAGGTCATGGAGCCCGGCTGCCGGCCCTATGATCTGGCGCGCCCGGGTCATGTCTTTCCTCTCCGGGCCCGCGAGGGCGGCGTGCTGGTGCGCGCCGGGCAGACGGAAGCCGCCGTGGATCTGGCGCGATTGGCCGGCCTTGGTCCTGGCGGCGTCATCTGCGAAATCATGAAGGAAGACGGCACCATGGCGCGTCTTTCCGATCTGACCGAGTTCTGCCAGCGCCACGGACTGAAGATGATTTCGGTGGCCGGGCTCATCCGGTACCGGCTGAAGCATGAGCGGTTCATTCGCCGTGTGGCCACCGGCACATTGAAGACCGCACACGGCGAGTTTTCGACCATCGCCTATTCCAGTGCCATCAGCCCGGAGATCCACCTGGTGCTGACACGCGGTGAGATGGGGCCTGCCGCCCCGGTGACGGTCCGCATGCACACGCACTGCGCCTATGGGAACATTTTCGGTTCGCGGGAATGCCGGTGCCAGGAGATGGTGGACCGTTCCCTTGAGATGATCGCCGGCGCCGGCGCCGGGGCGCTGGTGTATCTGCACCATTCGGGCCCGGGGTTCCGCACGCATGGCTCCGATGGCGCCGCCCGCATTGTGACGCACGGCGGCGAGTTTCCGCGGCAGCCCGCGGACGGCCGGGCCAACCAGCAACATGAAGCCGGGATTGGCGCCCAGATCCTTTCGGACCTGGGCCTCCGCCAGATTAGGCTTCTCACCAACCACCCTCGCCGAGTCGTCGGCCTGGAGGCGTTCGGCATCGAAATTGTCGAACAGGTGCCGATTTCCCTTCCGGAGCGGAACTTTTCCGCCTGACGGTGCGTTCCTACCATCGAGATCCCAATGATGAATCTTCTCCGATCCTCCGCGGCCCTGGGCGCTGCGCTTGTGCTGGCCCTGCCCTCGACGCTCCCGGCCGTTGACGCCGCCACTGTCGCCCTGCTGATGCCAAACCCCACGGCGGTGGTGGGCCTCAATGTCGAATCCGGGAAGAGTTCGCCCTTTGGGAAGTTCATTCTTTCCCGCATCCGGAACGAGGAGCAGGAGTTCGAAAAGTTCATCCAGGCGACGGGGTTCGATCCGCGCCGCGACCTGCGCGAAGTGATCTTCGCTTCCACCGCGGGCGTGAAGGATCACAACGGACTGGTGATTGCCAGGGGAGCGTTTAACCCGGTAAAGATTCTGGCCGCCGCCCGGGCGGAGGGCAAGCAAGTGACCAGCCATCAGGGCGTAGACGTAATTGTGATGGACCAGGCGGTCTCCAGCAAAGCCGCCGGGTGGGTGGCTCTGATGGATGGCCAGACCGTGGTGGCCGGGGAGCAGCCGCAGGTTCGCGATGCGATCGACCGGGCGAAATCCGGTGCGCGGCCGGACCCGCAGCTTCTGGCCCGCATCAACGAACTGGCCAGCCGCAACGATGCCTGGATGTTCTCGAACAACCCTGGCCGGTCACTTACCGGCAACATGCCCAACCGGGAACTGAACGGGATCGTCAACGGCGACCTCTTCCAGTCCGTGACCCAGGCGAGCGGCGGAATCAAGTTTGGGGCGAACGTGGTGATCACGGGTGAGGCAGTGACGCGCTCCGACCGCGATGCCCAGGCGCTTTCCGATGTGCTGCGCTTCCTCACCGGCATGATTCAGTCGAACCGGAACGGTCCGGAGGCGGACCGCGTGGCCACCTGGCTCGACAGTTTGCAGACGGAGACCAAGGACAATCGCTTCCGGTTTACCTTGTCCGTCCCGCAGGTCGAGATTGAAAAGCTGTTCACCGGCGGCCGGGCCACTGTGACGATCTAGGCTGGCACAAGTTCGAGATTGAGATTCAGGCCACCCAGACGATCCTCTCGATCGACGGTGTCTTGCAGCACACCACTCCGGGTGCTTTCTTGTTCGATACGGTGCAACTGGTTGTCTTTGGCCCGTTTTGGCGGCCCAACACCCGGGCGTACTTCGACGATTTCTCGATCGAAACGGGTACGACCGCCCCGGTGCCGGAGCCGGCCACTTTTGTCTTGGCTCTCGGCGGCGTGGCTGGGTTGCTGCTGGTGAAAAGACTTCGCCGTTAGTCCATCGCGCGGTCCATGTAAAATGCAGGGTATGACGTACCCTGCTTCTTCCCTGGGCCGCCGCGAGTTCCTCACCCTGGCCGGAGCCGCCGCGCTTGAGGCCGCGATCGCGCGCAAGGCTGACGCCGCTCCGGCCAGTCTCAAAGGGGAGTGGCGCAATCGCCAGCCCGGCATGGCTTACCGCAAGCTGGGCCGCACGAATTTCATCATCTCCGAGATGGTGATGGGCGGCAACACCATCACGCCCACCAACTACGAGCATGTTCTGCTGGCGCTGGACCACGGCATGAACTACCTCGACACCGCGCCCGCCTATGGCCGCACGCAAAGCGAATTGGGCTACGCACAGGTGATCAAGGCTCGCAAGCGCGACTCGTTTTTCCTCAATTCCAAGGTGAGCGTCTGGGACCTCAACCGCAACAAGCTCTACCAGGACATCTACGCGAGCCTTGATGAAACCGAGCAGAAGCGTCTGCGCAATCTGGCGTTGGATGAGATCGCGCGCCGCCAGGCCGACGCCCCGGATTACTTCTGCAACTACTTCAACGGCCAGCGCCAGGAACTGGACCAAGCCGCGCTTGCGAACGTGATGGAGAAACAGTATGGCCCCAGGATCGACCGTGGGAAGAACTACCGGCAGTTGATCCTCGACTCGGTGGACGAAAGCCTTACTCGCCTCGGCACCGATCATCTGGACCTGCTGATGTGCCCGCATGGCGTCAACACGCCGCACGAACTGCTCAGCCATCCTGAAATGTTCGAGGCCTTCGAAACCCTGCGCAAACAAGGCAAGGTGCGGCATTTCGGGGTCTCGGCGCACACGGATCCCGGCGGAATTCTCGAAGCCGCCGTGAAGGCCAAGGTCTATTCGGCGGCCATGGTTGCCTACAACATCGTCAACCACGGCTACATTGACAAGGCGCTGGCCGCCGCGCACAAGGCGGGCCTCGGCGTCATCTCGATGAAGGCTGCCCGGCCGGTCTTCGCGGGCCCGAACCGTCCCGTAGACCCCAAGCGCGTCGCGGTGATCGAAGCCGCCGTGCCCGGACCGCTTAAGGTGCCTCAGAAGGCCTATCTCTGGAATCTACGCAACCCCAACCTCGCCGCGACCATCTCAGAACTGGTCAACGCGGAACTGGTGAGGGACAACCTGCCTCTGGCCGCTGAAAAGAAGGCGTAACCGAGAGCCGGGTTCAGGCTACAGCAGAATGTCGGCGATCCGCCGCGGTTCTTCCATCTCGAGCTCCGGCCCGAGTGCCGGGGCGAGTTCCGGCACCGCCTCATCTCCCCCAGCCGCAGCCGGCGGCGGCGGGGCGCCAGCGTAGGCAGCCAGGGCCTCGGCCGACCCGTCAAAGAACGTATCCACAAGTTGCCGCACCGCCACCGCCCGCATGGACTCGCGGCTCACCAGGGGCGTGTACAGGAAGCTCCGGCCCACCTTGCGCTTGGCCACCGTTCCGCGCCGGGTCAGGCGGTCAAGCAGGGTCATCACCGTGGTGTAAGCCAGCGGCCTTTCCGCCGTCACCAGCGTCCGGACATCTTTCACCGTCCCCTGGCCACACTGCCACAGCGCCGTCAGGCACTCTAACTCCAGCGGCGGCGGGATTTCGCGTTTGCGGGTGAATCGCGGCATGAATGGACAGTTCCCGCGCCTAACACTTGGGCCGCAGGGCCGCCTGCAGCTTGGCCGCGAACGCCGATACGCTGGGATCAGCTTCCGGCTGGGCCGGTGCGTCCGCAGGCAGGGAAGCGTTCGCCGCCGACGATTGCAGGTAGCGCTCTTTCTTCAGCACCGGGCGTTCGAGCGAGGACACGAAACCGGTCCAGGTGCCCTCAAGCTGACGGTCGTTGGCTACGGCTGCACGCATGGTCTCCATCTTCGAATCCAGGTTGTCCAACTGATGCAGCAGCATCGCCTCGATGAACAATGGCACCTTCGGAGAACCGTAGTCCAATTGTCCATGGTGGCTAAGGATCATGTGCTCCACCAGCATCAGCAGCGGCCGCGGGAAATCCGGCAATAGGGACGCTTTGTCGCACACGATCTTCATGCCGATCGGAATATGGCCGATCAGTTGCCCCTCATCCGAATAGCTGATGCTCCGCTCGTAGTTCAGTTCGTGGATCTTCCCGATGTCATGGAGGATGACGCCGGTAAGCAGCAGATCGCGATCCACAAACGGGTAGTGCGCCGCGGCAGCCTCCGCCAGCACCGCCAGCGACAGCACATGCTCAATCAGACCCCCAAGGAACGCGTGGTGGATCTGCTTGGCCGCGGGCGCCGTGCGGAACTTCAGCGCGATCTCGCCGTCGGCGAAGATCGTTTCGAGAAGCGTTCGAAGGTGCGGGTTGCGGATGCTGGCCACCAGCCGCTGCAACTCCGAGAACATCTCCATCCGGTCGCGTGAGGAGACCGGATAGAAATCCGCCGCGTCCACCTCCGCAGCGGTGACCGTCTGGATCTTGTGAATGGTGAGTTGAAGCCGGTTCTGGAAAACCTGGACCAGGCCGCGCACACGCACGAAGTCGTCCTTTTCGAACGAGTTCAGAACCTCGGCGACGTTGTCCCACATCTTGGCGTCGATATCGCCAGTACGGTCCGATAACGTCAGGGAAAGAAAGGGTTCGCCCGTCTTCTTCTGCCGGATGTCCTTGGTCTGAACCAGGCAAACAACATTCACCACCTGGCTGACCGGCAACTCCGCGATATAGGGCGATTTCATTGAGGGCGTTGCCAGGCGTTAGCCCAGGGACTTGACCTTCTTGGACTTTGACTCACCCTTCTCTTCGGCAGTCTTCCCCCCCTTTTGAACGGATGTCTTCGTGCCGGGAACCGGAATCGACCACAGCAGGCGCCGCCGCCGCGTCTGGCTGGCCACCTCCTCCTTGCTCACCGTCTGCGGCTGCAACTGCGCCGGGTCCGTCCAGGCTGTGTTCTTGCCGGGCGCCGCGCCGCTATCGATGTAGCCGTCCTTAATCTCAAGGAACGCGTCCACCCGGAGCCTGGTGAGGTACTCGCGGATCGCCGGCTGCATACGGGGCGTGTACAGCCGTTCCATCACTTCCTGCTCCACCTCTTCCAGCGTTGCCTGGCCCGCCTTATGGATCTCTTCAACCCGGAAAATAGCCAGGGCGTTGCCCAGTTTCATGGGTTCCGTGATGAAACCGCGGTTCGCGGTGAATACCTGATCCTCAATCTGCTTGTTCAGTTCGCCGCGCTTGAAGCCGCCGATATCGCCAAACTGCCGTGCGCTCTGCTGCTCGTCGGAGTTGTCGCGGGCCAGTTCGCCGAACCGTTCGCCCTTCTTCGACCGCGCCACCAGATCCTTCGCCTTCTTCTCAATGGCCGCGATCTCTTCCGGCTTCTTGCCCTCAAGCGAGAGCACGATCTGGCGCAGGAACACCCGTTCCTCGCGCTGGAATTCCGCCTTGTGCTCTTCGTAGTACTTGGCCACCTCGGCCTTGGTGACGTTGATCTTCCCGCCCACTTCCTGCCGGATCACGCGTTGCGTCAGCATCGAGTTGCGCGTTTCGTTCTTGAAGTCCTCAAGCGTCATGCCGCTCTGTTCCTTCATGAATGCGGCGAACTTGTCATCGTCGGCGATCTTGTACTCACGCCGGATCTCCGCCAGGTACTTGCTCAACTCCGTGTCGATGTTGATGCTCAGTTCCTTGCCCTTCTGAACCAGCAGCAACTGGTCGATCCGGTCGCGCAGACTGTCCTTCTGGCGTTCCTTCACCGCCTCTTCCACCTGCGCCGCCTGGGCCCCCTGCGCCCGCTGGCGCAGTTCAGCTTCCACCTGACGCCGCGTGCGTTCCACTTCACCGCGTGTGATGATATCGCCGTTCACCTTGGCGATGATTTCCTCAATCACATCCGCGCCCAGGCACATGCCCACCGGTGTCAATGAAGCCGTCACAAGCAAGAGAGCAACTCGCATACTCCCTAGTTTACCCTCCGCGCGGGCGCTCCGCAGCCGGCGATTGCCCGCCGGCTATTGCCCGCCGGATGGCGCTGGTTTGGCATCCTCGGCGCGGCGCGGCGCAGGCTTCGGCAGGGGCTTGCGCGGAATCAGCTCCTCGCGCATCGCCGTGTGATAGACAAACGAAGCCACAATGGCCGACATCTGCATCATGTCGCCGGCCTGGATACGGTCGTAAACGTCCATGTTCGAATGGTGCGTGCGCGTGCCGTACTCCACGGAGTCCTGAATAAACTGGAAACCGGGCAGGCCCACGCCGTCGAACGAAAGATGATCGGTGCCGCCCGTGTTCCGGATACTCACGGTCGTTGCGCCCAGGTCCTTGAACGGCGAAAGCCACGACTCGAAGATGGGTCTGGCCATGTCGTTCCCCTGCAAATAGATGCCCCGAATCTTGCCCGTGCCGTTGTCGATGTTGTAGTAGGCCGCGAAGCGCTTGTGCTCTTCGGTTGTCTTCATCGTCTCGCGATCCGCGAAGTGCTCCTTCACGTACGCCCGCGACCCCAACAGGCCCTGCTCCTCGCCGCTCCACAATCCGATCCGCACCGTCCGGTCCAGCGGCAGGTTCAGCGCCTTCAGAATCCGCATCGCCTCAATCATCACCGCGCTGCCCGCGGCGTTGTCCGTGGCGCCCGTCCCGCCGTGCCAGGAATCGAGATGCGCCCCCAGCATCACCACCTCGTCCTTGCGCTTGCCGCCCGGAATCTCTCCCACCACGTTCCAGGAGTCCTGTCCTTGCTCGTCGAACGCGGCCTCGATATGGAACTCCAGCTTCACCGGGACCTTCTGGTCCAGCAGCCGTGCGATCCGGTTGTAGTGTTCCGGCGTGATGGCGGCCATCGGCGGCGGAACCGGGTCCTTGGCCTCGCGGGTGCCGCCGGAGGAGGCGAACACGGTGCCGCCGTCGCCGGCATATCCCGCGCTCAGCACCAGCGCGACGCCTTCTTCTTTCAGGAACGTATGCAGCTTCGCACGATACGCCCGGGCCTCTTCCGCGCTGCGCGTGGGCGTTCCCGTGCCGCTCCGAACGGGGCCGCGCTGCGCCGGGTCGGGCGCCAGGAACACGTCGCTCAGTTGATCGTTGGTATAGCGGCTGAGCGCCGCCTTTTCGTGCGGCTTCAGTTCGCGCGGCGCATCAATCAGCACGATCTTATCCCTCAGCTTGCCCTGCCACTTGGGAAAGTCGGCCGCGGTGCGAATGACGGCCATCACCGGTTCCGCCACCAGCACGCCGTTGGTGCCGGGCGTCCAGGCCAACGGGAAGCCAATGATGGTCTGGTAGGAAGGCTCGATCATGTGCGCCGAAAACCGTGAAAAGGACCAGCCTTTCCCGAACGGTCCCCATTTTTCCAGCCGCGCGCCACTGACGCCAGCTTCGGTCAACCTCTTCACCACCCATTCCGCCGCCCGCCGGTATCCCGGCGACCCCGTAAGCCGCGGTCCATTGACGTCCGTCAACTGGAACATGTGGTCCATCACCTTCGAGTTCTGGAACGCCTCATTCTTGATCCGGTTCACCACATCCAGATGCACGCGTTCCTCCGCGGCCAGCGGCCCGGCGGTCATGGCCACGGCCAATGTAAGCGACACACCGGCTCTGGGCGATTGGCATACACGTTGAAACATGAGGTGAGCATAGCAGGTACAATGTGTTTGCGGCATCCCTCCCTGCGTGAAGATAACCATCTCCAAGGAAAACTATCTCAAGGCGATCGCCGAAGCCGAAGCCGAAGGTGAAACCGTCATCGCGGCCACCCTGGCCCGATGGTTGGACGTCAGCGCACCGGCGGTCACCATGGCCGTCCGGCGCCTGAAACGCGACGGTTTGGTCACCACCGGGCCACACGGCCAGGTAAAGCTCTCAGCCGAAGGCCACCGCATCGCCACCCGGATTCTCATCCGCCACCATCTCATTGAGCGCATGCTCACCGAGGTCTTTGGCATGGAGTGGTACAAGGTGCATGAGGAAGCCGAGCAGCTGGAACACGCCGTGTCCGAAGAGTTCGAACGAAAGCTGATGGAGAAACTCGGCGTGGGCGAAACCTGTCCGCACGGCAACCGTCTGGGCCTGGATAGCGCGGCCGAACGCCGCCAGGCGGGTCTGATGCCGCTCAGCGAGTTGCCGCCGGCCACCAGCGCCCGCGTGGAGTGCGTCTACGAACGGGACCGCCAGTTGCTTGAGTATCTCGATGCCCTGGGCATTCGCCCCGGCGCGGTGCTCGCGCTCATCGCCCGGCATGTCGATGAGACGGTCTCCGTGGATGTGGCGGGCCGCGCCGTGCAACTGGGCCGCATGGCCGCCGACAAGGTCTGGATGATGCCCCATCAGGGTGGCGGCAGGGCGTAAACGGACCACCCGGCCACCCGTCCATCCACCACCTGCACCAGCAGTCTTCGCTCTTTGAAGTGATGGAAACGGCCACCGGGGGACGAGACGGACTCAGCCGCCGCTCCATGCACGCTCAAGCCGGATTCCGGAGTCCCCGGCTTCAACCCCAGCGAGGTTTCGCCGGCGTACCCTGGCGCGGTCCATAGAAACTGGATCCAGCGATCGCCGGCCGCCACGCGCAGTGCCGTGAACGTTGGATGCTCGCGATAGCGTATCTCAAGAGCCGGTCCTTCGCCGGACGCCGCCAGACGCCTCACCGTGCCGCCCAATGCCAGCGTGGCGTCCGCCGGGTTCTTTCCCGCAAGCAGTTCCGGTTCAGCCGCCGTCGGCGGGGATGGACGCGCCGCCGGGCGCCCCGCCAGCACCTCCAGATTCACCCCGGCCAAGGCGTGGCCTTCCTTGCCCGCCTCCTCGAAATCGGCCCGGGCGCCCGCGGAATTCCCTTGCTGGGCTCTGGCGATGCCACGGGCCAGCAGCGCGCCGGAATTGCCGCCCAGCCGCAGCGCGCGGCCGGCATAGATGATTGCGTCCTCCGGCTGGCCAAGCAACTGGTAGGCGATGGCCAGGTTGACAAGGTAAGCCCACATTTCCGTTTTGAGCCGCGCGTGCGAATCTCCTGGATGCTCGTCCGCATCAATATCGATAGGGGTTTGAAGGCAGCGAAGACCCCTGCGGAGGACAGCACCCAATGGGTGACAAACAAAACCAGCCCTTTCAGCTCTCGTTCAACGGCCTTCTCAAGATCGACTTCCAGGGATCGCGCGTTACTTCCGATGGTGGTCTGATCCTGGTGCGTGAGTTGGATGAACGGCTGGGCTTCGGTGCTCTCATTGCCCAACACCTGACTGACTCACGGCGCGGCAAGAATACCCAGCTTCCGCTGGCGGACCTACTGCGCCAGTCCGTCTACAGCCGGATTGCCGGCTACGAGGATGTCAACGATGCCGAGCGGCTCTCGCAGGATCCAACCTTCCGGCTGA
>Ga0194132_10003033_pt1 | contig 30535 bp, 28 predicted proteins | sample TA2KigOf80mmetaG_FD_148612 | JGI IMG/M metagenome (GOLD analysis project Ga0194132, IMG submission 148612) | Freshwater microbial communities from Lake Tanganyika, Tanzania - TA2015054 Kigoma Offshore 80m | ecosystem: Environmental > Aquatic > Freshwater > Lake | place: Tanzania: Lake...
ATTGGTGACAATTCTAACCCGTAAACTCTCCGAAAACTCTACCCACAAAACACAAAAGAACCGCCTGAAGACATGAGGACAACTCCTTGTCTTTCAATCGGTTCTTGATGAAAAGATGTATCTTTCATCTTGCCCCTCCAGGAAAGGGGTTTTTGGGTGCCGGGTTGGGATTCCTCCAGGTGGCCCACACAAGAAGGCCCCAACCCGGTGACATATTGGTGACAATTCTAACCCGTAAACTCTCCGAAAACTCTACCCACAAAACACAAAAGAACCGCCTGAAGACATGAGGACAACTCCTTGTCTTTCAAGCGGTTCTTGATGAAAACAATAGACTTGCTGGAGGGTGCTAATCTGCTTTGGGAGCAGGGGGGCGGGGGTTCGAATCCCTCCACCCCGACTTTGGAAGACAAGGGGTTGCGGGCAATGCTCGCAACCCCTTGTTTGTTGCGCTGGCGTAGCTTGAAACGGGATCTGTTCTTCTGATAAATGCACCCTACCAAGGCTGGCGGTGTATCATGATATCATCAATTATCAAGGGGAATATCCCTTTACACGCTCGCCATGACCCCTAAAAATTGGTCCACATCCGCCGCGTTGTTAAACAGCGCGGGGCCGACACGGATTTGTTTGTTTTCCTCTCGGAACGACACCTGAACGCCTGCGGTGTCGAGCGCCTTTTTGACCCCCTCATACATCCTGCCGTGTTCGAACGCCACGATAGCCGAGCCATTACCCATCGGTGTCCACACTTTGAATCCCAGGTCGGTAAGCCCCTTGTGCAACCGATGCGCTAAGGCCACCGTGTACGATTCGATTCGATCCACCCCCACCTTTTCGATATAGTCGAGCGCCGCGCTCAACTGATATATCTCCACAAAGGCGGGGGTAGCATATTCGAATTTTCGGATGCCTTTGTGCAGTTCGAACTCATGCCCGCTGATCGTGCGCGATACCTGCCGCCAGCCGTGGCGGTCCACCCGCAGCCGGTCGATCATCGGTTCGGGTACAAAAAACGGAGCGACGCCGTACCCGCTCAACAGCCACTTGTACGTCCCGGTCGTAAAAAAATCGACCGCTGTCTTTTTTACGTCCATCGCCAGCATACCGATTCCCTGTATGGCATCGGCGTACAAAAAGGCGTCGTGGGCGTGCGCAAGGTCCGCCAGCGCGGAAAGATCGTGTCGGTAGCCGTTCTGATGCGATACCCATGCCACCGAAACAAGCCGTGTTCGGCGGTCCACTTTGTCGGCAAACCGATCCGCCGGCGCCGTGCCCCCCTCGCTCGCCACGATCCGGATATCGACTCCGCGGGTTTCTCGGAGATGGTTATACAACACATAGCTCGATACATAATGCAGATCGTCGGTGACCAAGTTGTCTCCGGCTTTCAGGTCCAGCGAGTTGATGACGATATTCTCCCCTTCGCTTGTGCTGGTCAGGATGCCGATTTCGGTTTCCGCCGCGCCGACCATACGGGCAAATTTCCGGCGCACCGCCTCTGTTTCGTTGAGCATGTCGCCAAGCCGGATCGGGTTACGGGCTTTGGCGTCGAGAAATTTTTTACCCGCTTCCACCACTTGTATCGGCGAAGGGGCCATATAGGGCGAGTTGAGATACACCCCCTCGCGCGCCGCCGGAAAATCCGCGCGCACCCCCAGCGGATCGTCGCCCTCCATCGCCACGGCGTTTCCCGTCACTCCCACCGCGCCTGCCAGTGCCGTAGCCGCAGATACCATGGTCAAAAACTCCCTTCGGGTATATTCCATCTGGGAACTCCCTCTAAGCGAAAGTTTGAAGGGTGAAGGGTGAAGTGTGGGTAGATGAGTATATCCGTTTATGCTTTTGCGCAATGATTCTCCGTGAACCCAAATCGCGGGCGTGCATTTTTCCAGCCCCGATGATTTCGTCCGGAGATCTTGCTTTTTGTGCGCCAAAACCGTATCGTAGGGAGGGGAGCGCTTTACGGAAAAGGAGCGGCATCACATGAAAAGCCTTACATCCGATCGGCATGATGACACGGACCCGGTGCCCGAACTTTCCGGTGTTTCTCATGCGGTCGGCCCAGACACCGGACGGGATGCGGCGGATCACCCAATCGTCTTTTTCGACGGGGTGTGCGGGCTGTGCAACCGGTTTGTGGACGGGCTTCTCCGGACCGACATACAGGGGCAGTTCCTATTTGCGCCGATACAAGGCGAAACGGCGGCACAGATGCTTCCTCCGCTGACGGAAGAACCCGAAGCCTGGTCCATTCTTTATGTAGACGAACGCGGGCTGCACAGCCGATCCGATGCGGTGTTGGCCATATACAGCAGGGCGGGCGGATGGCGGTGGTGGCTCAGTCTCGGACGGTTTACGCCGCGTCTCGTGCGCGACACCGTCTATCGGTTTGTCGCGCGAAACCGGTATAGGTGGTTTGGCCGCCGCGACACCTGCCGTCTGCCTTCCCCTGAAGAACACGACCGGTTTCTTCCGTAGCTTGATCGCACCATGGTAAGAGAGTTACTGAACACAGACACGGAGGTCGGGCGTGACGGTTGTATAACGCCCGCATGACATTTGTGCAAGATCAAAGGACAACGCTTATGCGCATCACTCGAATCGAAACTATCTCGTATGGTTGGTCGCTCTGGGTGCGGATTCATACCGACGAAGGGCTGACCGGGTTGGGAGAGACATATCTGCACAGCGATCCGGCACGGACGCTGATCGAAAATCTTTTCGGCCCGGCGCTGATCGGCCAGAATCCCCTTGCCATCGAAGCGCACTGGCGGCGGATGTTCGACCAGACCAACTTTGCCGGAAGCCGAGGCGCCGAGATGCGCGCCATGAGTGCGCTTGACATCGCCCTGTGGGATATTTTAGGTCAGGCGTGCGGTCGGCCCATCTATCAGCTTCTCGGCGGCGCGGTCCGCGACCGGATCAAGGTGTACAACACCTGCGGGGCCGAACCGGGTCTCGACTTTCTGGTCAATGCCGACGAATTTGCCCAGAACCTCCTGAGCAAGGGCATTCGGGCCATGAAAATCTGGCCTTTCGACGGATATGCCCGCCAGACGGGTGGGCATTTTATCAGCCTGCCCGATCTCAAAAAAGGGTTGGAACCGGTCCGAAAAATCCGTGCGGCGGTAGGCGACGAGATGGAAATCGCCATGGAGTTTCACAGCATGTGGGATTTGCAGTGCGCGGTGCGTATCGCTCAGGCGCACGAGGAATTTAACGTGATGTGGCTGGAAGATATGATACACCCGGAAAATCTGGAAGCCTATGAGCACCTTGCCGCAGCAACGCGGCTACCCCTTACGGTGAGTGAGCGGCTTCAGACGCGCTATGCGTTTTTGCCGGTGATGCAACGCAAAATCGCACGTATCATCATGCCCGATGTGGAGTGGTGCGGCGGCATCTCGGAGGCCAAGAAGATCGCAACGCTCGCGGAGACGTTCAACTTGCCCGTCGCCTTTCACAACTTCGGCGGTCCGGTGCTCAACTTCGCCTCCGCACATGTAGCCGCCAGCATTCCCAATCTGATGCTTCTCGAAACGGGTCGCTGTCTGCTCAATCAGTGGACCGATGAGGTTATCGAAACCCCGATCGTCATCGAAGACGGCCACATGAAACTCCCTGAAGGCCCCGGTCTCGGCATGAGACTGTCCGACGGGCTGTTGAGGCGTGACGACGTGGAAGTGCTTGTCGTGGAATGACTTCGGGAGAAACCGACGACACGTTTTGGCGTAAGGGATACACCCATAGGTTGGGTTAAAAAAAACCGCCGGAAGAAACGCTCTTCCGGCGGTTTGCACGGCTCCCGACGCCCGAAAACAAGAGCCGCTTATTTATCGCACTACGTTTTGCAATCCGCTCAACAGACCCGCCACGTTGGATTCGGTAAATTTGATCTGGAATTTCAGAAAAGGGCCGTGTGCCCAGTACGAATCGCCTGAAAAATCCCGATCCACAAATCCCTTGAAGTTGTACCCGCCTGCGATCCGCATGTTGCGTTGCGGGATAAACCCGATCTCCCCGGACGTTCCGTGTTGGAAATCCCGTGCGGTATGCTGGTGGAGTATACGGTATTCGACCAACACATCCATCTTTCGATGCCATTCGTACCGCACATTGGTCATCCACAGATCGGTCAGGGAACGGCTTTTTACGCCCTCGCTGTCGAGAAAGTTGACTTTGAAGCCGTAGCGGATAAACCATTCGATCTGAGACTTGGGTTCCAAGATGGTTTCCAGCGAACCGATATGGGTATACTGCGTGCTGTCGGGTATCACCAAGTCGTTCCGATCGTATTTGAGTTCGTATTTCCCAAGGACGTTGACGTAATCGTGCGAAATGGAGCGGTAGGCAAGTCCTGAAATCAACTGGTGATTGACTTGCTCGGAACTGCCCGTACCGGCGTTAAGACCAGCCGTGCGAGTTTCCGTAAAAAAATTGTGTTTGCCGAGTACGGAAAATCCCCGTTTGAAGGTAAAATCGAACGCCGCGGACGTCAGCGTCTTGTCAAACAGATCGCCGTTTCTGCGTTCGAACCGTCCACTGGATTTGAACGCGCTGGGTGGTAGATATTCTCCGGCGAGCGAAAAGGCGGTAAAATCGCCCTGTTTGTTGCCGCGCAGCGTGTTTACCCGTTCGACACCGGTGTTGAGCGTCACATGCGGGTGCGGGCGATAGGCTTGTCGCAGACCGACGATGGCCTGATTGCGGTATCCGCTGATACCGCCGTCGAGTTCGTAGTTGGCGTAGGCTTCGAACCCGCCGCCTATGCGCGACTGGATTCCGATCGCTGTAAAGCTGGAAAAAACTTTTGTCACGGAATTTGTGTTCGGCCACGAGCGAAATCCGGTCGTTGAGCGCCACACGGGAGGTCAGCACGTTCAGGGTCGGTCGGTAGGCGATATCTTCGTCGCCAAAGCTCTGTTCGCGTCGCCCGCCAAACGAAAACCACCGGGCGATCTGCCATTCGGTTCCCGCGACAAAGATCGAAGAACGGCGGCTGATCCCGGAACGGTCTACTTGCGTGGTTTCGAGACTGAGTTGGTTGTTAAAGGTTTTGTACTGAAAGTTGGACCCCGCCCTGACACTGATGCGTTCTTGGAGGTTGACTTCATCGTTTTCATGAAACGATTCGGTGGTCAATGTAAGCCCGCGAAATGGCGAAAAGGCGGCGCGCGCCCGTATCTTTCGCACACCCGATCGGGCCGTCGGACTACTCGGATTGTCAAAATTCCGGTCCGCATCCCGGAAGTAGACTTCGTAATCCAGCCGTTCCCTTACTTTTCCGCTCACGCCTATCTTCCATGCCCAGCCGTCCGGTGTACCCACGATGGCGGAGGTGGGTTTGAGCAGTTCTTCCGAGGTACGGGCGATTTCGGAGGTAAACACGAGATTTTTTCTGGCGCGCCACTCGGCGTCCAGTCCGGTCAGCCAGAAATCCGCGTTGGTCCGTTCTTCGCAGATGACCGTAGCACCCATGTAAAAGGTCTTGTAGGGTTTGAACCCTGCGCGTCCGCCGCCGACTCGTTGTTTTTTCAACGCGCGAGCGGTTTCGTAGGTGACAAGAATGACGACCGGATTTTCGTCCGGTGTAAGAAACGGGACAGGGCGTTTGAACCGTAGCGTGCCGCCGTCGTAGCTGATGTCGTAATCCGTAAACCGGTATTGGATATCCTCTCGAAGCACGCTTTCCGGATGCAGACGGTCACGCACCTGAATATATACTCTTTCACTGCCTTCCACGATCCGGATGCCGAGCCGCGCGCCGCACAGATAGTACAGCCCGGAAATGCCTTCGCCGGGAATCTCGTCCACCTGAATCGACTGGTCGGTCGAGGAGGCGAACAGACGGATGTCGGTATATTTTTCCTTAATGGAACCGGACACACCGGTAAACGTGCGGCTGTAAGATACCAGTTCCCGGTTTCCCAGTTCGGTGGCGAAATCGCCGTACTGGAGATACGAGAGGTTGTGCGACAACCGCGCATAAAACCGGCTGGTGGTAGGCGATTAGTAAAAGATGGAACTGGCGTCGCCAGGAATCGGAAAAAACCGGTCCGGGGTCAGAAATCGGAAGACACGATGATCAAATCTTCGGTCCGAATCAAACGAGGTGGTGAGCAAAAAGCCGCCGCCGATGGAGCCGCGTCCGAAAAAGGCCATTTTACCTCGCTATACGCTCCCTTTTTAAATGCTTTGTCCGGGGTGACGCCAGCGGGCGCGGGTTTGTTGTTGCGAAACCCGATCTGCCCGATCGCGGTTCCGGTAAATGTCCATCGCTCGAAAGGCTGGGTGTAGCCGATTTCTACGGTAGCCGACACCCCGTCGATTTCGGCCATCAGATGTCCGCTACCTACGCGCCATGGTTGTCGGTCACCGAATAGGTGATGGTAAACACACCGGAGGTGGACGGGGTCCAGTTGAATACACTGTTTACCCCGGAGGCGGGACCGGCCACAGGAAGCACGGGTGTCATCGTCGCGCCGATGGGCAGACCGCTTATCACAGCCAGGGTCACCGTATTGTCCGGATCCGGGTCGCGTTACCCGTCACCGTAAAGGTTATGGCATCGCCCGCCGTAGTGGTAATGGGACCGGGTGGAGCGATGGCGATACCGGGTGGCTGGTTGAGCACGCCTTGAATCACGGTGATTTTCAGAAAACACAGACGCTGTTGTCCGGCTTGATCGGTCACGGAAAAAAGCACCAGATGCCCACCGAGATCGTCAACCCCGGGTGTTAAACACACTGCTAAGACCCGAAACGCCGGACATCAGCAAGATCGGCGTCATGGTCGCGTCAGCGGGCAAGCCCGACACCTGAATGGTCACCACCTCACCCGGATCACTGTCCGTACCCGATATCGTAAAGGTAACCGGCGTGCCTAATGTGACGACGATATCCCCCATAGGTTCGATATGGCAGACGGGTATCTGACCGGTTCTCGGAAGAATTCGCAACAGAAAATCAACCGGAACCTTGCCTTTGCGCGTTCCGCCCTGCGAAGGATGCGCGGTCCAATCCTCCACCATAAACTGAACGGTCCACAGGTTGGTCGTATTAAGTCCGAGCGTATTCCAAGTTACGATCCCGGTGTTGGGATCGATCCGCATTTTGGGTGGCGATCCCTGGTTTGGGTTGGGGTTGTTGGGTGGATAGGTGTCCGGCGGTGGGTTCGAAATCCCAAACCCGATCGCTTCCCGATCGCTGGCAAAACGCCACTGGAGCACATCGCCGTCACCATCGATGGCCGGAACCGGAAAGGTCGCGTTCGAGCCTTCTTCTACAGCCACGACGATAGGAACTTGCGTGGCGATCGGCGACTGATTCCCGTTGGTGGCATAGACATCCATCTCCAGAAAATAGTCTATGTTCGCGCGCTGGTTTAAATTGCCGATGCGACAACAGTTCGGGGCCAGCACGGTAAAGGGACCGGCGCCGAAATAGGTTTTTCGTATACCGATGGTCTGAAGCAGGGGATCGGCGGGATCCACCATGTCGGCGACCATCCAATACTCTGCGATGCTGTAGGAGGTGACCCGAAACGGCAGGGCATTGGTTTCGTCACCATCGCCAAAGGTAAGGATGGAGAATCCTACATCGTCATAAAAGACATCCCCCACCGCCGGAAAACCGTCTGCGCCGGAAAATAGCCCACCCAGCGCATTGCTCTACAACGGATCTGCCCGGCGAAACGCCACTTTGAAGTTGACCTTGACCTCGCCCGGCACCCCGGTCGGCTTCCAGTTGAGCGTGCCGTACCGGAAATGACTCGCCTGCGCCCCATCGGGCAACAGGCTGGTCGCGGTCAGCACCGCCATCAACCAAAACCATCGTCTGAGTTCGGCTAAATTGCCGAGATATGATATGAGTTTCATAATAACTGCCCTCGTTGATGTTGAAAAAAGCAACTAAATATCTCTATGCCTGACAAGTTACGTCTCTGGTCTTTGGGTTGCAATCGGGGAATTCCTGAGTTTTCCCGGAGCCGGTTTTTTCGAAGGTTGATATAGGCAGAAACACCCATTTTATAATAAGATAATAAACAGAAGGCCCTGTCTGTGACCTGTATTACATTCTGAAATAATTCTCTGTCGAACTTGCGCGTGTTTGGCATGACAAACGTCTCGAAATCCTTTCTGTTGGACCTATTTCGTCCTTGTTGTGCGGGCCATCGGTTTCTATTTTGTCGTGGGCGTGGCATTTCGGGCACGGCATATCGGGCACGGCATTTCGGGCGTGGCATGCTCTACGCCCCTACCACTATCCGTTATTCTATGACTTCTCTCATCTCTAGCGGCGAATTTGGGCTTATCCGGCGCATCCGGAACCGGCAACCATCGGGCGGTGACGGCGTCATCGCAGGCATCGGCGACGACGCCGCCGCAGTCCTTCCCACGCCCGGCACAGCCTTGCTGTATACCACGGATACCTTTGTCGAAGGTCTCGATTTCGACCTCGATTTCTCTACATGGCCGCAGATCGGTTTCAAAAGCATGGCCGCCAATGCAAGCGACATCGCGGCGATGGGTGGAACACCGCGCTACGCGCTTGTAACGCTCTGTCTGCCGTCCCGCCGAACACCGGAAGAAGTGGACCTGCTTTACGAAGGCATGCACCGGTTTAACGAAACATGTGGCGCATCGGTACACATTATCGGCGGTGATCTAAGCGCCACCGATGGACCGACGGTTTTGTCGATTACCTTGATCGGAGAGGCCGATCCTGCCCGTATCGTTTTCCGTTCCGGCGCGCTTCCCGGAGACGCGCTGTGCGTTACCGGCGATATAGGCGGTTCCGAGGCTGGATTGCGACTGCTACTTCGTCGGCGCAAAAATCCGGCATTTGCCATACCGGACGCCTCCGCGGAAACGCTCGAAAAACATCGGACGCCCCGCCCGCGTCTTCGGGAAGCCAATCTCCTCGCCGCATCCGGCAACGTACACGCCATGATCGACATCAGCGACGGATTGAGTTCGGATGCGCTCCATCTTGCCGAAAATAGCCATACCGGGCTTTGCATCGAAGCGGATACCTTGCCGGTCCGGACCGCAACGCGCGTGGCGGCGGAAGCGCTCGGCATCCCCATCGTCGATCTGGCGCTGAACAGCGGCGAAGAGTTCGAACTGCTTTGCGCCGTCGCGCCGGATGCGGTCTCCGATCTCGCGGCGGAACTTATGGCCGAAACCGGCGTTTTGCTGACCCGAATCGGATTTTTTACAACCAAAGACCTTGGTTGCCTACTACGTACCCCCGGCGAAACCCGTCCGTTGGTTGCATCGGGTTATGAACATTTCGCTTTTCACCCTTCACCCAAGAGTCGCTCATGACACCCCATTTTCTTTTTCTTCGCGCCTCGAATCTGGAAACCGCATGGCCGTTTGTCCCGGAGCGGCTGATCGATCGGCTCGGCGCGCTGGGACGGGTCAGCATAGTCAACGACGATACCGGCGCGCCGCTTTCCTCGCTGGCATCGCTCGACGATGTGGACGGAATCGCCTATTTCGGCGGGCCGACGTTGACCGATGCTTGCGTAGCGGCCGCGCCCCGGCTGAAAATGGTAGGCGCGGTGGCGGACAATGGCGGGTTCGGTCTGCCGGTGGAGGCGTTGTTTGCCCGTCACATTCCCATCATAGACAGTACACGCGGATGGGCACCGTCGGTGGCCGAACTGGGGCTATGTTTGGCGCTTTGCGCGTTGCGCCGCGTGCCGTGGTGGCATGCCCGCATGACCGCCGAAGCGCCCGAAATCGTATGGGACTATGAGTCGGTCCAGTACTGCGACGACTCCCGGTTTGTAAATGGCAATCTGGGATCGAAACGGGTGGGGATTGTGGGACTCGGCCAGATCGGACGCCGGGTGGCGGCGTGGTGTCATGCGCTTGGCGCACAAGTCGTTGCGTACGACCCGTTTGCGCCCGATGCGACTTTTGCGGCCTGCGGCGGCGAACGGGCAAATCTGGACCCGATGATGGAGACTGTAGACCTGTTGTTTATCACGGTTCCCCCAACGCCATCCGCCGAGCGGATCGTGTCACGCGAACGGGTGTACCGACTGCGGGCCGGGTCTATCGTGGTGGTCGTCACACGGGCGCACGGCATCGACATGGGCGCTTTACGCGAGCGTATCTGCGCCGGAGAACTCATGGGCGCTTTCGACGTGTACGATGTGGAGCCTGTGCTGGAGGACGACCCGCTGTTAGGGCGGGACAATGTGATACATGTGCCGCATATCGCGGGACGGACGAGAGACTCTAACCGGCTGGTCGCCGACATCATTGCGGAGGATTTTGCTCGTATACTGAAAGGTGAGACGCCGCTGGCGCGGCTTACCCAGGAGATGATCGACGTGCGTACCATGCGGAAGGAAGTTCCGGTATAACGCAAGTTGTGCATGGCCGGAGCGCAAAAAAACGCGCTCCGGCGCTTCCCGTTGCTATACTTCGATTTCCACCCCGCCGGCGGTGACGCGAACCGGAAAACTGGCAATGGGGGTATAGGCCGGCGGTGACAGCACCGCCCCATTGCGGACATCGAAAGAAGCGCCGTGCCACGGACACCACAGATTGTTTCCGTCCAGTTCTCCCTCGCATAGCGGCGCCCCCTGATGCGGGCAGATATTGTCTACGGCAAAAAACTGCCCGTCCACGTTGCACAGGGCAATTTCCCGCCGATCTACTTCTACGAGTTTCATTTTGCCCGGTTGTACCTCGCCCGGTTCGGCTGCCTTGATAAACTGTCCCATCTTTTCGCGTCTCCTTTCGTGTTAAACGACTTATGTAGGGGCTGTCTACAGCGGACGCCCTTTCCCTTCTTCGAACTTCTTCTTTTTCCGGTTTTGCGGTTCTACTTTCCCGGGATCGGGTCGGCAATATGTATTTCATCTGCCGAACTGGCAAGATTTTTTGCCCAGACGCACAACGCCACGCATTCGACGTGATAGGTATGCGGAAACATATCCACCGGTTGAACGACCACCGGGGACAGTCCGAAACTGTTTAGCGTTGCCAGATCACGCGACAGCGTCATGACGTTGCACGATACGTACACCAAGGCTCGCGGACGACAGCGGCTGACCGCTTCCAGCGTCGCCGGATGACAGCCAGACCGGGGCGGATCGAGCAGAATGGCGTCCACTTCTCCGGCTTCTCGGACGATCTCGGGTAATGCGATTTCGGCTTTTTCCCTAACAAAACGGATATGTCCCGCCCCGTATGCCGCCGCATTGTATTCGGCGTCCGCGATGGCGGTATGTGACTCTTCGATGCCATAGACCTGCCGGGCGCGATCTGCGAGCATGAGGGTAAACAGTCCTACGCCACAGTATACGTCGATAGCGGTCTCCATGCGTTCCGGCAAGAAGCGCATCGCTGTCTGGACCAGCACGGCGGTTTGGCGGGTGCTGGCCTGGAAAAACGACGGCGACGTCACTCGAAAACGTCGGTTGAGTACGGTATAGTGGACTTGAGTCTGTTGATTTCCCACGCCTTGCAAATCGGCTGAAATAGCTGCGGTAAGTTTGCGGTCCATATCCAGTGACACTTCGTTTTCGTCCGTACTTCGGATGGTGGCGGATTTTAGCGGACGGCGTTCTTTTGCGAGCGATGCGGACAGCGCACGTCCCAACCGGTTGTTGAGCGGCTGTTGGATGTAGCATTGTCCGTCTTCTTTGCCAAATACGTCGAGCACCCGTCCGCGTGCATCTTGAAATCCCACGCGAACCTGATTCTGCGCGCCTCGGACGCGGACTACCATTTTGTTTCGGTAAAAATAGGGGTCTTGCATGGCCTCGGTTTCTTGGACCGCTGCGGAATGCAGTTCGGGGTACGCCTGTAAGGCGTTTACGGCCAGACGGCGTTTCCAGACAAGCTGTGCGGCATAATCCAGATGGAGCCACTGACACGCGCCGCAACCTTCCTCGAAAACGGGGCACACGGGTATGCGACGGGAGGACGAGGGAGCAACGATACGAACGATATCGGCGTATGCGGTCGTTTGCCGTACCAAAAAGATACGGACAACGAGCCGGTCGCCCGGAAGACCGCGCGAGACGAGGATGTCATACATTTCGAAACGGGCGTACCCCGCACCGCCATAGACCAGACCATCGATTTCGACGGATATTTCCTGGCCCTGTCGGAGAGGCGTCATAAGGGGAAGCGGATCAATCGGTGTGCTATCGCGGCTGGGCGTTACGGACCTGCGTGGAAAGAGAGGAACCCTTACCGCTGAGAGGTTGCGCGCCTGCGGCCAGTTTGAGAATCTGTCCGGGAAGGATCGTGGCGCCGCGCTTGAGATGGTTGAGGTTGAGCACGTCTACCACCGACAATCCGTACTGACGAGCGATGGACCAGATCGAGTCGCCCTGTTGGACCACATGGACGGAGGGACCGCGGGAAGACGCGGTGGCGATCGGAGCAGGATTTTCTCCGGATACGGCGGTTGACGCGGTTCCGGAAGACGGTGGCGGCGGGGCGGCGACCGTAACGAGTTCCGGCTCTTTGACACCGGGAACGACGACGGTCTGTCCCAATTTCAGTTTGCCCGGCTTGACTCTTGGATTGGCCTTTCGGATCGAGGAGAGGGACACTTCGTAGTATTCGGCGATATCTCCGAGTGTGTCGCCGGGACGGACTTTGTGCGAGATGGTCGTCCGTACGACGGTCTCCTTGCGGGCAACAGCAGGCGTAGCGGAGGCGATTGGTGCGGCCGCAGGAGTTGGAGCGAGACGAGACGTAGCAGCCGCCACGGTGGTCTCGGCTTCTTCGCCGGTGGGAATAAACACCGTCTGTCCTACATGGAGTCGGTTGAGTTTGAGTTCCGGGTTGGCTTTGCGGAGCATGGCCAACGACACTCCGTAGCGACCTGCGATGCTGGCCAGGGTGTCGCCCCGGCGGATTTTATGTTTGTTGGTCGTAGAGACGGTTTCCCGGTTCTGGACGACAGGTTTTGTTTTTTCGGGTTTTGCTTGCGCGCTTGCTACAACGGCTTCCTCGACCGCTCTGCCGGGTAGCCGAAGCGCCTGGTCAATCTTTAGATTGTTGTTTTTGAGACCGTTGAGTTTTTTGAGCACCGGTACCGTCGTACCTTGCTTTTTGGCAATGCGCCCTAAAGAGTCGCCGCGTTTGACCTTGTACGAACCGGTTCCCGTTACGACGGCATGCCGGGCTTCGGGAATTTCGGAAAGACGCGCCAAAAGCGCAGAACCCATTCCGAGCGGAACCCGCAGGTCGTATCCGCCCGGCGGTGTTACCCCGTTGCGAATACCGGTATTCATGGCTTTGATCTGGTCTTGCGAAACCCCCAGCACCCGTGCCGCGTCGGCTAGCGCGATAGACTTTTCGATTCGGGCCTCTTCAAAAACATAGGGGGCCATCGGCTCAGGAAAGGTCATGTCATAGCGTTCGGGGTTTTCGATGATGGCTACCGCCGCAAGAAAGCGAGGCACGTAATCGAGTGTTTCATGCGGGAGTTTGAGTTTCCAGTAGTCTCTTGTTCCGGCGCGGTTGACGGCCCTGAGTACGCGTTCTTCTCCACAGTTGTACGCTGCTACGGCAAGCAGCCAGTCGCCAAACATACCGTACAGGTCTTCCAGATAGGCGGCGGCGGCTTGAGACGCCTTGTACGGGTCCATCCGGTCGTCCACCCAGCCGGTCCGACTTAGCCCGTAGCGTCTTCCGGTTTCCGGGATAAACTGCCACAACCCGGCGGCATTGGCCCACGAATAGGCCAGCGGATGATAGGCGCTTTCGATGACCGGCAGCCACTGAAGCTGCGGCGGTAACCCGCGCATCGCCAACTCCCGGCGGATCATATCCCCATAGCGACCCGCCCGAGAATACGCTACCCGGATTCCGTTTCGGTTTTTCTGCATAAACCATTTGACCTGACGCTCGACCCGTTCGTTTGCCACCTCGGGAATTTCGCCTTTACGAATCTGCGCGGTGTGTCCGCCGGTCTGCAGATCGTCGATAAGCGTCGAGACGCTCTTGAGCAGTTGATCGCGTTCCTGTGCTACCGCCGGATCGGCGATGTCGCTCAATACCACCATCAGCCCTAAAACATCGTCGACGACAATTCGGGCCGCCGCAGTGTCGCCGCGGTCCAGCGCGCCAAGGGCCGCCGCCATGCGCTGACGGGCGTCCTGAAGAATCCGATACGAAGAGTCGGCGGTGTAGAGCGAATCCGGTAAGGGAGGAACGTCAAAAGAAAGATTCGAGAATATCTGGTCTTCGTGAATATAGGGTTCGGGAACCGACACCTCTTCGGAACGACCGGACCGAAATCCGGCACAGGCTGTCGATAGCCCCATCAAGCCGCAGATCGCTAAAAGAAAAAAATGACGCCCCACGTTTACCCCTCAACTTAAGCGTTACAGTTTGAGTGTACTCGTCCGCCAAAACAGTCAATGAAAGAAAAAGTATATGGCAAAAACGGCAGGACGGCAAGCGATTTTCTTCGCCCACGCACCGACATGTTTTACAAATTATATTTATACAATAAGATGTATCAAAATTTTTCCTGCTCGTTTCCCGGCGTCTTTTCTTTGGCAAGACCATTGCCAGAACCAAGCTACAGGGTTATTTTGATTTTACAACCGAATCATGAACACCCCTGCATTGAGATGACTCATGTCCTTCTAACTTTACTTTTCAAACTAGTGTAAGGAATCGTCATGCTTTCTTCCGTGTTTCCTTGGCCTGAAGACCGTATCGAACACTACACCGCCTACCGGGTCCTCACCCCGCTTGTCATCGGCGGCAGGCTGGACGAACCCGCATGGCAGTCCGCGCCGCGCTCGCCCCGCTTCCGCGACCTGATCCATGGCGAGCCGGGGATTCACGACACCCGCTCGGCCGTGCTGTGGGACGACGAGTGTCTCTATATCGGCTTCTGGGTCGAAGAACCCAACGTCACGGCTACCCTGACCGAACGAGACTCCCCCATCTACGCCGACAACGACGTGGAAGTGTTTATCGCGGGGAAAGACACCTACTACGAATTCGAAATCAACGCGTTCGGCACGTTTTACGAGGTGTTTTTTATCTGGGAAGAAGCCTATGCGCGGGGCGGATACGACAAAGAACCCCAGTTCGACCGGACCAAAGAAGGCGTACGCCCCTTTCATGGCGTCGGTTTTCAGCCACATCCGCGCGGTCCGCGTATCGGCTACTGGAACTGGGACATGCCCGGTCTGCGCACCGCCGTCCATGTAGACGGAACGATCAATGACCCTTCGGATCGGGATCGCGGATGGACGGTGGAGTTAGCCTTTCCATGGAAAAGCATGGAGTGGCTTGCCAAAGCCGACGGGCGCGCGCTTCCGCCTCAAAACGGAGATGTTTGGCGTATCGACTTTTCGCGGTTCAACCAGTACAAACAAGCCCCGCCTTCGCGCGATCCAGGCGGCTGGGCGTGGAGTCCGCACGGCGTGTGGGACTCGCACGTCCCCGAATGTTTTCCGTATATTCACTTTTCGACAGCTCACGTCGTTCGGTAATTCGGAAACCGGGACACAGTCCGCCGTGTTCATGCGACCACCCTCATACACGGGACACAGTGCGCCGTGCCCCGACAGGTTTGACTATGGATATTCCAAATTGGCGGGATAACGGCATAAAAATCTTGTCTGGCGACGTGTTGGACCTCAACACCCCGCAGACGCCCGGCATGACGCGCGCGGCGGCCATCACCCACGCCCGCACCGGCGCTAACAAAATCTGGGCCGGGACCGTCACCATCCACCCGGACGCCAAAACCGGGGCACATCACCACGGCGACCTCGAAAGCGTCATCTATGTGGTCAGTGGTCGCGCCCGGATGCGGTGGGGCGACCGGCTCGAATACTGCGCCGAAGCCGGACCGGGTGATTTTATCTATGTCCCGCCCTACGTGCCGCATCAGGAAATCAATGCTGTGCGGGACGAACCGCTGGTCTGCGTCCTGTGCAGAAGCGGTCAGGACCCGGTCGTGGTCAACCTCGATATTGAGCCGGTGGAAAAACCCGAATCCGTGTACTGGGTCGATCCTATCCACTCAAAACCGGACGCATCCGATCCGACGGCGTAAAACCCGCGACTGAGGATGATAGGTATCGTCACTCCTGCCCGATCTCGGATGTTTTCCCATCGAAGGAGGCGTGAGGCCATGAGCCAACTTCTTATCCCACCTCTTCGGAAACATCGCTGGACACGCGAAGCGACCGTAGCCGATATGCTGCCGTAGGGGCGGCTCACACCGATATGAGTATATGAATACACTATCCGACGATCAGATACTGGCCGCTTTCCGCAGTATTAGATGTTGGAGCAGGAGTGATCAACGCGCCCCGCATAAACCCTTGCTTCTCCTGCTGGCTCTGGCCCAGCTCCAGCGAAAATCTGGCCGAAGTTTATCTTACTGCAATGTTGAACCACGCTTACGCCAACTTCTACTTGAGTTCGGCCCGCGACGAAAAACACAGCATCCGGAACACCCATTCTGGCGACTCCAGAACGACGGTATTTGGATTGTTGATAGCAGGGACAGCATTCGCCAAGAGCTAACCTCAAGCGGAGACGCCACAGCGGATTCTTTACGGCGACATCAGGCAAATGGCCAACTCACTAATCCTATTCATGCTGCACTGGTCGAACGGCCGGAACTCGTGAATCGAATCGTGACCGATCTCCTTGACCGTAATTTCCCTCCTTCCATGCATGAGACACTTCTCGACGCGGTCGACTTTCAGTGGATATATGAGAAACGTAGGTATGAGAAACGTACGTATGAGAAACGTATGCGCGATCCTCATTTTCGCGAGGAGATAATTCGTATATATGAGCATCGTTGTGCAGTATGTGGATTTGACGGGAGATTGGGTTTGGCCGATATCGGCCTGGAGGCGGCGCACATTAAGTGGCTTGCGGCAGGTGGGCCTGATGCATCTGATAACGGGATCGCTTTATGTGTCCTTCATCATGTGTTGTTTGATCGCGGGGCTTTGTCTATCGATGAGGAGTTGCGGCTTCTTGTTTCAAAAGATTTGCATGGCCAAAACCATGTGGAAACCCTGATTCTGGCTTACAGTGGCCTTCCTATTCGTAAGCCTCAGCCGGGAGAACCGGAACCAGACACTCGGTACACTGCATGGCATAGGCGTGAGGTGTTTCGTGGGCCTTCTCGTGCCATCACACTTTAGTTGGGCGGCAAAAGAATCTCTCCAACAAGGGATATACTCGATAATCAATGGCGGAGTTTAGCTACACCGATTATTTCGAGAACGAGGTGCTTCGAAAACGTCCGTATTTGAAAAAAGATTGGTGTGAATTTGTCATTGAAAATCCCATACACTCGGAACCACAAGAGCAGAACAGGTACCGCTTCTGGGCGCCCATAACAGAACCTGACGGTCGTTGCTTAAGAGTCATAACGTTGGAGGATAAAGTGACCATCCACAACGCCTTTTCGGATCAAGGCTTTACGCCATGGAACTCAACTACTATCCTGAAACAGATTCTCTTTATATCGATTTATCCGGCCGACCCAGCGCCGACAGCCGCGAGATATCTGAAGGTGTCGTACTCGATTTATGACATAGAGGGGAAACTTGTGGGTATCGCCATCGATAATGCTAACCATAAAGTAGAGTTGCAAAAACTCGTCCTGAGCAAGCTGTCTGACAAAGTTGAAACGGCTGCCGTATAACAACGTCATTGACACGCACCAACAAACCGAAAAAGGTATGGCCGTGGAATGTCAGGATCGACCGATTGACATTCGGGGCAAATAACCACATTGTAAGATAAGGATGAGGGGTGAAGGATAAAAAAATCCAACCTCTCCTCCATATATACGTTCGGATCAGACAAACATAACATCTATAAGGAGTGGCGATGAGCATTCGTGTGGGTATCAACGGATTTGGCCGGATCGGGCGACAGGTGTTCCGGGTGATGATGGAAAAAGGCGGCTTTGAGGTGGTCGCCATCAACGACCTTACGGATAGCGCTTCGCTGGCGCATCTGCTCAAGTATGACTCGGTTCACGGTCGCTATGGCGGCACGATAAAAGCCGAACAGGGCGCGATCATCTTGGATGGTCGGCGTGTGGAGATTCTGGCTGAGCGCAACCCCGCGGATCTGGCGTGGGGCAACCGGGGTGCCGACCTCGTCCTCGAATCCACCGGCATCTTTACGGATGGCCAAAAGGCTAGCGCGCATCTGGAAGCCGGCGCGAAAAAGGTGCTTATCTCCGCTCCGGCAAAAAACGTCGACGCCACCATCGTCCTCGGCGTCAACGACGGCGACCTCAAACCCGAACACCGTATCCTCTCAAACGCCTCGTGTACGACCAACTGTCTGGGGCCGATGGCGTGGGTGTTGCATGAGCACTTCCGTATCGTCCGTGGCTCGATGACCACCATCCACGCCTATACCAACGACCAGCGGATTCTCGACCTTCCCCACAAAGACTTGCGCCGCGCCCGCTCCGCCGCCGTCTCCATGATCCCGACCAGCACCGGAGCGGCCAGCGCCATCGGTCTTGTCATCCCCGCGCTCAAAGGAAAACTCAACGGCGTCGCCGTGCGTGTGCCCGTGCCGGACGGGTCGCTGACCGATCTGGTGGTTCAGGTGGAAAAAGTTCCGTCGGCGGAAGAGGTCAAGGCCGTCTTCAAAACCGCTTCGCAAGACCGTTTCAAGAACATACTCGAATACTGCGAAGACCCCATCGTCTCCGCCGACATCGTCCACAACCCGGCCTCGTGTATCTTCGACGCCGAAATGACCATGATCATCGACAATGGGCTGGTCAAGGTGATGGGGTGGTACGACAACGAATGGGGCTATTCGAACCGGTGCGTGGACCTGCTGAAAAAAATGAAGTTTGACGGGTGAAAGGTGAGGGGTGAAGGTAAGACAAACCCATTGGACTGCCACAGATAGCAAAAACGAATGTTGCTTTTCAAATCCCAAATTACCCCGATCATTTTTCTTCACACTTCTTCGGTAGTTTTTTTTTAAACTTCAAACTTTACCCTTCACACTTCTTCTCATGACTCTTTCCCGACTGCTTGACGATCTGCTCCACAGCACGTACTACGGCAATCAGGTAGCGGGGGTAAAGAGCTTGCCGGAGCGCAAAGCACGGTTCGCAACACCCAAGCGTCCGGTGCATCCCGCGCTGTTTTCCATACTCGAAACGCTTGGCATCCGCGAGCTTTATACCCATCAGGCCATGGCGCTCGACGCCGTACGCGCGGGAAACCACGTCGTCATCGTCACTTCGACGGCCAGCGGCAAAACGCTGTGCTACAACATCCCGGTGCTGGAAACGCTACTGGAAACGCCCGGTGCGCGCGCGCTTTACCTGTTTCCGACCAAGGCGCTGGCGCAGGATCAATTGCGCGGACTGCTCCGCTACCGCGAGGCCCATCCCCACCTGCCACTTGCCGCAGGAACCTATGACGGCGATACACCGCCCACCACACGACGCAAACTCCGCGACGAAGGTCAGATCATCCTGACCAACCCGGACATGCTCCACAGCGGTATACTGCCCAACCATACCCGTTGGGGCGGATTTTTTACCAGCCTCAAGTATATCGTCATCGACGAAATTCATACCTATCGCGGTATATTCGGGTCGAACGTCGCCAATGTCATCCGGCGACTGTCGCGTATCTGCGCCCATTACGGGGCATCCCCGCGTTTTATCTGCTCTTCGGCCACCATCGCCAATCCGATGGAACTGGCCGAAAAACTTACGGGCGCGTCGCTGACGCTGATCGGCTGCGAACACGACGGCTCGCCCAAAGGACCAAAGTCCTTTGTACTCTGGAATCCTCCGTTCCTTGACGAACTGATGGTAGAGCGCCGCAGCGCCAACAGCGACGCCCAGCACTTGATGGTAGAACTGATCCGTCGCCGTTTTCCTACCATCGCGTTTGTCCGCACCCGAAACGGCGCCGAACTGCTCTATCGCTACTGTCAGGAAGGGCTTCAGCATGTCAGCCCGTCGCTGTCGCGTATGATCCGCGCCTATCGGGGCGGGTATCTGCCCGAAGAGCGCCGCGAAATCGAACGCCAACTGTTCGAGGGCGAACTGCTTGGCGTGACCAGCACCAACGCGCTCGAACTCGGCATCGACGTGGGCGGGCTGTCCGCATGTCTGATGGTCGGGTATCCGGGAACCATCGCCAGCACATGGCAACAGGCGGGACGCGCCGGACGCGGCAAAGAGGAAAGTCTTGCCGTGCTGATCGCGCACAACACTCCTATCGATCAGTATCTCATGCAAAACCCCGATTATTTTTTTGGCGAATCCCCGGAAAATGCGGTGATCGATCCGGACAACCCGTATATCGTCCTTGGTCATCTGCGGTGCGCCGTGCGCGAACTGCCCGTAGACTGGGAAGACGAACGCGGCTTTGGAGAATACGCGCCCGCCGTGCTCGACATCCTTCAGGAAAGCGGTCAGGTAAAAATGCTCAACGGACGCTGGTACTGGTCCGGAACCGGCTATCCGGCTCAGATCAGTCTGCGCAACATCAACGACAACACCTATACCATCGTCGATACCACCGCCGACAATCAGGTCATCGGCTCCATCGACGAAATCGGCGCGTTTACGCAGACACATACCGAAGCCGTCTATCTACACGACGCCGAAACGTACTTTGTAGACAAATTGGACCTGACCCAGAAAATCGCCTATGTGCGCAAAGCCGATGTGGACTACTACACACAGGCCGTCACCGAAACCAATATCCGGGTGGACCGCGAAGAAAACGAAAGGATGTGGAACAAAACCGGTCTTCACTTCGGGGATGTGACCGTGACGACGACCGTGATCATGTTTCGCAAGATTAAGTTCGGCTCGCGTGACAGCATCGGCTTTGGCAACTTGGATCTGCCGCCGCAGGAATTAGCCACCAACGCGCTGTGGATGGTTCCCTCGATCGATACGCTTCATCTCGTCAAAGGGTTTGGGCGTCTGCCGGTAGAAGGCATGGTGGGCATCGCCAACGTGATCGGCGAAGTGATCCCGCTGTTTTCGATGTGCGACGTGGTAGACATCGGCGCCACCGTGGATTCGTCCAACACTGGCGCTCCGACTTTGTTCGTATACGACAAATATCCGGGTGGGCTGGGTTTTGCGCAAAAGGTGTACGACATCGTCGAACAGGTCGTCGAAGGGTGTTGGACGCTGATCCGCGCCTGTCCGTGCGCCGACGGATGCCCGTCGTGCGTCGGCTCTGCTGTGCCGATTTATGTGCAACACGGGGCGGATGTGGAAATCAAGGGCCGTATTCCGGACAAGGAGGCGGCGCTGGTGATTCTGCACGACTGGCTGGGCAAGGAGCCGTATATCCCCAAACCGGTGACGCATGCGCGTCTTTCCACCGCCGCACCACTACCGCCGCCCCAGCCATCGCCGCGCGAAGTCAAACCCTTGCCCGAAGGCGTAGAATGGCGCATCCGCCAGCGCGTACAAACCCTGAAACGCAAATTGTAGGGGCAGGTTTCAAACCTGCCCCTACCTGCCCCGACCTGCCCCGACCTGCCCCGACCTGCCCCTACCCGCCCCGACCTGTCTTATCCGCCTACGGCTTCACCGTCGTCCAACGCCGACAGCCTGACCTCCAGACGCCCATCCCCGGCGTCGCACCGCAACCCGATTTCGACCGAACCGGACGCTGTTTCGGGAAGCGGGGAAGACAACACCCCTTCGCGCAGCACGTTCCGATTTTCGTCGCAAATACGATAATACCGACCGTCGTCACAAACCAAATACTCGCCGTTTCGGAGCGCAACCGGGAAAACGGTTTCGTCGAAATACAGCGTCACCGCTGGGTTGACGATATCGCCGGAGCCTGCGGCGTGTAGCGTAATCCGGGGAATCTGTGTACGAAAAGGCTGTTTCCATGTGAAAAGCGACAGGTCCGGCTCGCCGGGCTGACGCGGTCTCGGCCTGTGGGTAAATATGGGCGAGAAGGCGACTTCATACAGCCACCAACGGTTTTCTGCGATGGTTTCCAAGTGAAATTCCCGGTCCGAGTCGCGCAGTTTTTCACGCTGTGCATCGGTAAAGGCATGGGACAGCCTTGCCGTCTCCCAGTGCCGTATGGACGTCAGGATGGTGTCTGTACACCCGTTGCCGGACAGCTCCCGTAGATTTGCCGACAGCGCGAAACCGGCGTCGAACCCAGCGCACCGGGCGAGCGTCCACTCGATGTCGTCGAGCGTGGTAGCGGGCAAATCTTCCGCGTCCAGCCGCAGTTGAAACCAACCGAGCATCCGAGGAAACAGGTTGCGATCAAAATAACTCTGATTGCGAAAACGATATTCGGGCATGCCTTCGCGCGCCGCTTTACCCCACGGCTCCCCCCAGTTCATGCGGGTGTGGATATGCCACAGGTAGTGAGACAACCGACTGGCGTCGTTGACCACTTCACCCTCCCAACCCCGGTAACACCGCTCTACAAAACGGTGATGCGCGTATCTATCGTGCCCCGTGTACCCACACCCCTCCAGTCCGTCAAACGAGATTTGCCGCAACCCGGTTTGGTTAAACAGCTCGACCAGACGGTCCGCCAACTCGTCGAGCATCTCCATATTTGGAAAAAACACCCGGTACGGGTGATCCGATAATTTGCCTATTTCCGTGTTTGCCGGGTGTGCGGATACCTTTGTGCCAAAGACCCCACGACGACATCCAAGCAACGTATACGGAGGGGCGTCCGATACCACGCGATACTGAATCAATTCGTTGCCAAGCGCGACGGTCGCCAGTGTACCCCGATCCCGAAACGGCACGGGGTCGAGTACACCGATTTCCGTATCTTCGGGACTCACCGGGGCACTGATCCTTGTGCCCCCGGAGCGCATAAGACGCGGATCCGGAACCGGAGAGACATACGGATCGTTGGGGGTGATAAAATTGCTCAGGGTGTGGATACCGATCCGAAGCCCGGCCTGTTCGGCCGATTCTACACAACGGCGCAGGCTTTTGTCGCCATCCGGGAAGGCGTCGGGTTTTAGCTGAAAATGTCCCCAAGTATGAAAAGGGTCTTCGTGATAGAGATAGGAAAACCCCGCTTTCCGGGTGTAGGCGATGACCGTGTCGATCGTTTCTTCGCCAAAATCGGTGATCAGATAGGACAGTCGCGCGGTCTGCGCGGTTTTGGCCCATGCTCCGTCCAGCATGGGGTGGGGCAGTCCTTCGGTCTGCTCGATCCGACCGATGACCGCCAGCGCCTGATCCGCCGGACAACCGAACAGGGCGATGCGCGATCCGGGCAGAGGGCCGTCCGATGCCCGGCCAAACGCCTGAAGCGCACTGCCAAACGGTGTCGTCGCGGCGGTATGGAGCGGCTCGCCAAAACCGACTTTCGGACATTCTTCGGGGTAACCGCCAATGGTACGCATGGTAAGCGCTTGAATGCCGATCGCAAAATCCGCGGATCGCGCCATGCCGACGGTCTCTCCGACCCTGTCTCCGATGGTTATGGGATACGGACCCCAGATCACCAGATCGACCGGAGGGCCTTCTATCGCGGTCAATTCAAAACCTGCATGAGAAGCATGAAACCAAACGGCTATGCGCGCCGTGTACCGTTCACCGTCATAGCGGAGCATGAGCGACCCATTGTCTTCGTCCCACACTCCATGTTCGGGTTTTAGCACGTCGCCGTCCGCTACGATCTGCAACAACGGCGCAGAAACGCCCTCGGCAAGATAATCGACACCGGAGACGCGGTCGGCAAACACCGCCAGTGTCCCCGATGCGCTGAGTTCGATACGGAAAAATTCGGTTTCGAGACAACAGATGGATGGGTGGGGCAATATCGTCTCCTTGTGGAAAATAAACGCCGGAACGCATCTACCCGGGTTTGCCGGGCGAGGCTTCAGAAAAGTGAGTAACCGGGCGAGGTTTCAGAAAAGTGAGTGACATGAGTTTTTAATACACATAGGTCTTGTAGAAAAAAGAAAGCCTTTTTAGGGATGACAGAGATACTTGGGCGATGTACTTTGCGCGCGTTACGCGGAGGCTTGCCCTATGACGCTTACTCAAACTACCGCTCGCCGTTTTGTGCTCGGTCGTCAGGGATTGTGGCCGGGACGCCGTCATGTCGGACTTGTCGGCGTTGCCGAGGCGATACGCGCCGGCGAGGCGGTGCAGTTGGACCCGCTTCAGGTGGTCGCGCGCAGTCATGACATCACGCTTCAGAGCCGTGTGCGCGACTACCGCCCCGAACTGCTCCACCACGCTGCATATCGGGATCGCGGATTTTTCGACTACGGCGACTGTCTTTATCTTTATCCCATGACCGAACTGCCATGTTGGCGGCTACCCATGCGTCGTCGGGCGCAGACGCCGCGTTGGTCGTCGTTTGCCGCCGCACACCCCGGTCTGCTTGACGAGGTGCGCGCGCATATCCGGGATCGGGGGCCGACGGCAAACCGATATTTTACGGACCGTAAACGGGTGGACAGCTACCGGGGGCGCAAGGATACCGCGTTGGCGCTCTGCTATTTGTGGCTGACGGGCGAATTGATGATCCATCACCGGGAACGGTTCGAGCGTGTGTACGATCTCCGCGAACGGGTCGCCCCGCAAGAATACGACTACGTTGCCGCAGAGGAGACGGCGGAAGCATTTTTTGCCCGCAAGATCGTCGCGTTTCGCGGCTTGCTTACGGAGACGGAATGGAAAACCGGGTTTGCCGACTATATCGGGCGGAGGGTGCAGGGTGAGGAGGCGTCGCGTTATCTGACTCGATTGACGGACGAGGGCGTCATCGCCCGGGTTAGTATAGAGGGTTCGAAAAAAAATCCGGTTTGCGCTTTCCTCCGACCTGCCGACACTGGAGACGCTTGAAACGGGGACGACACCGGTGTTATGGCAGCCGCTTTCGGCTACTACGCTTGACGAAACGGTCTTTCTGGCTCCGCTCGACATTGTAAGCGCGCGGGGAAGGGCGCGGCATCTGTTCGATTCCGACTATGTATGGGAAGTGTACAAACCGCTGGAACAACGTAGGTGGGGGTATTACGTACTGCCCGTCCTGTATGACGACCGGTTGGTGGCGCGGCTCGACCCAAAACTGGACCGTGCCGCGGCCACCCTGCGAATCGACGGGTTCTGGCTTGAAGACTATGCGCCGGGTGATACGCCCGAATTTGCCACCGCTCTTTCGCGCGGTCTTTACCGTTTTTCGGTATTTCTCAACGCACGGCGAATCGACATAAAAAACCTCACGCCCGCCTCACTGCGGACCCGCGTACAAAAACAACTCAACGACGTGCTGTAAGTGTGCCAGTAAGCGCCATGTGGCTGTTTTTTTGCTCGTTCTTTGACCAACGGTCTACTTTTCGTACGCGCTTTACTTTTTCAGCCACCGCCATGCCCACCGTGCCGCCAGCGCCACGCCGACCAGCACCGCCGCGACAACAAGCAGTTTGATCGCCAGCAATGCCGTCATCAGCGCAAGACCGAGAACGAAAACGACGGCGTATGTAGCCACAAACGCGACGAACATGGCGGCGGCCACCAGCCCGACAAGCGGCAAAGCGCCTATCTCGCGTCGGATACCGGCAATCAGCGTGGCAATTCCGCCCGTCATCCCCGCCATCAATGCAAGGGTCGTTTCCATAGTCGCCCCTCCTTTCAACTCATACGACTTTCGCAGATGCGAATTTGTTTCATGCCGGATGAAACTTGCGTCCACAGGCTGGGGTGGCTATGTTATACCCATTGTCCATTGTCAATGATTGCAGATGTAACCCCTTGTTTCGAAACGAATCGATAGGATCGTCCCATGCATCGTTTTTTATGGTTGATATTGCTCGGATTGCCTGTAGCCGTTTCCGCGCAATCGCCCCGGATGCTGGTCGTCGATTATGCCATGCGATACCCCGAAGAAATCGTCGGGGCCATGAACGTTTTTGTGGAAGCCGGTTTTTCCGTGGAATACCGGCAGTATTATCCGGCGTTGGTGGAAAAAGACGCGCTGACCTACGACGCCATTCTGCTTATGGGGGGCGGCAACCCCGGCATGAGCGCTCAGGAAACGGACCTTGCGCTGGCCTTTGTCGCATCGGGTAAACTGCTCATCCTCGCCCTGCCGGCCAACGAGATGTATGGCGATCCCCGACGCACCGATCCCGGCAGACACGATCGGTATATGTTCAATGAGACGCTGGGACGACTCAATATCCGGTTGTATGGTTTTGCCCCACCTGCCAAACACGGCCCCGCCCTTATTCCGCCCCTCGTCTACGAAACGGTCGCCGGAAACGGCTATTTTCCGGTTTCCGGAATGTCGGTGCAGACCCGCGCGGCTACCCGGCTTCTGGTAGGCACGGGCGCCGAGCCTCTTCTTGTGGAACCGGATACCGGAAAGGTCGCTCCGAAAACGGCGGAAACCGCCCCGCCACCCCGCGAGCAAAAGTTCCGCAAACGCCGTGAACGCATCCGTGTACAGCCCTCCGAGGCCAAAGTGGACGAAGAAGTCGAGGTGCTGTTGCGTGGCCCTCAAACCCTGCGCGCCTATCTTCACTACGCCGCGCGCCCTCCCGCACCCGTTCCGTGGAGTACGCAGGAGTTCAAGGGCAAAACGATCGCCGTCACGACCGACACACTTTCCGTAAGGCTATCCGGCACTCGTTGGGGTTCCGACTATGCCATCGTTTATGTCCCCGCGGCGCTTATTGCGACGACGTTTGTCGAACGCGAATTTACCGAAGAGATCATAGGCGACCAGGAAGCGGGTCAAACGGCGGAGATCGTTCCCCTCGAAGAAACGGGTCGCCCTGCCATAGCCGCCGCCGGGCGCACCGACCGACTCAACAAGGGGTTCGTGCTGGCGATAGACCGAGAGGTTCTCAACACCCTGTCTGCTCCCGAAGCGCCGATCGGATGGGATGTAGACCTTGTCGGCATCACCGAATTTCTGAGCCGTTTTGGAAAATACGCCCGATTTCTCGTCTCGAAACCGGCGAACTGGGCGCCGCATGAACCTTTTTCTCCGGCCCGCATCCCCGGACAGCAAACACCCGATTTTCCCGTAAACCGCATGTTGCTTTCCTCCACATTGCCCGAAAGGGTGGCCATCTCTACGCTCCCGGCGCGCGTGTCCGTCGCTTCCACCGCCCAAAACGCATCGGCGTCACGGCTGCGGGGGCTGGCCGACTATGTCGTTCGCGCCGATACGCGCACCGATTCGCTCGGACAACTGCTCCCCGCGCTCGGTATGAATTTTTTCTGGACTTTCTCTTCCGCCGCCGGTCTGGCTTTGTCCGATACACTCGGTCGATCGGAGACACGTATAGAAAGCTGGGGAGCAAATATCGACCATCGGTTAAAGGAAAGGGACGTAGTTTGGTATGTCGGTATCGCGGTTTCCGAAGGACCGCAGAACGAGGACACCCGGTATCGCCCTGCGATGGACCCCCGCGCAAAAACGCTTGCCCTGCCCTCCCGTTTTGACGCACACCATCTAAAAGACAGTCTTTTCGATCCTGCCCGCAACATCGCGAGGTTCAGCCGCACCGCCTCTTCGCTCAAAGGCATTGTGGTGGACTGGGATACGCACCTTCCTCGCCCCCCTGCCGGATACGCCATGACCGATGTCTTCGAAGACGAAATTTTTGAACGATATATCCGGTATGTGGCGCAAAACGGTCTATACCGAGGAGAGGTCTTCAAAAGTCTGCAAAAAATCGAGCGAAACCAGCGGTTTGAATGGCTCCTGAAAGCCGGACGATTGGAAGAGTATTTCGAGATGCTCGAAGCCATGGCGGAAAATCTGGGCCGGTTCTACCGGAGCGATGTCGCCGAAATCCAGCCGACGATGCAACACGGTAGCTTTATGCGCCGTCCCCGTCTTTCGTGGTTTTATACCGGATTCTGGCGGGGGGTGAGCAGCCCGGATCGTCCCCATCTCCTGCTGACCTACGAACGTGTTCCTGCGTGGTATACGGATTTTCTTGCCCGACAGGGCGTTTTTGTGCAGACGGTCCCCATCGCACTGCTGGGACTTCTTCCCCCGGACCGGATCGGCGCAACGCTCGATGCCGCAAAAGACGGGTACTGTCTTGAACGCGGCACATGGCTGCTGACCGATCCGGACGCTCCCGGAAACCTTTTCGCTCCCCCCGAAGGCGTTACCGGACGACAGATCGTCGAAACGCTCAAAAACCGGTAGCTTTCCGACTCTTTCTCTTCGTATTTTCGGTGTTTGTCGGCTTCGATCGTCGAGACGTTCAAAACCGATAATACGCCAACCTCGTTGTCCTTTCCTGTGGCCATCCAGCGTTTTCCGGGTGGCCTTTTTATTTTCCTTCCGAAAACGCTACGAGATTTGCTCCCGTCGTTCGACTATGGGGAGAGAAGTCGTTTCATAGCCGCCCCGTAGCATTCGCTATCGAAACGCTTCCCCCGGATCCGCGTGGTTTTCCCGTTTTTCGACAACGACAACATATCTGCGATGGAGTGTCAACCATGTTGCTACGACGGACAGGTATCGTGTTGGGATTGCTTGCCGCAGTCGGGGCAGGTGTATGGACGTTCAGAGACTCGATAGGGGTTATGACCGCTCCGGTCGTGCAACCCGGCAACCGAGTAGTTTCGGTCGAAGCCAGGACGCTTGAAGGGACACCGGTTTCGCTTGATCTGACCGGGCACAAAACCCTGCTGGTATTTTTCAAGATCGACTGCCCGCACTGTCACCGACAGTTGGACAACGCCGAGCGACTTGCCACAGCCTATGCCAAAACCGGGCTTCGGGTGGTCGGTCTTGCCCGCGCCCACCACCCTGCGCTGGACGCGAAACGATACTCGTTTCCGGTGTATATCGACCAGAGCAATGCCATGATCGGGCGCTTTGGTCGTGTCATGGTTCCGACGGTCGTCTTTACTGATGAAACAGGTACGGTCCGATATATCCGGTCCGGAGCGGAAAACTTCGAGACCGACCGCCAGACGGTCGAAACGTTTCTCCGGCCCGATCCGTCGAGCGGTCCTTCTGCGATACCGGAGCATGTAGAGGCTTCGTGCTGCGAGAAGGAAACATGACGCAACGGCCATTCCGGCGTCTGGCCGGGACGCTGACCACGTTTACGCTGGCCGGTGCGATCGCCTTCGTCCTGACGGCTTGCGGCGATCATCGGCACTACGGGCGTCCCGGCGAGACGCCGGACGAGGTGCACCACGCCGGTTATGCTCGTGTTGTCCGGCAGGATACCCCTACCGGTTGCGGACCCGCCGCCCTTCGAATGATCCTGTTGCACCATGACGTCGATATTCCGCTCGATACGCTTGCTCAGGCGGCGGATCAGAAGGCGCTCGGAGCTTCATTCGCGGGTCTGGCCAAGGCGGCAAAGCGGTTCGGTTTCGATGCGCAGGGATGGAAACTCGGCATGGCGGACTTACGGCAACACCCCCTGCCCGCGCTCGTCAAGGTAGCCGGATGCCACTTTGCCGTTGTAGAACGTATGACCGCCGATCGGGTCGTTTTGCTCGATCCCAAGGAAGACGAGGTACATCTGACGACAGCCCGATTCGAGGAGCTGTGGGACCGCGTGGCGCTAATCATAAGGCGATTTTAGATTTTGGATTGAGCGGACTGTCCCAAGATGGGGAGGGCGAATAACAGGGTTTTGCAGGGCAATAGGTAAACACGAATCGTCTCAGGGATCACAGGAAGGATGACGTTCATGACCCGAAGAAGGTGGATACAAGGTATTGCCGCCGCCGTGCTGACGTTTCCCTGGGTGGTAGTAGGTGCGGCGCATCTGTTTATACACGACAGGGGATACTACGACTGGCTGTTTCACGACGTGCATGGCGGGCAGTATCTGGACAGTAAAGGCGTGTTGTTTCAGCATCATGTCAACGAAGGTGGCATTATGGCGCTCAAAATGGCGCTGGATCGGCTTGGGGTGAGGGCCACAAGGGATGAACTGCTGGCGCTGGCGGGTATCGAGACGCACGGGACCACGTTGTACAGGATGTACCGGGCGGCAAAGGCCAAAGGACTAAACGCCTCCGGACGCCGGCTTACCTACGAAGAACTCGAACATGCCCCGCTCCCCGTTATCGTCCTGTTTAACGGCGACCAGTACGGCGTGGTGACGGAATTTACGGACAAACGGGGTTTTATCATGCTCGATCCGCGCTGGGGGCGGCTGTATTGGACACGAGAAGAGTTTCTGAGATACTGGCAAGGCGAAACGCTTCTTATGGTAAGAGCCACATGACGTTCACGCGATTCCCCTATCGGGGACAGCCCACATCCATCCGTACCGGGAGATGCCCATGAGATCATCCTCACAGGCCGGAGATGCCTGAAAGACCCGCTTAAAACGTCAGAAATCCACGTCGGAAAGCAAAACCGACGTCATTGCTCCAAGGAGGTGATGAAAAATGTTCGATTTCAGACCGTATCCCCGGTGGGGATTGGCGATCCTGCTGGTGATGCTGACCGGAGTGGGATGTTTCCGTCCTGCCGGTCCCGAAGATATACTGCGGGCGGAGAGACGCTCGCTCGA
>Ga0194132_10003034_pt1 | contig 30532 bp, 27 predicted proteins | sample TA2KigOf80mmetaG_FD_148612 | JGI IMG/M metagenome (GOLD analysis project Ga0194132, IMG submission 148612) | Freshwater microbial communities from Lake Tanganyika, Tanzania - TA2015054 Kigoma Offshore 80m | ecosystem: Environmental > Aquatic > Freshwater > Lake | place: Tanzania: Lake...
GCGGCTCGGCGAGGCCGAGGCCTCTCCGGGCGCCCTCCGAGGCCCCCGCCTCGCCTGGTTTCTGTCTGGACATACCCCATTCTCCTCACTCCAATGGGCTGTCCAATCCTTTCGTGCCGCGCCCTAGATCGGACGCGTACGCGCCTTGTGGCGGCCCCAAGTCGGCTCGTAGCAGCGCTGAAACTCCTCTGTTGTCCCCGACATGTAGGCGTTGTCTCCTACCGTGAATACCGCGCCGGGCAAACGATCCAACAGCCGAGCGGTGAGCTCGGCGCCTGGCGAGCCGCAGAGCGCGATGTCACCGGCACCGACGAGAACGGCAGAGGGACCTGTCTCCGGCCCCAGCGTGGGAGACGCCGGGTTACCGCACGCCGACAACGCAGCAACGCCGGCCAACGCGAGCCATCTTGCAGGAGTCACGACGGAACACTACCCAGGCGCCGCGTATGCATGGATGGCTCCAACGCTCGCACGTGGCGTGGCGTGTTGCTCGCGTGGGGTCTCGTCGTCGCCTCCGCTTTTGCGGCACACGCGCAAGAGGCGCCCGCGTCAGCCCCGCAGCCGTCCGCGCCGGCTCTTCGCGTGGACTGGCGAGATCATCCAACGCTGTACGTCGGTCGCTCGACACGCATCGAGGGACGAATGCGGATCCAGACCGATGCCTCTGATGGCGATGTCGTCGGAGACGACGGTCCGGGAGGCGTTGATGTGGCCCGTCGACGGATTGGCGCTCGGGGCGTCGTCGGATGAATCTTCGAATTCGAGGTCGAGCGCGAGCTGCGTCGTGAAGAGCCGTGGCGCGACGTGTACGTCAATGTGGCGGCGAGACGCGACCTGCAGGTTCAAGCGGGACAGTTCAAGCTGCCGTTCGGACTCGACGAGAACGCCAGCTCGACCAAACTGAACTTCGTCACTCGAACCCTGCTGTCCACGCCTCTGACACCCGGGCGAGACCGTGGCGTCATGGTGCACGGTCGGCTACTGAAGCGGGTGGTCCGCTACGAACTCGGCCTCTTCGATCACGACGGGCGGAATGCCCGCACGGACAACCCTGAGCGGGTATTCGCGGGCCGGACTGCGGTGGCGCGGCTCCGGGCGGCTCCGCTCACGCAGGCGAAGGGCACGCTCGGGCGTCTCGCGGAGGATCTGCTGGTCGGCTTCGCGTTCACACAGGTCTCCGTCCCAGAGGGCGTGCCGGCGGTGCGCGGGCGCACGGTGCTGGACGCTCCTTTTTTTGCTTCACGCTACTACGTCGACGGCAGGCGGCTGCGGACGGGCGTCGAACTGCGGTGGCGCCCTGGGCCGTTTTCCGTGGAATCGGAATACGTGCGACTGGCCACGGAGCGCCGCGGTGAAGGCGTTGAGGACCAGGACCTCTCCCCGCTCGTGGCGACGGCGTGGTACATGGCCGGGACATGGGCGGTGACGGGCGAGCGCAAGACGAGGGGGCTGGACACACCCCGTCGACCGTTCCTGCAGGGCGGCCCGGGCGCGCTCGAGCTGGCCGTCCGAACGGAGGCGATCGCGTTTCGCAGCGGCGCGAGGGGGGAACCTCTCTCAATGCGTCCCCGTGCTGAGGTCATCCGTGGCAATCGCAACCACGCCACGACCGCGGGGGCGAACTGGTACCTGAACCGTTGGATCAAGCTCCAAGCGAACATCGTCTTTGAGAGGCTGGATGACGCGGAGCTCGGACCGCGACCGCCGATGCGTGTGTTCTGGAGCCGACTCCTCCGTACACAGGTGACATTGTGAGGTCATGATGCACGCGCGGTTGGCGCACTGGATTGCGGGCATCGCCTTGGCGGGCGGCGTAGCGTCTGAGGGCGCGTGGGCGCAGACTACCGACGACCTCTTCGATGCCTCGAAGCTCCACGAGATCCGGCTGTCGATCAACTCACGCGACCTTACGCAACTACGCGCGCAGTACGACCAGAACACGTTCTACCCCGCCGACCTGGTCTGGCGTGGCATCCGGGTCCGCAACGTGGGCGTGCGGTCGCGCGGATTCGGGAGCCGAAACCCAGTCAAGCTCGGTCTGACGATCGAGATGGACCGGTACACCAGCGGACAGCAATTTCTGGGTTTGTCATCGCTGGTGTTGGACAACCTCTGGCAGGACCCGTCCATGCTCCGGCAGTTCCTTGCGATGGGATTCCTGCGACGCACAGGACTCGCCGCACCACGAGAGTCGTTCACTCGCGTCTACATCAACAACACCTACCAGGGTCTCTACGCCATCGTCGAAGACATCGACGCCGCGTTCGTGGCGCGCTGGACCGGCGACGCAGAGGGCACGCTGTTCGAGTACCACTGGCGATTCCCGTATTCTGGCGAGGACCTGAAAGAGCTGAGTGCGTACGCGGCGATCTTCGAACCCCGCACGCACGTGCGGGATCCGGTGACGACACTCTGGGGCCCCATCCAGGACCTCTTCCAATCCGTCAACGATCCGGATGACGCCACCTGGCGCTCGCGCGTCGATCGGTTCCTCGATCTCGAGCAGTTCGTCACCCAGGCGGCGGTCGAGAACTACGTGGCAGAGAACGACGGGTTGCTCGGCTACGCCGGCATGGACAACTTCTACCTCTATCGGCCCTCCGGTGACACTCGCCATCGAGTGTTCCCGCGGGACAAGGACAATGCGTTCCTACAGCCAGACTTCGCGCCGTTCGAGGGCGTTGACGCGAACCACGTGATGCGACGCGCCCTTGCCGAGCCGGACCTTCGTGCGCTCCACGCCTCGGTCCTGGCACGGTGCGCCGAGGTCGATCGCAACGAGCAGTGGCTCAGGGCCGAGGTCGAGCGCGCGGTGGCCGTGATTCGAGCGGCCGCCCATGCGGATCCGCTGAAGCCTGTCGGGAACGACCAGTTCGACGCGGCGGCCGACGAGCTGAGAGATTTCGGCCGACGATGTTCGGAGTTCGTGACGCAGTCGATGCTCAGGCTGTTCGAGCCACAGGTGTCGTCATTCCGACTCCCCGTCGATCTCACGTCATCGGGCCGTCAATCGGAGCGAGGTGGCAATGGCGAGCTGGCGCTTGCGCTGTAGATTGGCGCTCGTGCTGAACGCCGTCACGTCGATGCCGACGCGGGGGCTGAGGTTCACACCGATCCCACCGCGCGGCTCCCAGCGCTGACGCACGTAGCGCATGCCACCGCGGAGCGCGAAGTAGCCGAGTCGCCATTCGGCGCCGCCGCGGAGCGTGTTGCCCTGAATGCCGCGGCCAACTTCCAAGGCGCCGAGCCAGGCGTCTGCGCGGTATGCGAAATGCCCGCGATAATCGACCGGAAGCTCGACGCGCACGTCGCCGATCGGAGTGGGCAGTGACTCGAGGAACTCGCCTCCCGTCACGAGGCTCTGGATCGTATAGCGGTGTCGCTCGACGTCGTTCCAGTCGATCCGGTTGGCGAGGCCATTGGCGCCGAAGCCGAACTCGATCCGGTCGAGCACCGCACCCACACCGACATCGATCGCGGCGCCTCGCCCCCTGCTGGCGCGCAGGCGGGTGATCTCGAGAGGCACGGTCGTGGGGTTGACCGTCAACAAGCCCGCTCGATCGGTGTCGAGCCGGAGACAAAGACCGAAGTCCTCGTAGAGAAATCCACGGAGATATCGGTAGTTCGCAGCGACGTACAGGCCGCTCCGCTCGGAGGAAGTGCCTGCCAACGCGAAGCGCGCGCGGTACCCGCCGATGATCGACACGGCCATCTGGTTTGCCGTCGCGTTGTCAATCGCGAAGCTGGTGTTGGGCGCGACGACCGGCGTCTCACTCGCCAGCAGGGTTCGGAGCCGTTCGTCGACCGTCGTGGTCGTCTGCGTCGCGAAGTAGGGCCCGCCGCCAATGAAGATGCCCTGGAACGATCCAGCGTTGCCGCGCGACAGCTTGATCGTGCCGCCCCAGCTGGACGCCGCGAGGCCCGCCTCCTGTAGGCGAGCAGCGGGCACGAAGCCGCGGTAGGTGTTCAGATCTCGGCTGAGGCGGGCGTTGCGGATGTCGTCCACGAACAGCTGTCCCGTGCTGCTGTGATCACGCCCAACGATGTAGTGAATCGGGCTCGCGGCGTACTCGCCCGCGCGCGCGGGATCGAATCGGTCGCTGCTCGGATCGAACACGTGCAAGTTCGGCACCACCTGCAGGAGCCCGAGCGGAAGCACGATGGCGCGCGAGCTGCGCTCCTCTTGAATCATGTCAGCGGCGAGGTTCCCCCCATTTCCGATACCGCCGAGGGCGATGTCCCGGGCGTCGAAGCTCCAGTTCTGGGCCGAGAGTGGAGCGGCCTGGACGAGAACCGCAAGGGCGGTGACGATGAGCAACTGACCGGTGCGCCTCACGGAACGACCTCCTCAATGACCTCGCCGGGACCGTGGCATTTCCGCGGCCCGGGGTCACTTGGGAAGACGGACGAGATTCAGCGCTTCCGCAGGTCCGTGTTCGGCAGGTGGTGTGTGACCGGACCAGCGAGTGCGTCCGCCGACCCTCAGGACCCGTGGGAGTGGACTATTATGAGGATCTGCGGACTATCCGCAGACCGGTCGGGGCGTAGCGCAGCCTGGTAGCGCACCTGCCTTGGGCGCAGGGGGTCGCTGGTTCGAATCCAGTCGCCCCGACCACTTTCCGTGCGCCGCAGACGCGGGATGCTGCAGGCCATCCTCGAGCGCGCCATCGAGGACGGCCACGACATCCGTAGACCCGTTCCGCGGTAGGAGGTGGAGGTCTCGGGCGTGCTTGATCTCGTCAGGGCGGGGTCGTCCAAGATGCCATCAGGTATCGTACAGGGATGCCCAAAGCCACCTTCTACACGAAGCCAACTTGAACGACCTGCAAGAAGGCCAGGAGTTACCTGGCTGAGCACGGCGCGGATGTCGAAGAGCGCGAGATCAACAAGACTCCGCCCCCTCGGGCGTTCCTCGAGGAGCATATCGACCCGAAGGACTTCCTGCGGTTTGTGAGCACACGGAGCCCGGTCTTCAAGACGCGTCCGCTCCCACGATCGAAGAAGGAAGCCATCGACCTGATGATGGCGCAGCCGAATCTCATACGGCGCCCGATTCTCGTGCGCGGACGGCACGTGGTGTTCGGGTTCGACGCAGACGAGTACGCGAAGTCAGGGTGACACGGCGCAGACAATGCCGCCCATCTCCGAGGCGCACAGCACGTCAGCTCTTATGGCGGGCATCACGAACCATCGCGCGAATCTTCCCGATGTTCTCCTCGCGCAATGGACCCGTAGTGTCGGTCGCCACGCACTGCGCAGTGTTCATGTTGCAACCACATGGACACCGCGAACGGTTCGCCGCCTGCAGTGCTTCCTGCCTCTGGTCCGCGGTCAGCCCGGAGAAGTCCACGACGCCGATCGCCTTCCCGTCGTAAGCCACGCCCGACATGTCGCTGATGGCGTAGCCGATGAACGCCACCAGCACAATCGCCAGTCCCCATTTGACCGGCGTCGACAGCAGCGGCTGGGCTTTGTGGCGCTCGCGGGCAGCACGCGATTTCTTCCCCATGGACGTCCCCCAAGGACGTCTGACATTCTGCCATCCTCTGGGGCTACAATCCCGCCCAATGTGGAAGATTGGCGATTGAAGGTCGAAGATTGGGGCCTTTCGGGCCGCGCGAGCGGCGCCCACCGACTTGTGACTTGCGAGTTGCGACTCAAGGCTTTGGAGGACTGTAGAAATGGCGAACGATCCAGAACACCCGACCCAGCCGAACGAGCAGTCTCAGGATTCCACGCGAACTGACGTGACGCGTCGCGACTTCGTCACGATGTCACTGGCCGCGGGCATCGTTGCCGCGACCGGATCGACCGCTGAAGGTGCCCTGCCGGTCTCGGAGAAGATGGTCGACATCAAGACACCCGATGGGACCTGCGAGGCCACGTACATCGCTCCGACGTCGGGCACGCATCCCGGCGTCATCATCTGGCCGGACGCATTTGGCCTCCGTCCCTCGATCCGGGAGGTGGGCAAGCGCCTGGCGGCCGATGGCTACGCGGTGCTCATCCCGAACCCGTTCTACCGTGTCTCGAAGATGCCAATCGAGGGGCTCGACCCCGCGAAATTCAGCTTCACGAACCAGGCGGACCGCGCGCGGCTCGGGCCGCTGATGGGCAGTATCGGCGCGCCCGGCGCGGCGGAGAGGGACGCTGCGGCGTTTGTGGCGTTTCTCGACGCACAGCCGCAGGTGAACAAGAGCAAGAAGATCGGTACGCAGGGGTACTGCATGGGCGGCCCGCTGGTGTTCCGCACGATGGCTTCACAAGCCGCGCGCGTTGGCGCCGGCGCCTCGTTCCACGGCGGCGGCCTCGTGACGAACAACCCCGGCAGCCCCCACACGCTCGTGCCACAAATGAAGGGCCGCATGTACGTCGCCGTGGCATCGAACGACGATGCGCAGCAGCCCGACACGAAGGACAAGCTGCGCGAGGCGTTTGCCGCGGTGAAGATGCCCGCCGAGATCGAGGTGTACCCGAGCCTGCACGGGTGGTGCATGCCGGATATGCCCGCCGGAGAGGGTGGTAAACCGATCTACAACAGCGCGGACGCTGAGAAGGCCTGGACGAAACTGCTCGCGTTGTACAAGGCAGCGCTCGCATAGCCGCGTCACGGATCCGCGATGCGGCGGCCGGAACCCTGTGACGGCTGTCACAGTCGCGGTGGCGCGCAAAGCGCCCGCGAGGGAGTGCAGCGGGGCGGTTGCGCCGGGCGCGACTGAGCCTGGGTTCGGGGCAGAGCCCCGACTAACGAAAGGGAGGTGTTGGTCATGCGTACGTTGACGTTCGTGCTGCCGGCCGTGGCGCTGTGTGGGCTCACTCTGAGCGCGCAAGCACCCGCGCCAGCACCAAGGCCCTCCGCGGCGCCGGCCGCGCGGCCTGCAACGGCGACACGAGAGACAGTTCGCAGCGGATTCTCTGTGGAGCGACTGCAGCGCGTGGATGCGCTGCTCCAGCGCTACGTCGACGAGAACCGCGTGGCGGGCGCTGTGGCCCTCGTACTTCGCGACGGACAACCCGCCTACGAGCGCGCCGTCGGTTGGGCCGACAAAGAAGCGAACCGACGGATGACGACCGACACCATCTTCCGCATCGCGTCGCAAACGAAGGCGATCACCAGCGCGGGTGTCCTGATGCTGCTAGAAGAAGGACGCCTCGGCCTGAACGACCCCGTCAGTCGATTCATTCCGGCATACGCCAAGACGACGGTCGCCGTGAAGACTGACAGCGGCGTGTCGACCGTTCCCGCCAAGCGGCCGATCTCGATCAAGGATCTACTCACGCACACGGCGGGCATCTCCTACGGGACGCAGCCGGAAGTGGCGGCGCAATATGAAGCGAAGCAGTTGGGGCCTGCGGCCGGCTTCGGCTGGTACACCGCTGACAAGAGCGAAACGGTGTGCGACACGATGGAGCGCCTGGCATCGCTCCCCTTCGTCGCGCAGCCGGGAGAAGCGTGGGTGTACGGCTACAACACCGACATCCTGGGATGCGTGATCGAGAGAGTGTCAGGCCAGTCGCTCGACGTGTTTCTTCGCGCGCGGATCCTCGAACCGCTGGGCATGCGAGACACGTCCTTCTTCCTTCCAACGGAGAAGAAAGAGCGGCTCGCGGCCGTCTACCGGTCGGTCGATGGGAAGCTCGAGCGCGCGCCAGAAGGTCCACGTGGACAGGGCAACTACGTCGAAGGGCCGCGCCGAAACTTTGCGGGTGGCGCGGGTCTCCTTTCCACTATCCGTGACTACTCGAAGTTCCTGGAGATGATTCGAAACGGCGGCGCATCGAACGGCGTCCGCCTGCTCTCACCGCGCACGGTCGCGTTGATGAGCCACAACCAGGTGGGCACGCTCCATTCGCCGAACGGACTCGGCTTCGGCCTCGGGTTCGAGACGACCGACCAGGTGGGCGCCAACAATCTCGATCCGGCCGGGTCGTTCGGGTGGGGCGGCGCGTACGGCTCGATGTACCGCATCGATCCGTCGGCGAACCTCGACATCCTCCTGATGATCCAGTTGCTGCCGATGACGACCGACCTCGGACAGCGGTTCCCCGCGACCGTGCACCAGGCGTTCGTCGGCGGGCCGTCCACTCGGCGCATCGAGACGAACTAGGGCGTCTACGGCCACACCTACGCGGGGACCTTGGAATCCGAGCGCGGGTGGGAGCGTCCAGCTGGCGGCGGGGGGAGGGCCCTGCCGCCAGTGGCCAACGACCCAGTCAGTCCGATGATGCGGCAAGGAGCGCGAGCGGGCCTACGCCGACATCCGCGGCCTCGCGTGCTCAGTGATCGCTCTTGAGATGCTCGCGTAGCAGATCGCGGCCGAAGTCGCCTTCGAAGTCGCGCCACACCGAGTGGATGTGGTTGCCGTTGTTCTGTGTGTTGTCGTACTCGATGAGGAAGGTTGGACCCTGCACGCGGTAGTAGTGCTTCTGCCCGCGCAACGTCGGGCCCATCCAGACGAAGCCGATCTTCTCGACGCCCGCCTTCTTCAGCTTGGCCAGGCGCGCGGCCGCCAAGTCTGGCGCCATGAAGCCCGCGTATACGTCGATGAGCGCCATCAACAGCTCGCGCTGTTTGGCCGTGAGCGAGTCGGCCATGATGCCGGAGGGCGTCAGCGCCGTGATGTCGTTCTTGTTCATCGTCTGAATGTCGCTCGGCGCTTCCGGCGCGAGGATCGCCCGGGTCTTCTGCGTGGCATCGAGCGACTCGACCAGCGCACGAGCCGTATCTTCCTCGGCACCGAGGACGCGGAGCCCTTTCCTCGGGCCGTCGCGCACCTCCGCGGGGTTGGCGCCGAAGAACGTGGGCGTCGCAGCGACCATTGTGCCTTTGACCACGGTGAACTGCAGCGACACGTGATGACCTTCCGCGCGCCAGCCCCAGGTGCCGGTCGTTGACGGCGCGCCGAAGATCGAGAAGTAATAGCGCTCTGGGTCGCGCCGGAGCGCCGTGCCGGAGTTGGTGCCGCGGGCCTGGCGCGCGGCCGACTCGATGGCATCGAGGACGTTCTCCAACTCCATGATGCCGGTCGCGGTCAGGTAGCCACGTTGACTGAGACCGCTCTTCAGGAGCTCGTGCGCCGCGCGGCGCTGCGTCTCGTTCATGTCCTTGATGGTGAGCCCCCTGCGCGGGAACATCTCGGACGGAATGAAGTGCCAGTGCGTACGCTCATCCCCATCGAAGGCGAAGGTCGCCTGGGTTCGTTGCGCAGGCGTCAGGCTGGTCAGAAACGCGTTGGCGGTGGCCGCCATCTGCGCAGACGAGGGCTCGGCGCTCGTCAGCATCACTGCGGCGTAAATGGCCACGAACGTCGCCGTGATCCCGGCTCGTAACATAGGGCCCTCCCGGCTCACTATCCCGTGGCGATTCTATCCAAGCTTGGCCCCGAAGGGGCGGGCGATCTGAGTCGATTCTTCAGGTTGGTCAGCAGGGCCCAGAAACGACTATCCTCTACTGCCCACACCGGCAGCACGGAGGCATCGTGGCAACCAAACTCCTGATCGTTCATGGCTACTCAGACGGCTCGCCCAGCTTCACTGGCCTCGCCGCGTTCTTCGTCTCTCGAGGGATCTACAGGAAAGAAGACGTGTTCTAACTCGACTACAGCAGCATGGACGACGACGCCACTTTCCGGGACTTCGCGGACAAGCTGGACACGGACCATCGGACGCGACTAGGCGACGAACGCGTGGATGTCGCCTGCCACAGCACGGGCTCGTTGGTCGTGCGTGCCTGGCTGGCGCTCCACGCGCAGCGCACGCTGCGTCGCCGACTCGTGGATGTCCCCTGCCCGGTGCATCGACTCCTGTGCTTCGCGCCGGCGAACTTCGGATCGGACCTCGCTGCGCTGGGTCAATCGTTCCTTGCCAAGTTCCGCACGACATTCTTCAACAGCCACTCTCACAAGCAGGACTTCCTGGAATCGGGACGAGCCGTCCTGCAGGGACTGGAGCCGGCCAGTCCGTTTCAATGGGAGCTCTCCTGCTACGACCTACACGACAAGACCACCTATTTCAGCCCGAGCGCCCGGAGCACCAACGCTGCTACCCGTTCGTTCTTGCGACAGGCGAGGCGTACGGTGGCGTGGAGGCGAAGCTGCTTCCGCAACGCGCCAAGCCGGGCACGGACGGCACGGTACGAATTCCAGGCACATCGCTCAACACGCGTGGGTGCTCGCTTGACTTTCGCGAATCGGGCACGAAGCTCGTCTGGTGGGATCACACGAAGTACGACGACATCCCGTTCGCCGTGTTCGCGGGCTTCAATCACGGGAACATCATCAATCCGAAACAGGAAGGCTTCGCGTCAACGCACGGTCCGGGCACGCTGGCGGTGGACGGCCTGAGAACGGTCACCGATCTCGCCAGCTACTCCCAGATGGCGCAGACCTTCACCGCCACGTGTGAGCAGAACTACACGCTGATGCCCAAAGAGCGGCGGGATGCCTACCAGCAGTTCTTCTTCCGCGTGCGCGACGACGTCGACACGATCGTCGAGGACTACTACATCGACTTCTACGTCGCGACGCGAGACGGCCGTGCTCACCGGGAGCTGACCGTCTTCTTCGACGAGCACTTCGAGGGGCACGTGACACGCCACTCGAAGGAGCCGTTCCACCGCGTGTTCATGATGAACTGCGGCGAGCTCCACGAGTTCTGGGATCGACTCATCGCCGAAGACGCCCTTCTGATGCTGGAGATCACCGGCACCAGTACCCTGCCGGACGTCCGCTACGAGACCAGCCGGTTCGTCGCGTTCGATCCGAAAGCCAACCGCAGGCCCAATGAACCGAAGCTGCTCCAGCCGAACACGACCACGCTCGTCGATGTCGTGCTGAATCGGCGTCAGGCCGACAAGTTGCTCGTGGTCAAGGATAACGCACTCGTCCCGGTTGTAGAACGCCTGCTGCAAACCACGCCCGCGGACGCATTCCTGTCAGGGCGAGCGGCGCTGGTTGCAGAGGAAAAAGGAACGGCGCGCGGCCGGATCGACGAGTCGTCGGGCCGGTCGCGCACGTAAGATGAAGGGCCCACCTCGGCGCCGCGTGCAGAGGTGGGGCACAGCCTACTGCTGCTGATTGTTGTTGGTGCTGGCCTTCTGTCTGTCCCCGAATCGCGCACCGCGCATCACGCCTTCCATGCCGGTGTTGCCTTCGTGGCACGCGTACTCGAACATCTGCTGGTCCGAGATCACCATCGGCATCGACACTTTGACAGGAGCGGTGTACACCTCCGGGTCGACCACGGTGAACTCATACCGCAGCGTGTCGCCGTCCTCGCGGGTGAACCGCTCGGTCAGCTTCATGTTGGCGGAGGCCATGCGGAACAGGCCATCCCGCTGGAAGTTCGTGGTCTCGACGACCAGCGTGTCGCCTTCCCACTTCCCCGTGGAATACCCCGTCAGGTACTTCATCTGCGCCGGCGGACGCGGCTTGCCGGTCATATCGACCATGCGGGCGCTGTGCACCATCTCGTTGAAGATCATGATGGTGTCCTTGGTCTGCACGAGCTGCATGTTGTTGTTGTAGGCGCTCGGCACCATCGGCGGCCCCGAGTTGAAGCCCAGGATGCAGCGCTCGGCCAGCGGACGTTCCTCCGGGTGGTCGTACTTCTGGACCCGGTTCTTCGCGCGCGCCTCTGCCGCCGGCGTCATCGCCGGCATGCGGCCACTGGCCGGCTCGACGATGAGCGAGGTCTGCTTGGCGACGCGGTGGCCGAAGTCCCACCAGAAGTCGTTGTACGCACGCTCGACGTCCTGCGCGGCCGAGCCGTCGCGCCGATCCTTATTGGACTGTTGGGCGCGCTCCTGCGCGTACTCCTCGACGTTCACGTCGTCGACCGATTTGCCTGCGAACGCGTCCGGGCGCTCAAAGGGCGTCAGCTGGGCGAAGTCCCACACGCCCTGCAAATCCGGACGGCCATCCGGCGTTCTCGGTACCGGCTTCTTCGCCTTGGCGGCCGAGGCCTTCGCGGGTACCGCTGGCTTGGCTTGACCGGCATAGACGGTCGGCGACAACGCCACCGCTACCGCGATGGCCGGCACGAATCGTGCGGCCCAGTGTGAATTCCGCATCTGACGCCCCCTTATCAAAGGTCTCGGGTCGACCCCGCCAAAGTGTAGATCAAATCGGCCTCGTCGGCACATGCTTCAGGGTGCCGGTCAAGGCCGATCGGAACCAGCGAGGTGTCTCGAAAAATGCAGGTGCGACGCGCGATTCTGACCGATTTGAACGTCCTGGTGTCCGGGAACCTGACCATGGCCCAGGAGACCGAGGGGCTTCGACTGGACGCCGAGACCGTCCGAGCCGGTGTGCAAGCGGTCCTCGAAGAGCGAGCGCCCGGAGCGTTCTGGGTGGTGGAGCAGCACGGTCAGGTCGTGGGACAGCTCCTCATCACGTACGAATGGAGCGATTGGCGGAATCGGCCGGTCTGGTGGATCCAGTCGGTGCACGTCGACGCCGCCGCCCGTCGCCACGGGGTTTTCCGCACCCTCTACGTGTCCGTGCGGCAGCAGGCGCAGGCCGCAGGCGCCGGTGGACTGAGGCTGTACGTCGACACGCGCAACACGGCGGCGCAGGCGGTCTATCGGTCGCTCGGCATGAACGGCGACCACTACCGCGTCTTCGAGGATATGTTCAGCGCCTGACCGCAACCAAATAGTCGAGCCCGAGGTCCGCGACAAGCCCGATCACGAGCGCTGCGAGGAGCGCGACCTTCCAGGGCCACTTGCTCAGCGTCAGCACGACGAACGCGAGGGGCGCGAAAACGATGAAGACCATCCGAGGAGCGCGCTAGCGGCTGCCGGCTGCTTTCTCGCCAGCTCGCGCGCCGCGAAGGACGTGTTCCACTGCGTGGTTGCCTTCGTGGCACGCGTACTCGAAGAACTGATACGAGTCGTCTCGCTCGAGCGGCACCTTCACCGTCCATGGACGCGTGTACTTCTTGGGGTCCTCGATGGTGACCTCGTAGTGGATCGTGTGCTCGCTCACGCGCGTGAAGCGCTCGACGATGTGCGCGGCCTCGGTCTGCACGACGCCGCGCATGCGCCCCGTGGCGGCGCTCGTGCCGATCCAGCCCTTGCCGTTGAAGTTGGTGACGTCAACGACCAGCGTATTGCCCTCCCAGCGACCCACAGAGTCGCCGTCCCACAACTTCACGTGGGGAGCTTTGTGAGCACGGCCGCCAAGCGGGATGATCCGGGCGTTGTGAATCATCTCGTAGTGAATCAGGACGTAGCCCGGAAACTGAAGAATCTGGTACGCGTTGTTGTAGCCCGCCGGAAACGTGCCTGCGGGCACACCGCGCGTGATGCACCGGTCCCAGGGGCTCATGAACTCAGGCGCTTCGCCGTTGCGCTCGTCGTATTCCTTCTTCTGCGCCACGGTCTCAGCGGTCACCGGCACGCGGCCATCCGGTGGATCGACGACGAGGGAGGTCTGTAGGGTGGACACCACCTTCGTGCCGGCATCGAGCCAGGCCTGATTGTAGGCGCCGACGTCCCCAGGCCGTGTTGGCGCGCCATCGGAATCCTCGCGACGCTTCGCCGCGCTCGACTCGAGCTCACGAGCCTCCTCGGGCGTGTAGAACGCCTTGTTGCCAAGCGCCGTCGGTCGTTCGAATGGGGTGATCGTCTCGTTCGTCCAGGTGCCCTCGAGGCTCGGATCACCCCACGCAGTCTTCGGAGGGGTCCAATTCGTCTTCTGTTGCGCCTGAAGCGGCTCTGCTGCGAACGCCGCGACCACCAGCCAGCCGAAGATCGCCACAGGCGCGGAACGCATGCGAGTCATGCTTTGTGATCCTCTCGAGGGAAGATTGTACTCCGATCGCGACGCGTCAGCCGTCAGCTCTCAGCCTTCAGCTCCCTGTTCACCCCAGCGTCGGCAGGTGTGGACTCACGGCTGGGTCGGCGGTCCAGCGACGTGTCACCGCTTTCGTCCGGGTATAGAACTTGATGCCCTCTAGGCCGTGCAGGTGCAGATCCCCGAACAGCGACTGCTTCCATCCGCCGAAGGCGTAGAACGCCATCGGCACGGGAATCGGCACGTTGATGCCGACCATCCCAACCTGGACGTCCTGTTCGAACTGGCGCGCCGCAGCGCCTGATCGGGTGAACAGCGCCGTCCCATTGCCGTAGGGGTTGTCATTGACGAGTGCAATCGCTTCGTCCAGCGACTCGGCGCGCACGACGACGAGCACCGGTCCGAAGATCTCGTCACGGTAGATCGTCATGGCGGGCGTCACGCGGTCGAACAGTGTGGGCCCGACGAAGAATCCGCGTTCGTAACCGGCCACGGTGATGCCCCTGCCGTCGAGGACGAGCGAGGCGCCCTGAGCCACACCCACATCGATGTATCCGACGATCCGGGCGCGGTGCTCCGCCGTGACGACCGGCCCCATATCGATACCGTGCTCGAGACTCGGCCCGACCTTCAGCGTCCGCGCGCGCTCGGCGATCTGCGACACCAACGCGTCTCCGGCTTCGCCCACGGCGACGACCGCGGAGATCGCCATACAACGCTCGCCCGCCGAGCCATATGCCGCGCCGACGACGGCGTCCGCGGCGAACGCCAGGTCTGCGTCAGGCAGCACCACCGCATGGTTCTTCGCGCCCCCCAACGCTTGCACGCGCTTTCCTCGAGCCGCCGCAGTGGCGTAGATGTACTTTGCGATGGGCGTCGACCCGACGAAAGACACCGCGTCGACGTCGGAATGTGCCAGCAACGCGTCCACGGTTTCCTTGTCGCCGTGCACCACGTTGAAGACGCCATCGGGAAGCCCGGCTTCCTTCAACAGCTCCGCCATCCGAATCGACGCCGACGGATCCTTTTCGGATGGCTTCAGCACGAAGGTGTTGCCGCACACGAGTGCCACCGGCAGCATCCAGAGCGGCACCATCGCCGGAAAGTTGAAGGGTGTGATGCCGACGCAGACCCCCACGGGCTGTTGCAGGGAGTATGCGTCAACGTCTCGGCCGACGGATTCGGAGAAAGACCCCTTGAGCAGATGCGGCGCGCCCGCCGCGAACTCGACGACCTCGATCCCGCGCTGCACCGACCCCATCGCGTCCAGGAGCACCTTGCCGTGCTCCTCGCTGATGAGGGTCGCCAGTTCCTGCTGGTGCGCATCGAGGAGTTCGCGGAATCGGCTGATGATCCGGGCGCGTCGTAGCGGGGTCGTCGCACGCCAGGCAGGAAACGCGGCCCGGGCGCTGCGGACGGCCGTGTCGACGTCAGCGGCATCGGCCAGCGGAACGGTTCGCAGCACATCGCCGGTGGACGGGTTCATCACGCGGCCGACTCGGGCGCTGTGTGGCGCGACTCGTCGGCCGTCAATCCAGTACGGCACGGCGGCCGCGCTGGCGGCCGCGACGCGTGGGTGAGCCAGTGAACTCATGGTCGACTCTTGGAAAACCTAGTCCTGGCTCAGCATACCGTCGACGACGGCCAGGGCGCGGTCGATGATGCCGAACCCTTCCCGCAGCTCATCTTCGGTGATGCACAGCGGCGGGTTCGTGAAGAAGGTGTTCCAGCGTACGAACGTGAACAGGCCGTTCTGTCGAAATTCGCGCGCGAGAGTCCGCATCTCGGGCGATGTGCCGTTGAACGGGGCCAGCGGCTCGAGCGTCGTGCGGCTCTTGACGAGCTCGACGATGCCGAAAAGGCCGAGACTGCGGACCGCCCCCACGCACCGGTGTCGATCCAGCAACTCACGCTGGAGCCGGGCCATCACGTCGCCTATGCGTCGCGCGTTGTTGATGAGATCGTCCTGCTCGTACACGTCCAGCGTGGCAAGCGCCGCCGCGCACGCCACGGCATGACCGCTGTAGGTCAGCCCGCCGTAGAACACCTTCTCTTGGAAGTGGTTCGCGATGGCCCGCCGCATCCCGACGGCTCCGAGGGGGACGTACGCGCTTGTCAATCCCTTCGCCATCGTCAGGAGATCCGGCACGACGTTCCAATGCTCGACCGCGAACCAGCGCCCAGTCCGTCCAAAGCCGGCCATGACTTCGTCGGCGATGAGCAGCAAACCGTACTTGTCGCAGAGCGCACGCAAGCCTTCGAGGTATCCCGATGGAGGAATCAGGATTCCGTTGGTGCCCACCACGGGCTCGACGATGAACGCGGCGATCGTGCTCGGACCCTCGAGCTGAATGATCTCTTCGACCATCGCGAGCGAGGTGGCGGCATCATCCCACCCGCGTTGAATGCCGTGGTACGGGTCGAGCACGTGGACCACGCCCGACATGCCCGGCTCGTTCGCCCACCGGCGTGGATCGCCAGTCAGCGTCATGCTGCCGGCCGTCGCGCCGTGATACGAACGGTACCTCGCCAGAATCTTGTGGCGGCCGGTGTAGGCGCGCGCGATCTTGATGGCGTTCTCGTTGGCCTCGGCACCGCCGTTCGTGAAGAAGAAGGCGTCGATGTCTCCTGGCGTGATCGCGGCCAGCCGCGCCCCGAGCCGCGCCCGCACCTCGGTCGTCAGCGACGGGTTGACGTACGCCACACGACGCGCCTGGGCCTGCATGGCCGCGATCACGCGCTCGTCGCCGTGGCCGATGTTCACGGCCATCAGTTGGCTGTTGAAGTCCAGGAACCGTCGCCCGTCAGCGGCGAAAAAGTAGCAGCCCTTCGCGTGACTGACTGCTATCGGATCGACGCTCTGCTGAGCCGACCACTCGAACAGCGTGTGCCGTTTCGTCAGCTCGACGATCTCTTCGGGAGACATCAATCAATCGGGGCTCCGCCCCGCTCTCCGGCTCGCCCGCTCACGGGGCCCCGTGCCGCACCCTCGCGGGCGGACAGTGAGCACCGCATCTGGCGCTCACTGTCCCTGTCACTTCGTCTCATCGAAGACGACCTGCGCGTTGGACTTCGCACGGGCGGCTTGCGGTGGTGCGTAGCCCTTGTAGTTGGCGGGCGTCTTCCAGGTGGACGCGACGTCGTCAGGCGTCTTGCCGGCCTTCTTGGCGGCCTGCGCGAACTTGACAAAATCGGACACGAAGGCGGCCTGCGTCCGCAGATCAGCGATCGTCGTGGTCGTGGGGTTGTGGCCGTTGATGACCATCTCTACGTCCTTCAATTGAGTTGACGCCTTCATCAACGTCTTCGCGAACTCGACGCCGCTGCCCCCGTTGTTCTTGTCCATGAGCGGAAGATCGCGGTTGGCGAACGTGTCGCCAACGTGCACGACTTTCAGTGCGCGGAACACCACGTACGCATCGCCGCCCGTATGGGCGGGGCCAAAGTGGTAGAGGTCGATCTGATCCGCGCCGGATCCGATGGTCATCTTCGTCTTGAAATTCTGCTTCGGCAGCCCTCGGCCCTCGTTCCGTTGGAAGATGGTCGGCCCCGCTGGCGGCGGGTTCAACCCGCTCGGCGTGCGCATGGCGTCCATGTTGGCTTTGGTGACCTCGTGAACGACGACATCGACGTTCGCCGGGAAGTCCACATTGCCGCTCACGTGGTCGCCGTGCGTGTGTGTGTTGATGATCCGGATGACCGGCTTGCTGGTGACCGACTGAATCTTCTCCAACAGGGGCTTGCCCCAGCCAGGGTTCTTCGTATCGACGACGGTCACGCCTTCGGTACCGATGAAGACGGCGCTGTTTCCGCCGCCGCCCTTCATGACGTACAGGTTGTCCTTGATCTTGTCGACCTCGACCACCATCGGCGCAGCAGGCTGCTGAAACGCGGCAAGAGTGATCGATAGCACTCCCGACGCGACCAGCCCCCCCAAAACGATGACTCGTTTCATCACGGCACTCTCCTGAGCCCACGATGATATTGCAGATGGCAGATCGAGGTTCGAAGTTTCTGGGGCGTCCTTGCCGACCACCGGCGTCAGAACTCCGTAAGCGCGCCGACCGACGGGACGAACGATACCCTGGAGTGATCCGGCGGGCTCCGGTGACGGAGCCCGAGCGACGCGACGGCAATCGCGAGCCACATGGCCGATGTCGTCGACCGACCGGTCAGCGCGGTGCGACCGCCACACCCACCAGTTCCCCCACGGCACCGAGCGTCGTCTGCGCGGCATTCAGACCGAGGCGGAAATCCTTGTCGCTGTAAGTCGAGAAGAGATCGGTGGGCTGATGCCATTGGGGATCCCAACCCGATCCGATGTGGACACCGCGCTCGTTCTCGCGCACGCTGATCGCGGGCACGAGGTTCATGAAGGGCGTCGAGTCGGTATTTGTCATGTGCGGACCCACTTGCGCCGGGTAGTCGGTCGCGTACTTCTCGTTCGCGGCGTGGAGGAACCACGCCAGCTGCTGGGCCTCGAACGCGCGGGAGGCGTAGGATTGGAACTCGATATTGACGTCCGCCTCAGGCCGCTGCTCCGGGCTGATCGACCCGTCAGGCCTCGGCATCCCGTGATCGAACAGCATCATGTCATGCTGGATCATACCGAGCCACATCGGCTCGGGATAGCGTCCGGACCCCGGTGGATCCTCGACGCCTTGCCGCGCCTGTCGCTGCGCCACGTACGCGCTGGCGCCGTTGAGCCCCGTCTCCTCGTTGTTCCACAGCGCGAATCGGATCGACCGCTCCGTGCTGACGTCGGGCATGCTGAAGACTCTCGCCAACTCCATCACGAGCGCCGTACCGGACCCATCGTCGTTCGCCGCTTCGCCCCACCCGTGGCCGTCCATGTGAGCCGAGACGATGTACATCTCGTTGGGATAGCGGGACCCGACTCTTGTGCAGTAGACCTCCTCCCGCAAACCAGGCATGCTCGGCTCCTCGTTGAGCGTGCGGAGTGCTTCGTTGGGCTGCTTCGTCGGATCCGTGTTCACACTGGTCGGGGTGCGAACCCCGCGCGGCCGGCCCCCGCCGACCGCGCGCGGCACAGCGTTGGGGTCGGCTGGCACCGGGGTCGTGGGGGTTGGCGACGGCGGCACGTAGGTGTACTGCAACCGCTCGGTGGGGCAACCGTAGCTGCGCAGTTGCGCCTCGATCCAGTCGACCGCGCGCCGGTTGCGCTCCGTCCCCTGGCGGCGATCGCCGAACTGCGTCAGACCCTTGATCGTGGCTTTGTAGCGCTCGAGCTCGAGCCGCGCGACGAGGGCCGCCACCGCGGGGTTGGGAGTGGCCACAATCGACGGCAACGCGCGATCGGGTGGGCGCCGGTCAGGTACCTGAGCGGACAGAATGGCCACGCCGCAGATACACGCGCCACCGAGCGCGATCCGCCGTGGAGCAAAGCTGCGCATCGTTGTCTCCCGCTCGCAGTGTAGCGTAGGCGCCGCGGCGGAAGACAGGCAGGGAGAAGGCACGCGAGAGCCGAGAGTCGAGCGTGCCGAGAGCGGAGGCTCAGCAAGCGAAGACGCGACGGGCTCGGTCTCAGCCGAGTCGGTCGCATCCGACGTTCATGGACTACGGTGTCGAGATGAAGCGGAGCCGCTTCGGACCCTTTAGCCGCGCTGCGGCCTGCGTCACCGTCACCGTCTGACCACCGATCGTCAGCGTCGCGGTGCGCGTCACCGTCTCCTCGTGGTCGTCGACACGGAACGTCACGGTCCCGTTGCCGCTCCCTGACGCACCACTCCTGATCGTGAGCCACGCCTCGCTGCTCGATGCGGTCCATTCGCAGCCCGTCCCGGCGGTCACGGATACCGTGCTGGTGCCGGTGCCGGTAGCCGCGACAGCGATCGAGCTGGGAGCCACCGTCACCTGGCAAGAGGAGCCGGCCGACTGCGTCACCGACACCGCCGTGCCTGCGATCGTGACCACGGCCGAACGCGAGGATGTGCCCGTGTTCGGCGTGGCCGTCACCGTGTAGTCGCCGGTCCCGTTGCGGCCGCCGCTCGCCGTCAGCCACGACGTCGTGTTCGTGGTGCTCCACGCGCATCCGGTCGTCGTCGTCACAGAACCGAGTGCGCTGCCGCCACCCGCGGCGATCGTGTGCGACGTTGGCGTCACGACGTATGCGCAGGCCGCGCCTGCCTGCGTCACGCTCTGCCCCACCACCGTCGGCGTGCCCGTGCGAGGCGTCGTCTGCGGATTCGCCGAGACGGTAAACGCGAGGAACCCGTTCCCGTTGCCGGGGTTGCCAGCCGTGATCCTGAGCCACGATAGGTTGCTCGAGGCAGACCACGCGCAGCCGCTGGGAGCCGTGACCGCGACGCTGACCGGGCTCTCGCTCGCCGGCACATCATGCGAGCCCGGCGAGACGCGGTACGTGCACGACGAGCCTGCCGCCTACGTCACCGTCACCATCTGGCCCGCGACCGTCAACCGGGCCGTGCGGGGCGTCACGAGAGGGTTGGCCGCTGCGGCGAACGACAGATACCCGTGTCCGTTGCCCGGAGTGCCGGCGGTCACCTGCAACCAGGACGGACTGTCGCTGGCCGCGGACCAGGCGCATCCTGCCGGGGCCGTGACCTCCAGACTATTGGCACTCGCGCTGCCGGGTAGGGTCAGTGACGTCGGCGTGACGGTATATCCGCACGACACGCCCGCCTGGTCAATCGATACGGTGCGGCCGGCGACCGTCATTGCGCCGTTTCGCGGCGTGGCCAGCGCATTCGGGGCGACGCTGTAGGCCACTGCACCGGAGCCTGTGCCTCCCGAGGAGGAGACCGAAATCCACGACGGGCTATCCGTCGCAACAGATCACACACAGCCGGCTCCCGTCGTCACGGAGAGCGTCCCTGGCCCACCCGCCGCCGTGAACGACTGCGTCGTCTGAGACACGGCAAAGGAACACGGGGCGGCGCCGTTTTGAGTGACTGAGACGGGTTGGCCGGCCACGAGCAACGATGCCGAGCGCTGTGCCGTCGTCGTGTTGGCAGCCGTACTCAGCGAGACGAATCCAGTCCCAGTTCCCGTCGCGGCGGTGATCATCAACCATTGGGCGCCCCCGCTCGCCGTCCACGTGCAGCCGGTCGACGCGGTGACGGGCAACGACGGGGAGCCACCTGATGCCGGGACGGTCAGGCTCACCGGAGACACACCGAAGGTACACGCCACGCCGGCTTGAGTGATCGAGATGGATTGGCCCGCGATCGTGAGGGATTCGGTCCGGGGCGCTGTGCCGGTGTTCTCGCTGGCAGTGATTGACACACGGCCTGGACCCGAACCGCTGGCGCCTCCGGTGACAGACAGCCACGGGCTGTTCGACACAGCCGTCCAGGAGCAACCGGCCCCGGCGGACACGTCCGCCCAGCCGTTCCATCCTCCGGCCCCAATCGCCTGCGATGCGGGCGTTACGCCATAGCTACACGGCGGCGCGAACATGAAGGTGTTCGACGCGGCGCTCGATGTGTTGCCGCCCGGTCCGATCGCGATCACACGCCCTTCGTAGACGATGCCCGGTGACGGCAGCAGCAGGGTTGAGAGGCTGACTCGAATCTGGCCATCGGCGCTTGGTGAGGGCTTCCCGAGGGATGCGACCTGAAAGGGGGCGGAGGCGCCTGGCTGGTAGAAGGCGAAATCGTAGCGTGTCACCCATGCGGTGCCGTCACTCGCGAGCCGGCTGTGATCGGCTGAAGGCGTGAACTACATGATCGTGGGGTTGACGACTTGAGCGACACCCGTGGCGGGCAGTCCGGTGAGTAACGCAAGCGCGAAGGCGAGCGTCGAACGGCAGACAAGAATCCGCATTGGACCTGTTCTTGAGGCGCGAGAGCGTGATGGGAGGGGAGGTCCATCGACCCTTCCGCGTGAACGTGCTCAGGGCACGCTGCAGCTTCCGATCCTCGTGCCACAACTCCGCAAGTGATTGACGGATCGAGCACACGTTCAACGAGCGCTCTGCCTACGATCGATGTGACACGCGAATCTGTAAGCACTCTCACGGTTGTGGTCAGTCGAACGCGTCGAACGCACGAGCAGGAACCGTCCATGGCACGACAGCGAGACGCAGAAGAGATCGACTACGCCAGAGCTTTAACGAGACGACAGAGCAATCGCTGAACGTCCAAGCACCCCCAAGTCATTCGCGGTCAGTTCAAGTCACGAGGTCTTGATGATGTCTGTCCGCTCGCAGTGCAGCCGTGTGCTGAATGGGGGTACTCGCGTGCCTCAGTCTTCTCGTCGCCAACCCAGCCATAGCACAATCGCCGGTTCCAGCGCCGTGGGTCGCCACCGATATAGGCGGCCCTGCGCTGACGGGAAGCAGTACATACGGTAATGGTGTGTTCACGGTGAACGCCGGCGGAGTCGGCATCCGAGGTCGTCGGGATCAATTTCACTTCGTGTATCAACAACTGAGCGGCGACGCGACGATCTTCGCGCGCGTCGACGCGCTCACCGCCGCCGATCCAGAGTCGAGAGTGGGCGTGATGTTTCGCGAGTCGCTCAGCCCGGACGCCAGGAACGCCTTCGCCTACACGAGCGGAGACAACGTCCTGGGCTTGTCGAGGCGCACCTCAACAGGCGCTCGCACCAACGTGACATCGGGGGGTTCGGGGTCTCCACCCGTCTGGATCGCGCTCAGACGGTCCGGATCGACGTTGACCGGTTACACGTCGAGCGATGGTTCCACCTGGCACACAGTGCACACAGCGACGGTGTCCATGGGTCAGACCGTGTACGCCGGCATCGCAGTGTCTGCGCGCTCGAGCAGCCTTCGGGCACAGGCTGTCTTGTCGCGCGTCAGCTTCTGGAGCGCGCTGCCGAACGGCCAGAAGGGGGCGGACATCGGAACACCCTCACCGGTGGGCGGCGCCAACTGGGCCAACAACACCTACACCATACTCGCTGGTGGCGCGAACATCGGGGGCAATTCGGATCAGTTCCACTTCGTGTATCAGACCGTGAGCGGCAATGTGGACCTCGTCGCGCGCGTGGCATCGGTGACGGCCGCTGATGCGATGAGCCGAGCCGGCGTGATGGTGCGCGCGTCGCTGTCTCCAGACGCCGCGTTTGCGTACACAAGTCTGGGTGCCATCGCCGGGTACGGTTTCGAGTGGCGCTACACGAGCAGTGCGAGCGCATCGGTCACAAACGGAGGATCCGGTTCGGCTCCCTGATGGGTCCGGCTGATTCGACGAGGTCAGCTGTTCGAGGCGTACCGATCGTCGGACGGCCAGAGCTGGACGCTCTTCGACTCGGAGGAGATCTCGAACATGCCGAACACGGTGTACGTCGGCTTGGCCGTAACGAGCGCTCGAGCCGGCGCGTCGACCATGGCAACCGTCAGCAACTTCGCGGTCACCGCCAACGTCTCAAACGCCGCACCAACGGTCACCTTGACTTCGCCGACCGCTGGGCAGTCGTGGACGGCACCCGCCACCATCACTCTGGCGGCCGACGCCAGCGATCCGGAGGGCCGTCTCAGCCGCGTCGAGTTCTACGCGGGTGCCCAGCTCCTGTTCGCTGACAACACCGCGTCATTCGGGTACAGCTGGTCGCAAGCGCCGGCAGGGACCCACACCTTGAAGGCCCGAGCGATTGACCTCGACGGCGGGCAGGCGGAATCGAGCGTGTCCGTCACGGTGAGAGCTCCCAATAGCCCTCCCACGGTCACGCTCACGTCGCCTACAGCCGGGCAATCGTTCACAGCGGGAGCCACCATTACGCTGGCCGCCAACGCCAGCGACCCCGAAGGCCGGATGGGCCGCGTGGACTTCCTGATCAACGGCGCGGTCCGTGGGACCAGTTCCTCCGCGCCGTACAGCGCCCCGTGGTCGACGTCGGGGACGAGCGCCGGCACCTACACAATCGCCGCAGTTGCGTACGATGCCGACGGCCTGTCGACGAGGTCGTCGGAGATCACGGTCACCGTGTCGGCGCCCACGACGACGCCACCTCGACACGTGTCGTTCGTAGCATCGAGCGATCACCTCGGCAACGTGACGCGCTACGAGTTGCGAATCCACCAGGCGGGCGCGAACACGAGTACGGCCACGCCTCTCGCGACCTCCGACCTCGGTAAGCCGACGCCCGATGCGCAAGGGCTGATCATCGTCGATCGATCGTCGTTCTTCACCGCCTTGCCAAGCGGCTCGTATCTCGCGACGGTGACGGCGATCGGACCCGGTGGCTCGACGCAGAGCCAGCCGCCCGTGGCGTTCGTGCGGTAACCCGAGTCGCTCGGTCTCCCCCGAGCCTCAAACGCCCCCGTCGAAGCCGCCGGATCCGATGTGCTCACTCGAGTACGCGGATCCGGTGGTTCTCGCTGTCTCCCACAATGACGCGGCGGCCCGCAAGGCACACGCCATGCGGTCGCGCCATCCGACACTGACGCGGATCACCATCCGGTCCGTCACCGCGCTGACCCGTGCCAATGAGTGTGTCAATCGTGCCGCCCTTCAGGTCGACCCGTCGAATCGCGTGGTTCTCCGTATCGACCACGATGAGGCTCTGGTCCGGCGACCACGCAATCCCCTTCGGCCCGTTGAACGTCGCCGCCAACGCAGGTCCGCCGTCACCCGAGTACCCGGTTGCGCCGGTACCGGCGACGCGAGCAAGCCTCGCCTGCTTCGGATCCAGCCGGAAAACCGCGTTTCCCTCGCGCAGCACGAGGTAGATCGTGCCGTCAGGCGCCACGTCCATCGACCGGGGACCGTTGAGCGCCGTGCCGTCGATGGGCGCGTTGTCCGGCGTCGGTCCCTTGTCCCCCGTTCCAGCGAATGTCGAGACCGTGCCGCGCTGCAGATCGATCCGCCGCACGCGCTGGTTGCCGATGTCGCACACGAGCAGCTGCCCGGTCGCGTCGAACGCGATGCTGTGGGGCTGCCTGAACTGTGCTTTCGTGGCCGGCCCACCGTCGCCGCTGAAACCCGCCACACCCGTACCCGCCACGGTCGAGATGACGCCCGTACGAGCATCGATCCGTCGGATGATGTGATTGTCTCGCTCGACGATGAACAGATGGCCGTCGCGATCGAAGCGAAGCTCATGCGGCGCAGCGAGAGCGGCTTTGGTCGCCGGTCCGCCGTCACCCGAGTACCCCTTCTCACCGGTGCCAGCCAGCGTCGTGACCGTGTTGCGCCGCAGATCCATCCGACGGACGCGCCCGGTGTCGTATTCGCAGAAGTAGAGCGCCTCGTCTGGGCCGATGATGACGCCGAAGGGATTGTTGACAGGTGTCTTCAGCGCGTCGGGAATGTCGGCCGCATAGCCGGCGACGCCGGTGCCGGCCAACGTCTTGACCTGTCTGGTCTGCGCACGGTCAGCCCGCGCGCCAAACGCCAGGAGGCTAGCGGTCCACAGAAACGTCCGTCGCGTGGGCATCGTCATCATGCGTTCCCCCATCACACGTTTGCTCGACTCGACGTGTGCTTGGCGAGCTCCGTCTTCGCGATTGCCGCGCGATGGACTTCATCCGGCCCATCGGCGAGTCGAATGGTTCGCGCGTGCGCCCAGGCGCGCGCAAGGAAGACGTCATCGCTGACGCCGGCGGCACCGAACGCTTGAATGGCCCGATCGATCACACGCTGCGCCGCGCGCGGCGCCACGACCTTGATCATGGCAATCTCCTTGCGGGCGGCCTTGTTCCCGACGGTATCCATCAAACGCGCGGCGTGCATCGTCAGTAAGCGCGCCTGATCCAGCTCCATGCGCGACTCGGCGATGTCGGCGCGGATGGTCCCTTGATCGGCGAGCGGACGACCAAACGCCACACGTGTGCTGACGCGACGGCACATCACCTCGAGCGCACGCTCGGCGAGGCCGATGAGCCGCATGCAGTGATGGATCCGACCGGGTCCCAGACGCCCCTGCGCGATCTCGAAGCCCCGGCCCTCGCCCAACAGCAGATTGGTGGCCGGCACCCGTGCACCATCGAACACGATCTCCGCATGACCGTGCGGGGCATCGTCATAGCCGAAGACCGAGAGCATCCGGATGATTTTCACACCCGGCGTGTCCATGGGCACGAGGATCATCGATTGCTGACGATGACGCTCGGCGCCCGGGTCGGTCTTCCCCATCACGATCGCGATCCGGCAACGAGGATCGCCGGCGCCGGAGATGAACCACTTGCGACCCGTGACCTTGTAGCTGTCGCCCTCGCGTTCGATGCGCGCGGCGATGTTCGTTGCGTCGGACGACGCCACCGCGGGCTCGGTCATGGCGAAACACGAACGGATCTCACCGGCGAGCAGCGGTTCGAGCCACTGCCTGCGCTGCGCGGGCGTTCCGTAGCGAACGAGCACCTCCATGTTCCCCGTGTCCGGCGCGGAGCAATTGAAGGCCTCGGGCGCCATCACGTGCGACCGTCCCATCAACTCGCAGAGCGGTGCGTACTCCTCGTTCGTCAAGCCGGCGCCGTACTCGCTGTCGGGGAGAAAGAGGTTCCAGAGCCCGGCTGCGCGCGCCTGTGCCTTGAGCGTCTCGACGATTGACGTCGGCTGCCAGCGATCGCCTGCGGCGACCTCCCGGTCGAAGGCGGCTTCGTTCGGGTAGATGTGCGCGTCCATGAATGCGCGAATGCGGTCGGCGAGGTCGGCAGCACGGCTGGTCATGGGAGCGCATGATAGTCTACTGGGCCCGTGACGAACGACACGCGCGCGGTCCGCGAGAGTGAGGCACTGAACTGGGGCGCGTTGACCGCGTACCTCCGGGACGCGCTGCTAAAACAGGATGCATTCCTTGCCCGTTACGGGCCCACCGCCCTACGCGGCGACATCGTCGTCGAACAGTTCGGCGGAGGGCACTCGAACCTGACCTACCTCCTGCGTTTCGGGGATGTCGGCCTGGTGCTGCGACGCCCACCCCTCGGTCCCGTGCCTCCGCGCGCGCACGACATGGCCCGCGAGTTCCACTGGCTGAGCGCGCTACACCCACGGTTCCCGTTGGCACCGCAACCGTTCGTGCTGTGCGAAGACACGGCTGTGGTCGGCGCGGTCTTCTACGTGATGGAGCGACGACGCGGCATGGTGATCCGGCACGAGGAGCCCGTAGGCGTCGCGGGGCAGGAGGCCGTGCGCGCGGGGATCAGTGGATCGCTCGTCGACACACTGGCGACACTCCACGCGGTGGAGGCCGGGGCGCCGCCCCTCTCTTCGCTGGGGAGGCCCGCGGGCTTCATGACACGCCAAGTCCAGGGCTGGGGAGACCGCTGGTCGCTGGCACAGACCGACGAGGTGCCGGAGATGGAGACGGTCGCTGCCTGGCTGCGGGCTCGGATTCCGCCAGATCCCGAGCGCCCCGCTGTGGTCCACGGGGACTTCAAGCTCGACAATGTCATCCTGGATCCCTTGGATCCGGCGAAGGTGGTCGGCGTCCTTGACTGGGAAATGTGCGCGCTGGGCGATCCGCTTGTCGACGTCGGGATCTTCCTGAGCTACTGGATCCGGACGCCTGGAGACCACGGATCTTCCATCCACGACGCGCTGAGTACGGTGACCGACCGGCCGGGATGGTTCAGCCGCGAGGCGGTGCTCGAACGTTACGTCGCCACCTCGGGACGCGATCTCCGCGGGATCGGCTTCTACGAGACCTTCGCGGTGTTCAAGCTGGCGGTGGTCCTTCAGCAGATTTACGTCCGCTACGTCCGCGGCCAGACCGATGACCCACGTTTCGCGACGCTGGGGGCGCGTGTCTTGGCCCTCGCCCGGCGTGCCGCTGATCTGACGACCCGCCACGGCTAAGCGGCGCTGCACGAGCCGATCGGTAATAAAATGAACCTATGCGCTTGAGGCCTGTCCGCTTCTCTTCTCTCTTCACTGGGCTCATCGCCACAGTGCTCGTGGCACAGCTGCCCGAATCGCCCTGGCACTCCCACGTCCACGCGGCTCAACAAGAGTTGACGCCTATTTCATACGTCTGTCCGATGGCCTCGGACGCCGAAGTGGTCGAGGTCAAGCCAGGCAAATGCCGGCTCTGCGGGATGGTGCTCGAGCCGGTTCGTCTCGACACGGCCTGGTCCTGTCCGAACCACGCGGTCGTGATCAAGGACCAGAAAGGTTCGTGCCCGATCGACAAGCGCGAGTTGGTGCAGGTGATCGTCGCGAAGTATTGGACATGCGGCGACAAGCCAGACGAGAAGCTGCCGGACCCCGGCAAGTGCGCCAACGGCAGTCCACGGAAGCTGAACACGGCGCTGCGCGCGCACGGCGATCACAACCCCCGCTATGGGGGCTCGTTCTTCATGGCCGAGGATAAGTGGCATCATCTCGAGGGAACCTACCCCAGCGCTGGGTTGTTCCGGATGTACTTCTACGACAACTTCACGAAGCCAATGTCGCCCAAGAAGTTCAGCGGACGGGTGTTCTTCGAGGAAGCCGGCAAGGAGACCGCGTCGTTCCCCATGAGCGTGTCGCGCAACGGCAAGACGCTCGACGCGCAGATCAAAGGCATGCCGACGCAGCCGTCGAAGACCACGCCCGTGAAGCTCGCCGCGAGAGTCAAGTTCGATACCAAACTGCCGGAACAGCGCTTCGACTTCGTCTTCATCGACTACTCGAAAGAGCCGCTGTCAACGCCGCCGGCACCGAAACCGACGGCCACCGCGGCAGTCCCGGCTGCGCTGCCAGCTCGTGCGGCCGCCGCTGCCGTCGTTCCGCCAAGTGTGCCCGCTCCACCGCCACCACCTGCCACGTCCGAGGGCGCGCCAATCACCGCCTCCGCATCGGTGCCGCAGAACACGAGCGCAGCGACGCTCTCGCGGACCGACGCGGCGCAACTCGTCGAGAACCTGCCCACCTCTCCGGCGGAGTTGCTGAAGCTGCTCGAGCAGCGAACGCAGGAAGTGCGGCAGGCGATCACGGAGGGCCAGTACGGCTACGTCTACATTCCGGCGCTCCTCAGCAAGGACATCGCGCTGGCGATTGGAGACCAGGTCAGTCAGCTCCCGGACTCGAAGCAGAATCACGCCAACGCCGCCGTGCGCCAACTCGTGATCGCGGCCTGGGATCTCGACTTCTACGGCGACCTTGGCAACAAGGAAAAGATCACCGAGGCCTTCAACTCGCTTGCCTCCGCTTTTGAGAACATCAAGGCTGCATATGGGTCCTCTCGCTAAGCCGGCCGGCCGATTCGCACGTCGACATGTGTGGGCGCTCACGGCGCTGGGGATGAGCATCGCCATCGTGGGGGTCTGGGCGCCGAGCCCGGAAGCGCACAAGGCGATCACGTCGAAGTACAACTACACGGAGCACGTGTTCCCCATCCTGCGCGATCGGTGCGCGCGGTGCCACTACCCTGGCGGTCCGACGCCGATGTCTCTGCTCACCTATCAAGACGCCATGCCGTGGGCAGAGTCCATCCGCGAGCAGCTCGTCGGTCAAAAAATGCCACCCTGGTACGCCGATCCCACCGGGCCGCAGGTGAAGGGCGGGCACATCCTGACGACGCGCGAGCTCGATATCCTCGTGACCTGGGCGACCGGTGGAACACCAAATGGTCCGATTGGGAACCAAACAGTGCCTGAGGTTGCACCGCCGGCCCCGTGGCGCTCGGGTCCGCCCGATCATCAGGCGAAGATGCCGAAGCCACACGAGCTTCCGCTCGGGACGCAGGAAGATGACGTCGAAGTGACCATTCCTACGGGCCTCAAGGAAGAGAAGTGGGTGAAGGCAATCGACATCCAGCCGAGCGATGCGTCGATGGTGCGCGACGCAGTGATTTCGGTGGAGAACGGTCCCGTTCTCGGGCTCTGGGTGCCAGGCGCAGAAGCCATCGCCGCGCCGAACGGCACCGGCTTCAAACTCGCGCCGGGCGCGACGTTGAAGCTCAGGATTCACTACAAGAAGTCGTGGCAAGACGAGCAGAATGCGAAGTCCGATCAGTCGACGGTCGGCCTCTACTTCACCGACGCACCACTCTCCGGCAAGAGCATTGACGCGGTCGAGATGAAGGGGCCGGAGGCAACATCCAACGCGCCCGTAAGCTTCACGGGTGCGCTGAAGACGGGCGCTCGCGTCCTCGCGCTACGACCGAGCTTCGATCAGACCTACAGGGAGGCGACGATCGATGCCGTGCTCCCCAACAACCGTCGCGTGACGATCATGAAGCTGCGTGCCCCTCAGCCGTCGTGGTTTCGACGCTACTGGTTGGCCGAGCCCATCGAGCTTCCGGCGGGCACCAAGCTGGAAATCAAGGCTATTCCTTCACCGGCCGACGAGTTCGCGCCGCCTGTCCAGAAGCGTTACCCATTGCAGGTCGCGTTGGACTACGTCGCGCAGTAGGGGCCAACCGGTGAACGCGCGGGTCTAACGTCTCGGTCAACCAGGCCGCCAGCGCGCGCTTGCGGGCGAGGCTGTGGCCTCGGTTGCGCCACACTACACTCCGATGGACACATCACATCCCCGTCTCTCGGGCAAGACGGCCATCGTCGCTGGTGGGACGCGAGGCGTGAGCCTCGGCATCGCTCGCGAGCTGGCCATCTCCGGAGCCGCCGTGTTTCTCACTGGCCGCTCGGCAACGGAAGGCCAGGACAGTCCTGGAGGCGTGACGGCGGTACGCTGCGACCATCGAGACGATGCCGCCGTAGACGCGGTATTCGCGCGCGTGCTGGTGACCTGCCGGCTTTCTTCGAACCAGTCGTCACTGGAGAATGACGCCGGTGGGACCGGGTAGGGGCTCTGCGTTCTTCAAGTCAGCGCGAGCCGGCAACGCCGGCGAGCGCCCCCCGTTCAAGGTGG
>Ga0194132_10003037_pt1 | contig 30506 bp, 28 predicted proteins | sample TA2KigOf80mmetaG_FD_148612 | JGI IMG/M metagenome (GOLD analysis project Ga0194132, IMG submission 148612) | Freshwater microbial communities from Lake Tanganyika, Tanzania - TA2015054 Kigoma Offshore 80m | ecosystem: Environmental > Aquatic > Freshwater > Lake | place: Tanzania: Lake...
CGGAGCCTGGCGAGCATCCTGCGCCGCGTTTGGTCTGCGTCACCTGCGCACCCGCCCCTACACGCCGCGCACCAACGGCAAGGCCGAACGCTTCATCCAGGTGCTGCTCCGCACGTGGGCCTACGCCTTCGTCTACCCCACCAGCGCCCATCGCGCTCGTGCCCTCGCCGGCTGGCTGCGGTAGTACAACTGACGCAAACCCCATGGCTCGCTCGGTGGCCTCCCGCCGGTCAGTCGTCTCTCACAGGTTCGTGGTCACTACACCTAGCGGGGGCGGTTTCGTTCGAGCCAGAGCAGGCGGCGCACGGAGCGGCGCAGCAAGCGGTCGCGGGCGCGGGTGTACAGGCCGTCGAACCGCTCCGCGTCGGCGGCCGGGCGGAGGCGGGCCGGGTCGCTGTAGCGTTCGGTGACGTAGGCGCGGGCGAGCGGCGTGACGTCGACGCGCGGGCGGATGACCGCACTCAGTCGGGCGGCCGCTTCGAGCGGGGTGGCCTCGGGGCGCGGGGCGAGCCCGGCCCAGCCGGCGAATAGCTGCAGCTTGGCCCAGCGCCGGGAGTCCGGGGGCAGGCGGTGGAACGCGCGCTCCCAGGCGAAGCGCGCGCCGGCGCCCACGGCGAGCAGCAGCGCGGCGGCGGCGACGAGCCAGCCGAGGAGCTTGCCCGCGAACCCGAGCCCGCCGCCCGAGCCGCTGGTCGCGTCGGAGGCCGGTGCGTCGGCGCCGCCGGGCTGCATGAGTTCGTCGGGGAGCGAGCCGTCCTCGGGGCTCATCGACGGGCCTTGCGGCGTGTCGAGGAAGGCGGGGTCGTCGCCGGCGCGCGCGATCTGGCCGCGTCCGGGCGTGGGGTTGAAGTCGACCCAGCCGAACGCGGGGAAGTACACCTGCGTCCAGGCCCAGGAGCGCTGCTCGCTGACGGTGAACTGCTTGGTCACGGAGTCGCGGTCCGCCTCGTCGAGGGCGAAGCCGACGGCGACACGCGCGGGCACGCCGAGCGTGCGCAGCAGCACGGCCATGGCGGATGCGTGGTAGTCGAAGTAGCCGCGCCGGGCGCCGAACAGGAAGTACGCGACGGCGTCGCGTCGCGGCGGGCGCTGGCCGATCTTGAGGTCGTAGGGGTAGTTGGCGCGCAGGTACTCCTCGACGCGGGCGGCCATGATGTAGGGCACGCGGTCGCCGCGCGTGATCTGCTGCGCGAGCGCGGCGATCTCGGGGGGCAGGTTGCCCGGCAGCTGCAGGTAGCGGTCGCGCACCCAGGCGGGGTAGTCCGGCGATGCGGCGACGAGGCGGTCGATGGTAGCGGCGGAGACGGTGCCGACGGTGGCGTAACGGCGGCCGTCGCTCAGCGCGTCGCCGGGTGCGAGCGCGAGCGCGTCCTCGAGCGCCGCGCTCGTGAGTAGGTCCGCGCTGCGGTCGTCGGTGGCGAGCGGGTCGCCGAACGTGAGCAGGCGGTGGCGGCCGACGGGCTCGATGACCTCGACGGTGGCCTTGGCGGGCAGGCGGAACTGCGCGCGGGTGGCGGGCGTGCCGAAGCTCGCGGCGTCGACGGTGGTGTCGGGCAGGGCGCGGCCGCGGGCGTCCGTGAGCTTCCAGCCGGTGGAGGTGTACTTATCATAGACGGCGCCGCGCAGGTACATCGCCTTCTCGGCCTCGACGCGCAGTAACGGGTCGGCGTCGAGCGAGATGCTGCCCTGCAGCGGCAGCACGTCGTCGAACTTGTGCAGGCCGACGGAGTTCTTGGAGCCGACGCCGATGAAGAGGCGGCCGACGCGATCGACGCGGTCGTTGACGGGGGCGAGCGCGCGCTCCCATACGGTGGACACCGGCCCGAAGTTGTTGGCCGTCGGCACGATCCACGCCGCGATCACGAGCCCGAGCCCTACGACGCTGGCGAACCACAGCACTTCGAGCGAGAGCAGCGGTGGCGAGTCGGCGCGGTCGCCCTGCCACTGCTCGACGGTGCGCACGAGGTGCAGTCGCGCGAACAGCAGGATGGCGGCGAACAGGAAGACGATGAACTCGGCCGAGGGCTGGCCGGGCAGGTAGGAGATGTTGGTGAGCAGCGCGACGCCGCCGGGCACGAGTGCGATCCACGGATTGCGCCAGCGCACGATCGCCCACGCGGCGAGGTAGGCGAGCAGCCACGCAGCGAAGGTGACGAGCAGCACGAACGGCAGTGGGTCGGTCGACACGTTGTCCTCGCGCAGCGCGTCGAGCCACGCGCCGTTGCGCGCCCAGAGCTCGGACCAGCGCGTGACGATGCCGCTGTCGGTGAGCGGCGCGGCCAGGCGCATGGTGTGCATGACCATGCCGATGACGAGCGCGGCGCCTGCGGGCAGGCCGAGCGTGTACAGCACCCAGCCGGGGCCGCGCGTGCGCGCGAGCAGCCAGCCCGAGCCGAGGCCGAGCATCGCGGCGACGTCCAGCGACGGCATCTCGCGGACCCAGTCGGCGCGTTCGATCGAGACGACGACGGCGAGCAGCGCGACGAGTACGAGCGAGAACGTGAGCAGCTCTTCCCAGCCGCTGCGCAGCGCACCGCCCTGGGCGGGCGCCGCAGCGCGCGGCGTGGACAGCGGGACGGGTCGCGCGGTCACGGTGCGCCGGCCGCTGCGACCTCGGACCCGGCGGCGAGCACGCGGTCGATGTCGTCGGAGCGCTTGATCGTGTACATGTACACGCCGCCCGCCGCGAGGGTGCGGTAGATGTCGAGCGCGCTCGGCGCGGGCGCGTACGTCTCGGCCTCGAGCAGCACGGCGGCGATCTTCACGCCGCGGCCCTGCAAGTTCATGAGCGCCAGCACCCACGCGTCGTTGGTCGACGGGGTGACGACGACGACGGTCGTGTGGCGCCCGAAGCGGCGCGACTCCTCGAGCAGCAGCGCGTCCAGCGGCACCTCGCCAGAGGCGTGTGCCAGCGCGAGCGTCTCGAGCATGCGCGTGTAGTGGTTCGCGCCGCGGTCCGGCTCATCGACGCGCAGGTTTTGGCCGAAGGTGAGCAGGCCGACGGTGCGGTTGGCGGCGATGAAGTAGCGCGCGATCGAGGCGGCGATCGTGACGGCCGCCTCCTCGGTGCCCTCGAGGTCCTCGCCGACGTGCGCGGCGCGCTGCATGTCCAGCACGATCCATACGTCGGAGGCGGGGTCGAGCTCGAAGAGCTTGACCATCAGGTTGCCGGTGCGTGCGGTGGCGGGCCAGTGGATGCGGTTGTAGGAGTCGCCGGGCGCGTACGGGCGCAGTCCGGCCACGTTGGGCGTGACGTTCTGCGTGCGGCGGCGGAAGCGGCCGTCGCCCGGCAGGTTCGCGGGGGGGATGTAGAAGTCCGGCAGCTCGGGCGCGTTCGGGTAGACCAGCACGGAGACGGGCTGGCCGAAGGTGCGGCGGAAGCGGAAGAAGCCGAACGGGTCGGTGGCGGTGATGGCGAGCGGGCCGAGCTCGTAGAGGCCGCGGCGCAGCGCCGGCGTGTCGTAGTGCCACACCTCGACGCCCTTCGCGCCGAGCGTGATTACGCGGCGGCTGAGATGAGCGGGGAGCGAGGAGCGGTCCTCGACCTCGAGCCAGACCTTCGGGATGCGGGAGGTGGAGCGGATGACGACGCGGCGGTGTAGCGACTGGCCCTGGGAGACGCGCGAGGTGCGGCGCTGCACGTCGACGTCGAGGCCATCGATCATCGAGCGCGTCCACAGGTAGACGACGGGGACGACGAACAGCACGACGTAGGCGAGCCGGAAGAGCAGCCAGAAGCCGGTGGCGAAGCCGACGACGACGCAGACGGCGGCGAGCAGCACGGCCATCTCGACGTTGGGGTAGCGTCGGGCCCACGCGTGGAGACGGCGCAGCGTGGTCATCGTCGGTGGCGGCGCAGCGCGGCCGCGCTTAGGCGCCGCCGCGCGCGCGGGCGCCGGGCACGGGCACGCGGCCGATGCAGTCGTCGACGACCTGTGCGCTGTCGACATTGCGCACCCGCGCGCCGGGGCTGACGATCACGCGGTGGCCGAGCGTGGCGTAGGCAAGCAGCTTGACGTCATCGGGCTGCACGAAGTCGCGCCCGTCGAGCATGGCGAAGGCCTGCGTGGTGCGCATGAGCGCGAGCGAGCCGCGCGGGGAGGCGCCGAGGTAGACCGCCTCGTGCTCGCGCGTCGCGTTGACGAGCGTGACGATGTACTGCTTGATGAGCGGGTCGATGTAGATCTCGCGCACGGCGGCCTGCAGCTCGAGCACTTCGGACGAGGTGGTGACCTGCGAGAGCGAGTCGATGGGGTGGCCGATCTGCTGCGCGTCCATGATCAGCACCTCGTCGGTGGGCGAGGGGTAGCCGAGATGGATGCGCATGAGGAAGCGGTCGAGCTGCGCCTCGGGGAGCGGGAACGTGCCCTCGTACTCGATCGGGTTCTGGGTCGCCATGACCATGAACGGGTCGGGGGTGCGGTGGGTGACGCCGTCCACGGTGATCTGGCGCTCTTCCATGGCCTCGAGCAGCGCGGACTGGGTCTTGGGGGTGGCGCGGTTGATCTCGTCGGTGAGCACGACCTGGGCCATGAGCGGGCCGGGCCGGAACTCGAAGTCTCGCGCGGCCTGGTTGAACACGGAGACGCCGGTGACGTCGGAGGGCAGCAGGTCCGGCGTGAATTGGATGCGCTGGAAGCTGCAGCCGGTGGAGCGCGCGAGGGCGCGGGCGAGCATGGTCTTGCCGACGCCGGGCACGTCCTCGATCAGCAGGTGGCCGCGGGCGAGCAGGCAGACGAGCGCGAGGCGCGTCTCGTGCGCCTTTCCCACAATCACGCGATCGACGTTGGCGTGGATGCGCTCGGCAACGAGGCGTGGTTCTTCCACACCAATTCCCTCCGCGGTTCGGCGCGCGGTCGTGGCACGACCGCGCTACGCGTGACGAGCGCGTGCGCTTGAGGCGCATCAGTATATCAACGTCGCGGGCGTGGTCAGCGAATGACGCGCGAGCCGCTAGACTCGTGACTGGGAGCGAAGGAGCGCGATGACGGGCGGACACGGGCCGGCAAGCACGCCGCGCTGGCGACGGCGGGCGGTGCTGGCGCTGGGCGGTGGCGCAGCGGTGGGCGTGCCGCTGGCGGTGGCGTTCGGAGCGCGGGGCGGCGCGTCGTCGCGCGTCGCAGACGGCGAGGTGCTGTTCGCGACCGAGGGCGGCGTGACTGTCGCGGCGCGCATCGCGAGTGCGGGGTCGCCGCAGAGCGCTACGCTGCCCGCGACGTCCAGCTCGACGCCGACGCCGACGCCGGTTGCGCTCGGGCTGGAGCTGTCGCCGGGGCCGGAGGTGGGCATCGGCGAGACGCTGCGCGTGCGGGCGCGCGCGCCCGGCGCCGCCTCCGCGAGCCTGGAGTTCCGCGGCAGCATGTACCGCGCGGTGGTGGGGGTGGACGGCAAACTGTGGTCGGTGCTCGGCGTGCCGCTGGACGAGGTGGCGGCGGAGCACGAGCTGGTGGTGCGCGCGCTGTCGGCGTCGGGTGCGGTGGTCGGCACGGGCGCGGCGCGGGTGGTAGTGGTGCCGGTGGAGCGTCCGGTCGACTACCTTCAGCTGACGGCGGACCAGGCGTCCGTGCTGACGCCGGAGGCGGCGGCGCGCGAGAGCGCGCTGCGAGCGGCGCAGTTCTCGGCGTTCGACGGGGCGCCGCGCTGGCGCGGGCCGTTCCTGCAGCCGACGACGGGGTCGTTCACGACGCGGTTCGGGCAGGGGCGCTCGATCAACGGCGGACCGATCGGCGGCTTCCACACCGGCCTCGACATCGGCGCGCCTGAGGGCACGCCGGTGGTGGCGGCGGCCGACGGCCGCGTGGCGTGGGTGGGGGTGATGCCGATCCGCGGGAACTCGGTGCTCATCGATCACGGCGGCGGGGTGAAGAGCGGCTACCACCACCTGCTGGCGACGCAGGCGGTGGAGGGCGAGTTCGTGGCGCTGGGCGCGCCGATCGGGCAGGTGGGCGCGACCGGGCTGGTGACGGGCCCGCACCTGCACTGGGAGGTCACGCTCTGGGGCGTGAACGTGGAGCCGCTGACCTGGGCGCGGCTGGAGTTCGGGCCGACGGTCTAACAGCATCCGTCGCTCCGGTCGGCGCCGCACCGGGAAGGTGCTGGCAACCCTCCGGGCGGGGGGCCTGCCCGCCCGCCCGCCCTCCGAGGGGCTGCCTCTTCGCGCCCACCGAAACCGATCCGCCTCGCGCCCTGCGTGCACCACGGATGCCGGCGATCACGAGCGACGGGTCGCGGCGAGCGATTACAATGGGCGGCGCGACGGGGGGTTGTTGATGGATTTCGCGTTCTCTGCGGACGAGGAGCGGCTGCGAGCGGAGGTGCGCGCGCTGCTGGCGCGCGAGCTGCCGGCGGACTGGTCGGCGCGAAGCCTGCTGGCCGCTCCGGACGCGGACGAGCGCGCTGAGCTCGCGAAGCGCGTATCGAAGCAGCTCGCAGCGCGGCGCTGGCTGGCGATGGCGTGGCCGAAAGAGCACGGCGGGCTCGACGCGAGCTTCATCGAGCAGCTGGTGTTCAACGAGGAGAGCGCGTACATGGACGCGCCGGGCACCGGTGGCGTCGGCGTGTCGATGGTCGGGCCTTCCATGATATCGTACGGCACCGCGGAGCAGCGACGGCTGTATCTGCCGCGCATCGCGAGCGGGGACGACGTGTGGTGCGCGCTGTACTCGGAGCCGCTGGCGGGGTCCGACCTCGCGTCGATCCAGACGCGCGCGGTGCGCGACGGCGACGAGTACGTGATCTCGGGGACGAAGCTGTGGGTCGCGGGGGCGCGGCAGGCGAACCTCGGCTGGCTGGCGGCGCGCACGGACCCGAACGCGCCCAAGCACCGCGGCATCTCGACGTTCGTGCTGCCGATGGACAGCGCGGGCATCTCCGTGCGGCCGATCGAGAGCTTGGCCGGTGACGCGTACCTGACGGAGGTGCAGCTGGACAAGGTGCGGGTGCCGGCGGCGAACCTGGTAGGCACGGAGAACCGCGGCTGGTACCAGGTGGCGACGTCGCTGGACTTCGAGCGCTCGAGCATCGGCGCGTTCGCCGGCGGCCGGCGCAATGTGGAGCGGCTGGTGGGGCTCGCGCGCGAGGACACCCGCCTCGTAGAGCAACACCCGGGGGTGCGCTACGCGTTGGCGGATCGCTGGATCGAACTGCAGGTGGGGCAGAGCCTCGCGTACCGCATCCCGTTCCTGCAGACGGAGGGCATCACGCCGAACCACGAGGCGGCGGTGTCGAAGCTGTACGGCTCGGAGCTGACGCAGCGCATCGCGCAAACGGGGCTGCAGATGCTGGGGCAGTCGGGGCTGTTGGCGCCGGGATCGAGTCTCGCGCCGTTCGGCGGTGGGCTGGCGCGGCAGTACCTCGCGTCGGTGGGCGCGACGATCGGCGGCGGAACGTCCGAGGTGCTCCGCAACGCGGTGGCGCAGCGCGGGCTCGGGCTGCCGCGGTAGGTCACTCGCTAACTCTGTGAGTTCGTGAGGTGCCTTCCCACGCGGCCGGTCGTCCACCTCTTCACAGTGTCGTCCCATCGGAGGTAGATGCGGAGGCAATACTGAGGGTCGCCGTCCGCGCCGAACTTGATGTGTTCCTGTATCTCCAGAGCGTTGTTGCCATCGCGAAACTGCCGCTCGTTTCTCCAACGGCCCATCGTGGTGTGAGCTTCGTGCGCCGCGTATTCGATGCCCCGCTCGGATAGCCACTCCTTAACCCGCTTTCCGAGTGGTCCCTTCTGTCGCTCCTTCGCTAGTTCATCGAGTGCCTCGAACGCGTCGTAAACAGCGGCCGGGTTATCGAATGGCGAAGCAGCGACTGCTTCTACTGCTGAAGGCAAGAAGCGCAGCGTCGTCAGAGTGCCCTCGGCAAGTTGAACCGCGGCGGCCACCGACCGGACCTCGGTTTCTGCCTCGCTGTCGTCGCTTGATGCGACACCGACTCCCCACAGTCGGTAGTTCTCGCGATGCTGGTTCAGTTCGTTTTGAAGGTCCGCGTTGGCTTGCTCCAACTTCGCCGCTTTGTCGAACCAGTAGTCGCGCTCTGCCTTTGCGTTGCTCGCCCGTTCACCCAGCGACGCTAGGAGTTGGTCGCTGGCTCCCGTCTGCAGTCGGAGCTCTTCAATCTGGCGCTTCTGTTCTGCACGACGGATCCGTCGCGTGACGTCGAGATACACTCGTTGGTCGACGTAGCGCCGAAAGCGCGAGGCGAAAATGTGCAGCAGGATACGACCGAGCCGCGGACCCAGATCACGCGCGTGCTCAGGGAGCCACCTGCGATGCCGGAGAGGATTGTCGCCGGGCGACGCGGCTCGGCCAATAGATGCGGACGGCCCCGGCAAAGCAAGTCATCGGCTGGCCGAGGCTGTCGGTAAGTGTCCACGTTGCATCGTCGTCATACACAGCTACGGTGGCGAGCCCCGCAAGCCGGGACTGTAAGCTGTCTGGATCGACGGCGTAGGTGCCCGCCTTATCCGCGGTGATCACCACGACCGGGAGCTTCCTCTGGGGGTGTAGGATCACATCCTTCGTGAAGGTGCTTGAGATCGCCGGTCGCACGTCCGACGCTTTGACATGAAGTGGGTGTTCTTCGTACTTGCAGGTAAAGGCGGTAATTAGGTCGGGAACCAGAGCTGGTCGATCGGCGTCGATGCCGCGCAGGTGGAGCTCGCGGCCGGTGTCAAGCAACTGGGCATCGATGTCAGCGTCGACCGACGCTCCCTCCGTGGCGAACCAAACCTCGGTGCGCCAGCGGTACTGCGGCCGTTCCCGGTCCGGGTGCTCCCACTTCAGAGACCAATACCCCAATTCGCCGAGTGTGCCTTCACGCAGACGCAGCGTATCGCTCGGACCCACCCAGTAACCAGCGGAAGCGTCGACTGCCGGCCCCTGGAATCGCGAAGGGTGCCTGAGCCAGCCGAGCGCTACGTTGCGAGCACGGAGCAGCAAGCTGACGCCCGATGTGTTGTCCTCGTTCCCCGTTACCGTGAAGCTGATCGTGTATCGCTCCGCCAGCGGTTCTCCGAAAGCCCCACCGCGCCGGACAGCCGCAAGAGATCACATGCTACGCGCCGTCAGGGCGGCGATGGCGCGGCGCACGTGGCCGTCCTCCAGGAAGGGGGCCGCCTCGGCAGCGCGCAGCTCGGCGGCGCGCGCGAGCACGTCGGCACGCGTGAGGGTAGGCGGGGGGTCGGTGATCCAGGCGGTTAGCGTGACCAGCACGCCGTTGGGATCCTCGAGGAAGACCAGCCGCTCGTAGCCGCGGCGGATCTCCTCGGAGGCGCGGACGCCGGAGGCGGCGAGCTCGGTATATGCGCGATCGAGGTCCGCGCCGGACACGCTGAGGCTGAGGTACTGCATCGAGCCGACGCCGAGCTGCGCCTCGGCGAGCTTGATGTCGGGGCGTGTGGGGCCGACGAGCAGCAGGTAGGTGTCGTCGCCGGCGTGGAGCAGCGCTTGCAGCGACTCGGAGTCGTCGCGGTTGGGCTCGGTGAAGAGGTGGCGCATGCCGAAGGCGCGGGTGTAGAAGGCGATGGACTCGTCCATGCTCTTGCAGATGATGGCGGGGTAGCCGAGGTGCTGGACCTGCATCGGTGGGGCTCCTGTGCTGCGGGGGCAGCGTCGGGGGGCGCGCGGCGCGCGTCAAGGCGCGTCGCGGGCGGGGTCACTCGAGGGCGGCGAGCAGCTCGTCGGCGCGGAAGAGCTGCGGGTAGGTGTCGGGGACCGGGGCGACGATGCCAGCGGCCTGCAGGCGGTCGATGATCGCGCGGGTGGCGGCGACGGTTACGCCGAGGCGGTCGGCGGCGTGGCGGCGGGTGAAGACCGGGCGGATCCACAGCTCGTCGAGCAGCTGGAAGACGGAGGCGGCGGCGCGGCGCTCCGTGAGCAGCGCGCGGTAGTGCTCGTGCAGGTCGCGCAGGGTGCGGGCGCGGCGCAGGGCGTCGCGCGCCTGGTCGCGCACGCCGAGCAAGAAGAAGCGCAGCCAGGGCGTCCAGTCGCCCGAGTGGGAGAGCGCGAGCAGCTGGTCGTAGTACTCGGGGCGGCGGCGCTCGAAGTAGGCACTGAGGTAGAGCAGCGGCGTGCGCAGCACGCCGCGCTCGGCTAGCAGGAGGGGGATGAGCAGGCGGCCGATGCGGCCGTTGCCGTCGATGAACGGGTGGATCGCCTCGAACTGGTAGTGCATGAGGGCGGCGCGCACGAGCGGGGGCAGCGGGCCCTGGTCGTGGACGAAGCGCTCCCAGTCGGCGAGCAGGTCGGGCAGCGCCGGCGCGGGCGGGGGCACGAAGCGCGCGCGTTCGACCGGCGTGCCGGGCGCGGCGATCCAGACCTGGCGGCTGCGCAGCTCGCCCGGGCGCAGGTCGCCCCCGCGCACGCCGGCCAGTAGCAGCGCGTGGAGCTCCAGCAGCAGGCGCTGGCTGATCGGCAGGCTGTCGAGGCGGGCGAGGCCGTGCTCGACCGCCTGCACGCAGTTCCACACCTCGCGGGCATCCGGCGGCTCGCTGGCGCCGGCCTCGAACACGTAGATATCGGAGAGCGACGCCTGCGTGCCCTCGATGCGCGACGAGAGCACCGCCTCCAGCCGCAGGAACGGCGCGATCAGCAGACGCGGGTTGAGCAGCGTCTCGCCGACGCCCGCCAGCGTGGCGACCTCGCGCGAGGCCTCGTCGAGCAGGTACACGACGCCGGGCGGCAGCGCGAGCGAGCGCGGCAGCGGGTCCGGGACGTAGGCGCGCACGCCATCGGGGATCGACTCGAGGCGGCCGATCGGGCTGGCGTCTAGGGGGTGCTGGGGCAGGTGCGGGACGTAATAGCAGGGTTTCATGCGCGGCATAGAGTTGTTAGTTTCCGTGGAAAGAATAACATGTGGGCACCCGTCGCCCGTGTAGATGTTAGTGATGGCCACATAACTAACATCCGGTGACGGCAGTTGCTAGTGGCGTAACACCAACCGGCCCCTATCCCGGCCCCGCGTCCACCGGCGCGTTGACCGGGCTCGCACTGTCCGCCTACCATCGGGGCGTGAAGCAGCGAGCCGTAGAGCGCGGCGCATGGCCGGTGGTAGTAGCGAGCGGCGGCTAGCCGGCCGGCGAGGCCGGCGAGTCGCCTGTCCCCCGCCCTGCCTCGTGGAGAGGCGGGGCGTTTTGTTGCCCGGGCTCGGGCCCGGGGGCGCGGCGAAGCGAGGCGAGCGATGACGAGCGCGGCTGACCCGGCGGCGATGGCGCCCGCGTACGAGCCGGCCGAGGTCGAGGAGTCCCTGTACGCCTGGTGGGAGGCGCAGGGGTACTTCCGGCCGTCGGGCGAGGGCGCGCCTTTCACCATCGTCATGCCGCCGCCGAACGTGACCGGTGAGCTGCATCTGGGCCACGCGCTGACCGTCGCGATCGAGGACCTGGTGGTGCGCTGGCACCGCATGCGCGGCGACGACACGCTGTGGCTGCCGGGTGTCGACCACGCGGCGATCGCCGTGCAAAACGTCGTCGATCGCGAGCTGCGCCGCGAGGGGCTCGACCGGCACGCGCTGGGGCGCGAGGCGTTCCTCGAGCGCGTGTGGCAGTGGGTGGGGCGCACGCGCAGCGCGATCTCGCGGCAGCACCGCCGGCTCGGCGCCTCGGCCGACTGGGAGCGCGAGCTGTTCACGATGGACGCCGGGCCGCAGCGCGCGGTGCGCGAGACGTTCGTGCGGCTGTACCGCGACGGCCTCGTGTACCGCGGCGAGCGGCTCATCAACTGGTGCGTCGACTGCGAGACGGCGCTGTCCGACCTCGAGGTGGAGCACGCGGACGAGCCCGGGTCGTTCTGGTACGTGCGCTACCCGCTGCTCGACGCGCGGGAGCAGCCGACGGGCGAGCACATCGTGATCGCGACGACGCGGCCGGAGACGATCCCGGCCGACACTGCGGTGGCGGTGCACCCGGACGACGCGCGCTACGCGGCGCTCGTGGGGCGGCGCGTGCGCGTGCCGACGGGCGAGCGCGCGGTGTCGGTGATCGCGGACGCGGCGGTGAGCATGGAGGGTGGCTCCGGCGCGCTGAAGGTGACGCCCGGGCACGACCCCGTGGACTTCGAGATCGGGCAGCGGCACGGGCTCGAGACGGTGACGGCGATCGGCTTTGATGGGCGGCTGACGGAGACGGCGGGCGCGTACGCGGGGCTCGAGCGGTTCGCGGCGCGCGCACGCATCGTCGCGGACCTCGAGGCGCGCGGGCTCGTCGAGCGCGTCGAACCGTACACGCACGCGGTGGGGCACTGCCAGCGCTCCGGCACGATCGTCGAGCCGCTGCTCTCCGAGCAGTGGTTCGTGCGCACGCAGCCGCTGGCAGCGCCCGCGATCGCGGCGGTGCGCGGGGGCCGCGTGCGCTTCGTGCCGGAGCGCTTCGAGCGCACGTACTTCCACTGGATGGAGTCGATTCGCGACTGGTGCATCAGCCGTCAGATCTGGTGGGGGCACCGCATCCCGGTGTGGTACTGCGACGCGTGCGGCGCGCTCACGGTGGCGGTCGACGACCCGAGCGCGTGCGCGCAGTGCGGCGGCACGGCGCTGCGGCAGGACGAGGACACGCTCGACACGTGGTTCTCGTCGGGGCTGTGGCCGCACTCGACGCTTGGGTGGCCGGAGCAGACGGCGGAGTTGCAGCGGTACTACCCGACGCAGGTGATGGAGACCGGGTACGACATCATCTTTTTCTGGGTGGCGCGCATGATGATGCTGTCGCTGTACAACATGAGCGGCGCGGTGCCGTTCGAGACGGTATACCTGCACGGGCTGGTGCGCGCACCGGACGGCTCGAAGATGTCCAAGTCGCGCGGCAACACGATCGATCCGCTCGAGTCGATCGCAGCGTACGGGACGGACGCGCTGCGCTACTGCCTGATCGCGTCGACGTCGCCGGGCAACGACCAGCGCATCACGGAGCAGCGGTTGGAGGCGGGGCGCAATTTCGCGAACAAGCTGTGGAACGCGTCGCGTTTCGTGCTGACGCTCGTGGAGCCGGACGATGTGCTCGCGGTGCCGGCGGCGGGCACCGTGCTGCCGCTGGAGGATCGCTGGATCCTGTCGCGCACCGAGCGTGTGCTCGCGACGGTCGAGGAGCTGCTGGAGCGCTTCGAGTTGAGCGAGGCGGTGCGGCAGCTGCGCGACTTCTTCTGGGAGGAGTTCGCGGACTGGTACATCGAGCTAGCGAAGGTGCGGGTGCGCGGGGGGGATCGTTCGCCGCTCGGAGTACTCGTGGACGTGCTGGATCGAGTGCTGCGCGCGCTGCATCCGTGTATGCCGTTCGTGACGGAGGCGATCTGGCAGCGGCTGATGCTGGTGCGGCCGGACGCGGCGGGCGCGCCGGCGTTGATGGTGGCGGCGTTTCCGCGCGCGGACGCGGCGCGCTACGACCAAGCGGCGGAGCGCGAGTACGCGGCGGTGCAGGACTTCGTGCGCGGCATCCGCAACGTGCGAGCGGAGAAGCGCGTGGAGGCGGGGCGCTGGGTGGAGGCGTACGTCGTGGGCGGCGAGGCGACCACGGCGGCGCGCGCGCTCGCCGGCGCGCTCGAGGCGCTGGCGCGCGCGCGGCCGCTGCACATCGTGGAGCGCGCGGAGCAGGCGCCGAGCGAGGGCGTGGTGACGGCCGTGCTGCCGGTGGGCCGCGTCGTGCTGCCGATGGCGGGGCTGTTCGATGTCGCTGCGGAGCGCGCGCGACTGGCGAAGCAGCGTGACGAAGCGGCGGGCGAGGTGGCGCGGCTGGAGGCGAAGCTAGGCGACGCGCAGTTCCGCGGGCGCGCGCCGGCGGCGGTGGTGGCGAAGGAAGAGGAGCGGCTGGGCACGGCGCGCGCGCGCATGGCGGGGCTGGACCAGAGCCTCGCGGAGCTGGCGTAGCGCCAAGCGATCGCGCGTCACGGGACGGGACCTTCGTCCGCTGTCGCGGGGCGGGCGGCTCGGGTAGGCTGGTACACGGACGCAGGGGGGTGACGTGGCGCGACAGCGGATGAAGCCGGTGCGCCGGCGTCCGGAGCGCGCGGGCGCATCGGCGCCGGCGCAGCCACAGCAGCGCGAGCGCGGCGCGGCAACCCCGCGCCAGAAGCCACCGTGGCGCGAGAGGATTGACTCGTTCGGCGGGTTCGTGACGCTTGGCGCGGTCGCGGTGGCGCTGCTGCTGATCGGCGCGCTGGTGATCGCGAACCGGCCAGAGTCGGCGTCGGTGTCGACCGGCCCGCTGCTGGGCGAGGAGCGCGAGGCCGGTGGCAAGGCGACGCACGTGACGGACGCGGCGCAGCTGGTGATCCTGCCAGGCGAGCCGCCCACCGGCGGGCCGCACTTCGCGACGCCGCAACGCATCGACATCTACACCGACCCGGTGCCGGACGGCGCCGCGATCCACACGGTGGAGCACGGCGCGATCTGGATCTCGTACGACCCGGAGCAGGTGGACGACGCCACGCGGCGCCAACTGCGGGACCTGCAGCGCAAGTTCGACCGCGACGTGCTGCTGTCACCGCGCCCGGAGAACGCGCAGCCGATTTACGCGGTGTCGTGGGGGCGGCTGCTGGCGCTGGATCGCTTCGACAAGGCGCGGCTGGAGGCGTTCGTGCGCACGAACCGTGACCGTTCCCCCGAGCCGGGCATTCGCTAGGGGCGCTCGCCGCTCGCGGCACGGGTTGGGAACTACGGCAGCCAGGCGGTGGCTCGGGCTTGAGGGCCGCCCGGCGATGCCGCGCGGTGTGATGGAGGATGACGGTGGCAGGCAGTGGTGGGCGCAGGCGCGAGGGCCGGCTGCCGGCCCCCGCGCCGCGTGCGGGGCGGGGCGGGTGGCGCGGCGCGCTGAGCGACCCGCTGGTGGCCGGGTCGCTCGTCGGCGCGGTGCTCGTGGCGGTGCTGCTGGTCGTGATGAACCGCCCGGATGGCGGGGACGAGGGTGCGTTCGTGCCGGTGCAGCGCGGACAGGTGAGTGGGCGGACGGAGGGCGCGCCGAACGCGGCGGTGACGATCGTGGAGTACGCGGACTTCCAGTGCCCGTTCTGCAAGCGCCACTGGCTGGAGACGGCGCCCGTGCTGCGCGCGGAGCTTGTTGAGCCGGGCTTGGCGGCGCTGGAGTTTCGCCACCTGGTGGTGCTGGGTCCGGAGTCGCAGGCGGCGGCTGAGGCGGCGGAGTGCGCGCTGGACCAGGGGCGCTTCTGGGAGATGCACGACCTGCTGTTCACGAAGCAGGGTGCAGAGCGGTCCGGCGTGTTCGAGCCGGCGAAGCTCAAGCGCTACGCGCGCGAGCTGGCCGGTGCGGTGCAGGGGCCGGCGTTTGACGTCGAGCGCTTCGATCGCTGTCTCGACGGGCGGGAGAAGCGGGCGATGGTGGAGGAGATGACGGCGGAAGCGGCTCAGCTGGGCGTCACTTCGACGCCGTCGTTCGTGGTGGGCGGGTTCTTGATCGTTGGTGCGCAGCCGGCCGCGACGTTCCGGGACGCGGTGGCGACGGTGCGCGGGGGGAACCGGCCCTGAGCGAGGCGTGGCGGCTGCGCGCGCTGCTCGGGCTCGCGTTCGTGGGCTTGGCGATCGCCGGCTACCTGACGGTGGTGGCGCTGGACCGCGAGGCGGAGCCGTTCTGCACGGGCATCGGCGACTGCCGGCGTGTGCAGGAGTCGGACTACGCGACGGTAGGCGCGGTGCCGATCGCGGCGCTGGGGTTGGCGTTGTACGGGGGGTTGGTGGCGCTGGTCGGGCTGCGCGTGGCGTGGTGGCGAGCGTGGGGGCGAGGCGCGCCGCGGGCGCTCGCGGTGTGGACGTTCGCGCTGGCGCTGTCCGGCGCGCTGTACTCTTTGTACCTGACGTACCTCGAGCTGTTCGTGATCGACGCGGTGTGCGCGTGGTGCGTCGCGTCGGCGGCGGTTGTGGCGCTGATCTGCGTGATCGCGGCGCCGGACGTGCGCGCGGCGGAGGCGGGCGCGGGGGGTTGAGCGCCGGCCGCGGCGGTCGCAGCGGCGCGGCGGTGGTGGCGGTCATCGGACGCCTCGGCGCCGGCGAGGCCGAGCAGTAGTGCGAGTGCCGCGATGGCGCCGGTCCATGGCGGCGCGCTTTCGGGCGCGTCGGCGGGTGAGGGGCCGACAGGCGGCTCGTGGCGGGGCGTGTCGACGGTCATCATCCACAGCCAGCCGAAGCCTCGGAGGCTCGCCACACGCTCGACGAAGCGCGCGTGCGGGTGGAGCAGCGGGAGCAGCGCGCGTAGCGGGCCGCGGCGAGGAGCGGGCGGGCGAGAAAGCGGCGCGCGGGTGTGAGGGAGTGCCGGTCGCTGTTGGCGAAGAAGGGCGCGGCCTCGCGGGCGAGCTCGCGCGGCTGGAAGCGGCGCCAGACGATGGGCGAGTCTCCGCCGTACCGGCCGGTGGTGGGGTGGCCGCGCCAGCGGTGCAGCCAGGTGTGGTTGTAGGCGGAGAACACGAAGCGCCCGTCCGCGCACAGCGCGTCGGCGGCAAGGCGCAGCATCGTGAGGCGGTGCGCGCGGGTCGGCAGGTTGGAGGTGCAGGTCGCGAGCGCTCGGTCGAACGCGCGTGGCGCGAGCGCGAGCTGCGCGAGATCGGCGTGCACGAGTGTGATGGGGGCGCCGGCGGGGAGCCACGCGGCGAGCAGGCTGAGCGAGGCGGGCGAGAAGTCGACGGGGAGTACGCGCGATCCGCTCGCGACAAGCGCAAGCGTGAGGCGGCCGGTGCTGCAGCCGAGCTCGAGCGTGGTGCAGCCGGGGAAGAGGCGGAGGGCGCGAAGGTGGGCGGGCACCTCGAGGGCATTGAGCAGGCCCTGCTGCTCACCGGTGGTGTGGTCGAAGGTGTCCGCATGGCGGTCGCGCTGGGCGGCCTCGTCCGCGCTTTCGGGGTCGAGCGCGTGCAGGCCGTGGAGCAGGCACAGGATGCCGCGCTGGATCGGATACGCGGCGCCGCAGCCGGCGCACGTGACGGTGCCCTCGGCGATGTGAAGCGGGCGCGGCGGCGTGCCCGAGTGTGGGCGGAGTGCGCCGCCGCAGCTGTGGCAGCGCAGCCACGCGAGTGCTGCGAGCGGGAAGGTGGCGCCGAGCGGCGCGGGTGGCCCGAGCGTCTCCGTGTTGGCAGCTGCGGATGTATTGCCGGGCACGACGGAGAGGGTAGCGGCGGCGGTGGCAGGCGAGGTTGAGTCGCGGTTCGATCGCTGCACGGTTCAGCAACGATCGCTCGCCGCATGCAGAGAGCGGCGCGCTGCGCGCGCGGCCGGCGCTGTGCGCATGGCCCAACGAGAGGGCACTCGGTATGCTGCACGGCAAGCGAGGAGGCCCGCATGACGACCGATCTGGCGGTGGGGTTCGACGACATGGTGGTGCTGAGCGAGGGCGGCGTGGACGTCTTCGTGCTGAACCTCGACGCGGATGACGAGGTGCCGCCGTACTACATCGATGTGGCGGGGCGGCGCTTCGCGTTCTCGGCGGTGACGTTCCTCGTGCGCGGGCACAGCGCGCAGCTGGCGCAGTTCATCCGCGAGCACGAGGCCGACGGCCGGCTCGTGCTGCTGGGTGAGCGCAGGGAGCGTTACCTTGCCTACGTGTATGACCCGACCGCGGAGACAGACGAGGACGACGAGTAGACCGCGCGGAGCGCGCCGAGCGTCAGCCGCCGGCGGCGAGCTCGCTGCGGAGCGCGGCCATGTGGTCGCGGTGAGCGGGGGCGGCGAGATCGGGCGTGACCATCACGATCGCGTCCTCGCCGTTGTTGGAGTAGTAGGCGCGCAGGCGGCCGGTGCGCTCGAAGCCGAAGCGCGTGTAGAGGCGCTGTGCGCGTTCGTTGCTCAGGCGCACCTCGAGGGCGATCGTGCGTGAGCCGGCTTCGAGCGCGAGGTCGTAGCACGCGAGCAGCAGCGCGCTGGCGACGCCGTGGTGCTGGGCGTGCGGGTCGACGGCGACGGTCACGATGTGCAGCTGGTCGTGCGTGAACCAGGCGCCGGCGTAGCCGAGCAGCACGTCCGTGCCGTCGGGGGTTGCGACGAGGCGGTGCAGCAGGCGCATGACGCTGCCCTGGCGGGGCGGCACCGCAAGCGCGGGCGGGGCGCCGGCCGGGGTGACCTCGACGGCCGCCAGGTACTGCGCGAGGCCGTTGCGCAGCTCGCGCTCGAAGGGCGTGCCGGGGGTGTCGGCGCCGTACGCGGCGCGCTGCACCTGGCGCGCGCGGCGGATGTCGGCCTGCAGCAGCGGGCGTACGGTGAGTTGCGTGCGTGTCATGGTGGCCATTACGGAAGTGTAGCAGCGGCGGTAAGCCCGGCCCGTTAAGCGGCGGTTAGGCGAACCGCCTGCGTGGCGGGCGCACGCGGCCGGGGTGTCGACCTCTGGCGCGGCGGCCGTGTGCTCGCGAAGGGCGGAAGCGGTGGACGCGATGGCGGTGGCGGCCGGCGCCGGCGCTGCGGTGGTGGTGGACGACAACCTCACGACGTGGCCGCGCGCGAGCGCGCGCGCCGCGGCCGTGCTGCGTCCGGCGGCGCTCGCCGCGCTGCGCGGCGAGTTGGTGTGCGCGCCGCACGTGGGCCTGGAGGTGGGTGACGTGATCGCGGTGACCGACGCGACGCTCGGCCTCGAGGGCGCGCGGTTCCGCGTCGCGGCGCTGCGGCTGCGCTACGCGCGCGGCGGCACGCGCCCGCGCTACGAGCAGACGCTGACGCCGTCGGTGGCGTAGGGAGGCGCGCGTGATCGAGCGTGGATTCCTGCTCGCGTTCGACAGCGCCACGTACACGGCGACGGTGCGCTACGCGTGGTCGATCTCGTCGGTGGTCGCGGGCGTGCCGGTGTCGCGCGCGATCGCGAGCGCCGAGCTGGTGGCGGGCCGGCGCGTTGCGGTCGCGCTGTTCGACGTCGGGCAGCCGGTCGATGCACTCGTCGTCGGCGTGCACTGAGTCTTGCGCGTGCGGCTCCGGACCGCGCGCGGCGCGGCGACCGCCGCTTCCCCCGGCTCGGACGAGGCCGTCGCGGGAGGTCAGCCGCGGTGTTCGCCATTCGAACGGGCGTTCGGTATACTCGGCGAATGCAGCAGCGAGCGCAGGGAGGCGGGCGCAAGGCGCCGGGCGACGGCGAGCGCGGGCCGCTCGCGCGTGCGCAGACGCCCGAGGACGCGAGCGCCGAGCCGACGCTACGGCCGCGGCGGCTGGCGCAGTACTTCGGGCAGGAGGCCGTGAAGGAGGGCCTGCGCATCTCCATCGCCGCGGCTAAGCAGCGCGGCGAGCCGCTGGACCACATGCTCGTCCACGGCCCGCCGGGGCTCGGCAAGACGACGCTCGCGATGATCCTGGCGGCAGAGATGGGCGTCTCGATCCGCATCACGGCGGGGCCGGCGATCGAGCGCACGGGCGACCTCGCGTCGATCCTCACGACGCTGCAGACCGGCGACATCCTGTTCATCGACGAGGTGCACCGGTTGCCGCGGGTGGTGGAGGAGCTGCTGTACCCGGCGCTCGAGGACTTCTCGCTCGACATCATCCTCGGCAGCGGGCCGCAGGCGCGCGACGTGCGGCTGCGACTGAACCGCTTCACGCTAGTCGGCGCGACGACGCGCTACGCACTGGTGTCGCAGCCCCTGCGCGATCGCTTCGGGTCGACGTACCGGCTTGAGTTCTACGACGAGGCAGCGCTCGCGCAGATCGTGCGCCGCTCCGCCGAGGTGCTGCATTGCGCGGTGGATGACGCGGGTGTGCGCGCGATCGCGCAGCGCGCGCGCGGCACCGCACGCGTGGCGAACCGGCTGCTGCGGCGGCTGCGCGACTACGCGCAGGTGGAGGGCGATGGCGTGATCACCGGGCCGCTGGCGGTGGCGGCGCTGGAGCAACTGCAGATCGACGCGCTGGGCCTCGACGCGATGGATCGCGAGCTGCTGCGTGTGCTCATCGAGCGCTTCGCGGGCGGGCCGGCGGGGCTCGAGACACTGGCAGCAGCGGTGACGGAGGAGGCCGACACGATCATGGACGTGTACGAGCCGTATCTGCTGAAGATCGGCTTCCTCGCGCGCACGCCACGCGGCCGCGTCGCGACGCGCCTCGCGTACGAGCATCTGGGTGCGCCGCTCCCGCGCGGCGGAGCGGCGGCGCACCCGAGTGGGCTCGCGCAGGCGCCGCTGTTCGGGGCAGACGAGGGGTAGCACGGGGGCGCTCGCACGCTCGGTCCCGCCGTCCGCGAGGTGCCCCTCACCCCCCGGCCCTTCTCCCCGCTGTTGCGGGGCGAGGGGTGCCGGATGTTGGGCCTAGCTGGCGGGGTTGGGGGGCAGGGGCGAGCCGCTCGAAGTGTCGCTGCTTGCAGCTGAGCCTGGGGCGGCGGTGTCGGCGGGGGGCGCCGGCTCGGCGGTGTTGTGCCAGGTCGCGCGCGCGGCGGCGGCGGCGACGACGACGCTGCGTGCGAGCCGGCTGGCGCCGGTGCGCGCGGCGCGCGCGGTCTCGACAGGGCGGCGTGCGCCGGAGGCGACGCCTTCGGCGGTGACGCGCGCGCGGTCGGCCATGTCGTCGAGGTTGGTGCGCAGCAGCGCGCGCGGCGTGGTCTCGGTGCGGGGCGGTGGCATGAGCAGCCACAGCGCGCCATAGAGCACGAGGCCGGCGCCGCTGACGAGGGTGAGCGCGACGAAGCCGGTGCGCACGAGCAGCGGGTCGAGCGCGTAGCGCTGCGCGATGCCGGCGCAGACCCCGCCGATCATGCGGTGTTCGAGGTCGCGCGTGAGGCGCTGCGGCTCGGCGGGCGGCTGGTCCAGCGCGGCGTCGCGGGCGGGATCGTTGTTGTCGAAGTAGACGGGGTCCGGCATGGCTCGCGACCTCCTACGGCGCTGGGCGCGGCTGGCTCGTGCCGGATCGTACTCCATCGGCGGGAGGCGCGACGCGCTTCGGCGCGCGAATCGCCGTTTGCAATACAGCGGTGCGTGCGCGCGTTACGTCGCGGCTTCCACGCGGTGCGGTGGCGTGTCGAGGTGGTGCGGTGCGCTGGCGGCCGCATCGAGCGGCGCGTCGTGCGCGGCGTACATCATGCGGTACAGGTCGGCGTACACGCCGCCGCGCGCGAGCAGCTCATCGTGCGTGCCGACCTCGACGATGCGGCCTGCGCGCATGACGACGATGCGATCGGCGTCGCGGATGGTGCTCAGGCGGTGCGCGATGACGAACGACGTGCGACCCTCGAGCAGCGTCTTGAGCGCACGCTGGATTGTGCGCTCGGTCTGCGTGTCGACGTTTGCAGTCGCCTCGTCAAGGATGAGGATGCGCGGGTGCGCGACGACGGCGCGCGCGAAGGCGAACAGCTGGCGCTGGCCGACGGACAGGTTCTGGCCGCGTTCGTGCAGCACGGTGGCGTAGCCGCCGGGCATGCGCTGGATGAACTCGTCGGCGCCGACGGCGCGCGCGGCTTCGCGCACGTCCTCGTCGGTGGCGTCCAGGCGGCCGTAGCGGATGTTCTCGGTGATGCTGCCGGAAAACAGGTACGGCTCCTGCAGCACGACGCTCATGCGCCGCGCGAGCGAGCTGCGCTGGATGCGCGTGAGCGGGATGCCGTCGATCTCGATGCGGCCGCCGGTGACGTCGTACGAGCGGTTGATGAGCGCGGTGACCGTAGTCTTGCCGGCGCCCGTGGGTCCCACGAGCGCGATCGTCTCGCCGGGACGCACGTGCAGGTCGACATCGTGTAGCACGGGCACGTCCGGCGAGTACGCGAAGTCTACGTGGTGGAAGTCGACGCGGCCCTCGACGTCGGCGAGCGCGACGGCGTCGGGCGCGTCGACGATCTCGGGCGCGGTGTCGAGCAGTTCGAACACGCGGTGCGCGCCGGCCATTGCGCGCTGGATTTGCGTGTACTGCATCACGAGATCGCGGACGGGGTTGAAGAAGCGCTGGATGTACAGCGTGAACGCGGTGGCGAACGCGAGGGCGTCGGCGACGGGGAGGCTGCCGCTGAACAGGCGGCGGCCGATCACGATCAGCACGACGACGGTGGCGAGCGTGGCGAGCAGCTCGACGAGCGGCATCACGATCGCCTGCACGCGGTTGGCGGCGAGATTGGTGTCGCGGTTGCTGCTGTTGAGTTGCTCGAACTCGACGAGGTTGCGGTGCTCGCGGCCGACCGACTGCACGACGCGCACGCCGGAGACGTTCTCGTTGAGGCTCGAGTTGACGTGGGCGATCGCGAGCCGGACGTTGATGAACGCCGCCTGCGCGCGGCGCTGCCAGACGGACATCGCGACGATGAGCAGCGGAATGACCGCGAGCGCAAACAGCGCGAGCTGCACGTCGAGCGCGAGCAGGAACACGACGACGAGCGCGAGGCCGAACAGGTCGGCGATGATCGTGAGCACGCCGGTCGAGAGCAGGTCCTGTAGCACCGTCACGTCCGAGGTGACGCGCGACATCACGCGGCCGACCTCCTCGCGGTCGTAGAAGCGCAGCGAGAGGCGCTGGAGGTGCGCGAACAGCGTCGTGCGCAGCTGCAGCAGGATGCGATGGCCGACGTAGCCGGTCTGCAGGCGCTGCACCCACTGCGCGGCCCACGAGATCAGCGCGAGCGCGATAAGCGCAACGCTGACGCGCGCGAGGCCGTTCGCGTCGTTGCGCGCCACATAGTCGCGCACGGCGAGCCCGATCAGCCACGGCTGCGCGTACGAGGCGACTGAGAACACGATCATCGCGACGAACGCGATCGCCACGCGGCCGCGGTACGGCTGCATGAATGGGAGTAGCCGCCGCATGAGGTGCGGGTCGTAGACGCGGCCGATGTCCTGGTAGTCCCAGCCATCGTGGCGGCCGCCCTCCATGCCACCGCCGCGGCCTCCGCCTGGCGACCAGTACGCCATCAGGCGTCGCCTGCTGCGTGCGCGATCGGCGGCGGCGCGGCCGCAGGGGCGGTGGCTTCTTGGTCGCGCAGCTCGAGGTCGTAGATATCGCGGTAGAGGCCGCCCGCGGCGAGCAGCTGGTCGTGCCGGCCCTGCTCGACGATGCGACCGTCGCGCAGCACGATGATCTGGTCGGCGGCGCGCACGGTGCGCAGGCGCTGTGCGATCACGAACGTTGTGCGGCCGCGCATCAGTTCGTGCAGCGCCTGCTGGATGAGGTACTCGGTCTCCGTGTCGACCGACGACGTGGAGTCGTCAAAGACGAGGACGCGCGGGTCGAGCAGCAGCGTGCGCGCGATCGCGAGGCGCTGGCGCTGGCCGCCCGACAGCGTGACGCCGCGCTCGCCGACCCAGGTGTCGTAGCCGTTGGGCAGGCCGACGATGAAGTCGTGCAGGCGCGCCGCACGCGCGGCGGCGACGATGTCGTCGTCGCCCGCGTCGGGGCGGCCGTACGCGATGTTGCGGCGGATCGTGTCGGCGAACAGGAACACGTCCTGCTGCACGATGCCGATCGCTCCGCGCAGCGAGCCGAGCGTGAGCTCGCGCACGTCCTGACCGTCGACGGTGATCGCGCCGGCGATGACGTCGTAGAAGCGCGGCAGCAGGTTCACGACGGTCGACTTGCCGGAGCCGGTGGGTCCGAGCAGCGCGGTCACCTCGCCGGGGTGCGCGTGCAGCGAGACGTCGTGCAGCACGGGCGAGCGGCCGTAGCCGAAGCTCACGCGGTCGAAGCGCACGTCGCCGGGGCCCGCGCGCAGCGGCACGGCATCGGCGCGCTCCGTGACGGCGGACTCGGCGTCGAGCAGCTCGAAGATGCGATCGCCGGAGGATTGCGCACGCGAGGCGATGCCGACGATGAAGCCGATTGAGCGCACGGGCATTTGCAGGAACGTGAGGTACAGCTGGAAGGTGACGAGCTGCCCGGCGCCCATGCGGCCGGCGATCACCTCGTTGCCGCCCACCCAGAACACGGCGGCCAGCGAGACGAGCCAGACGGCGCTCAGGGCGGGCTCGATGATGCCCATGAAGCGCGTGGAGCGGTACGATTCGTCGAAGAGCGAACTTGCCTGGCGGCCGAACTTCTCCTCCTCGAACGCTTCGCGCGCGAAAGCCTTGACGACGCGCTGGCCGGTGAGGTTCTCGTGCAGCACGTTGGCGAGGTTGCCCTGCAGGTGCTGAATGTGCGTCCACACGGGGCGCATCGTGCGCGACGAGCACACGGCGGCGGCGGCGACGATGGGCACGAACGCGAGCGCGACCAGCGCGACGCGCATGTTGGTGGCGAGCATGATCGCGGCTGTGACGCTGATGAGCGCGGTGATGTAGAGCATGCGGATCACGCCCATGCTGACGAAGAAGCGCACGCCTTCGACGTCCTGCGTGGCGCGTGACATGATCTGGCCGATCTCGGCGCGGTCGTGGTAGGCGAAGGAGAGCCGCTGTAGGTGGTCGTAGATGCGGTTGCGCAGGTCGTAGGCGACAGTCTGGGAGACGCGCTCGCTGAGGATCGCCTGCTGGTACATGAGCGCGCCACGCGCGAGGGCCGCGGCGATGAGCAGCACCGCGGCGACGGCGAGCGTCGCCATATCGCCGCGCGCGACGCCGGCCTCGGCGTCGATGGCGAGGCCGACGTCGATGGCGTGGCCGATGAGCCAGGGCGTGACGACGACGAGCGCACCGGAGGCGACGACGGACGCGAGCGTGAGCGCGAGGTCGCGCAGGTGGGGGAACGAGAGGCAGAGCAGTCGCCAGAGGACGGGCGCGCGGCGCGCAGATCCGGCGGCCGGAGCGTATGCGGCCATAGATAGCTAAGTGTAGCGCGGGCACGGGGCGGCGGCCCGGCTCGAGGCTGCGAGCGCGGCCGCTGGGCACGTCGCGTTTGTGCGCGCCAGCAGAATGTTGACGGGATGGGGACCAGTGGACTACCACGACCGTAGCGCGGCGGGCGCACCCAGCAGGAGGCGCAGCGCAGCGAGCTCGTACTGCTCGCGCGCGACGGCGGCGGTGAGCGCGGTCATCGCGGCGTCTCGCGCGCCGGAGGCACGCCGGGGCGCGGGCGCGCGCCGGCGACTGCCAGCGCGATGACCGCGAGGTTCGTGACGAGCAGTGGAGCGCCGGCGAGCACCTCGGCGGCGCTCCACTGCTCGTCACGATGTGCTGCGCCGACTGCAGCGCGGCGCCGCCGCACAGCAGGGCGAGCACCGCCGCGGCCAGGCGGCGCGGCCCTGTGGCGCCGCGCGCGCGATGCCCGAAGTAGGCGGCGTTCAGGCGGCCGCTCGAGGCGCTCGCAAGTCCTCCACGAGCGAAGCGCCGTCCCAGAATGTGCTGACGCGCTCTCCGTTCTGCGCGGGGCGCCTGCGATGGAGAGGATGAGAGAACATAAGGTCGGAATCGGCGAGGCGGATCGGACACGTGTTGACAGTCGCCAGGCGTTCCCGGGGGACTCGCTCAGGCCAGGCGCTGCCTCAGCGCGCGCCGGGTGGCCTCGGCGAGCGGGTACGCGGGCCAGCCCTCGCGCCGTCCGCGCGCTGCGTTGAGCTCGAGGTAGGCGAGCGCGGCAAGCTCGAGCGAGCTCTCGGCGAACTCGGCGACGGCGGCGAGCGCGGGCCAGCGCTCGACCTTGTGCGGGTCGACCTTGTCAGCGACGAAGACGGCCCACGCCTCGGGCGCGTAGTCGGGGTGCCCGGTGGTGTGCCAGCGCACCGCCTCCAGTACAACCGCGTCGGTCACCCACTCGCGCGCGACCAGCTCGTGCGCGCCGAGCGGCCCGTGCAGCAGCATCGGCTCGGCGCGCTCGACGGGGTCGATGGGCAGGCCGGCGGCCTCGGCGCGTGCGAGCAGCGCGGCGCCCGGCAGCGCGCGCAGCAGGTCGTGCGCCTGCGCTGCCAGCAGGGTGCGGGCCACGTCGAGGCCGTGGCGTTGCGCGAGCGGCCCTGCGAGGGCGACGACGCGGTCGATGTGCGCCGCGAGTCCCGGCGGGAGCTCCGGGAGCATGGCTGCGCGGAGGGCGGCCGCATCGGCGAAGGGCGGGGCATCGGGGGTGAGAGCGGGGGGCATTGCGGGAGTTTACGGATGGGGAGCGCCCGGTGTCCCCCGTACGGTGGAGCCCAGTCCGGAGGGCAGGGCCGGGGGGAGTGGGCGACAGGGTGATGCGGCAAGCGGGGGCGCTGGGCCCGGAGCCGATCGGCGGGGCTGCACGCACGGCCGCTTCTGCCGTGCGTGCAGCGCTCGAGGCGTCCGGCTGGAGCTGGTGCGCCGCCGCCTTCGCGGACGGCACGAGCTTCTTTGCGATCTGGGCGGTGTTGCTGACGGCGGCGTTCGCGATCGCGGCGCTGGCGGCGCGCGAGGCGTGGGACTCGATGGCCGTGGAGCTCATGTTCATGACGCCGGTGCTCGGCGGGGTGCTGCTGCACCTGGCGATGTGGCGGCTGCAGCTGCGTCGCGCCGGGCTCGAGCGGCAGCTGGGGGCGCTGCACCTGGAGCTGACTGCCTTCGCGCACGACGTGCGCGGCCCGCTGATGACCACGCGTAGCTACCTGGAGCTGCTGAACGCCGGCGCGCTGGGACCGCTGCCCGTGGAGGCGCGCGACATCGCCGGGCGCGCGGTCGTGGCCACCACGTAAGCCCAGACGCTGGCGTAGTCGCTGCGGCGGCTGGCCTCCGACGACGCGACGCGCCCGCTGGCGTCCGAGCTCGTGGACCTGTGCGCGGTCGTTGGCGACGTGCTGACCGCGCTCGACGCGCAGGTCCACGAGCTCGGACGCCAGCGGGGAGATCGGCGAGTTGCCCCCCCGTGCTGGGGGATCGCCACGCCCTGTACCGCGTGTTCGCGAACCTCGTCGAGAACGCCGTCAAGTACTGCACGCAGGACCGCACGGCGCAGATCCGTATCGGGGGCACGCGCGAGGGCGACACAGTGCGCATCGCGGTGCGCGACTGGGGCATCGGCGTGCCGCCGGAGGAGCGCGAGCGCATCTTCGCGCTGCGTGCGCGCGGCAAGGGCGTCGGCGCGCGCGACGGCTCCGGCATCGGCCTCGCGACGGTGCGGCGGCTGGTCGAGTTGCAGGGCGGGCGCGTCGGGGTGGATTCGACGGTGATCGACGGCTCGTGCTTCCAGGTGGCGCTGCCGGCGGCGGACTGACCGCCCTCAGCCCCGGCCCCGCTCTCGCGCTGCGGGCGAGGCAGCGCCTGGTGTGTCAATAGCGCTACGACTCGCGATCGCCTGTCGCCAGCCGGCCGCGCGCTGCGACCATCGCGCGTGAACCGGCAGGCATGAGCGGAGCGACGAGTTGTTGAAGAGCCTAGTGAGTGTGCTCACGGCTGGCATGGCGCTGGCGCTCGCCGCGGCGGCGGGCGTGGCGTATGCGCAGACGCCGTCACCGACGCCGACGCCGACGCCGATGGCGACCGCGACGGGGACCGCGACCCCGTCGCCGACCGCCGCGCCGACGGTAGCGCCGTGCCCCGCGGCGACGGTGGTGGTGACAGCGCCGACGGCGGCGGCGCCGACCACGGTGAGCGTGACGGTGACGCCCGCGCTGAACATCCGGGCCGCGACGGACGGCGACGCGACCTCATTCCACCTGCACTACTTCGTCGACACCCCGGCGACCGCGGCAGGGCAGGTGGTGCCGCTCGGCGCCCCGCGGATCATCCACACCTCGGCGCTGACGCAGAGCCTCGGGACGCTCGCGCCCGGCGTGCACACGGTGGAGGTCGTGCTCGAGCAGCTCAACCACACGGCGTGCGCGGCGCGCGGCGCGGTGACCTTCACCGTGGCCGCGCCGACTCAGGCCGCGACGCCGAGCGCGACCGCCGCCGCCGCGACGGCCGCACCGAGCGCGCCGCGCACCGGCCAGGCGGGTCTGTCCGGCTCGTCGCCGGCCGCCTCGGCCGTGCTCGCGCTGTTCGGTATTGCCACGCTGCTCGTGGGCGGCTCGCGGCTCACGACCGGGTGGCGGCGGTAGCGCTCACCCTCGCCTCGCTCGAGGGGGAGCCCTCACCCTCCGGCCCCCTCTCCCGCTCGGCGGGCGAGGGGGCGTCGGAGGCGTGAGATGAAGGGGGAGCGCGCGAGCGCTCCCCCTTCATCGTGCCGAACGGCGTCTGCGCAGTGGTCGACGCTCAGTCGCGCGCGCTCACGGTGGCGCACATCGCGCGCAGGCGCTCGATGCGCTCTGCGGCCGGCGGGTGCGTCGAGAACAGGCCCGCGAGCCCGTGCCCGGATAGCGCGGCGAGCGGGTTGACGATGAACAGGTGCGCGGTCGACTGTGGCACCTCCATGGGGATGCGCTGTGCGCTCTGCTCGAGCTTTGCGAGCGCGGAGGCGAGCGCCTCCGGGTCGCCGACGGTGCGCGCGCCGTCGCGGTCGGCCTGGTACTCGCGTGCGCGGCTGATGCCGAGCTGGATGAGCGTGGCGGCGATCGGCGCGACGAGCACGGTGACGAGGCCGACGAGCGGGTTACGGTTCTCGCCGCGGCCGCCGAAGAACATCGACATCCACGCGATCATCGAGATCGCCGAGGCGATCGTCGCGACGATCGACGATGTCAGGATGTCGCGGTTCTTGACGTGCGCCAGCTCGTGGCCGAGCACGCCTACGAGCTCGCGCTCGGTGAGCAGGCGGCGGATGCCGGACGTGACGGCGACAGCGGCGTGCCGTGGGCTGCGGCCGGTGGCGAAGGCGTTGGGCTGCGGCGAGTCGATGGCGTAGACGCGCGGCATGGGCACGCCGGCGCGCTGCGCGACACCCTCGACGAGCGCGAACAGCTCGGGATCCTGCTCGCGCTGCAGCTCGTGCGCGCCCGAAGTCCGTAGGACGATGTCGGCGCTGAACCAGTACGAGCCGAAGTTCATGGTGGCGGCGATCAGCGCGAAGGTGAGCGCGCCGCCCGCGCCCCCGATGGCACCGCCGATGGCGATGAGCAGACCGCTGAGCGCGGCAAGCAGGACGGCGGTCTTGAGGTTGTGCATGTGCCTTTCCTTCGGGCTGAGGCTTCTGCCCGCGGGCGGGCAGGCGCGTGCGTGCGCTGCGATGGCAGTCGCGTACATTGATTGTAGGGCCGTGCGCTAACGGGGTGTAAAACCCGCGCCTACGGCACGACGGTGCCGAGCGGGCGGAGGGCGCCATACGGGATGCGCGGGAGCCGTTCCGTCATTGTCGCAGTGCTCCTGGGGTCGCCGCAGTCATTGAGCAAATAGCTGTCGCGATCGGGTTCGCTGGGAACGAGGATGGTGCGCTGCTCGTCGGGAACGGAGCTGCCGACGACGCTGAACAGGACGAGCGCGTCAGCGGGCAGCCAGTGCTCAGCAGTAGCTGGATGCCACTCGAATGCGCCGAACAGGCGCAAGCGCGCGGACAGGAAGCGAGCGAGCGCCCCCGACGTCTGCTCGCGGAGGACCGGTTCGCCTTCGCACTGGATCGTGCCGAACGTCTCCACGCGCGTGGTCAGCGCGACGCCAGGCGGGCAGCGCGGCGGCCCGCTGTAGATTCCGAGCGGGGAGCAGATCATGAGCTGGTAGCGCATGAGTGCCAGCAGCGCATCGACATCAGCAGACTCGGCGGCGGTAATCGTGGCGTCGACCCGCGGGTCGCCAAGGGGGCTGCGTGTTCGAGGCAACGGCGTCGGCACGGGGGTGGGCGACGCTGGTGGCGGCGAGGAGGTTGGGTAGAGCGGCGGGTGGGTGGCCGGCAGCGCGCCGCCCAGCGGGTCCAGACCGAATTTCCCGCCGATGGAGCGTAGCATTGCGGTCACGTCCGAGCCGACGCAGCCGAGGCCCAGAGTCGCCGACGCGTCGGCGGCCAGCTGCAGCAGCCGCCAGCTCGGCTGCCCTACCCGCCAGGCATCTGCGGAGAAGGCAAGCAACCGCGCGTCAGCCTCGATCGGTTGACCCGATGTGGCCGACCGCCGCGTGATGCGGTACGCACCGAACCGCCGCGGCGCGCCGCTGAGCCAGTGAGCGAGCGTCGCTTCCGCGTGCGCGCGCGTGACCCAGACCCAGTCGCCGCAGTGCACGAGGAACGCGTCGCCGGGCGTCCCACTGATCACGCCCGGCGGGCATTCGGGCGGGGCAGCGAACTGGTGGAGCTCCGGCTCGTCTAGGGGGAGATTGCTTGTCTTGTGCTTGTGGCGCCGCTCTACGCACTGGCGCGGCTCGAAGCGCATGAGCGCGAGCAGCGCGGTGGCGTCGCCGCGCGCCACGAGGTCGGCGATGCGATCGAGCTCGAGATGGCCGCTGGGGAAGCGCGTGCCTGGAACGGGCGTGACGATGCCGGCGGGCCGGAACTCCGGTCTAGGCGCCGCTCCACCGCTCAACGGGGCGAGTGTGGCTACCGGCGACGCGCTTGCCGCTGGCGTCGGGCTCGCGCGCGGTGCGCGGTGCGCGGTCGTCGCGAGCTGCGAGCGCGAGCAGCACGAGCAGCGCGGCGAGGACGAGGGCGGCGCGCATCGGCGCGACATAGCATCGCACGCGCGTCGTGCCGCGGGACAAGCAGGACGGCCGCCCGAAGGCGGCCGCTCTGACTGGGTGCGGGTGGCCCGCGCCGCGACGCGGCTTAGATGCCGAGCTGTTGGGCGACGAGCTCGCGGTGGTGGTCGCCGTCGCCGAAGGCGAGCTCGGCGCGCTTCTGGCGGCGGTAGAAGAGCTGGATCTTGTAGTCCTTGGTGAAGCCGATGCCGCCGTGGATCTGCTGGCCGT
>Ga0194132_10003043_pt1 | contig 30465 bp, 19 predicted proteins | sample TA2KigOf80mmetaG_FD_148612 | JGI IMG/M metagenome (GOLD analysis project Ga0194132, IMG submission 148612) | Freshwater microbial communities from Lake Tanganyika, Tanzania - TA2015054 Kigoma Offshore 80m | ecosystem: Environmental > Aquatic > Freshwater > Lake | place: Tanzania: Lake...
TCAGCATTCAGGACACACCCGCCGCGGCCACTTTCGTGCCCGGGTTTTCCCTCACCACCACGCGCACCTTTACCGTCACGGTCGGAGCGGTCAACGACCCGCCCTTGGTGCTGCTCTCCAACACCAGTTTTGCCGGCACCGAGGATACCGCCCTCCTGCTCGGAGGCGTCCGCGTTTCAGATCCCGACGCGGGCGGCGGCTCCATGCGGCTTGCCCTGGCCGCCACCAACGGTTTCGTGGCCTTTGGAGACACGACTGGATTGACGTTTCAGAACGGCACCGCCAACCGCCAGACGAATATCATCGTCACGGGTTCTTTGGCCGCCCTCAACAGCGCGCTTTCCACACTCAATTACCTGGGATTTCGGGATGTCTTCGGCCAGGACCGCTTGAACATCCTGATTGACGATCAAGGGAATACGGGAACCGGGGGTGCGAAACAGGACGCCAAAACCCTCAACCTCAACCTCGCCGCCGTCAACGATCCTCCCTTCATTGAACGCGTCACCGCGCAAACCTTGGGTGCCAACGCCACACTCAACGTGCGGGTCAAGGTCACCGACGTGGACAGCCCCACCAACATGCTTTCCCTCACCGCGGGCACCGCCGACCCCGACGTGATCGCGCCTCCTCTCGTCTTTCGCGATCCCACGGACCCTTCCTTTTGGATCGTCCAACTCACTTCGGTGGGGCCGCTCCGGACAACCAGCATTTCGCTCCTGGCCACGGACGGCCTGGCCAACACCACCACTTCCTTCGTGGTGACTGTTCAAACCACAAACGTTCTGCCGGCGTTTTCAGGTTTGCCTTCGGTCATCGTGCTGCCCGAGGACACCAGCACCAATCTAAATTTCGTGGTCGCCGACCTTGAAACACTCGCCTCAGGTCTCAATGTCCAGGTTTTCTCATCCAATCCGGCGTTGTTTCCGGCGGCAGGCATGGCGACCGGCGGTTCAGGGTCGGCCCGGTCGTTGCTGCTGGTTCCCGCCACCAATCAATTCGGCGCAGCCAGTCTCTCCCTCGTCCTGAGCGACGGCGCGGCGTCCGTGACGAATCGAATCGAAGTCACCGTCACTCCGGTCAACGACCTCCCCGTCCTCGGCGCCATCGCGGACCTCAGCGTGCCACTGGGGGTGACGACCAATGCCGTCTTCGCCGTGCAGGACGTGGAAACCTCAACGTCAGCTCTCGCGATTTCCGTCAAGTCGTCCGTCCCCACCATCGTCGCCAATGACCCTTTGGTCGGCATCGATGGCCTCAACCGATCCATTCGCATCGCGCCCCTCGGTGTTCCCGGCACGACGGAAATGACGGTGATCGTCACCGACGAAAACGGCGGCGCCGCCACCAACTGGTTCCGAGTGAGCGTCATCGATCCCCTGCCTTTGATCACCCAGCACCCCACCAACGTGGTCGCCGTGAGTGGATCCACCGCGTTCTTCACCGTCGTGGCGACAGGACAGCCACCCTTGACCTATCAATGGAAGTATCGTGGCGCGGATCTTGGAGGAGCGACGAACAGCATCCTGACCCTGCAGGGCGTGACGAATTCGTTGGCAGGTGCTTATTCCGTGGCCGTTTCCAACGCGTTCGGCGGAAAACTGAGCAACCCCGCCGAACTCTCCGTGGTCACTCCTCCGATCTTCCTGGTTCATCCGGAATCTCAATCGATTCGAGCTGGAGCGACCGTCAGCCTGTTCGGCAGCGCGGCGGGCTCTCCTCCGATCGCTTACCAATGGTTATTTGAAAACCAGCCGATATCGGACGCCACAAACAACAATCTCGTCCTGCCCAATGTCATGGCCGGACGAGCCGGGCGCTACACCCTCCGCGCCAGCAACCTCGCCGGCAGCGCGAGCAGCCGGGAGGCCGTCATCACGGTCAACGTCAACACCCCCCCCACCATCACCGACATCCCCAATCCACCACCCCTGCTGGAAGGCACCGTGGCGGGGCCCTACTCGTTCACGGTTCTCGACAACGAAACCCCCGTGGGGCTCGTGGTGGTCGGCAATTCCTCAAATCCAACGCTGCTCCCCAACGAGGCGATTCTCATTGAGGGAGGCAACGGACCTTTCCGGCGCATTACCCTGCGGCCTGCCGCCGGCCAGACCGGGTCCTCCACCATCACGGTCACCGTGCGCGATCCCGATGGCGCCACCGCCTCCGACACCTTTGTGCTCACCGTCATCCGCGCGAACACACCTCCCTCCATTCAGGACATTCAAGACCGCCAAACGGAGGTCAACGTGAAAACGCCTCCGATTGTCTTCACCATCCGCGATGCCGAAACCGCGGCCGCGGAACTCCGTGTTTCCAAACTAAGCTCCAATCCGTCCCTGGTTCCGGATGAAAACATCGTGCTCGGTGGCAACGGCAGTTTCCGGAGCGTGCAAATCGAACCCGCTCCCAACCAGGCCGGACAAGCCACGATCACGCTGACCGTGTCGGACGGCGAACTCAGCGCCAGCGACAGTTTTGTGCTGACGGTCGTACGTCCGCTCGTTCCCCCTGCCATCGTGCAACAGCCCGTCGCTTCTCTCACAACGAACGTCGGCGCGACCGTCCTGCTTTCCGTCGCCGCGAACGGGAGCGATCCCCTCGCCTTCCAATGGCGTTTCAACACCAACCCCATCTCCGGCGCCACTTCCTCCAACCTCGTCCTGACCAACGTTCAGGTGGCGCAATCCGGCCGCTACTCCGTTCAGATTTCAAACCCCGCAGGCTCCGTCACAAGTTCGGAAAGCATCCTCACGGTGGTGGCCGAAAATCTGCCGCCGGCGATCAACCTGCTCCAACCCACCAACAACGCCTCGTTCACGGCCGGAGAGCCCATCATCCTCACCGCCGCGGCCAACGATCCCGACGGTCTGGTCACCAAAGTGGCTTTCTTCGCCGGCAACACTTTGGTGGGCGAAGATGCCTCCAGCCCCTACAATGCCATCGCCACCAACCTCCCCCCGGGAGACTATCGCATCACCGCGGTGGCCACGGACAACGAGGGCTTGGCAGCCACTTCCGCGGCGGCGAACATCAAGATCGAACAACCCAAGAATCTTCCCGCCATTAGCATCACCGATTCCGGAGGATTGGAGGGCAACGCGGGATTCAGGACCTTCACCTTCAACCTGACGCTCTCGGCTTTGAGCGCGGATGTCGTCACGGTTCAATACTCCACCTTTGGCGACACCGCGACTGGAGGCTCCGACTTCGTTGAGTCCAGGGGCGAAGTTCGCTTCGACCGGAATATCCGCACCCGATCGATCCAAATCCAGGTCATCGGCGATACGGTTCCCGACGGCGACAACGAAACTTTTTTCGTCAACCTCAGCAGCCCGGTCAACGCCATCCTGGCGGACAGCCAGGGTATCGGCACGATTCAAGACGACGAAGATCCCGTCTTCATCAGCATCAGTGACGCGGGCGTGACGGAAGGAAACAGCGGCACCAACAGACTCGCGTTCGTTGTGTTGCTCTCCGATCCCAGCCCTCAGAAAGTCAGCGTCGAGTTCAACACGGTCAATGGCTCGGCGGTGGCGGGAAGGGATTTCGTCGCGCGCGCCGGTCGCCTGGTCTTTCCCCCTCTCACCACCCGCCTGGAAATCCTCGTCCCCGTCATCCCCGATCTGATCCAGGAACCTGACAAACAACTCACGCTTCGCCTCAGCAACCCGGCCAATGCCATCCTGTTCCCCGGCGAAGAGGAAGGCCTGGGCACCATCACCGACGACGACATTCCCCCGGTGGCGCGCGTGGAAAATCTGACCCTTCCCGAAGGCAACGCCGGGTCGACGGAAGCCAAAGTCGTGGTCACTCTCACGAGTCCCAGCGCCCAAAAAATCACGCTCGATTTCACGACCGCCGACGGCTCCGCGAAGTCGGCAGATGGTGATTACACTCCGGTCCAGGGCGTGGTCACCTTCGAACCCGGTGTCACCAGCCAAACCATCACCGTCCCCGTCACGGCGGACACCATCCACGAACCCGACGAGAACTTCTTGTTCCGCCTGAGCAACCCCACCAGCACCACCATCGCCCGCGCCGAAGCGACCATCACCATTCGCAATGACGACCTGCTGCCCACGCTCTCCGTGGTGGGTCGCAATATCATCGAAGGCAACTCCGGCCCCACCCACGTCGATGTAACTGTCCTCCTCTCGACGCCCAGCGGACAAGTCGTGACGGTCGATTTCGGCACCCGCGACGCCACTGCGCTCGCGGGATCAGATTACGTGCGCAACTCGGGCACCCTGGTTTTCCAGCCGGGAGAAACGACCAAGCTCGTAACCATCAGGGTGCTTGGCGATCTCATCGACGAATCACGCGAAACATTCGAACTCCTCCTGGATCGCGCGGTCAACGCGGAGATCAATGAGGGAACCGCCATCGTCGCCATCCTCGACGACGACGTAGCTCCCAGTCTTGCCATCGCCGACGCCGCTTTGCCGGAAGGGAACAGCGGGTCCACCGAAGCCCTCTTCACCGTCACCCTCTCGGCGGCCAGTGGCCAGACCGTCACGGTTTCCTTTTCCACCGAAAGTGACTCGGCCAAGGCCGGGGAGGATTTCATCGCCGCCTCGGGATCGCTCACGTTCGCCCCGGGACAAACCTCCAAATCCATCGGCATCCCCGTCCTGGGCGACATCGTGAACGAACCCGACGAACAATTCCGGGTCGTCCTGGCCTCCCCCTCCAACGCCGCCATCGCCCGAACCAACGCCGTCGGCACCATCCTCAATGACGACGATGCCCCCAAGATCCGCGCGGAAGATCTCGAAACCGACGAAGGCAACGCGGGACTTCTCCCCGCGAATATCACCATCCGCCTCACCAGCGGCAGCTCGCAGCGGGTCACCGTCCGATACGAAACCGCAAACGGAACCGCGCTTTCCGGCGAGGATTACCTCCCGACCAGCGGCCAAATCGTCTTTGAGCCGGGAGAAACTGAAAAGTCGGTGGTCCTCCAGATCGCCGGTGACACGTCCGACGAGTCGAACGAAACGCTCAGGTTCAAGCTCAGCGCGCCCGTCAACGCCGAGATCGAACGAGCCGAGTCCACCGTCACCATCCTCGACGACGACCTGGCGCCCACGCTTTCGATCGTCGGACGCAATGTGCTCGAGGGCAACACGGGCTTCACCAATGCGGTGTTCACCGTGCTGCTGTCCACACCCAGCGGCCAACCCGTCTCCGTCGATTACGAGTCCTTCGACGTGAGCGCCACCGCGGGAATCGACTACACCGCCGTCAAAGGCGAGCTCGTCTTCCAGCCCGGGGAAACATCCAAGACCATCCCCGTTCCCGTTCGCGGCGACCTGGTGGACGAACCCCGCGAGACGTTTCAAGTCAAACTGTCCAGCCCGGTTGGCGCCACCATCAATGAGGACACGGCCACCGGGGCGATTCTGGACGACGACGTCGCTCCGACGCTGACGATCAGGGACGCCTCGGCCACAGAAGGCCATTCCGGCCAAAGCACCGTTTCGCTCACCGTATCGCTTTCAAATGCGAGCGGACAGCCCGTGACGGTCACTTTTTCAACCGCCGATGGCACCGCCCAGGCCAACTCCGATTACGTCACGAACGAGGGTTTGCTCACGTTCAATCCCGGCCAAAGCAGCTTGACCATTCCTGTCGCGTTGATCGCGGACCGCGTCAACGAAGCCACCGAAACCTTTACCGTCACACTCGCCTCGCCCACGAATGCCACGCTCGCGCGCGCCCAGGCCACGATCACGATTCTTGACGACGACGATGTCCCCACGCTGCCACCCATTTTGAACGCCATTCCCAACCAGTCCGGACAAATCAACGCCCCCGTCGAGGTCGCCCTGGTGGTGCGGGATCCCGACACTCCCATTGCCCAAGTACAACTCAGCGCCACGTCGGATCAGACCACGGTCCTGGCCGCTTCCGGCCTTCGTTTCAGTGGCGAGGGCGAAAGCCGCATCCTCACACTCACCCCTAACCCCGATCAAACCGGGACCACGACGATCACCGTGACCGCCAGCGACGGAAGGCACACCGCGACGCGTACCTTCCGCTACACGGTTTCCGTTCCCAATACCCCACCGACGATCCTGACCCAGCCGCAAAGCCGGGTGGTGCTCGTCGGCACCTCGGTGAGTTTCTCCGTTTCAGCCGCCGGCTCGCCCCCTTTGCGTTTCCAGTGGAATTTCAATGGAGTGAATCTGCCCCAAGGCACCAATGCCATTCTGTCCTTGGATGCCGTTCAATCCTCGCAGTCGGGCGGGTACTCCGTCACCGTGTCCAACTCCGCGGGTTCCGCCACGAGCGCGAAAGCCACGCTCATCGTCGGACGACTCGGCGCCAAGTTGTGGGATTTTACCGTGGGACGACCCATTCGAACCTCGGTCGCCATGGCCGCCAACGGCACGCTCTACTTCGGCGCGGATGACCGCAAAGTCTATGCGTTGCGTCCGGACGGCACTTTGAAGTGGAGCTTCACCACGGGCGGGGAACTCTATTCCTCCCCCGCCATCGCGCCCGACGGCACCATCCTGATCGGATCTTTCGACGGCAAAGTCTATGCCCTCGACCCCGAGGGAAACAAAAAATGGGAGTTTGCCACCGGCGCGGAAATCTATTCCACACCGGCCATTTCCGCTTCAGGCGATGTCTTCATCGGATCCTACGATTTCAAAGTCTATGCCCTGTCGAAAGACGGCGCCAAGAAGTGGGAGTTTGTCACGGGCAACACCATCGCCAGCTCTCCTTCCATCGGATCGGATGGTACGATCTACATCGGTTCCCAGGACCGCAAGCTCTACGCGCTGAACCCGGACGGCACCAAGAAATGGGAGTTTGCCACGGGTGCGGATATCATCAGTTCGCCCACTCTCGGCGCGGATGGAGCCATCTACTTTGGCTCCCTCGATCGCCGGCTTTACGCGCTGAACTCCGATGGCACCCGGCGCTGGTCTTTCACCGCTTTGAACGCCATTCGCTCCTCGCCCACCCTCGGCGAAGATGGCACCCTCTATTTCGGCACCGACGATGGACGCCTCTACGCGGTCGATTCGACTGGACGCCGGAAATGGGATGTGACCACCGGCGTGCTCATCTTCTCCTCGCCCGCCGTGGGCGTGGACGGCACCATTTACGTCGGATCCTTCGATCGTAAATTGTATGCATTCAATCCCAATGGCTCGCGACGCTGGGAATTTGCCACCGAAGGGGAAGTCTATTCCTCGCCCGCTCTCGACAAGGACGGCGTCGTCTATCTCGGCTCCCTCGACGGCAAGGTCTACGCCATCAAAGGCACCACCGGCCTCGCCGACACCCCCTGGCCCATGTTCCGCCGGTCGCTGGACCATGCGGGACGTGCCGCAGGAGGCGCCGTGGCGGCAGCCCCCCAATTCCAATCCCCGGAGATTCAAACGGACCTTGTGCTGCGGCTTCCGTTCGCGTCCGCGGCTGGGGTGACTTACCAACTGGAAGTCTCGTCCGACCTTGCGAACTGGACCGTACTCCGCACGTTGACGGCCACCAGCGCGGTCTCGGAGTTCTTCGACACCCTCATCGGCGGCACCCGCGCGCGCTTCTATCGTATTGCCGCGAAACCCTGACTTGGGCGGATGAGGGCACCCGCGCCGCCATCACCATCCCACGCTCCCCACCGTCTGCCGGAGCGCGCGCCCGAATTGCTCGCTCCAGCGGGCAATTGGGAGTGCGCCCGCGCCGCGATCGAGAACGGTGCCGATGCCATTTACTTCGGCCTCGGACGATTCAACGCGCGCATGCGCGCGGATAATTTCACCCGGGAAGATCTGCCCCGTCTGATGCCGTGGTTGCATGAAAGAGGCGCCCGCGGCTACGTCACTTTCAACACACTCATTTTCCAGGATGAACTGGAAATGGCGCGTCAGGATCTCCTCGCCCTCATGGAACACGGCGTGGATGCCGCCATCGTTCAGGACGCGGGGATTTGCCGCCTGATTCGCCAACTCTCCCCCGATTTTCCCATTCACGCCTCCACGCAAATGACCATTTCCAGCGCGGCCGGAGTTGAATTCGCCCGGCGGCTGGGATGCCAGTTGGTCGTCCTGGCCCGGGAATGTTCGCTGCAAGATATCGCCGCCATTCGCGCCACGACCCCGATCGCGTCCATGCCCCTCGAAGTGTTCGTTCATGGCGCTCTCTGCGTCGCCTATTCCGGCCAATGCCTCACCAGCGAAGCGCTCGGAGGACGTTCCGCCAACCGCGGCGAATGCGCCCAAGCCTGCCGCATGCCCTACGACCTTCTCCGCGACGGAGAGGAAGTTCCTCTCCAGGGCCGCCGCTACTTGTTGAGCCCTCAGGATCTTTCCGGATTGGAAGTGCTCCCGGATCTCCTCCGCCTGGGCGTCCACTCCCTGAAAATCGAGGGCCGCCTCAAATCGCCCGAGTATGTCGCCAGCGTCACCCAGGTCTATCGTCGTGAACTCGACCGGTTGTCGGGCACACCCCAGCCCGCGATGGATGAAGTCCATAAAAGATACCGGTTGGAAATGGCCTTTTCCCGCGGCCTCTCCACCGGCTGGTTCAAAGGGATCGACAATCAATCCTTGGTCCACGCTCGATTCGGCAAGAAACGCGGCGTGCTCTTGGGAGAAATCCAGCGGGTTGGACGTCACTTCGTCGAACTCATTCCCCAAGCTCCCATTCACGCCGGCGATGGCGTCGTCTTCGATCAGGGCTCGCCCGAAACCGAGGAACAAGGAGGCCGGATCTATCAGGTCCTCCCCCGCGGCAAACTCACTCGCCTCGAGTTTGGACGCGGCGATGTGGATTGGTCCCGGATCCATCCAGGTGATCGACTCTGGAAAACCGACGATCCCGCGCTGAATCGTGAGCTCCGCCAGACTTTCGCCCCAGGCCCTCCCCGTCACACGCGCCCGCTTGGCTTCACCGTCTCCGGACGTCAAGGAGGCCCGCTCCATGTCGAAGTCCGGGACGAAGCCGGCCGCAGCGTTCACGTGGAGTCCTCCCTGCCCTTGGCCGCCGCCAGGACCAGACCTCTCACCACTTTGATGCTGAAGGAACAACTCGGACGGCTCGGTGGAACTCCTTTCCATCTCGGATCGATCGAATCCACCCTCGAAGGGGAGTTGATGCTGCCTGTCAGCGAACTCAATGCGCTCCGCCGCCGCAGCGTCGAACAGTTGCTCCAGCAGCGCGCTCCATCACGATGGACCTTGCATCCGGCGGCCCGCCCGGATTCTCCACCCGCTGCTGCGCCTTTCCCGCGCTCGGATTCCCAACACCGCACGTCCCACCCTCTCACGCTTTCGGTGCTGGTACGAACGCTCCAACAATTGCAGGCCGCCCTCGACTTCGGCGTCCCCGACATCTATTGCGAATTCGAGAACCCGAAGCGCCATCGCGACGCCGTCGCCGAGTTTCGCAAGCACCCGCAAACATCCGGCGCCCGCCGCATCTGGGCCGCCCCGCCCCGCATTTTCAAGCCGGGAGAGGATTGGATCCTGTCCCAAATCCGATCGGCGGAGCCGGACGGTTATCTCATCCGCAACTACAACCATTTTCACTTTTTCAAAGGATGCCGTCTTCGCGGCGATTTCAGCCTCAATGTCGCGAATGAACTGTCCGCCAGGTTTTTCCTGGAACATGGCCCCCTCGAGCGCGTCACCGCCTCGTATGATTTGAATCATCAACAGGTGGAGGGGTTGCTGCGTCACCTCGACCCGGGCGTGCTTGAACTGACGTTGCACCAACACATGCCCATGTTTCACATGGAGCATTGCGTGTTTTGTGCGTTCTTGTCTCAAGGCAAGGATTACCGCGACTGCGGCCGGCCCTGCGACAAGCACGAAGTCCGGCTGCGCGACCGCGTTGGCTTGCGACATCCCTTGAAGGCCGACGCAGGCTGCCGGAACACCTTGTTCAATGCCCTGGCGCAAACCGGAGCCGAAGGGTTCGACAAACTTCGAGCCGCAGGCGCCAGACATTTCCGCATCGAGTTTCTCGATGAGTCCGCCTCGCTCGTGCAGCAGACGCTTGACACCTATGACCGCTTGTTTCGCGGCGTGATTTCAGGCGCGGCAGTCTGGCAGGAACTGCGCGTGATCAATCAGCTCGGGGTGACACGCGGAACCTCGGTCTCCTGAGGGTCATGGGCGCCACACAAGCGCCAGAGGCTTGACGGAACGCACCCATTCCGGACCCAGCCCCGGAGCACCCTCCAATCGATACCGCCTCTCCATCCCTTTCTCCGCTTCCCTCCTCCATTCGTACAGCCCTACCGCCGGGCCTGCCTCCGCAATCCTGACCTCACCCGCCGGACGTTCCGCCTCCCAAGTCCCCTGCTCCTCATGCTCCAAATGCCGCCACACCCCGCGCATCTTCCCCTCCTTCCAAGTCCCCGTGAGCTGATACCGATCCGCGATGTACTCCACCTGCAATTCGACCCGATTCGAACGGAAAGAACCGCCCGTCATGTAGGCAAATCGGAATTCTGAGGAAGGATCGAAGCGCCCTGACACGTCCCGCTCATCGACAGTCAGTTCCCAGCCGAAGTAATTCTTGGACCGCAGAGCGTTGGTCGCCGTGCATTCCCAAGCGCCCGCCAGAAGCAACGCCGCGGATTCATCCCTTCCCGGCATTCCGAAGAACAAGGGCTCCGCCGAATTTTCCTGGCCGCGTTTCGCTCGACGCCTCCAGACCACGGTCCCCGCCTCCTCGACATCGAAAACAGGCACGAACCCCGGAGGCCAGCGATCGGACATCATGGCTAAGAACGCGGGTCCTTTGCTCCGGCCCGCGAGGTCATGACGATTCGTGACCGTGACGGCACTCCATCGTTCCACTCCCTTTTTATCGAGGGCCGCTGTAAACAACCGCCACTCGAGCTTCCACGCCTCGCGGGAAGCCACCGCGGCCTCGGCTCCGCAGGCTCCCAGCATCACCAGCCAAACTAACCAATGCCATGATGCAGCCATCAAACCTTGATGATTTTGCGAAGCACTTCACCGGCCACGTCGAACTTCTCCCCGTGCCGTCGGTCCAACTCCGGCTTCGGATCGAAAAGGTCCGCCGCGCCATTCCGATCGAGAAGCCGCCCGACCCGTCCGGAGTGCTCAGGCACTGCATCCAAGTCACTTCTCAGGGACCGTTGCATGCTTCAACCCGGAAACACCAACTCAGCAGCGTCGAGATGCGGATCCATTGCCGTTTCGAACTTCAACTCGACCACCTTATTCTCTCAACCGTCATGAACACAAGCACGGCTCAAGGGCATCCGCTCGCCTCGGTGCATCCAACGATTGTCGGTGACCGGGTTGTTGTGGTAACGCAAACAGCCCTGTCGGCTGTGGCGCAGGCTGACCAACCTGCGGGGCGACGAAGGGAAACAGGCGCGTGGAGAGCAGGGCAGGGCCTCGTTCTCCCCCCGCCGGGCCGACGGGCCGTCGGCGATACGGCAGGCTGGGCACCCTGCACCACACGACAGACCCCTTCGGGATGCACGGAGCTCGCCCGGGCTTCAGTGCTCGCAGGACGCGAAAACTCTTGATCGCGCTGCACGGGGAAACAATCTGATCGATATCCATGAAACCCATCAACCGCCGCGTTGCCCTAAAACTGACCGCCATGGGGGTCGGCGCGCTCGCCCTCAAACCCGAAGCGTCTTTCGCGCAAAACCCCACGCAGCCCTTCGGCCCCGAGTTCCCCAACCTCGACTCGCTCGCCACCGGCGAATGGTGGAACAAAGGTTCCGCCGCGTCCAACAACGGCCGGCGCAACAATCGCGGTGAAAATCCGCCGCCGACCATGGACGTGCCGCGCGATCAGGTCGTGGCGTTTGCCCTCTACACCCTGCATGGTGGCGTGATGAAAATGACCGCCCAGCTTTTCCCCTTAAAACCCGGCGAACCCCGCGTGGCAAGGCTGGAGGTGCGGCGCGACAGCGGATGGGTGGAGATCGCGAAATCGGAAGTGCTCTACCCCGGTTGGGATGCCCATTTCCGCGTGGAGCCATGGGACGCGGCAAAAGACCTGGCCTACCGCGTGCGGCACGGCGACAACGCGAAGTTCGAGGGCTTGATCCGCCGTGACCCGGCGCACCAGGAGGAGATCGTCATCGCGAACATGTCCTGCAACTCCAGCCGCACCACCGGTCTGCGGCCGGAGATCATCGACAATCTCAAAGCGCAAAATCCCGACCTTCTGTTCTTCGCCGGAGACCAAACCTACCGGCACACCGAGCACACGGCGGGCTGGATCGAGTTTGGCCTTCAATTCCGAGAGATCATGCGCGACCGTCCGACCCTCTGCATTCCGGACGATCATGATGTGGGCCACGGAAATCTCTGGGGGGAAAACGGAAAACGCTCGACGATCCCCGGCGATGCGGACGGCGGCTATCGCTACCCGGTCGAGTATGTGAACCAGGTCCAGCGCCAGCAATCCTGGCACCTGCCCGACCCCGTGGACCCGGCACCCGTCCAGCGCGGCATCACGGTCCATTTTACGCGGCTCATCGTCGGGGGCGTGGACTTCGCCCTGCTCGAAGACCGCAAGTTCAAGAGCGGACCCGCCGGAAAGATTCCGCAGATGGGACCGCGGCCGGATCACATCAACGATCCTTCCTATGACCCCAAGGCGATCGACTTGCCCGGCCTGCAACTCCTGGGCGAGCGCCAGGAAAAATTCCTCCACGCCTGGGGGCAGGACTGGACCGGTGCGGAAATGAAGTGCGTGCTCTCTGCCACCGCCTTCTGCGGCGCCGTCCACATGCATGGAAAACGCGACGGACGCCTGCTGGCCGATCTCGATTGCAACGGCTGGCCGCAGAGCAGACGTAATCTCGCGCTGGAGGAAATCCGCCGCGCTTGGGCCGTGCATCTCTGCGGCGATCAGCATCTCGCCGTCGTGGTGAAAAACGGCATCCGAGAGTTCGGCGACGGACCCTACGCCTTCACCAGTCCCGCGCTCGTCAACACCATCTACGGCCGCTGGTGGCATCCGTTGGATGAGAAACCCGGCCCCAACCCCGTGCCGAACAGTCCGCTGTCATGGACAGGCGATTTCCACGACGGCCTTGGGAATAAACTCAGCATGATGGCCTACGCCAACCCCAAGGACGTCAGCGACGAAAAACAGCGCTCCGACGGCTATGGCATCGCCCGCTTCAACAAGAAGAAACGCACGATCACCTTTGAGTGCTGGCCGCGATTCGCCGATGTGAAACAGGGTGACCAGGCGCAGTTTCCCGGCTGGCCCATCACCGTCGCGATGGCCGCCAATGACGGCCGCAAAGTCCACGCACTGCTCCCCGCGGTGAAGCTCGAGGGCGCGGCGAATCCGGTCGTCCAAGTCATCGCCGAGGCCACCGGAGAGATTCTCTACACGGTCAGGTCACAGGGCGCGAGCTTCACTCCTCGCGTCTATGCGCCCGGAAAATACACCGTCAAAGCCGGCCAGGACAAACCGGACACCGTCCTTGCGAAGGGCCTTGAGGTGCCATGAAAAACTCTTCCGAACCTGCCACCTCAAGGTTTCAACAACACGAGCAAGCAACTTGCCATGGCCTCCTGACCTTCTCCTTGGATTCGTGGCCATCGCCGCAGGCTTCGCCACGCCCGTCGCGGTTAGGGCCGTCGGACAGAACCGGCCCTGGAAGACACCCGATTTCACCCAAAGCGACGCCCTTCCCGCAGCCGCAAAGCACGACTGGAATCTCGGTCCCCCGGGACGGCGAGGGTGGATGTTTTGCGACACGATGGTCAAGACCGACGCGCGCTAGATTTTCGTCACCAAATTGGAAAAGGGTTCTCCAGCCGATGGTGTTTTACTCATCGGAGATGTCATCCTTGGAGCCCGCGGCAAACCATTTGCCTACGATCCACGCAGCGAATTCGGCATGGCACTGACCCCTGCTGAATTTTAAGCGGACGCAGGAAGACTGACAGTGACGTGAAGCGGCTCAGTCGCAAGCCGGAGGCTTGCCAGCTATTAGCCGGTGGTTGAGGAGCGCAGCGACGATACCACCGGTCCACCGGGTCGCCCAAGCCTGTGCATCCTGGAGGGATGCCAGCGTCGCAGGTGCCAATACCCGCGGGGTGCGGGTTTCAGGCCTCCAGGGCCGGTTTTTCATTGGCAGGGGGCGCCGCTCATCCCTGAGCTTCAGGCCTCCTGACTTCTAGCTGCGAATATCTGCGGAGACGGGAACATTCTTGAGACCACCACAGCTGATCCCCCATGTTGCACGGTTCCTTATTCCAATGCGCTTTCAAGATGAGCTTAAGTCGCGCAGGATATTTCGTTCCAGCCAAGGCGCGAGCAAGGAGCATATCCAAAGGATCTGTGACTGACGAGCAACGCCGCCTGCGACGGAAAAGACCAGCGAATTAAGCTCATCTTGAAAGCAAATTGGAATTACCGCGCTGCGACCCCTCCCGGGGTCGACGACGCTGTCGTACCCAGGATCCGAGGCATGGACAATCGCGACAACATGCATGCCATCCGCACGGTGCAGAAATTGGTGGCCGATGCCGATCCGCGGGTGGACTACATCCCGACATCGCACGGCGCGGCGGAGAGGCCGGTTTGCACGATCACTACGGAACCCTGGGCCAGCTCGAACATGGGGTGAACTATGCCGAGGCCTATTTTGCGCACGTTGGGGAAATCGACGGCAGTCGATCGCCCGCTCACAGCCTGGCCGAAGGCCCGGAGCAGCCCCGTGAAACTCTTCATCCTCGCAGGCCATCGCAACCTGGAGCTATCCTTCACCGCTTTGAAGCGGAGGAGCACGCCGCACCCATGATCCACCGGCCCGACGGCCGGAGGTGGGTGGGCAGCCGGCGGATTCACTCCGTTTGCGGACCAAGCATGTTCTGGTTCTTCAGCCAGGCGACGCAGCGATCCGTTCAGGTCGAACAGGGCAGGCTGCTTTTGCGAACCCCGAAGCCGTGGCCGCCCTGCGCATAGACATGCATCTCCGTTGGCACTTTCGCCCGCTTCAAAGCGAGGTACAACACCACGCTGTTCTCCGCTCCGGCCACCGCATCGTCGCTTGCATGCACCAGGAGGATCGGTGGCGTGTCCTTCGGAATTCGAACATAGGGCGCGAGAACATCCTTGTTGATCTCCTGACCCGCAGGCCGCTGTTCGATGAAATAACCGGGATAAACGGCGATCGCGAAGTCGGGCCGGCAACTGATCTGATCCATTTCGTCGATCGGCTCGTAGGCGCGCTGGTCGAAGTGCGTCGCCGTAGCCACAGCCAGATGCCCGCCCGCCGAGAATCCAACCATGCCGATCCGTTTCGGATCGATCGCCCATTCCGCGGCCCGACTCCTCACCAGACTAACCGCCCGTTGCGCGTCCAGCAAAGGTCCCGGAGCCGGCAGCGGCTCCGGCTGGCCCGGACGGCGCGGCACACGATACTTGAGCACAAACGCCGTGACTCCAACCGTGTTCAGCCAGGCGGCCACCTCCTCGCCTTCCAGATCCCAGGCCAAGTTCCAGTATCCTCCCCCCGGACAGATGATCATGGCCGCCCCGGTGCTCCGGTCTTTGGCCGGTCGGAACACCGTGATCGTCGGCTTGGTCACCCCGGTGATCCACTTGGCATCCTGGGTGGGAGCTTAGGAAGGCGAACGAACGCGCTCGGGACCGATCTTGCCGTAATCCCCCGGAACCGCTCCCGGCCACACTGGCAACACGAGGGGCTCCCCTGCCCCGTTAACCGGACTGACCAAGAGGAGCCCGACGGCAAGGCCAGACCAACAGGCGGTCCGGATCGGCGAGAGCAGCACTTCGATGGGTTTCATGGAAATTGAGACATGATCGAGTCCCGGTGGATCTCACCGCTTCAGCATTTCCGCCACAAACTCGAATAGCGCCCTCGAGGGCGCATCTTCCGGCAGACCGAGGTTTTCGTTGATGCGACTGTGCGTGGTGTCCCTGGCTCCGAAGAGTTTGCTGGAAATCCCAGCGTCCTTCAGCACAGCGTCGAGGCGTTGCGCTTGCGCCGTCGTGTCGGGATGCTCGGCCACGTGGAGAATCAAGAACGGCGGAATATTCCTGCCCTTGGTCACGTGCGTCACCGCGGAGTAATCCCGGTGCTTCGCCGGATCGTTGCCGAACTTCACGCGGTGTCCGACCTTCGCTTGCGGCAGGCCATGCACCCGGCGTCGCGTCTCGGCAGTCTCGATGATCGCCGGCACATCGAAAGTGTCGCCATCCACCGGCACGCAACCCTTGATCCTCGTGAAGGGCACCCCTTCGGCTTTCAGATAACGCTCATCAATGCAAATCAGTGCCGCGAGTTGTGCGCCGGCCGAGTGGCCCATGACGAAGATACGCGTCGGATCCCCACCGTACCGGGCGATGTTGCCATGGACCCAGCCAAGGGACTTGGCCACATCGCGGAAGATGGTCGCCATCTCGACTTCAGCCAAGAGCCGGTATCCCGTGGAAACAAACACAAACCCCTTGTCCACGAACGCCTGCGGCTTGAGTTGGATGGCGGTCCGGTCGCCGCTCTCCCAACCTCCACCATGAATCCAAAAGACGACCGGCAAGTGCTTCGCGCCCTCCGGCGCATAGATGTCCACTCTCTGCCGCGAGTTCGCCGGCGTGGCGTAGGGAACGTCGCGCGTTGAGACAAGCCTGGAGTGGGCGGGCGCCGGGGTCTGGGCTTGTGCTGGATTGATCATCGTCACCAGCAGGATGGAGAAGAGCAAATTGAACTGATTCATGATGCGCGATGAATGGGAGTGTAAAGGCAATGCGAAGACCCCTGGATCCGCCATCGGCAAGAGAGGACTTGCTTCAGCCGTGGAGTGCATGCCTCAACAACGTATGACTCGTGCCAACGGGCGGCAAGCTTCCACTCAAGACAGCCTGCGCGGCCGGTGCTTCCGAAAGTCCTCGGGGCGGGCCCAGAAGCGGGACTCTTCAATATTGTCCTGCGGACGGATGGAGAATTACTTTCTGTCCTGGAGCTCCACACGGACGGTCGATAATCCTGATTCTCATCGAAGCAACCGAAAGCCTGTTTTCATCCGTATGATCGGTATGATTCGAGTGATTCGTGGGCAAATGACTCCCGTATCCGCGGATTTGGGCAAATACCTACTCGCCCCCTCCGCCATGGTCGTCGAGGCGGGGGCTGAGTCCTCTCTGCCGACTCTCGAAAAGGAAGCTCTCCGTTGACCCACCTCGCGCTTATCATCAGTTGAAGAATACAGGGCTGGCTGCGTTACGACGACTCAGCTACCGCCAACTCCGGGATGCATGGTCGATCAAAGCATTCCCAATTCTCCGATTGTCGCGCCAGGCTCATTGGCCCATGATGCGACTCTCATGGAAACCCGAAGACGCCTTGGCCAACTGGCAATCCTGTGGCTCACCTTCCAGGCCGCGGCGCTTCACGCGGCCGATTCCACCAACACCGTCAGAATCGCCGCCGCGCAGGCGGCACGGCGCGTCATCGACTTTCGTCTCCCGCCTGAAAGGGCACTGGCCGAGGTGGACAAGAACCTCGACGAACTTGAACGGATCATCCATCGCGCCGGCGAGGCGAAGTGTGACGCGCTGGTCCTCCCCGAAGACACCCCCGGCTTGCTGAACTGGGTCGGATCGAACGAGACGGAGGCGAAGGCATTACTGCCGAAGGCGGTGGACCGGGTGATTCAACGCCTTGGAACCGCCGCCGCCCGCCACAGCATGTATCTGGTCGTGTGCAGCGACTTTACGGAAAGCGATGGAGGCATTTACAACACCGCCTTTCTGCTGGGTCGCGACGGCAAAGAGTTGGGGCGCTATCACAAAGTGTGTCCAACGTGGGGAGAGGCGGGCGCGCGCCGGCGGGGAAATTCGTTCCCAGTATTTCCGACGAAGGACCTGGGCACGGCCTCGATGCTGATCTGTTACGACCTCGTGGTTCCGGAAACCGCACGCTGCGTCGCTTTGGCCGGGGCCGACATCATCTTCTTCCCGACCATGGGCGGCGCGGCCATTGGCAGCGATGACATCGGAGTGCAGGCGTTGCGGGTGCGAGCGGCGGAGAATTTCATCTGGCTGGTCGTCGCGCAACGCGGCAGCGGGGCCATGATCATTTCGCCCCAGGGCAAAATTGTCGCCACGGCCGAGGGCCCGGACAGTCTGGCCATCGCGGATATCGAGGTCCGGGGGGGCAGCGCACGGGCGGCGACGCGCTGAACTGGCAGCGCGACATGCGCGCCCGGCTGTTCCGCGAGCGGAACCCGGATGCCTTTCGCATCCTGACCGAGGCCAGCCCACCTGTGCTCGCCAAAGTGCCGATCGAGATCACACAACAGGAAGCCGGACGCATCATGGCACGCGCGCTGACGGTGGGCGAAGAAGAGTTCAAGCAAGCCAGCAGTCTTGCCGGGAGCGGCAAGGTTCATGAGGCGATTTCGGCCTTTCAGCGCCTGCGCCAGGAGTATCCCGCGACGTGGATCGATCGCCGGTCGGAGGAGCGGTTGGCCAAGCTTCAGCCTGCCTCGCCGAGGCCGGACCCATCCACGCCCGGCCTTGCCTCGAAGTATGTGGGCGATGCCGGCATCGAGCATGACCCCGACGTGTTGTTCGCCGACAATTTTGAATCGGGCGCCATGACAAAATGGGACCAGCAACGCGGACGCGTCGTCATGACCGAAACCCGGCCAAACGCAGGCCGTTGGTGCGTCCACATGCCCATGGAGCGAGGCAAGAATCATGGCGGCGACGCCATTAAGTGGTTCATGCCCGGCGCGGACGCAGTCTACGCGCGCCTCTACGTGAAATTCTCGCCCGATTACCAATACAACCATCACTTCGTCTGGCTCGGAGCCAATCAGCGCACGAACAAATGGTCCGCCTTCGGCAAGGCCGGTCTCAAGCCCAATGGCACGTACTACTCGACCGGCATGGAACCCTGGTTCGCCTGGGGGAAGAATCCGCCGCCGGGCGAAGTGAATCTCTACTCCTACTACCTAGACATGGAGCCGGACCGGAAGATGGACAAATACTGGGGCAACAACTTCTTCCCGCCCGGACCGGGCAAGGGCCAGGCCGCCGGTGAAGCGCGCTTCATTCCGAAACTGAACGAATGGCAGTGCTGGGAATTCATGATTCAGGCGAACACGGCGCCGGACAAAGCCGATGGCAAGCAGGCCATGTGGGTGGATGGAAAGTTGATCGGCGAATTCACCGGGCTCCGCTGGCGCCATGACCTGGATTTAAAGGTGAATTGCTTCTGGCTCGAACATTACAGCTACGACGAGGGCGACCCCACCAAGCAGTACTGGAAAGACAGCCAGTCCGTCTGGTTCGATGACGTAGTCGTGGCCAGCCGCTACATCGGTCCGATGAAGAAATGAGTGATCCTAAAAACGGCAGTGGCCCTTCAAGAATCTTCGCAGGTCCTGCCAACAAGGCATTCCGAATCACTCACCAGATCCATAAAGGATATTCCTCGTTCTTCGTTCTATCCTTCTCATTCAGGTCGCGAAGGCGCGGAAGGCGGCGAAGGTTTCCGGCGCAACTGCTCGATCCACTGGCGCTGCGGCAACGAAGCGGGGCTCGCATCGCCTCGATAATCGCCCCGCTCCACCTCGCGGGCGTAACGTTCCAGCGAGGACTGACTCCACATTTCCCCCCGCATGGCCTGCTCGGTCCGGGTGTGCAACTCTGTCTTCGTCAAATCCAATGAACGCGTCTGCAAGATCGAGCCGCTGACCAGCTCCAGGTCCAACATCCCTTTCCGGTGCTGCACCATGCTGTCGAGCACAGCCAACTTGGCCTCGAACAGCTTCTCCTCGACTTCCAACACGGACCGCGTGTCCACACGGCCCATTTGCAATCGCTCCCGCTGATCTTTCAGCAGCCTCTCGTGGAAATCCACGGCCGCGCCGTAATTCGTGATATTCTCGGCTTGCAACTTCACCCTCAACAACGCCGTTTCCAGCGCCGAGGTGATCTGGGACTCCACCTCGCGGATGGCCAGCAATGCCTTCTTCTGATTGAGACGGGCCGCTTCAACCTCGCTCTTCTCGCGCAGGCCGCCGAGCAAGGGAATCCGCAACTCCATCCCGACCGACCACGCCGGAAAGCCCTTCTCGGTCACGGTGTCCCAGGCGCCACCCGCGGTGGAATCGAGTCCGTTGAGCCCGTAACTCGCCTTTAAATCCAACTGCGGCAATCTCTGGTTTTTGGCATAAGCCAGCCGCACCTTCTCCTGCTGCGCCTGTTTGCGTCGCGCAATGTAATCCGGATTCAAATCGAAGGCCTGTTGATAGCTCTCGTAATAAGTCAAGGGCTGCAAGATCGGTTCAGGACGGTCCGAGGCCAGAATCACCACGTTCGTTTCCACACTGGGCTCCGAGATCAAAATGGCCAACTGACCCGAGGCTTGCACCCGGCGCACGCGCGCTTCCTTGTGGCGCGCCTCGCGCAACCGCACGCCCGCCTCCGCCTTCAACACCTCGATCTCCGAGGATTGCCCAAGTTGCGCCCGATGCTTGTTGTCTTCCAGGATGGCTGACGCCACGCCAATGGATTCCGCCGTCAGGCGCTCCTGTTCCTGGGTCAAATACAAATCCCAATACGCGGACTCCGTTCGTCCCACCACCGTCATGAATTGACGGCGGTATTCCTGAAACGCGAGGTCGGAGATCAACGCGGCCAGCCGGATGCGGGATCCGGTGGCCACCGGGCCAAAGTTTTTCAACAACGGCTGGCTGACGCTGGCGCCGACGAAAGCCTCGTACTCACGCCCCAGGGTGCGCAGAGATTGCAGGTTGTTGCGCAAATCGCGCAGGGTCGCTCCCGTATTGAGTTTCGCTCCGGTGGGGATGAGAAATTCGATGCCCGCGTTGTAAGTGCTGTTGCGCTCCGAAAAACTGGGAATCGAGAGCAGGCTGCTCTGCTGTTGGGCATTGTTCTGGCGCCGGCTGTCCAAGTGATCGACCGACGTCACGAAGCGCGGCTCATACACCGAACGTTCCGCCGCTTCGCCTTTCCGGCTCACTTCGGCTTCGATCTGCTTGATCTGGATGCTTTCATTCCGAACCAGCATCCGATCCACGACCTGTTTCAAGGTCATCGTGTTCGTCACCGCGGGCGCGATCGAGGCGACTCCTGGGGAAGCCATCGAAAGCCCCCACGCGATCCCCGCGCAAAACCATGGCCGAGTCTCACGAACCCAGCGATTCCACCTCGAACATTTCATGACTGTTCCTTCCATGACCGCGGTACGACTTGATAACACATCCGTCCGAAGCCTAAGCCAACGCTCAGGCTGATTTCAACGCGGTTGTCCTAGGAACCATGCAAAAACTAATTCCGATTTTCCCGCGCCGGGATTTTGACCTGGAGCAAGACGCACTGAGGGAGTGTGCCCTGGCCATGGGCCTGTGACCGAAGTGCAACGACGCTCCAGGTCAAAAGAACAAGCGAGAAAACCGGAAGTCATTGTTGCACGGTTCCTTAAAGTCCCAAGTGAACCCACAAATCGCCGGGATCCAGGCGCAAATTCACGTAGAAAGGCCCGAATTCGCCGTAGCGCGCGCTCACTTCGTCAAAGCGCATCTCATAAACGATCTCCTTGAGCGCATCGGTCTGATGCGCCACCAGGGTAACGCCCCATTCCCAATCGTCGATGCCCGTCGAACCCGTGATCAACTGGGTGATGCGGCCGGAGAACTTGCGCCCGACCCGGGCATGCCCGGCCATGAGTTTCTTGCGGGCCGCAAAATCCAACGCATACCAGTTGTCCCCGCCCTGGCGGCGCTTGTTCATGGGGTAAAAAGCCATCACCTCCCAGTCCGGCAGCTCCGGATACAACCGATAATGCTCGTACTCCGCCTGGCGCGCCCGCATCTCCGCCATCCGTTTTTCAAAGGCCTCGCCTCCCGGTTCCAACTTCTCCGCGTGGACCAGCGTGTTCTTCATGTCCTCTTCCGTGGTCACGTACTCAGGAAGCTCCGTCACGCTGAGATAGCTGTAGACGGGCGCCAGGGTGCCCACCGGAAACGCAGCCTCGAACGCGCGGTGAATCTCCCCCACCCCGGCCAACTCGGACGCGTAGGCGATAAAGGCAAGATCCGCTTTCCCTCCCACGTTTGCGTAGGTGCAGATCCTTGGATGCGAAGCGGCGGCGTATCGTGCCCTCACCGCTTGGAGACAGGCCAGCGCCTCACCGCGAGCGGACTCGGACAACGCGGACCACCGCAACCGGTCGATCCGGTAAAACTGGTGCATGACGTGAATGCCACGGGAAAGTTTGACGATGGGAATGGACATAGGATCAGGGAGAACTTGCCTTTGGGCACTGGAGCGGAAAAAGCAGCTTAGGGAACTTCGAGCGCCTGCTCCAGCAATTGCGGGAGTTGCGCCATCACCCCGCTGGCACTTGCCACCAGCGTCGCGCCCGCGTCACGAGCCGAGGCATGAAGCGTGGAGGTCTTGGTGTCGGCAAAGGCGATGACGGGAATATGAGCGGTGTCCTTGTTCTTGCGCAGGGCCGCGATCTGGGCACAGACGTCGCACTTTTCCGAGCGCAGATCGGCCAGCACCACAATGGGACGCGCAGTCGCTGCTTCCGCCGCCAGTTGCGCCGCGCTGGTCAACGCCTTGACGCGATACCCCAGATCGTGCAACCGGTTCACCAACTGGCTCCCGGGCATGAGGATTTCGTAACAGACGATCGCAAGTGGCTGCGTCATGGCGGGCAGAGCTTGGAATTCGAATATTCAAAAATCAAACCTTTGCTCAAAATCGATTCAACCTAAGCGGAGCAGTTGAGCGTGTCGAAGGTGCGCAAAGGCTTGAGCGAGAAAGCCGCGATGCACGACGAGGCGTATCCGATGAGGTGAGACGTCGAGTTGGGCAGAGCGGCTTTATCGCCAAGACCTTGCGCAGATTCGGCAAGGGCAACTGCTCCGTTTAGGTTCAAACACCGTCTCATCCCGTCGTTGAATTTTCCCATCCGTTCCCTGAGACTCCGTCCCTGTTCTCCCTCCCATGCGCTACGCCCTCAACGCCAGCACGATTCGCCCCACCCCGCTCACCCGGAAAATTGAAATTGCGGCCCGTGCCGGCTATGCCGGCATCGAACTTTGGCACGACGAAATTGAGGCCGCCCTCGCGGTCGGATCCACCCTGTCCGACCTGCGCCGCCAACTCGACGAATCCGGCCTCCGCGTTCCCACCACCATCTACCTCGGCGGATGGTTTGAGGCCACTCCGGCCACCTACCCCGCCGCCCTTGAACATTGCCGCCGACGCATGGAACACGCTGCCACGCTGGGCGCCGAGTTCATCATCGCGAGCCCTCCCCCCGATCGTGCCGACTATCGGCTCGGCGCATCCCGCTACGCCGAACTGCTCTCCCTCGGACGCCAGATCGGAGTCCGCCCTTCCATGGAGTTCCTCGGCTTCGTTGGTCAACTCAACACCATCGAGGAGGCTCTCTCCGTGCTCGACCTTGCCGGTGATCCGCAAGGCACCACCATCCTGGATCCCTTCCACATCTATCGTGGTGGAGGCAGCATGGACTCCATTCTCAAACTTCGCGCCGAACAGATCGCGGTGTCGCATTTCAATGACACTCCTTCCACCCCCTCGCGTGAGAAGCAGCACGACCGCGACCGCGTCATGCCCGGCGAAGGCCACCTCGACCTGCCCCGCTATCTCCGCGGGCTCCGCCAAACCGGCTACCAAGGATGGCTCTCGCTGGAACTCTTCAACGAAGTCCTCTGGCAGCAAGACCCTCTCGAGGTGGCACGCACCGGCCTGGACAAAATGAAGTCCCTCGCTGAAGCCTGATTCCCCTCCCGCCAACCTCCATCGGAACATGAGACATCCTCTCCTCCCCCTCTCTTCCCAGACGCGCGCCGGTCATCTTCAACCAGGGACGCAAAACCGCCTCGTCTCCCACGAATGCGCCGCCGGCATCGCGCTTCTCCTGCTGGGCTTTCTCGCACTGGAACCTCGCGCCGCGGAGATCATCGAAAGCAGACGCATCTGGAATGCCGCCCCGCATAATGCGTTCACGGATCTGGCTCGCTGGAAGGATCGCTGGTGGTGCGTCTTCCGGGAAGGACAAGGCCACGTCTCCCCCGACGGCGCGGTCCAACTGCTTTCCTCTCCAGACGGACAAACCTGGACCTCGGCCCACCGCTTTACTTCAGCGAGAGCCGATCTGCGCGACCCGAAGTTGAACGTGACGCCGTCCGGGGAACTCATGGTGATCGCGGCCGGCGCGGTTCACGGTCCGGCAGGTTCAAACAAACCCGCGGCTCACGAGAACTTCACCTGGTTCTCGACGGATGGACGTTCCTGGAGCCCCCCGCATCCCGTGGGCGAAACCAACGTCTGGCTCTGGCGGGTCACGTGGGGCCGGCATCAAGCCTTAAGCATCGGTTACGACACCCTGCGCGAAGGCTTCATCCGCCTTTACCGCACACTGGACGGCAAGAAGTTCGATCTTCTCGATCCGGCCCTTCTCACCGAACAATACCCCAACGAACACGGCATGGTCTTCCTCAAGGATCAAATGGCCGTCTGCCTGCTTCGCCGGGATGGCAAGCCTGGACAAGGCCTGCTCGGTGTGGCCCGCCCCCCTTATCGAGATTGGAAGTGGAAGGAGGTCGGCGCCAAGATCGGCGGGCCCGCCCTCATTCAGCTCCCCGATGAACGCTTGATCGGCGTGGTTCGGCTCTACGACAACAAGGTTCGAACATCGGTCTGCCAGCTTGACCGCGATACCGGCAAGCTCACCGAGTTGCTCGCCCTGCCGAGTGGGGGTGACACCAGCTACCCCGGATTGGTTTGGCACGAAAACCTGCTGTGGATCAGCTACTACTCCTCTCACGAAGGCAAAACTTCCATCTATCTGGCCAAGGTCAAAATCTGATAAATCTGCCCCCGACTTCTCAAAGGACGATCGCGGCCATGACCAGCAATCACGCGGCTTTGAGCTCACCGAGCCACGCGGCCAGGAAGATGGTGAAGCGTGCTCGAACCGGTGACCTCGTGAGTGAAAAGGGCTGAGCCCGCCTATTTCATGCACGGGACGCTCGGTGAGGACACCGGGCACAAACACAGAGGCAGGCGCGATTGTAGGCCGCGTGCCCTCACGCGGCACACCGTCGCGGATTCAAGCTCAGTATGAATGATCCGAGTTAGGATGCTCTCTCTCCGTGTCTCTATGCCTCCGTGAGAGCCGCCCTCCCGGCGTGAACGAGCAGAATGTGATTCATTGACAGGGCGTTCGCACAACACGGGCAACACACCGTTTTCTCTCTCGCCCCGCGAGGCACGAGTTGAGGTTGCTTCGAATTGACGGAGAGAGGGGAATTCTCAGCCTACCTCCTCGGTCCTCTCCCCGCTCATGCTTCGCAGGGAGAGGAAGAAGTGCTTTGGCGACAGAGATCTCGAATCCTATCCCGAGATCACGCTGCTTTCCATTGCGCTTCGTTGCGAGTTGGGTGCGAGGCCTTTTGCTTTTCCTCGCGCAGAGGCCGCGAAGGACGCAGAGAGAACGTTGTGGGAAAAGTTCTCTGCGGAGAGGGGCGGAGTCTTGATTTGCCCCTGGAGCACTATCAGGCTATTGCCTTTCACGGTTCGGAAAACATGTCAAAGCAGGTATAACACCAATCCTCGTGTGACCCGAACAATCGACAAGCCGGGGCATCATCCGCCTGGATTCACCCTCATCGAATTGCTCGTGGTCATCGCGATCATCGCGGTCCTGTCGTCCATGCTCCTGCCCGCCCTTGGACGCTCGAAGGTCAAGGCACAACAGATCGCTTGTCTGAACAATTACCGGCAACTGCAGTTGTGCTGGCTCATGTACGTGGATGATCATCAGGATCACCTGCCACCCAACGCCACGTCGAGCAGCGGGGGCCGCGAAGGCTGGGTGGCCACGGGCCAAACCTGGATCACCGGCAACGCGTTTACCGACCCCAGCGCGCTCAACATCGAACGCGGGGTGCTGTATCCCTACCATCGCTCAGCCAAAGTTTACAAATGCCCCTCCGATCGCTCCACGGTCCGAGACGAAGGCAGGATCCCGCGCGTGCGCAGTGTGTCCATGAGCAACTACATGAACGACAACCCCGATCCGCAAGACACATCCTGCTGGCATAAGCTTTCGGAAATCCGCCAACCCGGCCCCGCCAAGGCTTGCGTCTTCATCGACGAACATGAGGGCAGCATCGAGAACGCCCGCTTCGTCATCACGCAACCGGGCACTTGGAATTGGGTGGACCATCCAGCGCTGCGCCATGGCAACGCGGGTGTGTTGAGTTTTGCGGACGGCCACGCCGAACTCTGGAAATGGCTCGAAACCACCACCCACTCCGCAGCCCGGGTCGAGGGCTGGGTGCAAGGCATTCGAGGCGTGCGAAACACGGATCGTGATCTGCGCCGCATCCAGGCGACCGTGCCCATGATCCCCATCCGCTAGCCCGGAAACTTCGATACGGGTGAGCCCGCAGGGCGACGACTCGATCTTGATTCGCTCCCGGTCCAACCGCGTGGGGAAGAGGCGGACTAGGTCAGAATGCCTTTGACGAGCTCGCCTTCTCCGGTCGGGCCGATCAGTTTCTGGTTCAATCCCTGATAGCGATAGCTGAATCGGTGCGCGTCGATGCCCAGCAAATGCAGCATCGTGGTTTGCAAATCGCGCACCGTGACTTTGTTCTCCGCCACAAAATAACCGAACTCGTCGGTGTTGCCATACGCCTGGCCAGGCTTGATGCCACCCCCAGCCATCCAGATGCTGAAGCAATGAGGATGATGATCCCGCCCAAGGAAAGTCGATCCGTTGCGAGCTTCGTTCATCGGGGTGCGCCCAAATTCACCGCCCCAGACCACCACCACCTCGTCCAGAAGCCCGCGCTGTTTCAAATCTTTGATCAACGCGGCGCTCGCGCGATCGACGTCCTTGCATTTTCGAGGAAAGGCCTTCATCAGGTCGTCTCCCTCGCCGGTGCCGTGAATGTCCCAGCCCCAATCGAAAAGCTGGACGTATCGCACTCCGCGCTCCACCAATCGCCGCGCCAGCAGGCAATTGTTGGCGAACGATCCCTCCCCGGGCTTGGCGCCGTAGAGATCCAAAACCTCCTTGGGTTCCTTCGCGATATCGAACGTTTCCGGAACGGACGCCTGCATGCGGAACGCCAGCTCGTATTGCTCGATCCGCGTCAGGGTTTCCGGGTCGCCAAACGTTTTCGCCTCGATCTCGTTCAGCGCGCGCAACGCGTCGAGACTGCGCCGGCGCGAATCGCGGCTCATGCCCTTCGGATCGTTGGCATAAAGAATCGGCTCCCCTGTCGTGCGGCACTGCACACCCTGGTAAACACCGGGCAAAAATCCCGAGCTCCAATTGCTCTTTCCTCCGGTGGGATCCGTGCCGCCACTCAATAACACCACAAAGCCGGGCAAATCCTGATTGAACGAACCGAGTCCATAGGTAATCCAGGAACCCAGGCTCGGATTCCCCGCCCGCATATTGCCCGTGTAAAGAAAGAGCTCGGCGGGCGCGTGATTGAATTGATCGGTCCACATGGATCGAATGACACAGAGATCATCCGCCACGCCGGCCATTTCCGGAATGGTCGAGCTGAACCATCCCCCGGACTGGCCGTGCTGGCTGAAATCGTAGGGTGAACCCAACATCCTCGGCACCCCCTTGATGAAGGCAAAGCGCTGATTCTTCAACAGGGAGTCGGGACACGGCTGCATGTGCAGCTTCTTCAACTCACTCTTGTAATCGAACAAGTCGAGTCCAGGAGGCGCGCCGCTCATGTGCAGATAAATCACCGCGCGCGCTTTGGCGGGCGCGGGAGGCCGTCGCGGCGCCATCGGACGCAGTGGATCCGGCTCGATGATTGAGCCCGCCTGCTCTGCGGCCATCAACTGGCTCAAGGCCAGACCGCCCAGACTCACCCCGCCGGACGCGAAAAACTGACGCCTCGACATCGCCCTCGCCCGCTGCCATCGAAAGTTCCAGTCCATGTCATCACCTCAACCTTTGCTCAACACACCGTCCAGATTCAGCAACACATTCGCCACCACCGTCCAGGCCGCGGCCTCCGCGGGATCCCATCCGTCCGGCAACGCCCCGAGCGGCTCGGACGCGAGGCGCCGCGCATCCTCGGCGCGCTCCCGATAATGCGCGCGCTCCGATTCGAACAACCGGACCAGCGCCCGTTCCTGCTCGTTCGTGGGAACCCGCGAAAGAACCAGCGAAAGCCCGAATCGGACACGCGCGCCCGTATCCTTCCCACCTTCCCGAACAATCCTCCGCGCGAGAGCCTGAGCGGACTCGACATAGACGGGGTCATTCAACGTGACGAACGCTTGAAGGGGGGTGTTGGTCGGCAGGCGCCGCAGCGTGCAGGTTTCCCGGCTTGGCGCGTCAAAGGTGGCCATGCTCGGGTAAGGCACCGTGCGCCGCCAAACCGTGTAAAGCCCGCGTCGATAGCGATCGGTCCCCTGGCTGGTGGGATAGGTGCGCTCGCCGTTGAACGCCGCCTTCCACAAGCCATCGGGTTGCGGCGGAAACACGCTTGGACCGCCCACTTTCGAGGCGAGTAGCCCGCTCGCGGCCAAGGCTTGGTCTCGCACCATTTCGGCATCGAGTCGGCGGCGGGGATAGCGCGACAACAAGCGGTTCTTGGGATCACGCGCAAGCGCCTCGGCGGAAATCTGCGAACTCTGCTGATAGGTGGCACTGGTCACGATGAACTTCAGCAACGCTTTCATGTCCCAACCCAATGCCAAATCAGCGGAGGCATTCGAACCGCCTCTTGGCGAACCAAACATCACCGCGAGCCAGTCCAGCAACTCGGGGTGACTGGGCAGTTGCCCTTGGGTGCCAAAGTCCTCCTCCGTTTCCACCAACCCCGCACCGAACAACTGCGCCCAATAACGATTCACCGCCACCCGGGCGGTCAGCGGATTGTCCGGACTAAACAACCAATCCACGACCCCCAGGCGATTCAAGGGCGCGCCCTCCGGCCAGGCTCCAAAGGCGGCGGGAATCCCTGCTTCCACAGTCTCGCCCGGACTCAAGAAACTTCCCTTGTTCAAGAATCGGGTTGACCGCTTTTTCTCCGACGCCAGTTCGCGCATCACGGGAACCGGGATCGATTTCAAGCCGGCGATTTTCTTCTTCAAACCCTGGATCTCTTCATTCACCTCTGCCGTGGACTTGGCGTGTTTGCGAAACCACTCCTTGAGGGGAACCGACCCAAGCCCGCCATTGCGATAGGCGGGACCGTCCGCGAACGACTCCGCAAGGGTGCGGGGCAGGACGCGAAGCGGTGTTTGATCCCGCGTCACCGCGAGTCGAAACCGTCCCAAGGCCTGGCGATCGCCAAAGGAATGCTCAAGCTTGAAGGTCACAGTGCCCGGACCCACCGCGCCAGAAAGTTCGAACACCGCTTGATGCGGGCGCCCCAATTCACCCCCCACCGCCCATCCGGATTTCTGCGCGCTGGAACCGTCGATGGCCTTCTCAACGTGATACTCGGACTGGTGATAATCCGCGCTGGCAGCCACAAATTTGAGCGCTCGCGATCCATCCAAAGCGAACGTTTCCTGGGTCGCGGGCGCGCGGGTCATGACCGTCGAAAAAACCTCGGCGCGCCGCTCGTCCAAGGCGACCAAGCGCGCGCCATCCAACCGGTTGGCGAGGTTGTTGTCCGTCCGGTTCCACACCGTCACTTTCTCGACGGTGACGTTCCGGCCCAAATCCACTTCCCACCAAGGATCCTTTTCCGCACGGGTATGCGTCGTCGACTTCGCGCGGTCGTAATGGCCGTCCGTGTTGCCGTCCACCGCCAACTCCGGCGGACCCGCGTAGTCGGTCGAGGACTGCTTTGTTGCAGCCTTCAACGCAGCGTTGGTCCCTTGGCTCCACACTTGAACTTCGGCGAGGGACAGCATGCGGTTGGCGCCTGGAAGCTCGATCCGGACCGTGCGCGCGATCACGGGCTTGGCTTCATCGGGCGTGAACGACGCGGAAAATTCGTTGAGCACGAAATTGCCCCCGGCATGGCCGGGTCCTTTCTCGGGCAGTTCGTCGTGAGGCAATGCTTCCAACCGCACGCCCGTCACACCGGCGGACGTGAGCCGGGTTTTCACGAAATAAGTCTCCCGCGTGGCCGCCACGTTGGTGGCCAGATTGGAACCGTCGGAGAGTCTGGCCAAGACGGTGCCCTTTTCGGAGGTTAAGGCTGAAGGCTCGATCGTCTCCCATTGTTCTCCCTGCGCCCGCGACGCCACCCAGTTCCGGAATTCGTCCAAAAACCCGGGTGTATCCTGGGCAAGACGAACTTCCCATTTCGCGATTTCACCATGGAATTCCTGCAACCGGCGCTTGGTCTCGGCGTCATACAGGGGCAACGTGGGGCGCTCGTCGGGTTGGTCGTTGTCCTCGGTTTGGTTGAAGAGGGCGTAGAATCGGTAATACTCCTG
>Ga0194132_10003045_pt1 | contig 30444 bp, 26 predicted proteins | sample TA2KigOf80mmetaG_FD_148612 | JGI IMG/M metagenome (GOLD analysis project Ga0194132, IMG submission 148612) | Freshwater microbial communities from Lake Tanganyika, Tanzania - TA2015054 Kigoma Offshore 80m | ecosystem: Environmental > Aquatic > Freshwater > Lake | place: Tanzania: Lake...
CGGGCAGGCCGTTGTTGTTGCCATCCGCACAATCCTGGCACTCGTCCGGCACGCCGTCATTGCCGACATCGAGAGAGGTCGCATCGGCGATGTCCTGCCAATCCTGCACGCCATTGCCGTTGCAGTCTGGAGGGATGAAGGCAAGGGCAGCGAGAAGGGTCGTGACGATCATGGGAGGATGCTATGGGTCCACTGCCCACGCTGCGCCATCCGCACATCGCGGACACGGCCCCGAACCTACCATCCCTGATCCGAACGGGGACATCACCATGAGCCAGACCACCACCGCCACCCGCACCGAGACCGACGCCTTCGGACCCATCCAGGTCGCCTGCGACCGCTACTGGGGCGCGCAGACCGAGCGCAGCCACCACCACTTTCCCTTCGGCGACACCATGCCGCGGCAGATCATCACCGCGATGGCCATGCTCAAGAAGGCCTGCGCCATCGCCAACCATGGTGCGGGCGGTCTGTCCAAGGAGAAGATGGACCTGATCGTGCGCGCGGCCGACGAGGTCATCGCCGGCAAGCTCCACGACCACTTTCCGCTCAAGGTCTGGCAGACCGGCTCGGGCACGCAGACCAACATGAACGTGAACGAGGTGATCTCGAATCGCGCGATTGAGCTGGCGGGCGGCACGATGGGCAGCAAGAAGCCCATCCACCCCAACGACGACGTGAACATGGGCCAGTCCTCGAACGACACCTTCCCGACCGCGCTGCATGTCGCCTGCGCGCTCGAGGTCGAGCGCGAGGTGATCCCTGCCGTCACGCGGCTGCGCGATGCGTTCGCGGCCAAGGCCAAGGCGTTCGATGGCATCGTGAAGATCGGCCGGACGCATCTCCAGGATGCGGTGCCGTTGACGGTGGGCCAGGAGATGGGCGGCTGGGTCGCCCAACTCGACATCGCCCTCGAGGCGATCCGCGCGACGCTGCCCCTGATGCATCGACTCGCGATCGGCGGCACGGCCGTCGGCACCGGCCTGAACGCGCCCAAGGGCTTCAGCGAGAAGGTCAGCGCGGAACTGGCGACGGCGACCGGCGTCCCGTTCGTGAGTGCTCCCAACAAGTTCCAGGCGCTTGCCGGCCACGAGAACGTGGCAGTCGCGCACGGTTGCCTCGCTGCACTTGCAGCCGGACTGATGAAGATCGCCAACGATGTGCGTTGGCTCTCCAGCGGCCCCCGCTGCGGCATCGGCGAGCTGGTCATCCCCGAGAACGAGCCGGGCAGCAGCATCATGCCGGGCAAGGTCAATCCCACGCAGGCCGAGAGCATGACCATGGTCTGCGTGCAGGTCATGGCCAACAACCAGGCGATCCTCACCGCCGCGAGCCAGGGCAACTTCGAGCTGAATGTGTTCAAGCCGGTGATCGCCCAAAACTTCCTGCAGAGCTGCGAACTCATCACGGGAACCTGCGATGCGTTCCGCGAGTTCTGTGCCGAGGGGATCACCGTCGACGAGAAGCGCGTGGCCGAACTGGTCGACCGCTCGCTCATGCTGGTCACCGCGCTCGCGCCGCACATCGGCTACGACAAGGCCAGTGCGATCGCCAAGAAGGCGCACCATGACGGCACGACGCTGAAGGAAGCGGCGCTTGCCCTCGGCCATGTCGATGCGGCGACCTACGACCGCGTCGTGCAGCCCAAGGGCATGGTGCGCCCGGCCTGAGGGCCGCGCTCATCGGTGCGCCGTCCATCACCGAGCCTCACCCCGAGCAGGCCCTTGAAGAGCGGTACGGCCCACGCGACGCCAGGGATGCCGCGCACGCGCTGGAGGTCGGTCTCGCGGAGCGCCTTGGCATCATCGACCGACAGCAGACCGGGATCGGTGACCCGGAGGTCGGCCTGGGAGGTCTCCCGGATGATGGTGCTCGTGCGGCTCATCAGGCCCACGAAGATGCTGGCATGCTGGACGATCAGCGGGCTGGCGAACGCGAGCCCCAGCAGGATCCCCTGGAACCGGGCTCCGTCGCAAAGGGCATCCTGATCGCGATCCGAAGCATGGAAATGGGCTGAACTCCATCCGGTTGCGTGTCCCATGCGGCGGCGGATGCGACAATGTCCCGCGATGGATCCCCGCGACAGCCAAGCCTTCGAGATTCTCGTGCGAGAACACGCCGACATGCTCATGGCGTACCTGCGGGCCATGGCGTGGAACGATGCGCTGGTCGAGGATGCGTTCCAGGAGACCATCATCGTGGCCTGGCGGCGCCTTCCCGACTTCGACCGCAGCCGACCCTTCGCGCCGTGGATGCGTGGGATCGCGCGCAACACGCTGCTCGGACTCGCCCGCAAGCAGCAGCGCCGCCACGAGATCGCCGGCGAGTCCGCGACGCTGCACATCGAGGAACAGCTCACACGCATCCAAAGGACACCCGCCGATCGCTTCACCGACCGGTTGCAGCCACTCATGGAATGCATGCAGCGCCTTTCGCCTGAGCAGCGCGAGGCGGTCGAACTGGTGTACGGCCAGTCGCTCGACAGCGGCGTGGCTGCATCGACCGCCGGCACGAACGACGAGACCTTCCGCAAGCGCCTCTACCGTGCACGGCTGCAACTCGCGGAGTGCTTGCGCATCAAGGGATTCCTCGACGGAGCACCAGCATGACGCCGCATGATGACCAGACCGATCAGCCGGGAGCGAATGAGCGGCTCGTGCACGGCCTGCTTGCGTCACTCGCGGCGGGCCACGCGGCCCAGCAGGATCGCCGCGTGCGTGCCGCGATGGCGCGGATCGATCGCCGCCATGGTGTGCTCGCACGCCTGGGGTGGTTCGGCGTGGCTCGGTTCGCTGCTGCGGGTGCGCTCGCCGCCACGCTCACGATCGCGGTGGTGCTGTCGATCGGCCCCACAACCAATTCCGCCTACGCCACCCTGCAGTCGATCTCGAACCGCCTGGCCACCGGCAATCGCTCGTATCGCCAGACGATCATGCTCGCCAACCCGGACGGCACCGAGTCCCTTCGCGAGGCGATGGTCGATGTCGGCACGGGCCGTCGCTTCGTCCTCGCCATCGATCTCGATGCATTGCCGATGAAGCCGCGCGGGCTTGGCGATGCTGGCCACCGACAGGGCCAAGGGCCCGGCCAACCCGGCATGCGCGGCGAGCGCGGACCACCGCCGATGGCAGGAGGTCGTTTCCGGCATGGCCCCGAGCACACCGATCGACCGGTTCCCGACGGTCCGGGCCGCTTGCGCAGCGATGCTCCGGACTTCCGCGAACCTCGTGGTGCACCGCCCATCGCCTGGGGCTTCGATGGCACCGAGTATTGGCAGATCGACCTTGCCGGCGTCGTGACGCGCAGCACGGATCCCCTGCGCATGCGCGATCCCATGCCGCTCATGAGTGGTCCTTCGAACGAACAGGACAGCGACAGCGATGATGAAGAGCTGCTGACGCTCCAGCCGCTGCTCGATCGACTTGCGAGCGGATTCGATCTCACGGTCGTGACCGGCGCACAGGCGCGCACAGCCGAGGGTGAACCGCTGATCGTGATCGAGGCCACGCTGCGGCCCGAGACAGCCGCCGCGGCCCAGCCAGTGATGCCCCCGATCGAGCTCAAGGAACGCGATGGCCCGTCGATCCGCAAGGGACGCCGCGGCATGCCTCCACCGCCCACGCCAAGTCGAGTGCGGCTCGTGGCCGACGCCCGGACCAATGAACTGGTATCCGCGGTTGCGGACTGGCCCGAAGGCAATCGGATCGTGCGCATGGTGGTCGAGCGCGTGGCACCCCGCGCGATGGACGACACCTGGTTCAGCCCGGATCGGCACGGCCCCCCTGCGCGGGATCTTCCACCATGAAGAAGTGCCCCACGAGCGTCGTGGTCGCCATCACACTGCTCGATGATGGCATCGTCGATGGCAACGATCTGGGCCTGATGCTCTCGTCCTGGACGCTCTGATCCGCGCTCAGGCCGGTAGCGGCCGGAGCATCTCCTGCACGATCGACTCAGGGAGGTCCTCCATGCGGATGGCTTGCCCGATGTCGTAGATGCCGACCTGCGTGCGTCGGATCGAACGGCAGTATCCACCCGTGCCCAGCGCGACCCCGAGGTCCCGGGCCAAGCTGCGGATGTAGGTGCCCTTGCCGCAGTGCACACGGAGCGACAGCGTGGGAAAGTCGTAGGCATCGATCTCGATGCCGTGGATCATGACGGGCCGTGCCGCGAGCTCGCGTGCCTCGCCGGATCGTGCGAGATCGTAGGAGCGCCACCCCTGCACCTTGATCGCACTGAAGGCGGGCGGCCGCTGCATGACCTCGCCCACCCAGCGACTGCAGGCGTCGCGGATCGCTTCCCGGGATGGCGCACTCGCGGTCACGTCCGTGCGCTCACCCTCGCTGTCATCCGTGGTGGTGAACGCCGAGAGATCGATGGTGGTTTCGTAGCGCTTCTCGCCGGCCATCAGCCGGTCGATCGACTTGGTCGCACGGCCGATCGCCACGACCAGCACACCGGTCGCCAGCGGATCGAGCGTGCCCGCATGGCCGGTGCGAGCCTTGCGGGCCCGGTACCGAACGCGCTCGACAACGCGCATGCTCGTCATGCCGAGCGGCTTATCGATCACCAGGATGCCGTGGAGGTCAGCTGGCGCAGCAGGCGCGCTCATGCCGCTACTCTAGTAGCCCACCTTGGACAGGTGTCCGAGCGGTTGAAGGAGCAGCATTGGAAATGCTGTATACGGGTCACCGTATCGGGAGTTCGAATCTCCCCCTGTCCGTTGGCGACCGCTGCGTGGCTCGGAACCCCGGGTCGCGCAGCGGTTGTCGTTTTCGAGCGGGCGCTCGATCGGAATGCGGCGTGACTATTCTGCGCTCTGCCGCGGTTGGGGTCGTTCGCAATCGTTCACTGACCTCGGAGGCGCACCATGTTCCAATCGTTGCCGCTCGCCCAATTCATCATCGCCGTGTCGGCGTTTCTTGCACTCGCGCCCTTGCCGATGGGCGCGATCCAACAATCGCCGCCGGACGGCCAGACGCCTGCCCAAGAGCGTCGCGAATTCTCGCAGGATGAGATGGAGGATGCGCCCGGCGACGGCGGCGAGAGCGAGTTGATCGACGAAGCTGGCGACGCCAAGGTCGCCCTTGATGGATACCGCAGTCCCTACCGACTCAAGTTCAAGCACCCGATCGAGGAGTTGCTCCCCGACCGAGACACCGAACGAGGAAGCCCGGCCGTACAGAGCTTTATTCCCGAGCGAGAGTGGTACAGCGAAGCGGTCCGCGAGCGATATCGCGGTTGGGGTCCGAAGCAGCGCCTGTTCGCTTGCCCGGAAGAGATGCGCGACAAGTCAGTTGAGTGGAAGCGCGAGCGCATCATCGCGGGCGCGAGCAGGTTCCTTGGATACGACTACCAGCACCACCACATTCCGGACTGGAATCCGCCCGCGGATTGGCCATGGAACAAGTGCTGCACCGGTCGTCAAAGCAAGGGCGTGGACTGCAGCACCTTCAGCAGTTGGAACTACAACTGGGGACTTGGCATCCACATGTACACGAACATCGTGACGCAGTCTCGCCAGACCACGCTCCGTGGTGAGTTCGGCGAGCGTCACGCGCGAGTCATCCGACGCCCCGAGGGGGAAGACTCCTACGAGGAACTCTGCAGAAGTCTGCGCGCTGGCGACCTGCTCTACATCATGGACGGCAAGTGCACCCATGTGGTGCACGTGATCATGTGGCTGGGCGAGTGCGGCGAGAGCCCTGACGGGACGCCTCTCGTCATGGACTCGGGCGGCGGCGCTTCCAGGGACTGTGACGGCATCAGGATTCCCAGCGGCATCCACATGCGACCGTTCACGAAGGGCAGCTGGTTCCACAAGAGCTTTTCGCACGCGCACCGATGGCTCGAGTGAGCTCGAGCGAGTTGCCCCAGGACAGGGCCGCGGCCGCCTGAAGCGGCATGTTCGTGGGGTTGCAGCCTCGACAGACATCCAGCGGCGAGAGCCGCTACACTGGCCGATCTCTCGGGCTGTAGCGCAGTTTGGCTAGCGCGTTTGACTGGGGGTCAAAAGGTCGTGGGTTCAAATCCCGCCAGCCCGACTCCTCACTCCGAAGCGGAAGGCCCCAGCGCCTTCCGCTTCGTCGTTCCGGGGTCGCGGAGCACGAAGTCCTTTGCAGCTAATTTTGGAAGCAATGTCCCCCACAGGGCCTTGCGGACAATGCCCGTGATGGATTCACCGTTGCCAACGAACATGCTGCCCGGGATCGCTTGGACGATCGCCTCGCTCGGTGGACTGCTCGCCGCAGGCTCGGTCGTTCATGGCGCACCGCAAGGCGGCTCGGGCGCTGGTGTGCCCTACCAGCATGCCTCGTCGATCGATGGCGCGCCGCTCGAAGGCCTGGTCTTCGTGCCTCCGACGGTCAATCCGTCCACGCCCACCGCACTGGTCATCTACCTGCATGGCGGTGGTGGACTTGGCATCGTGCCCCAAGGCTGGGCCACGCAGCTTCAGGCGCGCGGCTGGATCCTGATCGCACCCCACGGTCGACGCTGGGCACTGGCGGACCCGGCGCTCTGCCCGAGCAATCCCAACGCAAGCGGGATCTGCAACTGGTGCACCTCGGCCGCGTATGTGGACAATCCGTTCGATCCCGCGGTCGGTCCGGGCGAGCAGGACATCCTGGACTCGATCGCATGGGCAAGGTCGACCTACAACATCAACGCTGACCGGATCTACCTCACCGGATTCTCGATGGGTGGGCGCGGTACATACCAGATCGGGCTGCGCAATCCACACCTGTTCGCGGCCATCGCACCCTGCGCGCCGGCGTCGGACATGTTCGAGATCTTCGTCCGCGATCCCAATGGACCGGACCGCTGCAAGAAGTACATGCTCCATGACGGCAACGGCGGACTCGAGCCCGGCGACAGTGGCGCAACGGACGCCATGTACTTCCAGACGAGTGCGCGGTTCCTGATCGAGAACGCGATGAACCTGCCCGTCCATCACAGCCACGGCACGCAGGATGCTCTGGCGTACAACCTGGTGTCCCAGCCGACGCAGTACCTGCATGGCGCACACATGCTCTCGAACACATCGTTCTCGGGATGCCACGGCACCAGCGACCTCTGCTTCGGTCACACGCCGACCTTGAGCGAACTCGCGGCGCGCTTTCCCGGGCGCTACACCTGGAGTTCCACCTTCACGCCTGTCGCGCACGTTCTTGATACGGCATGGATCAACGGCATCTTCGGGCATTTCGATGCATCGATTCGACCTGCAACGACCCCATCGATCCTCTACAAGACCTACACGGATACCGCGCGTCGGAGCGGCTGGCTCGAGGTGGACAGCGCCGTGCCGTGGACTGGAGAGCCTGCAGCGAGCCTCGCTGACGCCGTGCCGGCGTCCAACTCGATTTCGATCCGCACCTGCCGGGCACGAGCGGTCACGGTCGATCTCCCGGCGGCTCAGCTCAGTCTCACGCCGAGCCAACCGTTGACGATGGTCGTCGGTCGACTCGATCCTGCGGGACTTGATCCGGCACTCAACCAGAACGGGGCACCCGACCAGACGACGATCCGCGTACGAGGCGCCGCCGCATGCGGTCCACTGATCGCCACGATCAATGGACAACCGACGCCACCAGGCTTCGTGCGTTGGAGCGGAGACGCCATCGAGCTCGGACCAATCGGGCTGCCGGTCCCGATCAGTTCGGCGCTCACCGTGACGGTCACCCAGACCTCCTGCCAATCGCCGTGCCCCGCGGATCTCACCATGGACCGAGTCATCGACGGCGCTGACCTTGCGTTGGTGCTTGCAGGATGGGGCCAGCAGGACTCCGCGGGAGATCTCGATGGAAGCGGCAGCATCGACGGGCAGGACCTTGCCTTGGTCCTTGCGGCATGGGGGCCGTGCAGATAGGCCGCGCCCGCGCGCCCGTCACGCCTCCACTGCCTCTTCGGCTGACCGGTCGGTGCCGCCGCCCCGTGGATCGATGCGCACTAGGCCTGCGTCACCGCCACCCAGCGACCTGTGCGTGCGCTCTTGAGCACCGCGTCGCACACATGCTGCGTGCCGAGCGCATGGCGGAAGTCGGGGTATGCGCGTGGGGACTTCGGTGCATCGAGACTGCGCAGGAACTCGTAGAGCCCGTGCACGAAGGAGTGCTCATAGCCCAGGCAGAGACCCGGCACCCACCACGTGCCGGCGTACGGATGGTCGCCGTCGGTGCAGTGGATGCTCGACCAGCCGCGGCGGTCGCCCTGCACCGAGTGATCGAAGTAGCTCAGGCGGTTCAGGTCGTGGAGGTCCCACGCCAGGCTCTTGTGCTCGCCGTTGATCTCGAAGGTGTAGAGCGCCTTGTGGCCACGCGCATAGCGGGTGGACTCGAACACCGCCATTGAGCCGTTCTTGAACCGCGCGAGGAACGCGCAAGCGTCGTCGATCTTCACCGGCTGCTTCGTGCCGGTTGCCGTGTGGATGCGTTCCTTGATGAAGGTCTCGGTCATCGCACCCACCGACACGATGTCGCCGTTGATCCAGCGCGCGGTGTCGATGCAGTGGGCGAGGAGGTCGCCGGTCACGCCCGAGCCCGCCACCTTCGCGTCAAGGCGCCAGAGGCCCGTACCGCCCTGCGGCAGATCGGCGGAGATCGTCCAGTCCTGCAGGAAGTTCGCGCGGTAGTGGAAGATCTTGCCGAGCTCGCCCGATGCGACGATGTTCTTCGCAAGCGTGACCGCTGGCAGGAAGCGGTAGTTGTACCAGACGAGGTTCGGAAGCCCCGACTTCTCGACGGCTCGTGTCATCGCCGCACCCTGCTTCCCGTCGAGCGCAAGCGGCTTCTCGCAGAGGATCATCTTGCGGTGCTTCACGCAGGCGAGGGCGATCTCCATGTGGGAGTCGTTGGGCGTGCAGATGTCGACCGCATCGATGTCATCACGCGCCACGAGCCTGCGCCAGTCGGTCTCGACATGCGAACACTGCCACGCAGCGGCGAACTCGCGCACCTTCTCCCCGTTGCGGCCGCAGACGGCCTGCAGGACGGGCCGGCGGCCCGTGCGGAAGAAGTGCCCGGCCTGGTGAATCGCGTTCGCATGCGCGCGACCCATGAATCCGTAGCCGATCAGGCCGATGCGAAGGATCCCGGGTTCGCGGACGCTGACTCTCGGAGTCGGCGATGCCGGGGTGCCCTTGGTCTTGGTGGTCTGCTTCTTTGCCATGATTGGGTCTCCTCTCCGGGGCCTCAGCCGCCAATCGATGCACGCACGGCGAGCATCGACTTCAACACCGTGTTCCAGGTGTCCTGCTTCTCGAGCAGCGCATTCGGGAACATGCAGCCATCCCAGCAGATGTGCCGGATCCCGCGTCCGGCCGCACCGTCGAGCCACTTCGCCGAGCACGCTGGGATGTCGAGCTTGCCGTTCGGATCGTCCGCCGGACAGTGGCGGCCGGTCCTGTCATGCGACCCCGTGCCGTGCACGGTGCCGTCGCTTTGCGCGACATGGAAGTCGATCGTCCAGGGACGCAGCGCGTCGACGAGCTTCGCGTAGGCCTTCTCGAACTCCTTCCTCGAATGTTTCGTGCCGAGCAGCGCCGTCTTGGGAGAGTTGACACCGAGCAGGTAGAGGTAGGTGTGCGCGAGGTCGGCCTGGAAGCCGACGGTCCCCGGCAGGTCGACCGTCTCGAGCACCGCGAGCATCGCCTTCCACGAGTGCATGCCGGCCCAGCAGACCTCGCCCTCGGCGGCGAGCCGCTCGCCATGGCCCGCGGCGACCATCCCTGCTTCGCGGAAGGTGGCTGCGATCCTCCGGATCGCCTTGGACTCGTTCTTCGCCGCCGCCTTCGTTCCGGTCGCACTGTCGATGCGGATCACTCCGGAGCGACGCACGCCGTGCTCATTCAGGACACGACCGATGCGACAGGCCTTGCGCACCGCGTCGATGAATCGCGCCCGCTCCTCGGCAGAGCCCATCGCGCTGTCCCCGACAGTCCCAGGCCAGACCGGCGCCACGAGCGAGCCGACCGCGAGGCCCTTCGCGGCGATCCGGTCCGCCATCCGTCGAAGGTCGGACTCGCTTGCATCCGGATCGATGTGAGGGTGGAACAGGAAGAGATCGACGCCGTCGAACTTCTGCCCATCGACGGATGCTTTCTCGGTGAGCTCGAGCATGCGGTCGAGCGAGATCGGGGGGTGATCGGTTCCCGGCTCCTTCCCGACGAGACCCGGCCACATGGCGTTGTGAAGCTTCATGGCATTCTCCTTGGAGCAGACACGGTACGAAGCACTGGACGGGTCATGGCCTCACCTGCACGATGATCAGGGCCGGTGCGCACCGACCCTCGGTGCGTCAGGGTTCACTTCGGGACCGAAGTAGCGAAGGCAGACCAGCGGCTCGGTCGTCGAGGCGTTGGTGAAGGTGACTCCCCGGCGCGCGCCGGCCTCGGTGCAGAAGTACTCGTCGTTGGTGAGCTCGCGGAAGCGGATCAGTCGTGGGCTCGACAGCGGCTCGCCGTTGATCGTGCCGGTCCCCTGCACGCAGGTCAGGCCGTACGCGCCGTTGTCGGTGATGGTCGCCGTGGCGCCCGGCTCGACCGTCAGTTCCTTCGCGGTGAAGCATTCGAAGCCGTTCATCGTCCCGTAGATGATCCAGCGGTCGTGCCAGCCATCGCCCTTCGCAGCCGTCACCGGCTCGAGGTAGCGGTTCGCCTTGAAGTTCGGGTCGACATTCTTCTCCCAATCGAGTTGCTCGACAATGAAGTCGAGGTCGCGGTGCTTCTCCTTCGGCATGTCCTTGACGAGAAGTTCCCACGGCACCGGGCGACCTTCGACGAGCGACTGGTACATCGCGAAGACATCGCTTCCCCACTGCGGTTCGTAGGTGCAAAGCGAACCCGGTGCGTGCAGGACGCGCGGCTCCATGATCCATCCCGTGCCGACCTTCAGGCGATAGGCCTGCGACAGGTCGAGGATGCCGTTGTCGCCTTCGTTCCACCGCTCGAGGCAGCGGCGCACATCTTTCTTCGTCGTGCCCGGCACGAGACCCATGAAGGTGTGCGGGAAGTTGTTGCCGACCGGATTGTGCTGCGGTGGGAAGTAGTACGCCTCGGGCTTCCCCTCCTGCCCGACGAGCGCAGCCTGCGCGTCATCCTGGTGCATGTGGTGAGGGATCGGCCCCATGTTGTCGAAGAACTTCGCATACACGGGCCACTTGCCGTAGCGCGACCAGATGCGCTCACCGATCAGGTCGCTGCCGCATTCGGCCACGGCTTGCTTGAGCGTGAAGCGCTCGCGTCCAACCACGCAATACGACAGCCCCTCGTCGGGCTCGCGGTGATCGTTCGCGGCTTCGGTCGTCGAACTGAACCAACGCTCGTCGATGCCGCCGCGATGCAGCCCGTACGCGTAGGTGTCGTCTGGGTGCAACTTGATCCGCAGGCCCGGCTGCAGGAAGGACCGCGGCACCCAGCAGGGCGCGAGCCGCAGCAGCCCTTGCGTTCGAGAGAGTTCCGCACTGACCGTGCGAAGGATGCCTTCCTTGCGAACGGTCAGTTCGGTGGTCGAGGTCGGAGCTCGCATGGTGCGGCAGTATCGCGCATTCGGCGGACCAAGGCCGGCTGGCCACGATGCACCCAATGCCGCGGAGGATCCGGTCCCGCGGCATCCACGAGCCTGCGACGCCGGACAGGTCCCCGCAGTCCACGCGCCCAACGCCCGAGAACGCCGCAGCCGGCACGCCGGGACTTCGGATCTCGTACTGTGGGCTCCATGGCATCGCCATCCCACCCGAGCGACCGGACCCTCGCCGCCATCCTCCCACGGCTCGGCCGATTGTCGATCGAACTGCCCTCATGGGGCTTCGCGGATACCGGGACCCGGTTCGGCAAGTTCCTGCAGGACGCGGCGGCCCTGAGCCTCGACGACAAGCTCGATGACGCGGCCGAAGTCCATCGCGTCACCGGCTGCTGTCCGCAGGTCGCCGTCCATGTGCTGTGGGATGTGCCCGAAGGCGGCGCATCCGCACTCGCGAACGCCGCGGCACAGCGCGGTCTGCGCATCGGCTCCATCAATCCGAATGTCTTCCAGGACCAGTGCTACAAGCATGGCTCGGTCTCGAACGAGGACCCGTCGATCCGGCGCCGTGCGATCAACCACCTGCTGGAGTCGGTGCGACTGGGTCAGGCGGTCGGCTCGCGCACCCTCGCACTCTGGTTCGCGGACGGGACCAACTATCCGGGACAGGGCAGCATGATCCGCCGCAAGCGCTGGTTCACCGAGGCCCTTGCCGAAGTGCACGCCGCGATGCCTGCCGGCATGACGATGCTCGTGGAGTACAAGCCCTTCGAGCCCGCCTTCTACCACACCGACATTGCCGACTGGGGCATGGCGTGCGCGCTCGCGCGCCGGGCAGGACCGCAGGCCAAGGTCCTGGTCGACACCGGTCATCACCTTCCGGGGCAGAACATCGAGCACATCGTGGCGTTCCTCGCCGACGAAGGCATGCTCGGAGGCTTCCACTTCAACGACCGCCACTACGCCGATGATGACCTGACCACCGGTTCAATCGACCCCTACCGGGTCTTCAGGATCTTCGTCGCGATCGCGGAGGCCGAGCGTGCGCTCGGACACGACCTGCCGATCGACTACATGATCGACCAGTCGCACAACCTCAAGCCCAAGATCGAGGCGATGGTGCAGACCGTGACGACGGTGCAGGAACTCTTCGCGAAGGCCCTGCTCGTCGATCTGGACGCGCTCGATGAAGCGCGGCGGCGACGGGACATCGTGGCCGCCGAGGAGTGCCTGAAGCACGCCTTCGCGACCGATGTGCGTGCAGTGCTCGCAGCGTGGCGCGAGTCGCGCAGCTTGCCGGCCGACCCGCTCGCTGCGCACCGATCGTCTGGCTATGAGTCCCGTGCAGCGGCCGCTCGACTGCCGCGCAAGCGCGCGTCCGGTGGTTCGTACGCATGAGCACCCGTCGTCACATCGCGATCGATCTCGGCGCATCGGGAGGGCGCGTGATCGAGGTGCGCATCGGCGCGGGTGAACTCAGGATGATCGAACTCCACCGGTTCGCCAATGCGCCCGTGACCGCACCGCATGCCGGTAGAACGCTGCTCCACTGGCCGATCGAGCTGATCTGGGCCGGGATCCTGGACGGCCTGCGTGCGGCGGCCCGGGGCGGCCGCGTCGATTCGATCGGCATCGACTCCTGGGCGGTCGACTACGCGCTCATCGATGGGCACGGCGAGCTGGTGCGTCCGATCGCCGCGTACCGTGATCCCCGCACGCGGGAACCCTTCGCCCGGCTTCGTGCATCGCTTGGGGATGATGAGATCTATCGACGGACCGGCATCGCCTTCCAGCCCTTCAACACGATCTACCAGCTCGCCGCCGATGCGGTCGACCCGACTCGACCGCTGGATCGAGCGGAGCGGATGCTGCTGCTGCCGGACTACATCGCCAGCCGCCTCTGCGGTGCGATGGTCGCCGAGCGCACCAACGCGAGCACCACGCAGCTGCTCGATGCGCGCACCCGCACCTGGTGCCCGCGCCTCGCGGCCGCTGCGGGCGCACCGATGCACCTCTTTCCCGACCTCATCGATGCGGACTCCGCAGAACCGCTCGGTGGGCTGCTCGCGGACATCGCCAAGGCGACCGGACTCGCTGTCGGCACGCCCATCCTCGCGGTCAACAGCCATGACACGGCCTCGGCGGTGCTTGCTGCTCCCATCGATCCAGCGCACGATCTCTACATCTCGAGCGGTACCTGGTCGCTCGTCGGCGCCGAACTGCGCGCCGCCGTGACCAGCGATGACGCGCGCACGGCGAACCTGACCAACGAGCTGGGTGCATTCGGCTCGGTCCGGTTTCTCCGCAATGTGGCCGGACTCTGGCTCGTGCAGCAGTTGGAGGCCGGGTTCGCCCGCGCCGGGCGGGCGCGCTCGTGGCCCGAACTCGTGGCCCTTGCCGAGGCAGCAGAACCGCTGCGCAGCCTCGTCGACCCGGACGATCCTCGGTTCTTCGAGCCCGGCGACATGGCTGAGCGGCTGCGAGAGGCCTGCTCGGCCCGTGGCGAGCCGTCGCCGGACTCGGATGGTGCGCTCGTCCGCTGTGCACTCGATAGCGTTGCGCTCGCCACAGCCCGCGCCGTCGATGCCATCACACGCGCTGGCGGGCTCTCGCCGAGCCGGATCGTGATCGTCGGCGGCGGCTCGGCGAACGGATTCCTGAACCAACTCGTCGCCGATGCAACCGGCCTGCCCGTCACCACCGGCCCAGTCGAGTGCACGGCCATCGGCAACGCCCTGATGCAATACGCCGCCCTCGAGGGGATCGACTCGGCTGCTCCGCTGCGCGCGATCGTCCGGGCAGCGTCGGGGAACGATGCGATGGAACGCCATCCGGGACGCGACATGCACGCTCGGATGCAGGATGCCGCGCCGCGGCTACTGTGGTGCCGCTCCTCACTGAAAGTACCGACCTCCATGACCGCCGCCCCTTCGCCTTTCGTCAACCGCACCTGGAACGACACCGACTCGGCGCGGCTCGACCCCGTCGATCTGCTGGTCTATCGATCGAACCGCCTCGGCGACGACCAGCGGGTCACCAACACAGGCGGCGGCAACACCTCGAGCAAGGTGATCGAAACCGATCCGCTCACTGGTGCCCGTGAGCGTGTTCTCTGGGTGAAGGGATCCGGCGGCGACCTGCGCACCGCAGGGCGAGAGTTCTTCTCCTCGCTCTCGCTCGACAAGCTGGAGCAGCTCAAGTCCGTCTACGCCGCGCGAACGCCGCGTGGAATCAAGACCCAGGCCGAGGATGACATGGTCGACCTCTACCGGCACTGCACCTGGAACCTCAATCCGCGTGCCACCTCAATCGACACCCCGCTGCATGCCTTCGTGCCCCACGCCCATGTGGACCACACCCATCCCAACGCGCTCATCGCAATCGCCGCCTGCACGCGGGGCAAGGAGGCGATGCGCGAGGTCTTCGGCGACGAACTCGAATGGCTTCCGTGGATGAGGCCGGGGTTCGAGCTGGGGCTCGCGCTCGAACGGCTCTGCGCCGACCATCCCAGCGCGGTCGGCGCGATCATGGGCCAGCACGGTCTCATCAACTGGGCCGATGACCCGCGGGAGTGCTACGACCTCACGCTCTCCCTGATCGCCCGCGCGGCGGAGTATCTGGCGGCCCACGACAGGGGAACGAAGACCTTCGGCGGATGCAAGGTCGCCGCTGCCTCGGACGAGGCGCGTCGTGCCCTGCTGGTGCGGTTCCTCCCCTTCCTCCGTGGCAAGGTCTCCACGCGCCGGCGCATGATCGGCACCGTCCACCATGACGCAGCCACGCTCGAGTTCGTCTCGAGCGCCGATGCGGCACGCCTGGCCGAGCTCGGCACCTCGTGCCCGGATCACTTTTTGCGCACCAAGATCAAGCCGCTCTTCCTGGACTTCGATCCCAACACGGGCTCCTTCGACGACCTCTGCGCCAAGACGGAGGCCGGCCTTGCGCAGTATGTGAAGGACTATGCGGCGTACTACGACGCCTGCCGCCATCCCGACAGCCCGGCCATGCGGGCACCCGAACCAACCGTGATCCTGGTGCCCGGGATCGGCATGATCGCCTGGGGGTCGTCGAAGTCCGAGAGCCGAACCACGGCCGAGTTCTACCGGTGTGCGATCGAAGTGATGCGGGGTGCCGAGTCGATCGGCGGGTACGGCGCGCTGCCTCGGCAGGAAGCATTCGACATCGAGTACTGGCGACTTGAGGAGGCCAAGCTGCAGCGGATGCCCAAGCCCAAGCCGCTGGCCGGGCATGTGAGCGTGATCGTGGGTGCTGGCAGCGGCATCGGCCGGACGACCGCGTCGATGCTTGCCGCCGACGATGCCTGCGTGGCCTGCGTCGACCTCGATGCAACCGCTGCCGGAGAGACGGCGCGTGGTCTTGAGCGATCGGTCGGCAAGGGCATTGGCGTCGCCGGCAGCGGGATCTCGGCATGCGGACCGTCGATCGCGCTCTCCTGCGACGCGACCGACCGCAGCGCCGTGCGTCGCATGCTCGACGATGTCACGCTGGCCTACGGCGGCATCGATGAACTGGTGGTGACCGCCGGACTCTTCCCGACGCCCGGGCCGGATGGCCGCACCAGCGATGGCGACTTCATGCGAGCGATGCAGGTCAATGTGCTTGCACCGGCGGTGCTCATCGAAGAAGCAGCCGCGACGATGGCCCCGCAGCGACTCGTCTGCAGTGCTGTGGTCACGACGAGCGTCAATGCCGTCGTCGCCAAGAAGGGATCCAGTGCCTACGACGCATCCAAGGCGGCGGCAAACCATCTCGTGCGTTCGCTCGCCGTGACCTTCGCGCCGTTCCTGCGCGTGAATGCCGTGGCACCGGCGACGGTGATCGAGGGCAGCACGATGTTCCCGCGGGCCCGGGTGATCGCGAGCCTGCGGAAGTACTCGATCCCCTTCGAGGAATCGATGACCGATGCCCAGCTCGTCGAACGCCTTGGTCGCTTCTATGCCGAGCGCACGCTGCTGAAGGTGGTGATCTCGCCGCAGGACCAAGCGGCTGCCATCCGCTTCTTGGCAGGACCGGAGAGCTCACGCACGACAGGACAGGTGCTCCATGTCGACGGTGGTCTCGCCGATGCCTTCGTGAGGTGATCCCATGCAACGCATCTGCTTCTTGCTCAAGGTCCGTACCGAGCGATTGGCCGAGTACCGCGAGCGCCACAAGGCCGTCTGGCCGGAACTGCTGGCTGCGCTCTCCAGGCACGGCTGGACGAACTACTCGCTCTTCCTGCGCGATGATGGACTGCTGGTCGGCTACTGCGAGACACCGGACTTCGCTGCCGCCGTCGCCGGCATGCAGTCGGAAGAGGTGAATGCCCGGTGGCAGCGCGAGATGGCACCATTCTTCGAATCGCTCGGCACCGGTGCAGCCGACACCTCGATGCAAGCGCTCGACGAGGTCTTTCACCTCGCCTGACGAAGCTCCATCCCCTTGCGGTGGCCGCACCGCCGCCCCCCCCACATCACTGATCAGGGGCAGGCACCCCACGACCCCAGCACCACGGCAAGATCGGCACCGGAAACGAGGCCATCGCCGGTGAGATCCATCGGACAAGCACTGCAGGCACCCCAGGCACCGAGTACCCGCGCCAGATCACTGCCACTCACCTGCCCATTGCCGTCAAGGTCTGCAGGGCATGTTGCCTGCGCCGGCAGTTCCACGATGAAACCCCGCCGCTGGTTCTGTGCCCATGTGTCATCGAGGCCGATCCGAGGACCACTCTGGAACGAGTAGAAACACGCCACATCACCGAAGCCGCTCGGCTCGCCCGGTGTCCACGGATTCCACACCAAGGGCGAGCCGCCAAGCCAAGCCCAGGTAGGCGACCCGACTTCCTTGCGCAACCCGACCCACGGACCACCGTTGTAGGGCGTCATGCTCCACAGAGCGGGGAAACTCACCATCTCGCGGAAGACCCAATTCGCCTCCTCTGGAGTCTCAAGCACGGCGAGCGTGCCGCCAATCGCCTCGGCAGCAGCCGCAGCCTGCTGCCATGTCACGTGCATCGGAGCGATCACCGAACGGTATCGCTGTCCGGTGCCGCCCTCATCGACGGACCAAGTCCGCTCCTGCAAGGACGGAGGCACATCGAACTCGACAAGCGCATAGCCGAAGAGCTCGCCCTGGTCGTTCCATGAGCCGTCGGGGTAGATGCTCGCGAAGTCCTCACCGCCGGCGTCGTTGGGTTCGCCGACACTCCAGTTCGTCCACACCAGCGGCTCACCGGTGATCCAAGCCCAGCCGCCCGCCGGCTCCGCTCCTGCCCCCTGCACGAGACCGAGGGCCGTGGAACCGCCGAAGGTCGGGATCTGCACGCCGCTGCGCACGAACGACAGCTCAGCTTCGCTCGTGATCGTGGCGAGGTAGCCGCCCAGTTCGGTGGCCCGGTCCGCGACCTCGGCGAAGGGCGTGGGCGAAGGGAAGGACACCACTGCATACGCGTGGCCATTGCCACCTGCTGACGCTGGCCACGTCGCTGCGACCGTCGTTGGCCACGGCTGCGTGATATCGACGAGCGAAAGGTCGATCTCGCCATCGCCCCAGACGTTCTTCCCGCCGACGCGGATCAGGTACGACTCGCCGGCGACACCCTGGAACGCCGTGCGCGACGTCCCACCGGGACAGCCGAACGCATCGTCACCACAGGCCAGCAGCATGCCGTTGCAGGCGTCATACACGGCCAGGCGAGTATCGAAGCCAGCATGACCGCACGTCGAGACAGCGATGCCGTTGTCGAAGGGCGCAGTGCAGACGAACCAGACGTCATTCGTGAAGGCACCGCCGGTCTGGACATCGCTGCACTCGGTGATGAGCAACGGCCCATCGGTGTTGCAGTTGCGGGTCGTGAAGGGAATGCGGCCAAAGTCAAGCCGCTTCGGTGCTGCGCAGTTGTCATGTTCCGGCGCAATGCCGCAGAGGACCGCCGCCTGGTTGACGCACAGCACATCCCAGTCCGATGCGCAGCACGATGGATCCGCCGCACAGACAGCCGAGCAGCAGTTGATGTCGTTGCAGCCCGGTCCCTGATGTTCAAGCCCGCAATTTGCACCGGTGCCGCAGCTATCGGGCGGCGGGGGCGAGTAGGTCCCGACCATCGTGGTGTTGCCGAAGGCGACCTCGGTGTGAAGCAGGAAGGTCAATCCGGGGAGGGCGTCAACCGTGGTTTGACTGTCGATCGCCCCGATGGTGAGCTGCGACACCTGCATCGCACCGCCACCGATCGCGAAGGTCCCGCCGAAGGGCGAGAGCGAGTTCACATCAAGGGCACCGGCCGATGACGAGAACGGACTCGTGATCGTGTAGTCGCCCCTCACTCGCCACGTGGTCCCGAAGTCGGCTCGACCGGACGGAATGATGGTGGCCTGCGATGGTGCCACCAGCGTGGCCGAAAGCCCTGCGAGATTCACTGTGACCGGAACGCAGCCGAAGATGGGCGAACAGAAGAGGTCGTACCGGAGCGTGCCGCCACTGAATCCGAATCGCCCCTCCTGGATCACGACGCCGTCGTGTGGCGGTTGGTTGGGGCTGATCGTGAAACGACCGTTGCCGTCCATGGCTACGAGGATGGAATCCACATCGGTCTCGCTGTCCACGCCATCGGTGACGGTGATCGCGAGCGTGATGACCGCGGTCGCACCGGGGGGGACGGCGACGGGGACGTCAAAGGACGCCGAGGCGGTCGCGAGCGGTGCCAGCAGGAGCGGTGCCAAGGCGCGTCCCATGGCGCGGCCGGGGGACCACACGGGTCGAGAGGTTCGGGTCATTGGTGTTGGTCCTGGTGGCGATCCCGCTTCGGCCTGACGGCCCTCCACAGGACGCCCCAGAAGGTGCTTCCCAAGCGAGGCCACGCAAGGAGTTGGTCCGGAAATCCGGGAAAACGCAGCGCAGCGGGCCACGCTCTGCCCGGTGGATCCGCGGCCTCGCTCGAGGGCCGACCTCGCACGCCGATGGCCAACCCGTGCGTTTTTGACCCCCCTGATTTGCCTCGGGCCTCGTTTGCGTTAGTTTGGCGGTGGAGTTCCCGTGTGTCGGGGGCCGTGTCATGGAGAGCGGGATCAGGGCCAGGAGCCTGTTCTCATGCGTTCGACCCTCTCCGTCTGCGCGCTTGTGCTTGCTGTCGCCGCTTCGGCCGATGCCGCGCTCACCGCCATTTACCGCACGAACACCAACAACGACGTCGCCGACAGCTACGGCACGTACAACAATCTTTATAGCCTCGGCAGCCACTCGTCGGGCGGCAACACGTCGATCAGCCCCAGCCTGTCGAGCATGCGCCACACCTACATCTTCGGCGATTTCGTCGGAGGTCAGACCGCCGACCCGTACATGTACCGGACGGTGCTCAACAGCAGCAACCAGATCACCCAGATCATCCGGTACGCCGCGCCCACGAGCGATCCGATGGCCAACCTGCGCACGAACACCGGCGGCCAGGTGTTCAACCTCTCGCAGGCGTGGAACTGGGAGGACGACTTCTACCACGACGGCACTGCGTTCTATCGCAACGCCACCGGTTCGAGCAGCAACTTCGGCGTCACCCGCTACGCCACCTTCATGGACTTGGTGAACAACACCAACGGCACGTTCTACAACTACGGCGCGAACTACGGTTTCAACGACCGCTTCTTCGGCTTCGAAGGCAAGATCTACCGAACCAACACCGGCGGTCCCGGCGGCTCGGTCAATGGCTTCGCGGTCTACAACAGCTTCAATGACCTGTTGAGCGGCAACGTTGCGCAGACCATCAGCAGCGTCAACTACTCCGCCGGTGACCTGTACATCGCGGTCCCGGCTCCGGGCGCGATGGTGCTGCTCGGTGTGGCCGGACTCGTCGGCGCGCGTCGCCGCAAGTGACTCGCGGCATCCTCGTGACATGACCCGCGGGGTCGGCGTTGCGCCGGCCCCGCTGTCGTGGACGAGCGTCGAATCACGGTTCGGGAGGCTGGCGATCGCTGCAGGCCTTCGTGCAGGCCGTCCACGCCCGCGCGATACCGAGCCACAGCAGTGCATTGCCGATGAAGCCCACGACGCGCACCGACGAGGTCTTTCACCTCGCCTGACGACGATCCATCCCCCCCCCACCCCGGTGCGCTCCAATCACCCATGGACCAAGAACTTACGCTTCGTAGCCCCGGCAAATCAATTTCAGAGTTTCCTTGTTCGTTCAGCCCTTAGGGGTTAGAGTGCATTCAGCGTCGGAGAGTGCGAATTGGGACTGATGTGCGGGGAACGGGGCGAGCGCGGCGAGCCGCGCGTGTCCGTACATCCCTCACCGGAGTTTCGTCCCATGAAGAGCACCCTGTTCGCGGCCGTCGGCATCGCGAGTCTGAACGTCGCATCGGCATCCTTCGCGGCATACGGATTCACCTACACCGACTCGTCGAACGACCTGTTCGACAACGGCTTCGCCAACCTCGACATCACGAGCGTCTTCATCACCGACAACGGCGCCAACCTGAGCATCTCGGTCACCACGCGTGGCTTCCAGAACTGGACGAAGTACATGATGTACTTTGACACAGCCAGCGGCGGCACCAACAGCAACGCCTGGAACCGTCCGGTGAACCTCACCTCGGACATCGAGTACTACATCGGCTCATGGGTCGATTCGGGGGCGTTCTCGAACAACTCCCAGCTGGTCCACTGGACCGGCTCCTCGTGGGGCTGGGGCAGTGAGCAGTACCTGTCCAACTCGGTCAGCGGCAACACGGTCACCTGGACCATGTCGCTCGCATCGCTCGGCCTCTCGGCCGGCAGCGTCTTCAAGTTCGATGTCGCCACCTCCGGCGGCCAATCCTCGGACCCCGGTATCGACCACCTGAGCCGAAGCGATGCTGCGACCCCCGGGTGGGGCTCGCCCTCGACTTCAGGCATGTTCCTGACCTACACCGTCAGCCCTGCCCCCGGCGCGATCGCGCTGCTGGGCATGGCCGGACTCTTCGGCACCCGTCGCCGCACATGATCCCCATCTGAATCCTGATCTGCAGGGCCGGCTCAGTGCCGGCCCTGCTGTCGTTGCGGGGTCGGCCCGATCCGGTCAGCAGCGTGCCAGCCTCGCGCACGCCCGATGGCGCGGACAGGTCACCAGGTGCTCGTTGAACATGCCAACGGCCTGCATGAAGGCATGCACGATCACGGGGCCGCAGAATGCGAATCCGCGCTTCTTGAGCACCTTGGCGAGCGACTCGCTCTGCGGGGTCTGCGCGCGGATGTCCGCTGCGCGCTTGAGTTGCAGGTCCACCGTGCGATGCCCGACATGGCTCCACAGCAGGTCGCGGAAACTCCCATCCCCGGCATCCATCACCTTCATCCATGCCCGTGCATTGCCGATCGCTGCGTCGATCTTCGCGCGTGAGCGGATGATGCCCGCATCCGTGAGCAGGCGCTGGACATCCCGCTCCGTGAAGCGGGCGACGCGTTCGGGATCGAAGCCCTTGAACGCGCGCTCGAAGGCCGGGCGCTTGCGCAGGATCGTGAGCCATGAGAGCCCTGCTTGAAACCCATCGAGGACGAGCTTGGCGTAGAGCGCCCGGTCATCGGTGACCGGCACGCCCCACTCGGTGTCGTGATAGGCCACATAGACCGGGTCAGTCCCGCACCACCAGCATCTATGGGCTTGCCCAAGCATGAACGAAGGCTAGCCGCGGCACATGCTGCCACGGGACCGCGGTGTCACATCAAGGCGCAGGTGGTTGGTGCCTATCACCGCCCGGCGTGCAGTTCCCCCACGCCCGCGCGATGCCAAGCCAGAGCAGTGCATTGCCGATGAAGCCCACGACGCGCGCAATCGGCAGTTCTTCGAAGGGCACGCCGGCACCAGCGGCGATCGCGAACAGCGCGGCCAGAACGGCGCCTGTCAGCAAGAAACCACCCATGCAGGCAAGCGCGGGTGTGACGGGGTTCCTCGGCAGATGCCGCATGGGCAGGATGCTACGGCGGCCCGCGCCGGCGTGTGGGTTGGTCCGCGCCCCGTTCCAGTTCACGCACCTTCAGGCCGATTTCCCAGAAGTAGCTGGCCTTGAGGAAGGCGTAGGCCAATCCGGCATGACCGTCCATCCATCCACCGCGTCGAACATAGGTGTCCAGGAAGTAGACGCCAGGCAGCCACCACGCCCCGATGGATCGGTACTTGCGGCGTTGTCGGGGCGTGAGCCCTGCCTCCGCGAGCTGTCCCTGGCGACGGAGCATGGCCGTGCGCTGGGCCTCCCACGAGGAATACTCATTGTGCTTGCGCAGCCAATGCTCAAGCCCACGATCGTCACGGTGGTCGATCCTTGAGACGAGGTCACCGAGCGTTCCCTTGAGGATCGGGTGCTCATGGATCTCCATGTCCAGATGGCTCCAGCGATCCTCCTCGATGCGTTCGTACTCACCGGCACCGACGCGAAACAGCGCGAGCTTGCGATTCACATCGCCGTGACGCAGTCGCTTGCCAAGGAACCACGTGTCGTAGTTGATCCAGAATCCTGAGTGTCCGGTGGAGGGCAGCGTGCGTTCCAGCTCATCGCAGAAGGCGTCGTCGACGAACTCGTCGGCATCGAGGAAGAAGACCCACGGCGTGATCGGTGCATGGTGACGCAGGAACCAATTGCGCTTCTTCGGAAAGTGACCATCCCACGCGAAGTCGATGACATGCGCACCATGCTCGATGGCGATGGCCTTGGTGCGATCCGAGCTTCCCGAGTCAATGACCACCACGCGCTCAAACCGCGACAACCGTGCCAGGCACGCCGGCAGGTTGCGCTCCTCGTTGCGCGCGGGAATCGCGACCGTGACTGGGAGCCGAGCGGGCATGACCCCGTCAGTATCGGCACTGCGATCACACCCCCTCAACCCGGTGGAGGAAATCGCCTTACTGCCGATCACTTATCACCACCCAGGGGTGCAGGATTCCCCCTTGGGCCCCTCGAACGCCGCGGTCATTGGTGGCCCGCACTGCCCCACAGACGGCCGCCCCGCCACAGGCACCTTCCCATGGTGTGCGCCCTTCAGGACCCGTTGCAGGGCATCGCTCGTGGCAGGCGTGCCGGGAAGGACGGCGATCAGTCGAGGAAGCCGCACGCCGTGAGCTGGGCCCTGGCCTGACGCTCCCAACCACGATTGGCCGCGGGGCTTGCCGGGCTTGGATGCAGCACCGTGTGCACGGCCGTATCCGGTGGCAGTGCGCCCATCGCTCGGTCGCGCGCGAACCCGCCGACGCCGATCACCATCCCCGGCTCCAACACGCGGACGATGCGAACGAGCGCACGATCGCAGGCTGCTTCGATGGGTCCGCGCACCGAGGGCGGCAACTTGTCGGGGGTGAGGTTGGCCCCGCTCTCAGCGAGGAACGCAAGCGGGCACCAGTTCCAGACGAACGCGCTTCGGAAGAAGCGGGTGCGTGTCTCGAACGCGTCGCGCATCAAACCCCAGAAGCGTCGGCCACTGACTTCGCTCCGACGGCAGGCGAATCCCTCGATGGGCCGCCGTGGGTGCTGCCGTGCAGGCGGCGTGATCGGCTCGTCGATGCCGAGGAATCCCCGCGCCGCCGCGACTTCACCGAACGGCACGCCCGTCTGCGCCATGCCGAAGGGCCCGGGATTCATGCCCACGAACAGTGCCCGCGGACGGGCACGCGCCATCAGGCAGTAGGCGCGGTGCGCGGACCACGCGTACTCGATGGGGTCATAGGTGAATGCCAACGATGTCGGAGGATGCAATGACGAGAGTTCACGCGAGAGGGCTCGCGTGATCCGGACGATTGACCCGCTGGGCTGGCTCAATCAAAGTCCGAAGCGGCGTGGTAGTTGAATTGCTGCCCACCGACCGACGCCTCGAGCATGAGCCCCACCGGGTTGACGATGAACACCGCCACGCCACCCTGGTAGTCGACACTCGCACCAGCACCCGCCTTCACGGCCACCGCCGAAGCCTGCGCCGCGAGCGCGAACTGTCCACCCTTGAACTCCTGCATCGCTTCCTTGGTCTGGAAGAAGATGATCTCGCCGAAGCTCTGTCCACCGATCTGGGCGCCGACCGAGCCTTGGCTGACATCGCAGTACCCGATCAGCTTGCCCGATGCCGTGCGCAACTGGCCCTTGCCATACGCGCCGCCGAAGATGAAGCCGCCCTTGCCGATGTCAGGGAACGCTGCGAAGGCTTCGCAGCCCCCGAAGAACTTCTTCATCGAGGGATCCTCTGCCTTGATGCGCGTGATGAAGGCATCGACATCCACCGACTGCACGGTGCGTGCAGCCTCGCTCTTGGGTGCAGTCGAGCAACCAGCGAGGGTGAATGGGGTGAGGAGGATGGCCGAGAGGACGAGCGACTTGGTCATGGTGGCTCCGTCTGGGGTGCATGCCATCGTGCGAAGACTAGCAAGCCGAGCGAGTTGCAAAGGCCCATGCATCACGGACCATGTCATCAAGGCCCAGGCGCGCACGCCACCCAAGACGCTGCTCCGCCAGCGACGCGTCGGCGTAGGCGGCAGCGGCATCCCCAGCCCGTCGCGGGCCGATCGCATACGGCACCTTCACGCCATTCACGCGCTCGAATGCATGCACCACATCAAGCACGCTCAGTCCAGCCCCGGTCCCGAGGTTGATGCAGTCGTGATGCATGGAGTCCAGCTGCTCCAGGGCCACCACATGCCCCCGAGCGAGGTCGACCACATGGATGTAATCCCTGACGCCCGTTCCGTCATGCGTGGGCCAGTCCCCGCCGAACACGCCCAGTTCCGGCAGCTCACCGCGGGCAACCTTGACCACGAAGGGCATCAGGTTGTTGGGAATGCCGAGGGGGCTCTCGCCGATGAGCGCGCTCGCGTGCGCACCCACGGGATTGAAGTACCGCAGGGAACAGACATGCCGGTCGATGCACGCATCGGCCCAACGGTCGAGCATGCGCTCGATGTCAAGTTTCGTCTGTCCATAGGGATTGATCGCACCCAAGGGATGCGACTCATCGATTGGCAGCCGCTGCGGCATCCCGTAGACCGTGCATGATGAGGAGAACACCATGCGGCGCACGCCGAACTCGTCCATCGCGGCAAGCAGGACCTCGGTGCCCCGGACATTGTTGTCGTGGTAGAGCTCGGGTTTCTCCACTGACTCCCCGACGGCCTTGAGCCCCGCGAGGTGAATGACGGCGTGCATGGGCGTGGAGCCGAAGGCAGCACGCATGGCCTGGGCATCCCGGATGTCCGCCTCGATGCAGCGCACCGGTGCACCAACCACTTCACCGACGCGAGCCACGACCGAGCGCTCGCTCGTGCAGAAGTTGTCCAGGAGCACGGGGGTCCAGCCCGCAGCGGCGACCTCCACGGCGACATGCGACCCGATGAACCCGGCACCGCCGGTGAGCAGGATGGAGCCGCGGGAGGCCATGGGCGCAAGGGTAGTGCGCGATGTGGCCCGTGGGCCATCGATGGCGAAGCGATCCTCCGTAGGATCCTCCTCATGTGCATCCACCGTTGGATGATGATGCTGGGGATCGCCCTTGCGATGGCGCGCACTCCCCTCCTCCATGCCCAGGCCCCAAGGCTCGACTCGAACTCGCTCTGCGCTGAAGCGGAGAAGGCGACGACAGGCACGGCACTCAACTCACTCAAGACTGGACTCGAGGCCGCGCTGCGCGCCAAGCTCGAGGCCAAGGGCTCGCGCGCTGCTGCACAGACGGCCAGCGCCGATGGACCTTCGCGTGCCATCCGACAGCTCACGCTGCTCAATCGCTGCCAGCCGATCGCCGAGTCGTGGGCCCCGACGCTCTCGTGGGTGCTCGCCACGCCCGATGCACTCGACGGACTCGCAAGCGGTGGCGAGATCGCCGGCAGCTGGACCCGCACCATGGAGGTGCTGCATGAAGTCGTGACCACGGTGGATGGCACGCGCGATGGCTTGGGGCTCCGCGTGGCGACGGCCATCGCACTGACCTGGTCGGAGCCCGTCATGGCCATGGCCGACGCTGCGCCGATCGATCCAGTGGCCCGCTGCCGGAGTTTCCTCGCATGGGATCGCGAAGGCCAGCTCGATCCATCCTTCCGGGCGCTCTCGACATGGGAGTTGCGCTATGTCGTCGGATCGTGGGCAAGCGACGCCGACCTGGCCTGGGCGCGGGCGAACATCAAGGCCGATTGTCGCGAGCGCGGGAAGATCGGCGATGCCGTGCACGGAATGGTGAAGTACACGCTCGAGAACAAGGATGGCGTGAGCGTGCAGGAAGGCCGCAAGTTCTACGGCGGCCGCCCCATGACGCTGCCGATCATCGTCGAGGTCGGCGGGGTGTGCGGCGCGATCAGCCGGTTCGGCACGAGCATGTGCCAGGCCTTCGGCATCCCTGCCATGCCGGTGGGCCAGCCTGGGCACTGCGCCTTCATCTGGCAGAAGGAGCCCCACCAGTGGAGCCTCAACAACGATGTCTCAGGTTGGGCAGAGAGCGGTCGCCACGCGGGGATCCAGATGTCCTGGGGCAACCCCGCGTGGCTTGTCCCGATGATGCAAGCTGCACAGGCGAAACCAGCGGCCTACCTCGAAGCACAGACGCTGCTCGAGGCCACGGCCATCGCGTGGGGCAAACCCGCCGATGATCTCGCGGTGCTCGCCGAAGCGACCGAGCGCTGCCCACTGCACTTGGCGGCGTGGCGTGCGCGTGTGGCGTTGATCCTGCAGTCGAAGCAGTCGGCATCACTGGCGAAGAAGGCCCTCAAGGAAGCGGCGGTCGCGCTCGCCACGCAACCGATGGCCTTCGCGGAGATCGCGCTGGCACTTCATCCGCTGGCGGCCCCCGAGGCGGCGTCGAGCGCCGCACGGTCATGGTTCCTGGCACGCATCGATGAGCTTTCGACCATGGCCGAAGGTGGTGCCGATTCCACCCTGTGCTCGATGGCTGCCACCACGATGCTCGAGCGCGCTGCCACAGCCATGACCGCCAAGGGCACAGCAGCGGCGCGTGCGATCGTTCGCGGCAACGCGGCACCCGGCGGCGCACCAACGATCACCGCCAGCGAGGTGAAGTCGATCGCCGAGCTCTGCACGGACGGCATCAACCGCCTTGACGGTCCAGGCGGCAGTCGCCATGCGGCGTGGCGACAGGCCATGCAGCGATTGGTTGCAGGTCTCGTTGCGCAGCCGGTCGCGCGCGATCGATCCTTGGAACGCATCGAATCACAGGTCTCGAACCTTGCGTCGTCCAATCGTGCCGATGACGCGCGCTGGCTGGCGGATCGGTTGGTCGACGCGTGCAAGGCCACCAAGGATGCGGAGTTGGAGGCCAAGGCGACGGCACTGAGGGCATCCTTGGGTTGACGGTCGAGGCGCTGGCGAGGCCGGGAACATGGACGAAACGGAGCCTCGATTTCGCACCGTTGCGATTCTGTGGCATCATGCCCCCATGACCCAGAGCAACGCGTGCCTCATCGTTGCATCCGTCCTGTGCGCCTCCTCCGCGTGGTCGGATCAGACGATCTCCTTCCGGCAGGGTGAGAACGGCTATGCCGGAACGCTGGATACATGGGTCAACCAAGACTCACCCAACTCCAGCTACGGAAACGACGGCACCCGCTGGGTCGATGACGATGTGCCCAACTCGGTCTTCAGCGACTATCGCGGCCAGGCGCTGCTTCGCTTCGATGGGATCATCGCCGACACGGCCATCCCGACCGGCAGCACGATCGTGAGTGCCACGCTCGAGATTCATGTCGTCGAAGACATCGACACGCCCTTCTGGAATCCCTATGTCGACATGTACCCGGTGATCCGTGCGTGGGATGAGGGCAGCACCTGGAACTCCCTCGATGGCGGACTGAGCCAGCCACAGGATCTTGCCCCACGGTGGGCAAGCTTCAATGGCGACAATGAGCCCGAGGACAACTCCATCAGGCTCATCGGCGTGACCGGCTTGGTGCAAGCCTGGGCCGATGGCCAGCCCAACTGGGGCGTGGCCTTCCTTCCGGAGATCATCAACGGCAACGACGATGGCATCGAGATCGCGACCAGCGAGTGGGGCACGGTCGGTCAACGCCCCAAGCTCACGGTCACCTTCATCCCGCCGATTCCCCCGCCGCCACCCGTCGAGGGCGACTTCAACGGAGACGGCGTGGTGAACGGCATCGATCTGGCCCTCATCCTTGGCGCATGGGGCGCCAATGCGCCCGAGTACGACCTGAACAACGACGGCACCGTTGGTGGATACGAGCTGGCGTACGTTCTGGGTTTATGGACCTGAAGAGTCCCGCCAATTCCGGGCACGACACCTGCACCCCGCGGGGGTATCCTTCCGAACCCATGAATCAGACCGCCTCGGAACTCCTCAAGCGCATTGAGTCCAAGACCGCCGTCGTCGGCATCGTCGGCCTCGGCTATGTCGGCCTTCCCTTGAGCAAGGCTTTGCTCGAGTCGGGCTACACCGTCATCGGCTACGACATCGACCAGCGCAAGATCGATGCGATCCATGCAGGCACCTCGTACATCCACCACCTCGGCCAGGAGTTCTTCGATCGCCTCAAGTCCGATCGGAAGTTCAAGGCCACGAGCGACTCGAAGGAACTCGCCAAGGCCGATGCGATCCTGCTCTGCGTGCCGACCCCGCTCGGTCATCACCGCGAACCCGACCTGACCTATGTGCTCGACAGCACCCGCATGGTGGCGGGCGTCCTGCGCAAGGGACAGATCGTGGTCCTGGAAAGCACGACCTACCCCGGCACCACGCGCGATGAAATGGGACCGATCCTCGATGCCACCGGACTCAAGCGCAACGAGGACTACTTCCTGGCGTACAGCCCCGAGCGCGAGGACCCGGGGAGCATCGGTCGCAGCGCGGCGGCGATCCCGAAGCTCGTGGGCGGCACCGATGCCGTGAGCGGCCAGCTCGCGCACGCGCTCTATACCCGCGTGGTCAAGGCGGCGCACCTCGTGTCGACCGCAGAAGTGGCCGAGACCGCAAAGGTCCTGGAGAATGTCTTCCGCTGCGTGAACATCGCGCTCGTCAACGAGATGAAGATCGTGCTCGACCGCATGGGCATCGATGTCTGGGAAGTCATCGACGCCGCCAGCACCAAGCCCTTCGGCTTCATGCCCTTCTACCCAGGGCCCGGGCTCGGCGGGCACTGCATCCCCATCGACCCCTTCTACCTGACCTGGAAGGCCAAGGAAGTCGGCGTCAGCACTCGGTTCATCGAGCTCGCGGGCGAGGTCAACACCTCGATGCCGCACTTCGTCATCGACAAGGTCATGCATGCCCTGAACGACCAACGCAAGGCGCTCAAGGGATCCAAGGTCCTGGTGCTTGGCGTGGCGTACAAGAAGAACATCGACGATCCCCGCGAGACGCCGGCCGCCGAGATCATCGAGTTGCTGATGGATCGCGGCGCGCAGGTCAGCTATCACGACCCACATGTGCCGACCTTCCCGCGCATGCGCAAGCACGCCATCCCGCTCTCAAGCGTGAAGCTCGATGCGGCTGCGCTGAAGTCGGCGGACTGCGTGCTGGTGGTGACCGATCACGATGCGGTCGACTACCAGGCCGTGGCAGCGCATGCATCGCTCGTGGTCGACACGCGCAACGCCATGCGCAAGACCACCGGCGGCACGGTCGTGCAGGCCTGAGCGCCTCGGTCCGGAGTACCCGCACACCGCCCCAAACTGACCTCAGACCGTGGTCGATGGGGCGTTGGCGCTCGAGCGTGCGTTGGCCTGTGCCCGACGCTTCTCTTCGCGGCGCAAGTGCAGGTAGAGCAGCCCAAGCCCGACCAAGAGGCTGACATCAGCCACATTGAAGACCCACGGGAAGACCTCGGTGGCGCCGCCTGGCCACGACAGTCCGAAGGGCAGGTTCCATCGCGGCAGCATGTGGAGGAAATCGCGCACGGCGCCGACGAAGATCCGGTCGTAGAGATTGCCCAAGCCGCCCGCGATGACCAGCGCGATGCCGACATGAGCGA